>ERZ1673817.10-NODE-10-length-160651-cov-24.045979_pt1 | contig 160651 bp, 165 predicted proteins | sample MGYA00580146_ERZ1673817 | MGnify/ENA primary metagenome ERZ1673817 (study PRJEB41219, sample SAMN04549607) | soil metagenome | isolation source: soil | place: USA: New Mexico, Bitter Lake NWR | collected 2008-11-15 ...
GGAGAGCGCCTGCTTTGCACGCAGGAGGTCATCGGTTCGATCCCGATAGGCTCCACCATGGCAATTAAGTTTATGGCGGCGTAGCTCAGCTGGCTAGAGCGTACGGTTCATACCCGTGAGGTCGGGGGTTCGATCCCCTCCGCCGCCATTGTGTAATGGACCTTTAGCTCAGCTGGTTAGAGCAGACGGCTCATAACCGTCCGGTCGTAGGTTCGAATCCTACAAGGTCCACCATATCCTTTATTGTGATGGAGGAGTACCCAAGTCTGGCTGAAGGGGTCGGTCTTGAAAACCGAGAGGCGCCGCAAGGCGCGCGGGGGTTCGAATCCCTCCTCCTCCGCCACATATATCGTTGCTATCATCGCGGGGTGGAGCAGTCCGGTAGCTCGTCGGGCTCATAACCCGAAGGTCGCAGGTTCAAATCCTGCCCCCGCAACCAAATTGGTCCCGTAGTGTAGTGGTTAACATGCCTGCCTGTCACGCAGGAGATCGCGGGTTCGAGTCCCGTCGGGACCGCCATAGTTGAATGGGTGTTAGAGAACGGCTCGGTAGCTCAGTCGGTAGAGCAAAGGACTGAAAATCCTTGTGTCGGCGGTTCGATTCCGTCCCGAGCCACCACACTTATTCTTTAGGAAACGCGCTTTGTGTGCCGGCTTAGCTCAATTGGTAGAGCAACTGACTTGTAATCAGTAGGTTGCGGGTTCAAGTCCTGCAGCCGGCACCAGATTGTGGCGACTATGGCGAAGTGGTTAACGCACCAGATTGTGGCTCTGGCATGCGTGGGTTCGATTCCCACTAGTCGCCCTTGCCATGCGGGTGTAGTTTAGTGGTAAAACCTCAGCCTTCCAAGCTGATGTCGTGGGTTCGATTCCCATCACCCGCTTTCTTGGGCCTATAGCTCAGTTGGTTAGAGCGCACGCCTGATAAGCGTGAGGTCGGTGGTTCAAGTCCACTTAGGCCCACCATGTTGCATATTATTTCATTGTGAGTTAAACTATAGGTAGATTGTCCCTCATGCTTGAACATTTTGGTTTGAAGTTACTTCGATATGCACATAATTGCAACTTTTAGTTTATTCCGCAATAGCTCAGCGGTAGAGCAACCGGCTGTTAACCGGTAGGTCGTAGGTTCGAATCCTACTTGCGGAGCCTTTGGAGAAGTACCCAAGTGGCTGAAGGGGACGGTTTGCTAAACCGTTAGGTCGCGTCTTTGCGGCGCGCGGGTTCAAATCCCGCCTTCTCCGCCACTTTCCGATATATTTTATCCGTGGCCCGTTGGTCAAGTGGTTAAGACACCGCCCTTTCACGGCGGTAACACGGGTTCGAATCCCGTACGGGTCATGGAAGCACCAGAAAACTGGTGCTTTTATTTTTATTGATTTGTTATGTTTCAACAGGAAAAGCGAAATTTGTCGAATTTTTGCGGATTATAGTTGCAATATAATCAATCCTTTGCTATAATCAATGTCGTTAATTGATCTGAAGGTACACTTTGTTATATATGGAATTAAAATCGCATAAAGCGGATGGGGGTTAGGGTTAGTAGGGAAATAGTTGCTGGACAAATCCGCTGCGAGCCGCCTCGGCATATTTGGTTTCTTTGAACAACTGGTTGCGGGTTGAGGAAGTGGCAGGGCAATTTCGGATGTGTGCAGTTTGAAAATAATGTGCGGGTGTAGTTTAGTGGTAAAACCTCAGCCTTCCAAGCTGATGTCGTGGGTTCGATTCCCATCACCCGCTCCATCCATATGGGTACAACGCAGTGTTTCGTTTCTAAAAAGAACGAGGCATTGCGTTTTTATTTTTTATATAATTTGCAAGGTAGCATCCCCCCCGTGGATTTGCAAGAACATGTTTTGCATTGACTGCAGCAGTTTTTTGCATTGCTCTTGTGTCATGGATGGCAATAAATATACAATTTGGACAGCGTTTTTCGTGTCTTTTGTGACAGCTGTCCGCTGCGAATCAACAATTGGACTGCCAAATGGCCCATGAATGTCTTTTGATACGAGTTTACGGGAAAAGTTGACAGTGCGCCCATTGATGGCGATATACTCATCCTGATCTGTTCCTATCTCAACGGCAACCGATCCCTCTAATTTATCTAAGTCGTAAATGCCGATTGGAATTTTATAATATAAGGAAAAGAAATTGTTCACATCAGCTGCCGAGTGGATAGTTGGGACAAAATTTTTCTTTTGAATACGTCGGTATAAGCTTTCTGATGAAGGGCGATATTTGCTCGGATCTGTGCCGATTGCTTTAAAGATTCTGCGCCATTCTGCTAATTCGAGAATGTCGGCGACAGCGGTTTCCTGCAAATCAAAATAAATGGATTCTTGAAATAATTGGAGTTTCCCTTTTAACATTTGCGGAGAATCATCGACGACGATATGATTATACAATATCACACCTATTTTAAATTCAGGAATGGCCTGTTTTATCGCTTCGGAAACAGCAATATCCATATCTTTTTCACCTCCAAATTTTTTCTTTATTGTAACATAGATTCCGGATTTTGGCGAAAGGAGGGATAAACGATGGATGCGGCAGCGTTGAAACAAGAAATTATTGAATATAGCAAAACGATCGGGATTGATAAAATTGGATTTGCCAGCGCTGATCCATTTGTCGAGTTAAAAGAACGGCTTCGTCGCCAGCAAGAGTTAGGATATCAATCAGGATTTGAAGAACAGGATATTGAGAAAAGAACGAATCCTTCGCTGCTTTTGCCTGAGGCAAAATCCATCATTGCGATTGCCTTGGCGTATCCGTCCAAAATGAAAAATGCTCCGCGTGGCACAAAAATGGAAAGAAGAGGGATTTTTTGCAGAGCGTCATGGGGGAAAGATTATCATGACGTTTTACGGGAGCGGCTTGAAAAGTTAGAAGCATTTATTCTCGAGAAGGTTCCCCATGCCAGAGTAAAATCAATGGTGGATACTGGGGAATTGGCAGACCGCGCGGTTGCGGAGCGTGCTGGAATTGGATGGAGCGGAAAAAATTGTTCGATTATTACTTCAGAGTTTGGTTCTTATGTTTATTTAGGAGAAATGATCACCAACATTCCGTTCCCGCCTGATGAACCTGTTGAGAGCCGCTGCGGAACATGTACGAAGTGCATCGATGCTTGCCCGACGGGAGCACTTGTCCAGGGGGGACAGCTGAATGCCCAGCGATGCATCTCGTTTTTAACACAAACAAAAGGCTTTTTAGCCGATGAATTTCGCGATAAAATTGGAAACCGATTATACGGTTGTGATACGTGCCAGATGGTTTGTCCTGAAAATAAAGGAAAGGACTTTCATCTCCATCCGGAAATGGAGCCAGATCCTGAAGTGGTGAAACCAAAATTAATTCCGCTTTTGCATATAAGTAACCGGGAGTTTAAAGAAAAGTTCGGTTCGCTTGCCGGGGCATGGCGCGGGAAAAAACCGATTCAACGAAATGCGATTTTAGCGTTGGCGCATTATAAAGATAAAACGGCTGTTCCGCATTTGTTAAAGCTGTTAAAAGAAGACAGCCGCCCTGTCATTCGTGGAACGGCAGCGTGGGCGCTCGGAAAAATAGGTGATATGCGCGTTATTCCCGATTTAGAGGAAGCTGGCAGGACGGAAAAAGATCATGAAGTCCTTTTGGAAATACAAAAAGGATTGCAATTATTGCGTTCGAAACAGGAAAAGGGAAAAAATCGCTCGCCTGCTACGTAAAGTAGTAGCAAAAACGAAAGTGGTGAGCGATGGTGAAAAAACAGCTGCAATGTTTATTAGAAAAAAGAGCGCAGCTTTTCGTGTCTAAAGACGGACGCAATGAAGAAGAAGCAGTGGAAAGGAAGCGCCGGCTGTTCGAAAAACGAGGGGCAGAAATTGTCCGCTGCACGATTAACAGTCAAATTATCAGTAAGTATGTTATGGAAAAAGAGGGAAGGGTCATTTATTTGGCGCACTATCAGTTTTTAGTTAAACATGGTGCTGAGATGTATGTTGAGGAACAAGTAGAAAAAAGAAAAGCATATTTTGAACGCGGAGAGCTGATGAAGGATGAAAAAGTGGTTTCCGCAGAACCGAGAACGGCTCACCCCCGTTTAGAACGCGAGATGTTAATGGATGAAAGAATTTCCTATGAATATGATCGGGCAAAAGCGGTGCGTTATGCCGAAACGTGGTGGAACAGCTACAATCCAGCGTTTCCGCGGTTTGAAGTGAATTGCACGAATTTTGTTTCCCAATGTGTGCACGCAGGCGGAGCACCGATGACTGGATATCCGAATCGCGCAAAAGGATGGTGGTGCAAAAACAGCAATTGGAGTTACAGTTGGGCAGTGGCGCATTCTTTCCGCTGGTATTTAAGCGGAACACGCGTCGGCTTGCAAACGATGGAAGTGTCGTCACCAGAACAGTTGATGGCTGGAGATGTTATTTGTTATGATTTTCAAGGAGATGGCCGCTTTGATCATTCCACGATTGTCGTGGCGAAGGATGCGAACGGAATGCCGTTAGTGAATGCTCATACAACGAATAGCCGCATGCGCTATTGGTCGTATGAAGATTCCACAGCGTACACGCCGAATATTCGCTATAAATTTTTTCATATTATTGACCGAAAGTGACGATATGTTTTGAGGTGAATCGATATGCCATTACATGTAGTATTATATCAACCGGAAATCCCAGCAAATACGGGGAATATTGCACGCACTTGCGCGGCAACAGATACGGCGCTTCATTTGATTCGTCCGCTTGGTTTTTCCACAGATGATAAAATGTTAAAGCGCGCGGGGCTGGACTATTGGCCGTACGTCAATATTTCTTATTACGATTCGCTTGATGAATTATTTGGGCGGTACCCGCACGGAGAGTTTTACTTTATTACGAAGTTTGGCAAAAAATATTATGATTCTTTCGATTTTAGCGATACCGAAAAAGATCTTTTTTTTGTGTTTGGGCGTGAAACGACGGGATTGCCAAAAGATTTGCTTGAAGCGAATATGGACCGTTGTCTGCGCATTCCGATGAATGATAAAGTCCGTTCATTAAATCTGTCCAATACCGCCGCTATTTTAGTGTATGAAGCGTTGCGCCAACAAAAATTTAACGGTTTATTTTAAAAATAAAAAAACGACCTTCTGAAAAGGAGGTCGTTTTTTTGCATTAATTTTTTACGCCTGGTTTATCTTCATAGCCAGCCGTAAAGATTGCAGTTAAGAAGGCGATGATCACACCTAATACAAGCAATGTACGCATGCCGCTTCCTCCTTCACGAATGTTTGTCCCACCTTCTCATTATAGCGGATATGGCGAATGTTGTGAATGGGAAGCGTTATCACAGCAAACAGACAAATTTTTTTTTGCAATGAATGATACGGGACATCCTTGCATACATTGTAATAATCTTGTTGTTAAGACATCAAGGATAAGGAGGTCCTTTATGGATATTTTAAAGAAAATTGCACAATACCGGGAAGAAGAGGAACGGCTGAAATGGGAAGGTACGTTCGCAGAGTATTTAGAGATTCTGAAAGAAAAGCCATGGATTGCTCAGTCCGCACATTCACGCGTTTATAATATGATTAAAGATGCTGGAATCGAGGTAGTGAATGGGAGAAAACGATATAAATTTTTCAGTAATCAGTTATTTGGATTGGAAGAGGCGCTAGAACGTTTAGTGGAAGAATATTTTCATCCGGCAGCAAAGCGGCTTGATGTGCGCAAACGTATTTTATTGCTGATGGGGCCTGTTGGAGGAGGGAAATCCACGCTTGTAACGCTGTTAAAACGGGGATTAGAAGCATATTCGCTAACGGATCGCGGCGCTGTGTATGCGATTAAAGGATGCCCGATGCATGAAGAAGCATACATATGATAAGTAAACTACAAAAGAGCTGCTTAATGGCAGCTCTTTTTCATGTGATATGCTATCGGAAGCGGTAGTCTGTAATTTTAAGCTTTGGTGGTTCTGGATATTTTCCCATTTTTGTCGGTTCAACGACTTCAATGGTGATGTACTCAAACAAAGAGCGAATGGCGTACTTTTTCGCTTCATAGCTTAGGTTGTGCCATTCTTTTTTAATATTTTCTAACACTGTTTTGATTTCTTCAAGTGATGCTTCTTCTTCGTATTCATTCAGAAGTTCGTATAATTCCATTTCCTGAATGGCGATCTCTTGCATGCGTTTGTTGTATTCGTCTTTGGGAATTTCTCCTTCGATGTAGAGTTCTTTGATGCGTTCTTTTCGCCCTTTCAGTTTTTGCAGTTGTTTTTCAATAAAGTCAGTGTCTAATTCTTTTTCCGATTCATTCGTTTCGACTTCAAGTTCTAGCTTTTCTGGAATATGAAGTGCTTCCAAAAACGCTTTTTCGATCGCTTCTTCGGCGATCGTTTGCACATCGCAGTTGCCAAATTTAAAGCGGCCTTGGCATTTATAGTAGCGGTATACGCCTCCGGACTTCCGTTTTTTTTGAGCGCCTGTAAATGACTTTCCGCATTTGGCGCAGCGGGCGACGCCGGAAAAAGGGTAATGGTTGTCTGAACGAAATGCCATATTGTAGCGATTTTGCAAAAGCTCTTGTACTTCTTGGAATGTTTCTTTTGAAATAATAGGCACGAAATTTTCTTGTTTAATTGGTGTAACTACGGGCTGCCCGCCAAGTTTTTGTTTGGACATGCTGCGGTAGTTCCAGCGAATATAGCCGGCGTAAATCGGATTGCGCAGAACATAGCGAACGGAAAAGTCGCTCCACATTTCCCCTTTTTTCGTTTTCACGCCACGTTGGTTAAGCTGCTTTGCGATGTTTTGAGAGCCGTGTGTTTTGTATTTCTCAAAGATAAAACGCACCCATTTGGCTTCTTCCTCATTGATGCGCAGCTCCCCGTCGACCAAATCGTATCCGTATGGGGCAGGGGCGCCGTTTCTTTGTCCTGTTTTGGAGCGTTCAAGCATATTTTCGAAGACGCGCTCTGCGATGGTTTCCCGTTCCCATTCTGCAATTGTAGCAACGATAGTGATAAAAAGGCGTCCGTTTGCTGTTGTCGTTTCAAATGACTCTGTGGCAGATTTGAACATAACATCGTATTTTTGCATGATTTTAAGCAGTTTATGTAGATCGAGAACCGAACGAACAAGCCGGTCCAAACGATAAACAATGACGACATCGAATTTCTTTTGCTGCATATCCTTTATCAACCGTTGCAAAGCGGGGCGGTCCATGTTTTTGGCTGAATAGCCGTCATCGCAATAATCATCAACAATCGTCCATCCTTGCGAAAGCGCAAATGCTTCGAGCCGCATTTTTTGTGCTTCTAAGGAGAAGCCTTCTTCTTTTTGCATATCGGTGCTTACCCGACGATACATAACGCATCTCATCAGTCTGCCTCCTTTTTATATTGTATTCATCGGGCAGGACATACTTGACTGAAATGGCAGGCATGCTGAAAAAAGCATTTTTCTCTCCTAAGCATACCGATTTGTAGGTGGCTTCTGGAACAATACCTCACCTATTGTTCGGCCGTTGCATAACTAATATGTGGTTTCTGATCTGTTCCAAACGTTCTTTGCATAATTCAACAGGGATAACACAGATCAGCAACCAACTTCGCTGAAGTATTTGGCGCAAAGGAAAATAAATGAAACGTCGGGACGGATGGAGCAAGTCTGCTGGATGAAACCGGCTAACGTTCGCACTGGAGCGGAGCGGAAAGAAGACAAACAAGTGATCAGCGAAATTTTCGACACAGCAGTGTCGATTTAATCTCATAGCGGTTTTGCCGGGATATGACTTTTCTATGAAATCGAAAATCGATTTTCAAAAGCTGGCGGAGATCCATAAAGGCAAAGCGGTGGGATAAGTTAATCTATCGACCTGTTAGTCTACTAATACTACCTTGTCTTGAAAGCATATATATCCCTAAACCCAAAAAAGGAGGGAGTCCGCATGAAGATCAACCTGACTGTTGAGCAAGCGAAAAAATTTCTATTGTGCTTCGTAGAAGACGCAAAACGCATCGTAAAAGAACGCAAACGCCAACAAAAAGAAGCAGCTAATAAAGGAAAAGCAGGCTAACTTGCGGCAGAAAGGAAGGAAATGAAGCCCCTGCTTATTTACGTGAAAAATGAAGAAAAGGAGAAGAAATAATGTACGCGGCACTAGCCGGTTGATGAAAGTGTCAGTGTTCAGGGAAGTTTTGCGAAGATTGCGGAGCAACCCAACGTTGCGGATGGCGCCAGAATTGGCTGCCAAAGAAGACTTTACGAGCAGCTCGAAAAAGAAAAAGCAGCGAGTGAAATGCTCACTGCCATCGTTGTTTAAACCAGCTCGCTCGAATTTTAACTCATTATATCACCGCTTGCGGCACAAAGCAGGTTCGGCGAGCAAATGCGCCCTTTGTCATCCATGTTAAGAAGAGGAATTTATCGCCATTTCGGAAACGGAAAAACAATATTTTGACAATCGATCCGCTTGCGGAAAAATTGGAACGGGACAAAAAATCCATCTGCAACAAGCTTTAGCGATTAAAAAAGAGGCAGTATTCGACACGGCGTATGAAAGGAGGAAATGAAGCACCAACTATACTGTATGCTCATCAGTGAAATATGCTACTTGCAGTGGAATTCACCATAAAAAAGAAAATGGCTATTTCCAAACGATTCGCACAGCGCTTTGTATTATGCCTTGGGTGTTTCTGAGTGCTGTCAAATCGTTTCAGAAATAGCCAATCAGCTTGGAAAAGGTGGTATACAATTTTTCATTTCAGAATTTATCAACTGATTAACATCATGCCACAGAATAGATTGTTTTTCAAGTAAAGGAGAGGGGGGATGAAAAATGGCAACAAAGGCTTCTCATAGCGGATAGAAAGGTCTTTTAAAGAAATTCAACATGCAGAAGGGAGAAACGCGATGGATCGGTCCAAGGCGACGCTCAAGCGGCTAGTGACCATTCTGGGCTATGAAGACCGCCCTGCTTGCTGCAAGCAGCTGACACGAAATGAAATTAAACGTCGGTTGGAGGGGAGAGTTTGTAAATATCCGAAATAATCTAACACAATGAATGACGCAGATTATGATGGTATTAAGCATTGGGAAGAAGCGTAATGAATTATCTAAACTTGGAACAATACCGCGGCAAATCATTTCGGCTGATTTTTCGATAAAAGGAATCTGGTGTCCGTATTGGGCAATACAGACAGTTTTAGTTAGCATGTTTGGACGATGGACGATATTTGCGGAGAGTATAAGGAAGCATGAAACATTAGCGGCTTTATTTAGACGAGCTTCTCAAAAGGAATGAAACAAAGAATTCGATCGGTATGGAGAAGCTGGATGTTATTGCTGTTGTGTTGGTTTGTATTGTTATACAAGAAATTGAATGCAGAAAGTTTTCGCTGAATAGTATGGCAAGGAAGAAATTTTATATTTCTTCCTTGCTCCCATTCTCCAAAATTCTAGCAATCTCTTTAAGAATTTGATTTTTCTCTTTTAATATTTTTATTAAACTTACTGCGAACCACACACCAAATATCAGTAGACCAATATAAATAATAAACGGAATAAAAGCAAGTAACGGAAACAAGCTTACAGAAGAATTCATGTTAGACCTCCAAAATGTTTTTGGATAATTATAACACAAGAGGTAAATAACGAAAAGTCAATTTGAAGCCTTAATAAACAATGAAATTACAGATTGGTGAACAGTATGAAGAAAACATGTAGCTGCTTTCAATGAAAATGAAATAAGGTGAGGTGAGGAAAGAGTGACAGGAAAAAAGCCTCGCCAAAAAACGTGCGGGAATTAGGCGAGAATACCGTTCAGTCTTAAAGAACATGAATGGAGAAGAACTATCATCAACATGGTACGGATTTTGGAACAAAGATGAAGAAAAAATGAAACAAGCTGAAGTAGCAGCAGCAAACTTAACCAACGAACAACTTATAAAATGATTTTAGAGAAGAGTATTGGAAACACAATAGCAAATGAGTTTCAAAAGAGCATTTCTATAAAGAAGAGCGTAATTACCTGAATAATTTATTTAAAGCTGGAATTAATTCATTAAAATATGGCTTGATAATGAAATCCTTAGCGCCTATTTGAAGGGCATCAATAATGAAACTTTTTTGCCCCATCGATGAACAAATTATTACTTTTGCTTCTGGATCAAATTTTAAAATACTTTTTAAAGCATCTAATCCATTCATAATAGGCATAATTAAGTCAAGTATAACAATGTCAGGTGTTTTTTCTTGGTAAAGAGATATAGCATTGTTGCCATCAGAAGCTTCAGCAACAACTTGGTAACCATTATCGGTTAAAAGTTTCTTTAATAAATTTCTCGTAAACCTTGAATCGTCGGCAATTAATACAGTTTTATACATTTAAACCACCTTTCACTTAAAAAGTAAAGCAAATGGAAAATTTTTGTTGTAAAAAATGCGCATCTTGCATTTTACCCTTTCGAGTAATTTATAGATGGAATATCAGATTTTTGTATAAATTTGTCGAATTTTGTCTAACAATTCTAGAAAGAAATATTAACAAATTTTATAGTGAAATTTACATAGGAAAAATTCATTATTTTTGAAAATAGAAAACTGTTAAATAGTACTGTTGAGCTATTAAATAATAAAAAATATTCAGAATGACAGTTGTGTTTCCAAAAAGGCAAGGGAAGGGGATGAGATGAGAGAAATTAAGTTCGTACTTTTGTTTACCAAGAAAAGAGGATGCTGAATGTGAGAGGAAACTTAACAAATGAATCAGTTACGATAAATCTTCACATATAGCGGCAATCAAGTACGCACAATTGTTAAAGATGAGAAAATTAGTTTGTTGCTGGGGATGTTTGCGATATATTCGATATATTCAATCATTCCAATCATAAAATGGCAGTATCCCGGATCGCTGAAGATGAGGTACACCGCTTCGCTTGGCCGCCGCCAACTAGCGGCGATCGTGAATGAAGCGGGTTTATTCATTGATTCTGACCAGCGATAAACCGCGGACAAGGTTAAACACTTGATTGCGCATGAAGCTATTCTATCAATTTACAAAACTAGTAGTTAATGTGGATTCCGAAAATGTTTAGCGAGACTTCACGCCTTGCTTCGAATATTCCATCAACTAATTTTGGAAATTCAAGCACTTAACCTACGACTCTTGTCTAATCAAATTTATTATCTTGATCATATATTGAAGCATCAAGTGAAGAGAGGTGAAGTATGTTGTCAAAAAATAGAAAAGAAAATCATCATGGTAACAATAAACCAAGGGTAAGATGTGATTGTGTTAATGGGCAAGTGGTGACAGTGCATGGACCTGTACAAGCAGGGCCTCCGGGACCTCCAGGACCTCCGGGGCCTCCAGGGGCTGGTGCCATTATTCCATATGCATCTGGAGTAACTCCTGTTGCATTGACCAGGGTTGATGTAGCAGGTGTAGTAGCCAGTATTGGAGCTATCCTTGGATTCGGAAGTTCTGCGCCAACTGTTAATCTTAATACAGGGGTACTGGATCTAGGTGTTGGTGTCACGAACATTCCTGACTTTGCATTTGTGGTTCCTCGTACCGGGACAGTTACATCCATATCTGCATTCTTTAGTGCTACAGTGGGAGTAACTTTAACGGCAGCTGAAACAGTTAGAGCAGAATTATGGAGAGCGCCGGCAGCTAGCAACACCTTTACGCCAACAGGCGTTTTCGTAGATTTAGCACCAGCTTTCGGCCCTGGAGTTACCGCTGGCGATACTGCAACTGGCACTGCAACAGCATCATTGCCGGTAGTTGCCGGTGACAAACTATTGCTGGTTGTTTCTTTTGCACCTGGCGGCACCGCTATCAGTACTCTTACAGGTTTTGCAAGTGCAGGCGTTGGAATCAGTTAATTTCACTTAGTAACAAAGTTCAAAGATATCGAGATCAAGTCGAGATAAGAAACATTCTTACAGGAGAACGCCTTCTTTTTGTTTTTCCTGTAAGAACATCGATAACCATTCGAGGAATGGCAGGTTTATGGAAGAAAACTGAAGGAAAGTATGAAAAAGACAAAAGGAGAGCATATATTATACATGACTAATATGTTCAACTTGTCGACTTTGCCGACAAGCTGAAATCCCTGCCAAACGGCAGGGATTTTTATTTTTTGCTGGAATGAAGTATTTTTCCGGTTATCTATTTAGGGATTGAAACCTTTATATCCGAAGTTGCACAGGTTCAATTCAATTATAACGGTCGCTGCCATCTGAGCCAAATCCTAATTCCCCGGATGAATTTTTCCCCCAAACCCATAATGTCCCATCTTTTCGAAGTACGATAGTATGTCCATCACGTGTGTCTAAAGAAATGATGTTTGTTAGTTTCTTTATTTGAATTGGATTCTTTATTATAAACTTATCAGGATTATCCCGTCCTTTTATTCCAATTCCCAATTGTCCCTCGTTATTTTGTCCTTGTGCCCAAACAGTGCCATCTTTCTTAAGCACCAAATTATGCACATAACCTGTCTTAACCATTACTGCATCTTTAATTCCTTTTACTTGAGAAGGCTTTTTCGTCCAATTCTTGCTTGCTATAGGCGGTATTTGTTTGCCTAATTAGCCCCAATATTGCTGATATGGAGGAACGTAAGGCTGGTGTTGGCATTGTGGGGGATATTGCAGATGCCGGTTTAAATATGGATGGGATATATTTTCCTTCGCTTTGTTGCAGTTTTTGTATGGACCTATATAAGTGGATGGTTTAATTGGTGCAATTGCTTGTTTCCATTGGTTTTCATCGAGGCAATAAGTATGTGCCATGATCTTTGCAGGAGTAAATTTTAAAATGTCAGAACCTAAAATTACTTCTGGAGTTGGTGCATCAAAAATGGCCAAAAGATGGGTGTTGTTAACTTTAGCTACTTCATAATGCCACCAACCTCGAGGAATGTTTACTACATGTCCGGGTGTCATCGAATAATGGAGGAGTTGTTTTGTAAATGGGTTGAGTATTGATACAGTGGCAGCACCAGAAATACAATAGACCAGCTCGGCTGCATTTGGGTGATAGTGCGGTTCTATGACATTATTAGCACTTAGGAAAATATCTAGCAGAGACACATTTTCCAGTGTATTCAACTGTTTTACACCTAATACGTTAATATAATTATTGTTATCTTTTTTAAACAAGGGGCTTTTATTGATGTCAAAAGTGTATTGGGGTGCTTGGGATGTGTTATCCATATAGGAAACCATAAATCTCTTCACCTCTTTACTTAGTAAAAACCAACTTTATATGGGCATGTTATGAACTAACAATGAGTTTGGTGTACGCAGTTATTAAAAATTAGCGTATAGTTTAAAGACAGTGCGAAGCATGAAGCAAAGGAGGCGGAACATTCCATTTCTCGAAGAAGTTATCAGGAAGAACGTGTTGCAAAACGTGTAATGGATACATCAATGCACATAAAAAATCCACCACATACCGTATTCTCCAATCGCGCTAATCGACAGCACAGCCTTTCGCAACAGTCTTTACGATTGGAAGTATCCATCTGGTATCACTGGTTGAAAAGATGTAAGTGCCATTTCTGCACTACTTTATGGAGACGCATCCAAAGAAGGATTAGGCAAAAGCATTTAAATTATTGCTTTTTAGTAGCATAAATGCTATCATGTGTGTAATAATAATAAGTAAAGGGTAGAGGATGTTGTTTAAGGTAATATACGCAGGAAATGTTAAGGAATTTGAAAATTATCTTTTGAGTAAAGCAGAGCAAGAACTTAGACAAAAAGGCCGTCCGGGTGTATGGTGTCATGTTGCTGATGTATATGCAAGGCAACTTACGATTATCCAACATAACCCATATCCTTCTGATCCGGAGGACAACAGCTTTCCGGACGATATAACCCCTCCGTCATTGAAACATATTAACATGAATACTCAATATAATAATTTTTACAGATGGGGCATAAGGGGCGGAAGAACTGGAAATCACAGAATTATATTTGCAATCCATAATTTTTCCAAAGTCATACTGCTTCATTATTTTGACAAACAGTATAATGGAGCGATAAGACGAGAGGATATTGTGCCTGCCGAATCAGCATATGAACGTTATTGCACTTTTGATCCTTACCTTTATTAATGAACTGGGAGGGAAAAGAATGAGTGATTTTGATTTTTTTAAGAAATATGCAGCTATTCGTGGCGAGCAGCATGTTAAAAAACTTCAATTAGAAGGAACTATCGCTGCACAGATCAAAACAAGACGGAAGCAGCTGAATATGACTCAACAGGAACTTGCAGACCGTATTGGAGTTCCAAAATCAACGATTGGGAGAATTGAAGCGGGGCTTACAAGTCCAAGGGTAGAGACGCTTTTTAAAATTTCGCAGGCATTGAATACTCCTTTCATCATCGATGGCACAAGCAGACAGGACCATAACCTGCATGTTCAAATTTAGTGCTATATTATCGCAGCAGTTCCTTGGAGAGAAAATTCTCCAAGGAACTTGTTTTTTAACGGGAAAATGTATGGCGCAGTTTGAAATCAAAAACTTCACCGCTGGAACGGATGAAATGATAAGAACGTTTGACCGGCATTATTGATATCTTGCCCTGCAGCAGCAAGCAGGAAGAGCAAAGGAGACGGAACATTCCATTTTTTGAAGAAGAAATTATCCAGAAAAAAAGATGGATCTTTATGACCCATCCTACTAAAACTAAAAACTTTATCGATGCATTCAAGATTAGTAACCGCCACCAGAGAAACAACTACATCCAACAATAATTAAAAGGATAAACAGCACCACAATTAAAGCAAAGTTTGATCTTAATCCACTTGACATTTTTGTTAACCTCCTGTTTTAAAAGGATAGTACATTCTATGTAAAACATAGCGAGCCTGTATAAGACAAACAGTGCAGGTAATGAAAAAATGATGAATCCGTTTAACGGTTGATGGGCACGAACGGTGAAAGCGCGCAACAACTTTTGATTTTCTGGAAAACCAATCTGTTTGCAGAATAAAGACACAAAAAAGCTATAAAAAATCTATAAAAAAGCCATAAAAAAAGCCGTAGTTTTCCTCATATACTGATATATTTGATATTAGGTGTTATCCCCTCCTCTATTTTGATATAGATTTTTTCCGCTCGTCATCCTATGCAATGTGCATATGCGAGGCCGGGTTTTATTGATGATGGCGGGCGGAGAAAACGTGTTAAGACGTATGCCATGAATATAGCGATACCGTGTGTATCATCCCCCTATGCCACCCTGTCTTGTCCGGATTATCCCGAACGCTTCTTGCGCTGATGCGTGAGGGTTAAGCAAGATAAGGGTGGCGTTTTCTATTGAACAGGTAAGTTCAACAAGGAAAAGCTTATACGAATAATGATGGATGGAATGAAACATTTATAATGACAAAAACTCAAAAGCTCCATACAATAATACAAATTTTAATTTGTTTTGGTTGGAGATGTTCTTATGACACGCTGGATCGATATATCCATAAACAAACATCAATTAAAACTTTATGATGGCCGTAGGTTAATAAAAGTGTATCCCATTGCTGTCGGTAAAATGTTAACCCCAACCCCTTCAGGAATATATACAATTATCAATAAACAGCGCAATCCCGGAGGTGCTTTCGGGGTATTGTGGCTGGGTTTATCAAGGCCTCATTATGGAATACATGGAACGAACAACCCTTCTTCTATTGGCAAAAATGTGTCACGTGGATGTATTCGAATGTATAACCATGATGTTATCGAATTATCGTCAATGGTTCCGGTTGGAACACGTGTCTATATTCATAAATGAGGTTTTTAAACAGATGGGTGATTTTATATTTACTTGCCGTATGCACGCAGACCCCCTCCATTTAATTCCTCATCATTTGCGCGATGATTTTTACAAAGAATACGGGATCCGTATTGAAGGCGATCTTTCACCGTTAAACATGATGAGATTGGAAAAAGAATATGGCGGGCGCATTGAAGATGTCTTGGTCGAGAGAGTTTTCTTCTCGGAAAATAAACGAGTCGGCATCGGGACGTTCAGCCCGTCGGACCCGAAATCGCAGGATATTGCTGATCTTACAGGAAGCATTGATTTTTCAACTATTGCCCAGTACGGTTCAGAATCAGATCCGCGCGCTTATCGGTTTGATGGGGAGTTAAACAAGGCAAACCGCGGAATTATGGAATTCCAGGAAATGCTCAAATGTGATGAAAAGTTTCTCTGGCATTTGCTTTCTTTGACGCAAGAAGGAAATTTCAAAGCGGGGAGGTTTGCGCTGATAAGTGCTGATGAACTTATTATCGCGCATACGAACGAAACGGAATATCGTTCTTTTATCGCGAATAAAAAGAATGAAGCGCTTCATTCGCGGATTATCGTCATGCCGATTCCGTACAATTTGCGCGTGTCAGAAGAAGAGCGGATTTATGAAAAAATGATTCGCGAAAGCGATGTCGCTGATGTCCATATTGCTCCGCATACGCTGCGAATCGCCGCAATGTTTACGATTTTAACGAGATTGAAAGAATCGAAACGGCCGGACGTCGATTTAATTAAGAAAATGCGCCTTTACGACGGCGAAATGGTCGAAGGATTTAATGAAGTTGATGTCGAGGAATTGAAAAAGGAGCATCCGGATGAAGGAATGAGCGGCATCGATCCTCGCTATGTCATTAACCGCATTTCCTCATGCATTATTCGCAAAGAAGTTCCGTCGATTAACGCATTAGACGTATTGCGCTCCTTAAAAGAGGGGCTTGACCAGCATCCGTCCATTTCGAAAGAAGATAAAGAGAGATATTTAAATTTTATTTCACTGGCTCGCAAGGAATACGACGAAATCGCCAAGCAAGAAGTGCAAAAAGCGTTCGTTTACTCTTATGAAGAATCGGCGAAAACATTGATGGATAACTATCTGGATAATGTGGAAGCGTACTGCAATAAAACAAAGCTGCGCGATCCGCTGACAGGGGAGGAAATGAATCCAGACGAAAAACTCATGCGCTCGATCGAAGAACAAATCGGCATTTCCGAAAACGCGAAGAAGGCGTTTCGCGAGGAAATTTTGATTCGCATTTCTGCCTATGCGCGGAAAGGACAAAAGTTTGATTACAATTCGCATGAGCGGCTGCGTGAGGCAATTCAAAAGAAATTATTTGCTGATTTAAAAGATATTGTGAAAATCACCACTTCCACGAAAACGCCGGATGAGCAACAGTTGAAGAAAATTAATGAGGTTGTGGCGCGTTTAATCGATGAATATGGTTATAATTCTACGTCAGCGAACGAACTGCTCCGCTATGTCGGCAGTTTGTTAAATCGGTAGCATGCCTTGTGCTAGGCATGCTTTTTTGCTCGATTAGCGGGAAAGCGTTAAGTTGCTGCGAACGAAAAAATTTGTTGTGTAAAAAGAGAACGGCAGTTTTGTTTTCGAGTGGTTCATGTTTACTAAGCGGAGAGGAAAATTGTATACAATGACTAGGATGCGAACTTTGACTGTCGGGATGGGATCGTGGGAATTGTCTTAACATCATTTTGTTTACTGGGGAATCCAACGCGGATGGGACAGGGAGGGAATTTTTGCACACTAAGACATGATTGCGATTGGAGCCGATTGATCGCTTGTCCAATAAAAATTTACATGTTCATTTTCGTAATAATTTGTCAATTATTTCGCTTTTTTGCATAGGATAGAGTAAACAAACTGTCATTGATTCATTATGCTTTTATGGCGCCAACATAAGTATATGCTTCAAAGCGGAAAAATGTGAAAAAAATTTGATGAGGAGGGGGAATAGATGAAGGGGAACTTTGTTGTATCGAAAGAAGACTGGTCCCTCCATCGGAAAGGACATGATGACCAAAAACGCCATCAAGAAAAAGTAAAAGAAGCGATAAAAAACAATTTGCCGGATTTAATTACAGAAGAGAGCATTATTATGTCCAATGGGCGTGATGTCATTAAAATTCCGATTCGTTCTTTGGATGAATATAAAATTCGTTATAATTATGAGAAAAACAAACATGTCGGCCAAGGAGATGGGGAAAGCCAAGTCGGCGATATTGTCGCAAGAGATGGGGCAGAGGAGGGGCAAGGTCCCGGAAAAGGGCAAGGAGCGGGAGACTTGCCTGGGCAAGATTATTATGAAGCAGAAGTATCGCTGATGGAACTGGAAGAAGTGTTATTCAGCCAATTGGAATTGCCAAATTTGCAGCGGAAAGAAGCGGACCAAAACGTAGCGCAACATATTGAATTTAATGATATTCGCCGCACTGGCCTGATGGGGAATATCGACAAGAAACGAACGATGCTCGCCGCATTCAAGAGAAATGCGATGAATGGAAATCCAAGTTTTTATCCGATTTATCGTGAAGACTTGAAATTTAGAACATGGAACGAAGTGGTAAAACCAGAGTCGAAAGCTGTTGTTCTCGCAATGATGGATACAAGCGGCTCGATGGGATTGTGGGAAAAATATATGGCACGTAGTTTTTTCTTTTGGATGACACGTTTTTTGCGCACCAAATACGAAACGGTCGAAATCGCATTTATCGCCCATCATACCGAAGCAAAAGTGGTGACGGAAGACGAATTTTTCACCAAAGGGGAAAGCGGGGGGACGATTTGCTCTTCCGCCTATCGAAAAGCTCTCGAACTCATTGAAACGAAATATTCGCCGTCGCGTTATAATATTTATCCGTTCCATTTTTCTGACGGAGATAACTTGACATCAGACAACGCCCGCTGTGTCAAGCTTGTGCAAGAACTTATCAAAGTGTCAAACATGTTTGGTTATGGGGAAGTAAATCAGTACAACCGCCACTCAACGTTGATGTCTGCTTATAAGAACATTAAAGACGAGAAATTCCGGTATTATATTCTCAAACAAAAATCTGATGTGTTTCATGCGATGAAAACATTCTTTCGCAAAGAAGAAAGCAAACAATTTGTATAATTAGGTGAGAGGGGGATTGCAAAACTGCCCCCTCTTAAAAGTTTGGGAAAGATAAGCACAATACATTCCTAGTCCTTGGACTAAATATGAGTGAAGATGAAGCCGCTAACTTTGTTCCAGTATTAAGTAGACAACTAAAAGAGAAAGTAACGGGGTTAGATGACTACCAATGGTGGGTTACTGGCGGACCAGCGTTAAGTTATGCACTGAACGATGCAACGAAAAAAGATTTGTCTTTTGCTGAAATGATTGCATTTCCTGTAATGATTGTTATCTTATTACTGGTTTTCCGAACAGTAGCTTCTACTGTACTTCCGCTGTTGATGTCCGCGTTTGCGCTAGTGATTACGATGGCAATTGCGTATTTCTTTGCGAAAGATTATACGATGAATATACTTCTTCAAAATGCAGTGAGTATGATCGGATTAGGAGTAATTGTGGATTATACATTGTTTATCATTAGCCGTTATCGTCAGGAGCTAGAACATTACAGTACTGTTGAAGCGGTGCAGCGAGCTATCGTTTCGGCTGGACGATCTGTTTTCTTTTCTGGAGCTACTGTTGCTATATCGCTTTCTTCATTGTTTTTGCCAAACATCATGATTTTTAACTCCATTGCACTTGGCGGTGTAATCGTGGTCACAATGGCAGTACTGGTGGCGATTACACTTTTGCCAGCTATTCTAACTATTATGGGACCGCGTATTCATTGGGGAAGAATACCATTATTTAAAGAACGCAAGCCTTCTAAATATTGGGAGAAAATTGCTGTACTCTTAATGAAACGCCCTGTTATTTTTTTAATTCCAGGTTTCATATTACTAAGTTTCATGGCTTATCCATCTTACAAATTAAATATGCAGGTTCCTGTTGCTTCTGCCTCCATTCTTCCAAAGCATGATTCTGCTAGAAAAGGATTTGAAGTGTTAGCGGGGGACTTCGGTCAAGGAAATGTGTTTCCGATTCAAGTGGTCTTGAAGGCCAAGCATGGCACAGTACTATCAGATGATAATTTAAAAGCAATTGATCAGATTACGAACGATATTCAAAATTTCAATAATGTAGATAAAGTTGTTTCGTTAACAAACTGGAATATGGAATGGAAATTATCGAATTATCAACAGGCTTATAAAGCCTATGACAGACTTCCCGATTTCGTTAAAGGCCAATTAAATAAACTGACTAATCATGATCGGGGGCATACAACGACGATATTGTTGGTATCACCGAAAACAGATGCAGACAGTAAAGCATCGCGTGAATTAGTTAGAAAAATAAGAAGTCTCTTAAAAGAAAATTCGACTGAAAATTTCGAAACGTATGTCGGAGGTCAATCAGCAATTGGAGTAGATTTTGATCAACGAATTTTCAATAATTTACCTATGATTATCGTTACGGTTTTTGTAATTTCTTTCGTGGTTTTGATAGTGTCTTTCCGATCAATTTTCCTTCCAGTAAAAGCGTTGGTGTTAAACTCTCTCGTTACACTGGCGAGTATGGGAATGTTAGTAGCTGTTTTCCAACAAGGCAACTTCCGAGAAGCGATTAATTCGATTACTCCTGTTGTATTGTTTGCCGTTTTATTTGGCCTGTCTATAGATTATGAAGTTCTCATTATTAACCGAATTCGGGAGCTGAAAGACGAAGGGATTCCTACTATAGAAAGCATTGTAAAAGGTATTTCCGAAACCGCCGGCCTTGTTAATGGAGCAGCTGCCATTATGATTGCAGTGTTCGGGGCATTTGCCATGGTGAAAGTTGAAGTTGTTAAAGAACTGGGATTTGGTTTGGCAGTCGCTATTCTTTTAGATGCGACTGTGATTCGTTCTGTTCTAGTTCCTGCCATAATGAGAGTACTTGGCGAAGCGAATTGGTGGTTACCGTTCCGCTTTTCCGTCCCGATTAATAACCGAAAAAATGTAGAAACTGAGGAGGGATTATCTTGATCTGCGCGATTGGACTTCCTAATGTTCAAGGTAACCAAGAGGGAAATTTGGCACAATAATCACAAACAAGATCCCGTTTCCTGCTGGAAACGGGATCTTGTTTTTTGAAGAAATTTTAATTGGAGGAGCTGGTTGCTGCTGCTTCTTCGTCCGGCTTTGCCGAATCCGTTTTCTGGATTGTTTCAATCATCGCTAAAATAGGCGCGAGCTCTTCTTTGTCTTTTGGTGTTTGAATCATCACCAGCATAGGGACAGGGCTGCTTGTGCCGATGACATGAACTGTCATGTTGTCCGAATGCGCTGTATACCAAGCAGCTCCTTTCAGCGATGCTGGAAGATTTGCGCTATCTTGGCGAGCAGCGTCAGAAGACACTGCTTGCGCGTGTTCTTCTGCCAGTTTCGCATAATCTGTTCCATTTTCTTCCGTTGGCAGGAGGCGGATTCTGACGAAACTGTCATTGCGCAGCAACACATCGGAATTCGGCTCTTCAGCCTCGAGTTCCCAACCTTTTAGCACATATAAAGAAAATCCTTGGTTATCGCTTGTTTTTAAAGTGGCCGTTTCTTTCACTTCTTTTCCATCTGCTGTATAAGATAATTGCATTTCAGAAGGGCGCGCTTCTTGTTGTTTGCTTTCTCCTGCGTTAGCGGCGCCGTTTTCCGAGGAGCTGCTTTCGTTTTTAGAAGAAGGTTGTGATGTTCCTGATTGTCCTGTATGGTCCGATTGCGGCGTTTCCGTTTGGTTTGTGTTTGTGTCGGATTGTGCCGTTTCTGTTTGGCTTGCGTCCTTATTAGAAGGGGTTCCTTGTTTTACTTCGCTTGTTTCTTTCGTTCCACATCCTGATGCAAGGGCGATAACAATGGCGGCAGTGATCCATGGTTTCCATGTAAATTTCATCTCGCATTCCTCCTTAAGTGCTATATGGTTTATTATATCATTTCGAAACATGAATGAGGAATGCTGCGGCGGTTGGCGTTTTTACAATACGACAATAGTCATGGGAAGGCTTATATAGCGTTAAGACACGCGTTTATAATAGGAGATTTTTTTGCAAACGCTACAGAACCATTGCTGCCCGTTTGTCTGGGTTACATGAACAATGTTTTGAACGGATCGTTTTCATTATAATATTCCTGCTTCGCCTGCGGGCTGGCTTCTAAGGCGATATAGGCTCCGATCCATTCTACCGCACATAAAAGCAAAATCAGTAATATTCCGCTGATCATCGCATCTTCCCCCTTTATGTTGTTTGGAGATACAATAATGTATGAAACGCGTTTCAATGCAATAGTTTTTTGAAAAAAGGTGAAAAGAATGGCCAATATTCGGGAAATTGCCAAAGAAGCAGGGGTTTCGGTGGCAACGGTGTCAAGGGTGTTAAACGGCTATCCTTACGTGCGGGAAGAGAAAAGAAATGCGGTATGGGAAGCTGTTGAAAAGTTAAATTATACAAAAAATATCAATGCGGTCCATTTAGCGAAAGGGAAAACGTCGATTGTCGGGGTCATGCTTCCTTATGTGAATCACCCGTATTTCGGAGCCATATTGGAAGGAATATCAAAAGAGGCGCTGCGCCACCGGTACCACCTTTTGCTGTTTCAAACGAATTACGATGTGGAAAAAGAGCTGGAAGCGCTGGAAATGATGAGAATGAAACAAGTCGATGGGCTTATTATTTGTTCACATGTGTCGGGCTGGAACGTAATCGAGGCGTACAAGGAAGATGGGCCGATCGTATTATGTGAGGATGTCGGAGATAAAGATTTTTCATCTGTTTATATTGACCATTATGATGCGTTTGCTAAGGCGTTGCGCTATTTAATTCAGAAAGGGCATCGGCACATCGGCTATTGCATCGGAAGAACGACAGGGACAAACAGCAAAGCGCGGGAAATGGCCTATTATGACACGCTGCGGCAAATTGGTGTCGAGCCGCGAAAAGAGTGGATTTTTGATCATTGTTTATACATGGAAGATGGGAAACGAGTTGTTCATGAGTGGATGTCATTGCCGGAAAAGCCGAGTGCGCTGCTTGTATCGAGCGATCAAGTGGCGGCAGGCATCGTATTGTGGGGGAAAAAAGAAGGAGTGAACATCCCTGATGACCTTGCGATTGTCAGTTTTGATAATCATCCGATTTCGGAACCGCTGCAAATTACGACGATGGAACTGCCGCTTGCGCTGATGGGCACGAAAGCGTTTCGCCTTATTTATCATTATATCGAAACAGGGAATATCGCAAGAAAAACGGAAAAGTTGCCGGTTCGTTTTATTGAACGCTCATCGGTATAGCCCGTTTCTATGTGTGGCGTTTCATCATGTACCGGTTTACCGGGCGCCCAATTCCGCCATATTGAACATCGAGGCTGACTTCTCCACGCTTTTCTAAGTATTCTAAATAGCGGCGGGCTGTTACTCGCGCGATGCCGACCCCTTCGGCGACTTCTTCGGCGGAAACTGGTTCCGTTTGTTTGCGGAGATAACGAACGACTTTTTGCAATGTGACTTCGTTCAAGCCTTTTGGCAGTTCGCTACGCGGCGCAAGCGGTTGGGGTTCCGCCGTTTGCAGAAGAACGTCTAACTCTTTTTGCGTTAATGTTTCTTTTTCGTTCAGCGTTTGGCGGAATGAATGATAATTTTCCAACGCTTGTTTGAGGCGTTCAAATTTAAACGGTTTCATAATATAATCAAAAGCGCCGTTTTGCAATACACGGCGTACAGTATCGATGTCGCTTGCTGCCGTGATGGCGATAATATCGACTTCATACCCTTTCGCGCGAATTTCTTTTAATGTTTCCAAGCCGTCCTGCTGCGGCATATAAATATCGATAATCGCTAAATCGGGATGAAGTTCGCGGATCAGTTGTATTCCTTCGATCCCGTTTCCGGCAACGCCGATTACTGTAAATCCTTCTACTTGTTCGATGAACTGGCGGTTCACTTCCTGTACCATCGGATCGTCTTCAATGAGCAGCACTCGGTACATTTTCCCAACCCCTTACATCTCAAAAGTGATCGTAAATATCGTTCCTTTTCCTTTTTCTGATTTCACATCCATATGCCCTTTTCCTTTTTCCACAATGTGCTTGACTAAGTACAAACCGATGCCTCGCCCATTTTTGCCTTTGGTCGAGAACCCTTCCTCGAAAATATGGTCGAGGTGCTCTGGATCAATGCCTTGGCCGTTGTCTTCCACTGAGAGAGAACAAATTTCTTCATTTTGCTCAATGCTAACATATATTTCTTTTTCCCGATCCGTAATGCCTTGAAACGAATCAAACGCGTTTTCGATCAAGTTGCCAAGAATAACGACAAAATCGTGATGATCCAACAGAGACGGAAAAGCATGAAGACGGCTATGGCGGTCGATGGTGACGCGGATGCCCAATTCTTTGCCGCGGCGGACTTTACTTAAGAGCAAGCCGGAAATGCTTTCGTCTTTAATATGTTTGCTTAAAAACCGTGTCAGTTCTTCTTGTTCTTCTGTCACTTGAAAGACGTATTCGAGCGCTTTTTCTTGATGTCCTAATTGTATCAATCCGGCGATCGTATGCAGCTTGTTCATATATTCGTGATTTTGCACACGCAAAGCGCTGACGAACGCTTTCACTCCTGTCAGCTCTTCGGCGAGTTTTTTCACCTCAGTACGGTCTTGGAAAATTGCGATTGCCCCAACTGTTTTGCCATTGACTTTAATCGGAATGCGGTTGCTCCAAATCGTTAAATTTCCGATTTGCAGTTCTTTGTTATAAATAGGCTGGTTAATTTGCAAAATTTCCGGCAAGCGCGTGTCGGGAATCACCGAGCGAATCGGCTTGCCGATCACATCTCCGCTGACACCGAGCATCTGTTTTGCCCGGTCGTTAAAAATCGTGATGTTTTCATTGCTGTCGATCGCGATAACGCCTTCGTGCATCGCGTTGAAGGCTTCGGTCCGTTCGACAAGCAGTTTAGCGATTTCGTGCGGTTCAAGATGAAACATTTGTTGCTTAATATGGGAAGCGAGCAGCCAAGCCCCGATCCCACCAATTAAAAGAGAAAGGCTTGTTGCAATGAAAATCTCTTCTTTTAAAGCATAAATCACTTCCAAAAACGTTGGCAATCGATATGCCGCAATGACAACGCCGATTTGTTGATGATCTTTATTCATAATCGGCACGAACGCACGAATGACAGTGCCAATTTCGCCGCGTGCTTTCGATGTATAAGTATGCTCCGCAAACGCAGGACCTTCATCGGCACTGCGGGAAACGCGCCCGATCATGGATGGAACGGGATGGGAAAGGCGGACTCTATTCATATCAAGAACAACAATGTAGTTGGCGTTATGAATAACGCGGACACGTTCCACAATGTTGTTAATGGAAGACCGTTCTTTTTTGGTTCCGACAATATGGGATTTGATTTCGGGAAGCTCGGATACCGTCCGTGCTGTCAGCAGTGCCCGTTGTTGCAATTCTTTCTCTTTTGTATGAAAAAAGTTGCCGATGACAAACAATCCGCTTAGCAATAAGGAAAAGCTAACAATAAAAAAAATTAAGATCGTGATTTTCCAGCGGATGGATAGCCGATACATCACATCAATACCCCGTCTTAAGAAATATCGTTTGTTTATAATTTTAGCATTTCTTAATAATATGATAAAATTGGATTAAAAAACTTAGCAATAAACGGTGTGGAATATGAAAAAGCAATGGGTGGCGCTGTTTCTCGTTTTACTCGTCGGTTTAGGAAGCATGGCGCTGCTGCTAAAGCAGCACTTTTGGAATGGAAATATAGTGTATGATGATGAGCAGCGAGGATTAAAAAAGCAAATTGTGATTTATTTTAGCCATGTAGTCGCGGAAAATACGCCAAAAGGATTGGCCGCGCAAAAGTTCGCAGAGCTTGTGGAGAAAAAAACGAATGGTCGTGTAAAAGTCGAAGTGTTTCCGAACGGTTCTTTATATTCTGATGGCGAGGAAATAGATGCATTGCTGCGCGGAGACGTGCAGATGATTGCGCCAGCGTTTTCGAATGTGACAGAATTAATTCCCGAATGGCAAGTATTAGATTTGCCGTTTTTATTTCAAGACTATCGCGATGTGGAGCGGACGTTTACGGGAGATGTTGGGAATCAGCTTTTAGAGATGTTAGATGAAAAAGGAATTAAAGGATTGGCATTATGGAGCAACGGCTTCAAACAGATGATGAGCACGACCCGTCCGCTCGTTCATGTTGATGATTTCCGCGGATTGCGCTTTCGCATCATGCCAAGCGAAGTGATCGCAAGTCAATTTCGTTTGCTGGGGGGCGATCCGGTTGTTGTCTCGTTTGCTCATGTTTACCGTTCTTTAGAAAAGCGTGAATTTGACGGTCAGGAAAATACGATTTCCAACATTTATTCGAAAGGTTTTTACAAATTTCAGCCGTATATAACGATAAGCAATCATGGGTATCTTGGATATGCCGTGATGATGAACAAATCATTTTGGGAAAGTCTGCCGAAAGATATTCAGCAAAAAATTACGGAGGCGATGCAGGAAACGACAGTATGGAATTTGCAGCAATCGAAAAAGCAAAATGAAGAAGAGCTAAAAAAAATAGAGCAAAACAAATATATCCGTATCCATAGGCTGTCGGAGGAAGAAAAAAAGCGGTGGGAAGAGCGGTTGTCCCCTTTGTATGACCAATTTACAAAAGAGTTTGGCGATAAGCTGCTTCGCGAAATAAAATACAATAAATAAACGGCCGTTTAACTAGGGCCGTTTTTTATTTTGGAGACCAAAAAGAACAAAAAGACCATTATTAACATAATATTTTTATTTTCTGAACATTACGTTAACATGAAAATAGCTGATGTGAAAGCGTTATCAAGACAACGAAAGGAGAGGGAGAAATGCGGGGGAAATTAAAAAATTTAACCGTTCAAGTGATTATTGGAATTATTTTAGGGATTATTGTTGGATTTTTATTTCCTGAATTTGGTGCAAAATTAAAAGTGCTCGCGGACGCATTTATTAAGTTAATCAAAATGGTGATTGCGCCGATCATTTTCTTCACGGTTGTGATTGGAATCGGCAACATGGGGGATTTGAAAAAGGTCGGCCGCATCGGCGGAAAAGCGCTTATTTATTTTGAAATTGTAACAACATTTGCCTTGGCGATCGGGATTATTGTCGTTAATCTCATCAAACCAGGGGCAGGGTTTAATACAGATGCGGTAAAAGGAGGCGATGTGTCGCAATATACGAAACAAGCAGAAGAAGTGAATCATGGGGTCATTGAGTTTTTGCTTAGCATTATTCCAGATAACGTCATTGGAGCATTTGCTAAAGGGGAATTGTTGCCGATTTTATTCTTTGCGATTTTGTTCGGCCTCTCGACAGCGGCATTGGGGGAAAAAGCGAAACCGGTTGTTGCGCTATTTGAACGTTTAGCGGACATCTTCTTCGGCGTCGTCAATATGGTGATGAAAGTATCGCCGATTGCGGCGTTTGGCGCGATGGCGTACACGATTGGCACGTTTGGAGTCGGTTCGTTAGTGTCACTTGGAAAGCTAATGGGTTCTGTATATATTACAATGGCGCTGTTTATCTTTGTCGTCCTTGGATTCATCGCGAAGTTTTACGGGTTCAATATTTTCAAATTTATTGCTTATATTAAAGAAGAAATTTTGCTTGTGCTTGGCACATCTTCTTCGGAGTCAGCGCTTCCAAAGCTGATGGAGCGCCTTGAAAAATACGGATGTTCGAAGTCAGTTGTCGGGCTTGTGGTGCCGACAGGATATTCCTTTAACCTTGATGGAACGTCCATTTATCTTTCGATGGCGGCGGTTTTTATTGCACAGGCTTACGGCATTGACTTGACGATTTGGCAAGAACTTACGTTGCTTGGGATTTTAATGTTAACATCCAAAGGGGCAGCTGGCGTGACAGGTTCTGGGTTTATTACGCTCGCCGCAACGTTGGCGGTGTTCCCGATGATTCCGGTGGAAGGAATCGCATTGTTGCTTGGCGTTGACCGCTTTATGTCGGAAGCGCGCGCCATTACGAACTTAATCGGCAATGCAGTCGCAACTGTTGTTGTTTCCAAAATGGAAAACGAATTTCATCCTTCTGCGGAACAAAATGAGGATAGAACGAATATTGCTGTTGCAAAATGAGTCTTTAGTTTTTCTGCCATGCGAAAGGCGGCAAGCAAGTCCTTGCCGCCTGCGGCAGAAAATTTTCGTTTTTAGTTGACATAAACGAAATGGTTTTATATAATAAATCTCGAATTCAAGATTTATGATTTAAGTGTTTTTGCCAAGGAAATGAATGAAATGCGAAAAAACGGATAAATTACGATTGGAAAGTTCCAGCAAGTTTGAAGCATTCAGTCATTTGCCGAAAAAACCCGCATAAAGGAGAGATGGACGATGGCGAACGTAAAATTAGCAATTATTTATTACAGTTCAACAGGCACGAACTATCAATTGGCAAAATGGGCAGAAGAAGCGGCGAAAGAAGCAGGCGCAGAAGTAAAAGTAGTAAAAGTTCCTGAACTTGCGCCAAAAGAAGCGATTGAATCCAATCCGGCGTGGAAAGCGCACGCAGAAGCGACAAAAGATGTTCCAACAGCTACATTGGCAGATTTGGAGTGGGCGGATGCCATCATTTTCAGTGTGCCGACCCGCTTTGGTAATGTTCCTTCCCAATTAAAACAATTTTTAGATACGACCGGCGGATTATGGGCGCAAGGAAAGCTTGCCAACAAAGTGGTCAGCGCGATGGCATCGGCAGGAAACGGGCATGGCGGCCAAGAACAAACCATTTTGCAGCTATATACAACCATGTACCATTGGGGTGCGATTGTCGTAGCGCCTGGATATACAGATCCATCCATTTTTGCTGCGGGTGGAAACCCGTATGGAACGACCGTGACTGTCGATCAAAACGGAAAAATGGTGGAAGATGTAGAAGCAGCTGTGAAACATCAAGCGCGCCGCACTATCCAAGTTGCCCAATGGGTTAAAAATGGAATGCAGCGATAAAGATGAGGTTCATCCTCGTCTTTTTTTTATGCATATATTTTGCTTTTTTCCCCGTACGCCAAGATAATAAAATTAAGTAAATTTTTGATTTCTGAAAGGGAGAGAAAAAATATGAAACATCTGCAAGACTGTGTCACACTACATAACGGGGTGCAAATGCCGTGGCTTGGACTCGGAGTGTATAAGGTGAAAGATGGAGAAGAAGTCATTAATGCGGTGCGCACTGCGCTGGAAATCGGCTATCGCCATATCGACACAGCCGCATATTACCAAAATGAAGAAGGAGTCGGAAAAGCGGTCCGCGAATCAGGGATTCCGCGCGAAGAAATATTTATCACGACAAAAGTGTGGAACTCTGACCAAGGATATGAAACAACATTGAAAGCGTTTGAAACAAGCTTAAAAAAGTTAGGCCTTGATTATGTGGATTTATATTTAGTGCACTGGCCCGTTAAAGGAAAATATAAAGAAACGTATAAGGCGCTAGAAAAATTGTATAAAGATGGACGGGTGCGGGCGATTGGCGTCAGCAATTTCCATATCCACCATTTAGAAGATTTGATGGCTGACTGCGAGATTAAGCCAATGGTCAATCAAGTGGAATACCATCCTCGTTTGACGCAAAAAGAGCTTCATGCGTTTTGCAAGCGGCACGGCATTCAGCTTGAAGCATGGTCGCCATTAATGAGAGGGGAAGTTTTGCAGGAAGCGGCGCTTGTTGAAATTGGGAAAAAATACGGAAAAACCCCAGCGCAAGTCATCCTTCGTTGGGATTTGCAAAACGAAGTGGTGACGATTCCAAAGTCGGTAACGCCGCAGCGCATTAAAGAAAACGCAGATATTTTCGATTTTGAGCTGACGGCGGAGGAAATGGCAGCAATCGATGCGCTTAATTTGAACAAACGGATCGGGCCGGATCCGGACAATTTCGATTTTTAACGGCGCGGCAAATAAAAACCGGGCGTTTTGTGGAGGAAAATCCTATTTTTACAAAGCGGGATTTTGCATATATATTCAATTTTTCCTTGTCAACCATTAATAAATGTATTATTTGACGTATGAATGATCGCTAAAGTACAATAAATATTAGTATACACATTTGATGTGACAGTGGATAACGGAGGGTGCTGTAATGCTGCTATTCCATCCGATGGATTTTGTCATTCTCATCGCCTTTGGCATTTCGCTATGGGCGCAATGGAAAGTCTCAAGCAACTTTAATGCTTGGTCGCAAGTTCCAGCTTCTTCTGGTTTGTCAGGAGCGGAAGTTGCACGCATGATTTTGGACCGCAACGGCCTTTATGACGTACCGGTCGAAGTAATTCCGGGAAGGCTGACGGACCATTATGATCCGATTTCGCGTGTCGTCCGCTTGTCGGAACCAGTGTATTATGGCCGTTCAATTGCTTCTATATCGGTTGCTGCGCACGAAGTCGGGCATGCGGTGCAGCATCAGCAATCATACGGCGCGCTTGTACTCCGCCATCGCATGTTTCCAATCGTGAACTTCACATCGGGAGTGGCGCCGTTTTTATTGCTAGTTGGATTTTTGCTTCATCAACTTTCGCTGATTGGCTTAGGGATTATTTTCTTTTCCTTTGCCGTTGCTTTTCAACTCATTACGTTGCCGGTGGAGTTTAACGCAAGCGCGCGGGCGAAAAAGTTTATGTTGGCGGAAGGGCTGATTTACCCGGATGAAAAGCGCGGCGTCAACAAAGTATTAGGAGCGGCCGCATTGACGTATGTGGCAGCAACGCTCATTTCGGTGTTAGAATTGTTAAAATACGTGTTGATTTTTACGCAAAGCAATAATGATGAATAAGCATAGAAACCTGTCTGTAGGAGGTGTGATCCGGGCGCATGATTCGCGCCCGGAAACCAATTGGACATAGTCAATTTATTGATAGTGGCTTTGCTTATCGCATGTACCGCTTTTTTTGTAGCTTCGGAATTTGCGATTGTCAAAGTTCGCAGCTCGCGCATTGACCAATTAGTTAACGAAGGAAACAAACGGGCGATTGCTGCCAAAAAGGTGATTTCTAACCTTGACGGCTATTTATCGGCGAACCAGTTAGGCATTACGATGACATCACTAGGGCTTGGTTGGCTCGGTGAACCAACGGTGGAAAGGATACTAATGCCGCTTTTTGAGCGCATCCATTTGTCGGAATCGCTGTCGCACGTTTTATCCTTCGTTATTGCCTTTTCGACGATTACCTTTCTTCATGTCGTTGTCGGCGAGCTGGCTCCTAAAACGTTTGCCATTCATAAAGCAGAAGCGATCACGCTGTTTACCGCACAACCGCTTATTTTATTTTATAAGACGATGTATCCGTTTATTTGGACGCTCAACAACTCAGCGCGCCTTGTCACGAAAATGTTTGGGCTGCAGCCGGCGGCAGAACATGAAATTGCCCATTCCGAAGAAGAGCTGCGCCTCATTTTATCAGAAAGCTATAAAAGCGGAGAGATTAACCAATCAGAGTATCGGTATGTGAACAATATTTTCCGTTTTGACGATCGGGTTGCAAAAGAAATTATGGTGCCGCGCAAAGAAATTGTGGCGCTTGATATCAATCGAAGCGTGAAAGAGAATTTGGAAATTATTAAAGAGGAAAAATACACGCGTTATCCGGTGATTGACGGCGATAAAGACCATGTTCTCGGACTCATCAACGTGAAAGAAGTATTTACTGATCTTGTGACAAACCCATCCGCAGAAAAACAAATGAAAGATTATATCCGTCCAATCATTCAGGTAATTGAGTCGATCGCTATTCATGATTTGCTTGTTAAAATGCAGAAAGAGCGCATTCACATGGCGATTTTGGTCGATGAGTATGGCGGAACATCGGGGCTTGTCACTGTCGAAGATATTTTAGAAGAAATCGTTGGCGAAATTCAAGACGAATTTGATGTTGATGAAATGCCGTTAATCCAAAAAGTGGATGAAACGCGGACGATTGTCGACGGGAAAGTGCTGATAAGCGAAGTGAACGATTTGTTCGGCCTTTCCATCGATGATGATGATGTCGATACGATCGGGGGCTGGATTTTGACGAAACACTATGATATTAAAGTAGGCGACAGCGTCGAAATAGACAATTACTTGTTTACGGTGAAGGAGATGGACGGCCACCATGTGAAGACGGTGGAAATCTTAAAGCAGGAGAAGGAAGAGGAAACACAAGATGACGCGTTCGGCGAAAAGGAAGAACTTCGTTTATAGGGCAGACGTCTTAACGTCTGCCTTTTTCTTGTGCATCGGTGTAAAACCGCGCAATATCGACGGGAAAATCGCCAGCAGGAGCGACACACGAAACCGTTTCTTTCGTAAAAGGATGCAAAAACGACAGCTTGACGGCATGCAGCGCTTGGCGATGAAACGTATTTTCTCCCCCATAAAGAACATCGCCGACTAACGGATGACCGATGTAGCTCATATGAACGCGGATTTGGTGCGTGCGCCCGGTGTCAAGAGAAAGCTCGACAAGCGATGCCTGATCGTTCAAAAATGTATGTAAAACGCGATAGTGCGTCACTGCTTTTGCGCCTGTTTTCGAAACTCTTCGCCTTGTTGGATGGTGGCGGTCGCGCCCAATCGGGGCAGAAATCGTTCCGGATTTATGTTTGACGATGCCATGGACGAGCGCTACGTATGTCCGTTTGATTTGCCGTTTTTCCAGCATCCGATCGAGTGTCGCGCCGGCAAGCGGATGTTTGGCAAACAAAATCGTTCCCGATGTATCGCGATCAAGCCGGTGAATATGCCGCACTTTCGTCAAAATGCCTTGCGCTTGCAAATAAAAAGCGACCGCGTTCGCTAACGTTCCCGTTTGAGAAGGCTCGGAAGGATGGATATCGATGCCGGCCTCTTTGTTAATAATGAGCAGATGCTCATCTTCCCATAAAACGGAAATCTCCCGATATTCGGGAAGAATGGCAGAAGGCTCAGGATGATAAAGGCACAGCTGCAAACGGTCATTTTCTCGCAATGTAGTTTGCCACGATACTTCTTTTCCGTTTAATTTGATTCCTTTTTCCATGCGCAGCTGATGAGCGAATTTTTTTGAGGTGCACCATACTTCTTTCAGCAGCGACTCAATCGTTTGTCCCTGCCAGAATGAAGGAATGGTGCATTCAAGCCAGTCTCCTTTTTTAACCCACATCGTTCATTTCACTCCGGATTTTTCGCGGTGGAAACACTTTCTACCTCTATGTGCACATAATGCATGATACACTTATAGTATCGTTTTGTTAATGATTGCGCAAGCGTGATCACAAAAAAGGCGGCGAGGGCGATGAAGACGGTTTATGCGGCAACGAAAGCGCAGGAGGAATATATTCATTATTTAATAAATTATTTTTACATGAACATTTTTCCGTATTATTTCACAAATGAACAAATTCATGAATTTGAAAATTTACAAATTCTTTCGTTACAAGAAAAACATATGAAATATAGCAGAACTATGAAAGAAGCGTTTCAAATAATTGCATCACTGCAATCATTAATTACTGTCATCGAATATGTTGGGAAAAGCGGGGATTGCGGACGATACCGTAATGTATTTCAGCGGAACGTCGAATTGCTTCGGCGGCACGGCATTGCCTTTCCGTTTGCGATAGAGCAGTTTGCCGCCAAACATCATTACCCATGCAGCATGTATTTGCCATCACAAAGCGAATGGTTAATATGAGGCGGAGCTTGCCTGTTGCGGGCAAGCCCCTTATGAATTGCGCTGCTGGATGGAGGAAAACCAGTTACGGAACACCGCCTCTTCACGATAACCACTAATTCGTTTAACTTCCTTCCCGTTTTCATAATGAACAAGCGTTGGTGTCCCTTCAATATGATATTTGTCCCATCCATCTTCAAATTCCAGCAAATTAAACAATTTTAAATCAATCCCCATTTTCTTGGCCAAAGGAACAACGATCGGAGTTGTTTTTTGGCAGTGAGGACAAATCGGGCTGTAAAAATAGACGGTGACCGTTTCTTTATTTTTTAGCTTCTTTTCTAATTCGTCCGGCAAGATAAGGTTTTGATAATTTGGATCGTCAAGCTGCTCAATAGTTGCGGGATCAAGTTCTTTTTTATGGTACGGATTATCTTTGACCGCTTCTTTTTGCTGGTATGACGTGATAAAGGCGAGCGCTGCAAACAGTGCCACAATAATCGAGCCGAAAATAAGGAGCTTTTTCAAATTTGTTTCCCTTCTTTCTCTTTGCGAATAATGAAGATGCTTAATACGCTTATGAGAAAAAACGCCACTAGCGCCAAAAACGGAATCGTTATAAAGCCAAGCCAGTTAATGTACTGTCCCGTACAAGGAATGCGGCCGCAGAACATAGCGTGACTTTGGAAAAAAGGAACTTTTTGCAAAAGATAATGGTAAAGGGAAATGGAACCGCCAATGACCGACAACGCCAGGCTATAGCGGGCGATGCCGTATTCTTTACGAATCACAGCGAGCCCTAATAAAATCACTTGCGGATACATAAAAATCCGCTGGAACCAGCAAAGATCGCAAGGGATAAATTTTAAAATTTCGGAAAAGTAAAGGCTGCCAAGCGTCGCGATCAAGGAAATCCCCCAAGCGCCAATAAGCGCGTTTTCCGTTGTTTTTGCCTTATTGTTGTCCATAGCTAAAATCCCCTCATTATTGATATACATGCCATTTTCATTATATTGGACGAAAAGGAGAATGTAAAATGAATAACCGGTATCTTTTGATTTATAGTACAATAATGATGTGCAATCGTTTTCATCAACGTACATAGAGGTGAGAAACTTGGAAAGAGTATGGTGGAAAGAAGCGGTGGTATACCAAATTTATCCGCGCAGTTTTTACGATTCCAATGGAGACGGCATTGGCGATATCCGCGGCATTATCGCTAAATTGGACTATTTAAAAGAACTTGGCGTCGATGTTGTTTGGCTGTCGCCGGTATATAAGTCGCCAAATGACGATAACGGATATGATATAAGCGATTATCGCGATATTATGGATGAATTTGGCACGATGGCAGATTGGGAAACAATGCTTGAAGAAATGCATAAGCGGGGAATAAAACTAGTGATGGATTTAGTCGTCAACCATACATCGGATGAACATCCGTGGTTTATCGAATCGAGAAAATCAAAAGACAACCCATATCGTGATTATTATATTTGGCGGCCTGGGAAAAATGGAAAAGAACCGAATAACTGGGAGTCTGTTTTTAGCGGTTCTGCATGGGAATACGATGAAATGACAGGAGAATATTATTTGCATCTTTTTTCAAAAAAACAACCGGATTTAAACTGGGAAAATCCGAAAGTGCGCCGCGAAGTGTATGAGATGATGAAGTTTTGGCTCGACAAAGGCGTCGATGGTTTCCGCATGGATGTCATTAACATGATTTCCAAAGTGCCGGAATTGCCGGATGGTGAGCTGCAAAGCGGAAAAAAATACGCGTCGGGAAGCCGGTATTATATGAACGGCCCGCGCGTCCATGAATTTTTGCAAGAGATGAACCAGGAAGTGTTGTCGAAATATGACATTATGACGGTTGGAGAAACGCCGGGTGTCACACCAAAAGAGGGAATTTTATATACTGATCCGTCGCGCCGTGAGTTAAACATGGTGTTTCAATTCGAACATATGGATTTGGATTCAGGGCCTGGCGGAAAATGGGATATTCGTCCATGGTCGTTGGCAGATTTGAAAAAAACGATGACAAAATGGCAAAAAGAACTGGAAGGAAAGGGCTGGAACAGTCTTTACTTAAATAACCATGACCAGCCGCGCGCTGTTTCTCGTTTTGGCGATGACGGCAAATATCGGGTCGAATCGGCGAAAATGCTGGCAACATTTCTCCATATGATGCAAGGAACACCGTATATTTACCAAGGGGAAGAGATCGGAATGACCAATGTGCGCTTCCCGTCGATTGAAGATTACCGCGATATTGAAACGTTAAACATGTATAAAGAACGTGTCGAAGAATATGGAGAAGATCCGCAAGAAGTGATGGAAAAAATTTATTATAAAGGGCGCGACAACGCGCGCACGCCGGTGCAGTGGGATGACAGCGAAAACGCAGGATTTACGGCAGGGACGCCGTGGATTCCAGTCAATCCAAATTATAAAGAAATCAATGTGAAAGCGGCGTTAGCGGATCCAAATTCGGTGTTTCATTATTATAAAAAATTAATTCAACTCCGCAAGCAGCATGACATTATTGTTTATGGAACATATGACTTAATTTTGGAAGACGACCCGTATATTTACGCATATACACGCACGCTGGGAAATGAACAACTGATCGTTATTACCAATTTTTCAGAAAAAACTCCTGTTTTCCGGCTTCCGGACCATATCATTTACAAAACAAAAGAACTGCTTATTAGCAATTACGATGTTGATGAAGCGGAGGAATTGAAAGAAATTCGCTTGCGTCCATGGGAAGCGCGCGTATATAAAATCCGTTTGCCATAAAAAATTTCTTTTCCGTGCCAATACAAAGCGGTGCAAACATTATTTTCTACCTATATCCTCCCGCGAATCGTCCATAATAATCGGTGAAAGGGGAGGATCACACATGACTAACAATAGCGGCAACAAAGTTCAAGATGTTATGACAAAAAATGTCGCGACCGTTTCTCCTAACCAAACGGTGCAAGAAGCTGCGCAAATTATGAGCCAAAAAAATATTGGCGCGCTTCCTGTTGTGGAAAACGGCCAAGTAAAAGGAATGATTACTGACCGTGACATTACGCTCCGCACATCAGCGCAAGGAAAAGATCCAGCTTCCACTCCTGTATCGGAAATAATGACCAACCGCGTCGTCACCGGTACGCCGGATATGAGTGTGCAAGAAGCGGCAAACGTGATGGCACAAAATCAAGTCCGCCGTTTGCCAATTGTTGAAAACAATCAGCTTCAAGGCATTGTCGCTCTTGGCGATATCGCGACAAACAGTGCTTCCGATCAAGCGGCGGAACAAGCGTTGACAAACATTTCGCAGCCATCGCAACCACAAGGATAAAAAAGGGGAGGATGTCTCTTTTTTGTGAGACATCCTTTTTCTTTTATCCGGTATATTGTATGATGATAACGAATACATAAAAAACAAGAAGCTTATCGATCCGGAGGGATGTCCGTTGGATTGGAAGAAAAAATATGAGCAATGGTTGGCATATGAGCCGTTGGATGAAGAATTAAAGCATTCGTTAAAAAAGCATCAACACGACCTTCCGTGGCTTGAAGATTGTTTTTATAAAAATTTAGAGTTTGGCACAGGCGGCATGCGCGGAGAAATCGGGCCGGGGACGAACCGGATGAACGTATATACGATTCGGAAAGCATCAGAAGGTTTGGCGCGGTACATAGAATCGTTTGGCGAAGACGCGAAAAGGCGCGGTGTCGTGATTGCTTACGATTCGCGGCATAAGTCGCGGGAATTCGCGATGGAAACGGCGAAAACATTGGCCACTCATGGCATTCAGACGTATGTATTCGACGAACTGCGGCCGACGCCGGAGCTTTCGTTTGCTGTTCGCTATTTGCGCGCATTTTCCGGCGTTGTCATCACCGCCAGCCATAATCCGCCAGAATATAACGGATATAAAGTGTACGGCGAAGACGGTGGGCAGCTTCCTCCAGAGACGGCAGACGCGGTTATTCGATACGTCAATGAAGTGGAAAATGAATTGGAAATCGATGTGGAAGAGGAAGCAGTTTTGAAAGAAAAAGGGCTTATTCAAATGATTGGCGAAGAAGTGGACAACGCTTATATTGATGCTGTCAAGACGATTTCGCTCCAACCGAAGCTTGCGGAAGAGACCGATGTGAACATTGTTTTCACTCCGCTGCACGGCACATCCAATAAACCGCTCCGCCGTGCGTTAAACGAACTTGGATACCGCCATGTATTTGTGGTGGAAGAACAAGAACATCCAGACCCGAATTTTTCTACCGTTTCGTCGCCAAATCCGGAGGAACACGCGGCGTTTGCCTTAGCGATAGAACTCGGCAAAAAAGTCAATGCCGATTTGCTTATTGCGACAGACCCTGACGCCGACCGGTTAGGGATTGCCGTAAAAAACGACAAAGGTGACTATATCGTATTGACCGGGAACCAAACTGGCGGTTTATTGCTTCATTACTTGCTGTCACAAAAGAAAGAAAAGGGGATATTGCCGGAGAACGGAGTAGTGCTAAAAACGATTGTCACGTCCGAATTTGGCCGCGCGATTGCGCAATCTTTCGGTTTAGGTACAGTTGACACGCTGACAGGATTTAAATTTATCGGCGAAAAAATCAAAGAATATGAACAAACTGGCCAGTATACGTTCCAATTTGGCTATGAGGAAAGCTACGGCTATTTAATCGGTGATTTTGTGCGTGATAAAGACGCGGTGCAAGCAGCGGTATTAGCGGCGGAAGTATGCGCTTTTTATAAAAAACACGGCATGTCTTTATACGAAGGATTGCTGCGATTGTTTGACCAATACGGCTATTACCGCGAAGGTCAGCAGTCGCTGACGTTAAAAGGAAAAAAAGGCTCAGAAACGATCCAAGCGATTTTAACCTCGTTCCGTCATGAGCCTCCGACAGAGGTAGCAGGAAAAAAAGTCATCGTGATCGAGGATTACAAAACGAAAGAACGGATAAACACTGCGACTGGAGAAAAAACGTTAATTGCGCTTCCAACCTCTGACGTATTAAAGTATGTATTGGAAGACGATTCATGGTTTTGCTTGCGTCCGTCGGGAACGGAGCCAAAACTCAAAGTGTATTTCGGTGTGAAAGGAGAATCGCTCTCTGACAGCGAAGCGAAGCTGCAACAACTTTCCGACACGGTAATGGAACGGGTGCGCGGTTTTTTGAATACCGCTTCACCGTTTCAACCATAAGCAATGTAACATCTGCAGACAATTAATCTGAGGAATGGTGGGGAAGATTTTGCTAATTCCGGCCAAGCTGTTTCGGAAAATGTAAGCAGCGCATATTTGTTGATGAAATTTTGGCACAAGATGAAACAGACAATGCCATTGCCGGCATTGTCTGTTTTGCATTCCCTTCATTGATACAGGCAAGCGTACTGCTCGATTCCTGTTTTTTGTTCGCTTACCTCAAGAGCATGGTCGATATAACGCAACAGAGCGGTTAGACGCTTTTGGATAATCGAGTAATCATGCTCGAAGTTGTAAGCGTGAAGAAATTTTTCAATTTTTTTTGAAAGCAAGTCGTCTTTTGTGCGCACCATTAAAATAAGCAAGTTATCCCATTCGGACCGGTGCGTGTAATATAACGCTTTATCATAATCGAGTGTGTTCAATGGGCATGCCTCCTTTACAGAAGGAGCTATCATTAGTGTATGATGCCCGGGCTCATTTTTGCGCTGTAAATATTGCAATGACAGGCAAAAAACAATTATAACGCAAATAATCGGAGAAAAGTAAAAGTAAATATTGCGATTTTGTGACAAAAATGGTATCCTCAAAGCAAGGGGATGGTGATGAAGAGGATGGAACGTTATGAAGGCAAAGAGATTACGCAAATGTGCAAAATGATCGCTGCTGTTGGGTTAGTTGTCGGCATTTCCTTGTTTTTGTTGAGTTTTGTTGCAAACGCTTACAATAAAGACTTTTTTCTTACGATTATCAGCTTAGGCGTTATCGGTGCTTCCATGTTTATGTTTGGGTTTGGGACGTTTTTGGGGATCTTAATGGAAACATACGGAAATAGCAAAACAAGTGTGTAAAACACCGGCATTTTGGCCGGTGTTTTACTTCTTTTTTTGCTGATAATACCAAGAAAAGGTGAGCAAACAAATCAAAAAAATAAATGTGACGATAAAAAAAGCGCGGTATTTATCCATATATTGCTTCATCATCATCCAATTTTCCCCTAAATAATTGCCGATCGCCAGAAAGGTGAAAATCCAGACAAACGCGCCACTATAAGCGTACACCGCAAATTTTTTCCAGCCGTATGTGTTTGCGCCAGCCAAAAAGGCGGCAACATGCCGGACACCAGGGATAAAATAGCAAATAAACAACACGGCTGGTCCTAATTTGGAAAATAACGTTTTCGTCTGCTCCATCCGCTTGTCGGTAATATGTATGGTCGGCCCCACTTTTCGCAAAAACGGCAATCCAAGTTTAACACCTAAAAGGTAGCTAATGGAAATGCCGGTGATAGCGCCGATAAGGCTAAAAACAAACGCGATCGGATATGACATCCCTCCCGTGGAAATTTGGTATCCAATGTACGTAAGCAGCAGCTCATCCGGAATTGGCATACCGACGATCCCCAGCATTAACACGATCATAATGCCAATGTACCCAAAATGGGCGATCACATAATGAAAATAATGGCCCACCTTTATCACCACACTTTAACGAGTTTAAAGAATAAAGCAATGAACCGGACGCCATAAGTTTTATTCTTGATACTGTTTATTATAAACAATACATGCATGGGTCAAGTCCAAATTATTGGGGAGAATTCCGCTGTCAGTCCAGCGAACTTGGATCACCGGAAAAAATCGTTTTCTTGCCATGTCAATTCTGTGGCTGATGACATACACAATGATTCTAAATCAATCGCTGCCATTTGCACAATGCGCCATGGAGGAAATAAAAGTTCCCCTCCTTAACAACATGGAGGATTGTTCTGTAATGGAACATTTTTATGTCCGGTTTCTCGTTTAATTTAAGAAAAGATCGTCTCCGGTTTTCGGGAAGGACATAATGATTTTTTGGTGTGGACTTAAGTGTATCAAAACTTCTTTTTGCTCATACATTGTGATAAGAGGAAAAGGGGGGATGTGCATGCGGCAGGATGAATTAGAGAAGTTGGAGCGGGCGATTGCTGAGATTACCGAAATCGCCGAAGGATTTGGATTGGATTTTTATCCGATGCGGTATGAAATTTGTCCGGCCGATATTATTTACACGTTTGGCGCGTATGGCATGCCGACGCGTTTTTCCCATTGGAGCTTTGGCAAACAGTTTCATAAAATGAAGCTGCATTATGATTTAGGGCTAAGCAAAATTTATGAGCTGGTGATCAATTCCGATCCGTGCTATGCCTTTTTGTTGGATACCAATACGCTTATTCAAAATAAATTGATCGTCGCACACGTGCTGGCTCATAGCGACTTTTTTAAAAATAACGTGCGCTTTAGCAACACAAAGCGCGATATGGTCGAAAGCATGGCGGCGACCGCCGAGCGTATCAAACATTATGAACACCAATACGGAAAATTGGAAGTGGAAAAGTTTTTAGATGCAGTATTGGCGATTCAAGAGCATATCGATCCGTCGCTGCTTCGGCCAAAACTGTCGTGGACGTGGGAAGATACGGAAGTGTATGAAGAGGAAGAGACGTCAAAAATGGCGACGCCGTACGACGATTTATGGGGTCTTGATAAAAAAGAGAAACCGGATCCGCCGCCGCGCAAAAAGCGCAGAAAGTTTCCGCCGCAGCCGGAAAAAGACGTATTGTTGTTTATTGAGGAATACAGCCGGGAACTGGAAGACTGGCAGCGCGATATTTTGACGATGATGCGCGAAGAAATGCTTTATTTCTGGCCACAGCTGGAGACGAAAATCATGAACGAGGGCTGGGCGACGTATTGGCATCAGCGGATTTTGCGGGAAATGGACTTGACGAGCGACGAGGCGGTTGAATTTGCGAAATTAAACGCCAATGTCGTGCAGCCGTCGCGCACAGGCATTAACCCATATTATTTAGGATTGAAAATTTTTGAAGACATTGAGGAACGCTGGAATAACCCAACAGAGGAAATGAAAAAACGGGGCACTAAGCCGGGATCGGGCCGCGAAAAAATTTTTGAAGTGCGCGAATTGGAATCCGATATTTCGTTTTTGCGCAATTATTTAACAAAAGAGTTAGTGATGCGCGAAGATATGTATTTATTCCAAAAGCAAGGAAAAGAGTATAAAATTGTTGATAAAGATTGGGAGCATGTCCGCGACCAGCTCGTCAGCATGCGTGTCAATGGCGGATTTCCATACATTACCGTAAATGATGGGGATTACATGCGCAATGGTGAGTTATATTTAAAGCATTGGTATGAAGGAATTGAATTAGATATAAAATACTTAGAAAAAGTGCTTCCGTACATTTATCAGCTATGGGGGCGCTCTGTTCATATGGAGACGGTCGTGGAAGAGAAGCCTGTATTATTTACGTATGATGGAAAAACAGTGCATCGAAAATATATATAAATTTGTGACATTAAGCTGCTGTGAAAGCAGCTTTTTTGTTTGCATACATTTGGTTTTTTTAATCCTTTCCATTGCTGTTCAGTGATTATTTTTTATTTTTTTGTATAAAATACGAGAAAATGGTTATCCGCTTTGTCGATGATAGCCATTTTATTTTTGTAAATTTGATCCATAAGCATAATGATTAAAACTATTTTTACATTTATAACCGTATTAATCATGACAATTTTGTGACAAACATCACAAATTCACCATCTTGTCAAAGTTATTTTGCTATTTCTTCATTGTTTGTTGATAAAGTATTAAGTGCAAGAGGGGTTGAAGGAGGAAAAGCTGTGTGGAAACGTCAAGAAAAATGGCTGGTGATAGTTAGTTTTTTAGTGGCGTTTATTATGCTTCTTTCGATAGTTGGCAGATTGTTTTCATAAAAAGGAGGATGTAGCGATGTGGGAGTATGATCCGGTGCTGTTTAGCAGGCTGTTAACCGAATTAACGTTAACGTTTCATATCATTTTTGCAACGATCGGCGTCGGCGTTCCGCTGATGATTGCGATTGCGCAATGGGTGGGGATTCGGAAAAATGATGAACATTACATTTTGCTTGCACGAAGATGGACGCGCGGTTTCGTTATTACGGTAGCAGTAGGCGTCGTGACAGGAACAGCGATCGGGTTGCAGTTGTCCTTGCTGTGGCCGAACTTTATGCAACTTGCAGGTCAAGTGATCAGTTTGCCATTGTTTATGGAGACGTTTGCCTTCTTTTTCGAAGCGATTTTCCTTGGCATTTACTTATATACATGGGACCGGTTTGAAAACCAGAAGAAACATCTATTGTTATTGATTCCGGTGGCGATCGGCTCTTCGGCTTCAGCAATGTTTATAACAATGGTCAATGCATTTATGAATACTCCGCAAGGTTTTGAGTTGAAAGACGGGGTCATCACGAATATCGAGCCGCTTGCCGCAATGTTTAATCCGGCGACGCCGACGAAAGTGGCGCACGTATTGACAACCGCTTATATGACTTCCGCTTTTATCTTGGCATCCATTGCTGCTTGGCATTTATTGCGGGGCAACCGCCATATTTATCACAAAAAAGCGCTGCATTTAACGGTGAAGACGGCCTTTATTTTTTCGGTTGCGAGCGCGCTTGTCGGTGATTTGTCAGGAAAATTTTTGGCCGAATATCAACCGGAAAAATTAGCGGCGGCGGAATGGCATTTTGAAACGAGCACCCATGCGCCGCTTGTGATGTTCGGTACGTTAGATGAAAACAACGATGTCAAAAATGCCATCAAAATTCCATATGCGCTAAGCATTTTAGCGCATAATTACCCAGGGGCAGAAGTGAAAGGGCTAAATGAATTTCCAAAAGATGAAATACCGCCGCTGTATATCCATTATTTGTTCGATTTAATGGTTACGATCGGCGTTTTACTTACGATTGTATCAGCGATTTATTGGCTTGGAAAACAATTGAAATGGAAATGGATTATGAGCAAGCCGTTTTTAGCGTCTCTTGTCGCTGCTGGCCCGCTTTCAATGCTGGCGATTGAATTAGGCTGGTATTTCGCTGAGGTCGGCCGGCAGCCATGGATTTTGCGCGGGTATATGAAAACAGCGGAAGCGGCGACATCATCGGGGCATGTGGATACGATGCTTGTTGCTTTTTCGATCTTGTATCTCATTTTGGGAATTGCCAGTGTGGCAGTGTTGATTAACATGTTCCGAAAAAATCCGGTAGAAAAAGAGCTGGCGGAACGCTCTCTTGAACAAGGGGGAGTATCTTAATGACGTTAGAAATTATCGGTATATCTGTGTTATGGCTGTTTTTGTTCGGATATGTCATCGTTGCATCGATTGATTTTGGCGCCGGGTTTTTCAGCGCGTACAGTGATTTCGCGAAGAAAAAGCATATTTTGCATAAAATCATTCAGCGTTATCTTTCCCCGGTATGGGAAGTAACAAATGTGTTTCTTGTCTTTTTCTTCGTCGGAATCGTTGGCTTTTTCCCGAAAACCGCGTATTATTACGGCACGATTTTGCTCGTTCCCGCCAGCATTGCCATTGTGCTGTTGGCGATTCGCGGGTCGTATTATGCGTTTCATACGTATGGAAAGACGGAAAGAAATTGGTATTTGCTGGCCTACGGGCTAACAGGACTGTTTATTCCGGCGTCATTGTCGATCGTGTTGACCATTTCCGAAGGAGGATTTGTCGAGAAAAGCGGGGAAACTCTCACCTTGCTGTATAAAGAGCTGTTTGTCAGCCCGCTTACTTGGAGTATTGTGCTGTTAAGCATTACGAGCGTCCTTTATATTTCTGCTACATTCTTGACGTATTATGCCAATGAAGCAGGAGATATGAAGGCGCGCGAACTATTGCGGAAATACGCATTAAGCTGGAGCGGGCCGACGATTTTATCAGCGCTTCTTATCATTTATCAGCTGCGCCACCATAATCCGGAGCATTACAACAACATGTTCAACGTCGCCTGGATGTTTGTTGTTTCCTTTGTGTTTTTTGTCATCACCATTTATTTGTTATGGAAAAAGAAACGTTACGGCTGGGCGTTTGTTAGCTTAGTTCTGCAATACGCGTTTGCATTTTACGCATACGGCATTTCCCATTATCCATATTTGTTGTACCCGTACTTAACGATTTACGACGGATTTACAAACAAAACGATGGCGATTGCCCTGATTATCGCGTTTATTGCGGGATTTCTGCTTCTTGTCCCGTCATTGTACCTATTATTAAAGCTGTTTTTATTCAACAAAAAATACGTAAAAGGACAATTATAAAAGGAGGAGAATGCGATGCAGACGTTTTTGCTTATGTATGCACCGATTCTTATTGTAGCGCTATCAGTTGTTGCTGCATTTTGGGCGGGGTTGAAAGACGAACAAGTCGAGTAGGGGCTTGCTGCGCTGTTTTCGCCTTTAACAGGAAACAGAAAGCTGGGCAGGGCTTCCTGCCCGGCTTTTTATATTCGTTTGTTGGCATTGGTGGAAAAAATCACTAAATATATATACAGTATATGTGAAAAATAGCTTACAAAACGATAATTGCGGAAAACAAAAGGGAATTCATGATGAAAGTGGCGATTATTGCATGCATACAAAGTATTCAATATTGCCGCAGCGGCAGCACCAGAGACATTTTTAACATTTACAAAGCTGCATTTCCTTCATAAAAAACTGGCCTGCCTCAAGAGCTGATAGATTCCAAGGATTTTTGATTTCCCCAAGAGGATTTATGAATGGAAGGACATCGTTTTCATCCAGGAATATTCGCTCCGAACTTGAAAAGAAAATGGTTAAAACAAAAAAGTTTTCAATATACCTAAAAGGGTATATAATAAATCAAGGACGACAGGAGGTGATTGCCATTGTATATTATCGGCCTGATTATTTTCGGGTTATTATTGGCAACGTTATACCATCGTTATTATCCGGTCAGCGACATTCCTTGCATAGATATAAGTGATGAGAGAATCAAGGACATGGTTGTGTTGGATATTCGCGATTATAACGAAACGGCAGAACAGTCTATTGCTAATTCGCTTCATATTCCGTATGCTTATTTAAAACGGCATTTTTCTACTATTCCGAGCAAATCGGTTCATATTATCGCAAACGATGAAATTGAAAAAAATTTAGGCATACGTTTTTTGCGGCGCCATGGTTTTGATGTGCAAAGCTATTCAATTATCCATTGTCCTTGCCGAGAAGGAGGAAATAAAAGATGGAATACAGTAAAGAAATCAAAAACCGCTTAAGACGGATCGAAGGGCAAGTGAAAGGCGTGCTTAGCATGATGGAGCAAGGAAAAGACTGCAAAAGCGTTGTCGCACAATTATCAGCGGCGCGCAACGCAATTGACCGCGCCATTGCCGTCATTGTTAGCACCAATTTGGAAAATTGCCTCCGCGAAAGCATGGAAAAAGGGGAAAAAACAGAACATTTGGTTAAAGAAGCAGTAGAACTATTAGTGAAAAGCAGATAAGTCAACTCTTGAAAAAAGGGTTGACACGTTCTTTTACACATATTAATATACCTATAGGGGTAATAGTAAATGATAAGGAGGTTATCCATCATGAATGTGAATAAACTGTTAGACGCAAAAGGGTTAGCTTGCCCAATGCCGGTTGTAAGAGCGAAAAAAGCAATGGATGAATTAACGTCAGGACAAGTGCTGGAAATTCAAACAACGGATAAAGGATCAAAAAGCGATTTGCCGGCATGGGCAAACGCAAGCGGCCATACAGTCATTGATATGAAAGAAGAAAATGGCGTATTGACATTTTGGATTCAAAAAGGGTAATTTTTTTGATAGTTCATATACCCATATAAGTATATGTATATAAAGGAGGACGTTATGTCGCAACAAAAGAAAAAAACAACGATTATTTTATTTAGCGGCGACTACGATAAGGCGATGGCAGCGTACATCATCGCGAACGGCGCCGCCGCTTATGACCATGATGTCACGATTTTCCATACGTTTTGGGGATTAAACGCATTGCGAAAAGATGCGCATATTCCAATAAAAAAAGGGTTTTTGGAGAAAATGTTTGCCAAAATGATGCCGCGCGGAGCGGACCGCATGGGGCTTTCCCGCATGAACTTTGGCGGCATCGGACTGAAATTAATGAAACGCGTCATAAAAAAGCATAACGCAATGCCGCTGCCGCAATTAATTGAAATGGCCAAAGAGCAAGGAGTTAAGTTAGTCGCGTGTCAAATGACTGTTGATTTATTAGGGCTGAAACAGGAAGAATTGCTTGATGGCATCGAGTTTGCTGGAGTGGCGACATATTTGGCGGATGCGTCAGAAGGGAACATAAACTTATTCATTTAAAGGTGAAGCTAATGGCACAGACGGTAATGAATATCGCTTTATTCCTATTGCTTGCTTGGTTTATTGCAGCCCGCGCCATTCCGCCGCGTGGAGTGCGGATGATTACGACAGCAGAACTAAAGAAAGAATTAGAAAAAAAAGATGTGCAGTATGTGGATGTACGTACTTCTGCGGAATTCCGCACGAATCATATTCGTGGATTTAAAAACATTCCCCTCCATGAATTGCCAAAACGCGCGAACGAATTATCCAAAGAAAAAGAAGTGATAGTGATTTGCCAAAGCGGAATGCGAAGTACAAAAGCCAGCAGACTATTGAAGAAACTTGGATTCAAACACGTAACGAACGTAAAAGGCGGAATGAACGCTTGGTCATAAAAAAGGAGGGATCGTTGATGAAGCAATTAACAGCAAAAGAAGTGGAAAAACTTCTTCAAGAAGGAAAACAACTGAACATTATCGATGTTCGTGAAACGGATGAAGTGGTAGCTGGAAAAATCCCTGGTGCGATTAATATTCCGTTAGGATTGCTCGAATTTCGCATGCATGAGCTTGATAAAAATAAGGAATATATCCTTGTTTGCCGTTCGGGAGGAAGAAGCGGGCGCGCAGCCCAGCTGCTCGAAAGTTATGGATATCATGTGATCAATATGACTGGTGGCATGTTGGAATGGGAAGGGCCTGTGGAATAAATAAAATGGCAAAAGGAGGCATGCAGCATGATTCGTGTTGACATGACCGTTGACGCAAAGGGGTTATCTTGTCCTATGCCAATTGTTAAAACAAAAAAAGCGATCAATGGCCTACAACCGGGACAAGTGCTTGAAGTACAGGCAACCGATAAAGCTTCAAAAGCCGATATCCAAGCATGGGCGGAAAGCACCGGCCATCAATATTTAGGAATGATTGAAGAAGGAGACGTATTAAAACATTATATTCGTAAAGCAAATGACCATGAGACAAAAAACAATGCAGCATATCCTCATATGATTTCCAACGAACAGCTGGCAGAAAAAATAAAGGATGATTCGGTGGTCATTATAGATGTCCGCGAGCCAGCGGAGTATGCGTTCGGGCATATACCAGGTGCGATTTCGGTTCCGCTTGGAGAATTAGAAGACCATATCCATGAACTGCCGAAGGATAAAACGATTTATGTTGTTTGCCGTACTGGAACGCGCAGTGATTTAGCGGCACAAAAATTAACCGAAAAAGGATTTACGAACGTATGGAATGTCGTCCCAGGCATGTCCAAATGGGAAGGACCGCTCAATACAGATCAATCATGATTGAGCGGTTTTTTTTAAAATAAAATATACTATAGGGGGTATAAAGATGATGGTGAAAGAAATGACGGTGCAAACATTAACCGAAAAAGTATTAAATAAAGAACATCTCGTTATTTTCGACGTACGCAACGAAAGTGATTTTCATGATTGGAAAATTGAAGGAGAGAACTTTGCATATATAAATGTTCCATACTTTGAGTTGATGGATGGCGTCGATTCGGTGATCGGCCGCCTTCCAAAAGACAAAGAGGTTGTCGTCGTTTGCGCCAAAGGCGGTTCAGCGGCATTTGTGGCAGAACAATTGACGGAAGAAGGATTTGACAACATTTACACGCTCACTGGCGGCATGAAAGCGTGGAGCGAACATCTTCATAAAACAAAAGTATATGAAGATGACAAGATGAAAGTATATCAATTTGTTCGTGTCGGAAAAGGATGTCTCTCTTATATGGTGATTTCTGGAAAAGAAGCGCTCGTCATTGATCCATCGCGGTTTATTGATGTATATGAACAAGTCGCGCAAGAAGAAGGGGCAGTGATTGCGCATATCGTTGATTCCCATTTACATGCCGATCATATTTCCGGCGGGAAAGCGTTAGCGGAACGCACAGGAGCGACATATTACTTAATGAAAAGCGAAGGAGCGGTATTTGATTTTGAGCAGCTGGAAAAACATGACCGCATTGATTTTGCGCAAGTGCAATTAGAAGTATTGGCGGTGAAAACGCCAGGGCATACGCCGGGAAGTGTCTCCTTCTTTGTAAATAATCAATTGTTGTTCTCTGGAGATACGATTTTTGTCGGCGGACTCGGACGCCCGGATTTAGGTGGAAAAGCGGCGGAATGGGCCGCGGATTTGTACGACACGATATATGAAAAAGTGGCTGCGATTGCCGATGATGTCATCGTTTTGCCTGCCCATTACGCTAATTTGGATGAAGAAATGAACAAAGCGGGATATATCGGTGACACATTAGGCAACATTCGCGCCCGCAATGACATGATGCAAAATAAGCAAAAACAAGAATTTATCGATATTGTCGTGCAAAACACGAATACAGAAACACCGCCAAACTTTGAAGACATCGTTGCGATTAACCGCGGGCTAAAAGCGGCCGGCATTGATGAGCAGCAAGAACTCGAAATCGGTCCAAACCGTTGTGCGCTGCACCATACTCAAAATCATTGATAGCAAATCTGAACTGCAAAGAGGGTACGAGCAAAAATGCCCTCTCAAATTTTCGAGTATGGTAAGGAGGATAAGGGAATGGACATCAATTTTGTGATTGTTATTTTTCTTATCGGTTTTATTGGTTCATTTATTTCTGGCATGGTTGGCATTGGCGGGGCGATTATTAAATATCCGATGCTGCTTTATCTTCCGCCGTTATTTGGGTTCACTGCATTTAGCGCCCATGAAGTGTCGGGAATCAGTGCGGTTCAAGTGTTTTTTGCGACAATTGGCGGCGTTTGGGCGTATCGAAAAAGCGGTTATTTAAATAAAACATTAATTCTTTATATGGGGATCAGTATTTTGATCGGCAGTTTCCTTGGTGGATTTGGTTCAAAAATGATGAGTGAAGGAACGATTAATGTCGTGTATGGTGTTCTTGCCGCGCTGGCTGCCGCCATGATGTTTGCTCCGAAAAAAGGCATTGACGATATTCCAATTGATCACCTGACCTTTAATAAATGGCTTGCCGCTACATTAGCGTTTGTCATTGGGATTGGTTCCGGGATCGTCGGGGCAGCCGGCGCGTTTTTGCTAGTGCCTGTTATGCTTGTTGTGTTAAAAATCCCAACACGAATGACGATTGCTTCTTCGCTGGCGATTACGTTGATTTCATCCATCGGTTCGACATTAGGAAAAATCACGGCGGGCCAAGTTGCGATTATTCCTGCCATCATCATGGTGATTGCCAGCTTAATTGCCTCTCCTTTAGGTGCAAAAATGGGGCAAAAAATGAACACAAAAATATTGCAAGTTATTTTAGCATTGTTGATTTTGGCGACAGCTATAAAAATTTGGGTCGATATTTTATAACAGATCGTTTGATTTATAAGTATAGTTTGCTTCCAATCGCCCACACTAGTTGATGAAAATATCAAGAAGGAGTGGGTTTGGATGATAGAAGCATTGCGACGCATCAAAAAAAAGCTGGAACAATCGTTTGACCAGCCGGGCGCCTATGATTTGGAGCAATGTCTCCGCGAACTTGAGCAGTTAAAGGAGCAGGGGGGCAAACAACAAATGATGGAAGACGTCATTCGTGCTGTCACCCATGCGAAAAATGCGCAAGCACAGCTTGCCAATGCGGGCGATGAATCGGCAACAAACGCTTTTGCTGAAGCGTACCGGGCGCTTGATCAGGCGATTGAATCTTACAGCAACATAGATAATGATCCGGTGTGAGTTTTTGACTTGAGAAGAATAAATGTTTTCCTGAGGATAAGATAAGGGAGAAGTGAAAAAAGAAAACACGTCTCCAAAAAATTTGTCAAAAATTCGACAAAATTATTAAATGTTCTATTGAAGCGGCAACTGTTTTCTCGTAGAATGAAAATTGGTAAGAATCAAAATATTCAGGGAGGAACTTAGATGAAAGCACTTACATACCTAGGGCCAGGAAAAAAAGAATTAATGGAAAAACCAAAGCCAAAAATTGAAAAGGAAACCGATGCAATCGTCAAAATGATAAAAACAACGATTTGTGGAACGGATTTGCACATTCTTTCAGGAGATGTTCCTACTGTTGAAGAAGGGCGGATTTTAGGACACGAAGGCGTCGGAATTATTGAAGAAGTTGGTTCGGCCGTAAAGAATTTTAAAAAAGGCGACAGAGTGTTGATTTCTTGCATTACCTCTTGTGGAAAATGCGAAAATTGCAAGAAAGGGTTATACGCCCATTGCGAAGATGGCGGCTGGATCTTAGGCCACTTAATTGATGGAACTCAAGCAGAATATGTAAGAATTCCGCACGCAGACAACAGCCTTTATCCTATTCCGGAAGGCGTGGATGAAGAGGCTCTTGTCATGCTTAGTGACATTCTTCCAACAGGATTTGAAATCGGCGTGTTGAACGGCAAAGTTCAGCCTGGACAAACCGTCGCCATTATCGGAGCTGGTCCCGTAGGTATGGCAGCGCTATTAACAGCCCAATTTTATTCACCAGCAGAGATCATTATGGTTGATTTAGACGATAACCGTTTAGAAGTTGCGAAAAAATTTGGCGCGACCCAAGTGGTGAATAGCGCTGATGGCAAGGCAGTGGAAAAAATTATGGAATTAACCGGCGGGAAAGGTGTAGACGTCGCGATGGAAGCCGTCGGAATTCCGGCAACATTTGATATTTGTCAAGAAATTGTCAAACCAGGTGGCTATATCGCCAATATCGGTGTTCATGGAAAAAGCGTGGAATTTCACATTGAAAAATTATGGATACGCAACATTACGTTGACAACCGGTCTTGTCAACACGACTTCTACGCCGATGTTATTAAAAACGGTGCAGTCGAAAAAATTGAAGCCGGAACAATTAATTACCCATCGTTTCGCCTTTTCAGACATTATGAAAGCGTATGAAGTATTTGGAAATGCAGCAAAAGAAAAAGCGTTAAAAGTCATTATTTCCAACAGTTAAATTTTCTTTTTCTATCAAACAGCCTGTATCCTTGATACAGGTCCTTTTTTTGTCCAGACGCTCCTGAATGGCCTTCCGCGGATATTGTAGATTTTCCGATGATGTGCTACTCTTTTCTTAGATGAACTTTCTTGGCCGGTGGCTTTTGCCATATGCATATTCGGATTGGGGAAGCGGTTGGAGTTTATGTTAGTTGATTTACTCAAGTGCAGCAATTATAATAGTAAGAAATGCAATTATTGACGAACTTGGAGGTAGCAATGGAACTTTTAGAAGTGTTTAAAGCCTTATCCAATGAAACGCGGCTGCAAATTTTACAGTGGTTGAAAAATCCTGAAATCCACTTTCCGAAGCCGCTGCATGGCGATATACACGAAGACGGTGTTTGCGTAAGTGACATTCATAAAAAAGTTGGTTTGTCGCAATCTACAGTCTCCCTTTATTTGTCTATGCTGCAAAACGCCGGATTGATAAGGGCAAAACGAGTGGGGCAATGGACTTATTATAAAAGGGATGAGGAGAATATCAAAAAAATGATTGAATTGTTATCTAGAGATTTATAGACCAAACTCTCGCTTGTGTTGTTTCGCGATAAAAACATTATTTTCACTTTTTTGGTCTTGAATCTCTATTATTTTTGTATTATTATATAGGTAATTCTAGATATTTAAAAATATATTATTTCTTCTCTTTTATATCGATAATTCTAGATATTTATAAAATTAAAATTTATGGATTGTATGGATGGAACCGGTTTGGCAAACATAAAGTTTATGAATACTGTCCGTATTTCCGGTAATGAGGCAAAGGACGATATTCCATCATGGATGTCGAAAAGCAATGGAACTTGCGAAAATAGACGTTAATGTGGAGGAACAATGGATGATCCGATTCGAAAAGCATAAAGGATATTCACGCATGTTCAAAGAAAATCATCTCACTCTCGGGCTGTTCTTTCCGATAGAATCATACGAAGGCAGCGTTCCAGAGATGGCAAAAAGAGCAGAGGAACTTAATTTTGCCGCATTGTTTGTCAGGGATGTTCCATTGCATGATCCTTATTTTGGAGATGTCGGGCAATTTATGACCCTTGGGTCTATTTAGGGTATATAGCTGCCCATACTAAAACGATTGCATTGGACACTGCAAGTATCATTCTTACTTTGCGCCATCCTTTGCATGTTGCTAAAGCCGCTGCTTCTGTCAATAAACTATCCAGTGAGCGTTTTTATCAATTTAAAATACGGCCATCGTCCTGTAGAAGAAGTGATGGAAGAATTAGGGGAAGAAGTGGTTCCGCACTTTCCGGTATTAACCGAGAAATCATTAAGGGAAGTGAAATATGAAGAACTCGTGCGATTCCGTTCTAACCTTGGGACCGGAATCGCCGGTTCTTAGCTGTTTATACCAGTCTTAGTGGAGTGAAATGAAGTTATGGCAGATCAAAAAATGCTACAGGATGATGAAAACAATTCAGAAGTTGCACATCTCAAAAAATGGCAGTTCGGTCGTGAAGCAAAGAAAGATGGAGTTGTTCAAGGCAAAAACCGGAGAAAGAAGCAGCTCAGTTATTTCACAGCATGCGTGAAAACCTGTCCAATGATTGTTGGACTTTTATGTAACCGTTATCAATTTTGTGTGGCCGATATTGTTCCGGTCTTGCGATGAAAGGAAGGCCGAGCAGTCACTATTTAGAGGAGGTGATGGCAGACGCAAAAGTAACGTTGCTGCTCCCATGAACAATATTGACACGATGATAAAGTTGTTATACCAGTTATAGGAAATTATAAAAATAAAATCAATGAAAAGGAGAGAGCAAAGATGTTGCGTGACATCGATTTGCAATCTATCCAAGAGGTCAGAAATTATCTTGAAGAAGCGAAAGCAGCACAAAAAATCCTTGAAAAAATGACACAAAGCGAGATTGACAAGATTGTCGAAAGCATGGCAAATGCAGCGAGAGAAGAGGCTGGCCGTTTAGCAGCGATGGCAGTCGAAGAGACCGGCTTCGGGAATGTGGAAGATAAAACGTTGAAAAATTTGTTCGCAGCGAATGATGTTTACAACTCTATCAAAGATGTGAAAACAGTCGGGATTATTCGCCGTGATGAAGAAAACCGCGTTTGGGAAATTGCTCAACCTGTCGGGATTGTTGCAGGAATCATCCCATCTACCAACCCAACTTCAACAGTTATTTTTAAAGCATTGATCGCAGTTAAAGCAAGAAATGCCATTGTTTTCAGTCCGCACCCATCAGCAGCAAAATGTACAGCAGAAGCAGCAAGAATCATGCAAGAAGCAGCGGAGCGCGCCGGAGCGCCAAAAGGGTTGATTTCTTGCATCACACAACCGACAATGGCTGCAACAAACGAGTTAATGAAACATAAATTAACTGACGTCATTTTAGCGACAGGCGGCCCTGGTTTGGTGAAAGCAGCGTACAGTTCCGGAAAACCAGCATATGGCGTTGGGCCTGGAAACGTGCCAGTATATATCCATGAAAGTGCCAATATCGCCAAAGCTGTTCAATTAATCATCCAAAGCAAGACTTTTGACTATGGAACCATTTGCGCTTCTGAACAAGCACTTTTAGTGGATGAGTCGATTAAAGAAAAAGTGGTTGCTGAGTTAAAACAACAAGGCGCTTACTTCTTGAATGAAGAAGAAAAACAAAAAGTAGCATCCATCATTATGGTTAACGGTTCATTAAATGCGAAGATCGTTGGAAAAGCGCCGCAAGTAATCGCGGAAATGGCTGGGATTGAGATTCCATCTGGCGTGAAGTTGCTTGTGGCAGAAGAAACAGAAGTGGGGAAAGAATATCCATTCTCCATTGAAAAATTGTCTCCAATTCTAGCATTCTATACAGTGAAAGGGATGGAAGAAGCAAGCGAGCTTGCCCAAAAATTGCTTGAAGTGGGCGGACTCGGCCATACAGTTGGAATTCACGCTGAAGATGAAAAAGTGATCGAAGCGTACACCATCGATAAACCAGCCGGACGGATTGTTGTAAATGCTGGTACAACGTTTGGCGGAATTGGTGCAACAGTGAATGTTAAACCATCCTTGACACTTGGATGCGGTGCTATCGGTAACAACATTACATCAGACAACGTGACAGTAACTCATTTATTCAACATTAAACGCGTGGCATTTGGAGTCCGCGAGATGCCAAAAAAAGTTGAAGGCGCACAAAAAGAACCTGCATTAACTAAATAATAAGAATATATTAACAAACCCAGTTCCCAACTGGGTTTGTTCTATTTTTAAATAAGTTGTTGCTTCTGTAGGACAGATTTTGAAAAAGTTGAAACTGCCAGCATAACTGCCGCAGGGGGATAGGGATGAACGTGGAACGGAATGGGCAAGGTGTCAGCCTTCATATTGCAAAGTGGAAATCGGGATATTGATTGTAGTATCATGTGTCTTGATTATCCGGCATTTGCTGTGGAAATGAACAGGAGGGAAGAAAATGGAAAAAGTAAAAACCAATGCGATGCGTGTTCTTGATGAAAAAATGATTCCTTACCATGTCATTACGTATAACAGCGAAGATGGAAAGATTGACGGCATATCGGTTGCACAAAAAATTGGGAGAGACCCGCAATTAGTATATAAAACATTAGTCACGCAAGGGAAGAGCGGAAACATTTATGTGTTTGTCGTCCCTGTAGAATCGGAACTCGATTTGAAAAAAGCAGCGAAAATAACAGGAGAGAAAAATGTCGCGCTGGTGCCAATGAAAGATATCGAGAAATGGACGGGCTATCTTCGCGGCGGATGTTCCCCGATAGGCATGATCAAGCATTATCCGACCTTTATTGATTCCAGCGCATCGCAAATCGAGCATATCATCGTTAGCGGCGGCAAAGTCGGTTTGTTAATTGAATTAAAAGTGGAAGATTTACAACGAATCACAGAAGCGGTATTTTATGAAGTGGTAAAATAAACGTCTAAAATGACTGACCATTTGTTATCTTTCTGGGAAATCATCCTTTCTCTAAACAAAAGGAAGAGGAACCGGCAGTTTTTTCTTTGCGAAAACTTCTTCGCTGTTGATAATAAAAAACTCCCAGCTCTTCATGAAATGAAGGCGGGAGCGGTTTGTTATTGCGGCATATCGTGATTAATGTTTTGTGCCAAATACGGAAGAATACAATTTATAGCCGCCATCTAGATTTTTCGCGCGGAATCCGTTGTCATGCAAAATTCGTGTCGCTAAATATCCGCGCAAGCCGACTTGGCACGTTACGTAAATGGTTTTGTCTTTCGGAAGTTCTGCTAAATGTTCGCGCAGTTCATCAAGCGGAATATTGATAGCGCCAGGAATCGTTCCGCGTTCAACTTCTTTTGGCGTGCGAACGTCAATGAGCATGCCGCCGTTTGCGACGATTCCATCAATTTCATGCCATTGTACCGTTTCCACCATGCCGTCAAGAATGTTTGAAGCGGCGTAGCCTGCCATATTCACCGGGTCTTTTGCAGAAGAAAACGGCGGTGCATAGGCAAGCTCTAAATCAGGCAAATCCCGGACCGTTAGGCCGCCTTTGATAGCTGTAGCGATAACGTCAATACGCTTGTCGACGCCGTCTTTTCCAACGGCTTGCGCACCATAGATTTTGCCTGTTTCTTTGTCAAAAATCAATTTCAATGTCATCTGTGCTGCATTTGGATAATAGCTCGCATGGCTCATCGGATGAACATGGACAACTTCGTATGGAATGCCCAGTTGTTTTAAAGTTTTTTCATTATTTCCTGTTGTGGCAACCGTTAATTCAAAAATTTTTACGATGGCGGTTCCTAACGTGCCGTTGTATTTCACATCGAGTCCGTGAATATGGTCGGCTACAAGGCGGCCTTGGCGGTTCGCCGGCCATGCAAGAGGAACGAACGTCGCAAAACCGTGGATGTAGTTTTTTACTTCAATCGCGTCGCCGATGGCGTAAATGTCCGGATCCGATGTTTGCAAATATTCATTGACTTTAATGGTGCCGCGCACACCAAGCTCCAGTCCGGCGTTTTTTGCTAATTGGCTTTCTGGCTGCACTCCGATGGCTAAAATAATCAGATCGGTTTCAAGCGTACGGCCGCTGTTTAGAATTATACGCCGGCCGTTGTCTTCGAAAGCTTTCACACCATCTTCCAAAATTAAATTAACGCCATTTTCGCGCATATGAGCATGAACGATCGCTGCCATCTCATAGTCCATCGGCGCCAACAATTGATTTGCCATTTCAACAAGCGTTACGTTAACTCCGCGTTTGACTAAGTTTTCTGCCATCTCAACACCGATAAATCCCCCGCCGATAACTACGGCGTTTTTTGGTTTTTTGTGATCAACATATGCTTTTATTTTATCTGTATCAGATAGATTGCGAAGCGTAAATAGCGAGTCGATTTCATGAATTCCGGGAATTGGAGGTACCATTGGCTTTGCGCCAGGTGACAAAATTAATGTATCATATGTTTCTTCGTATTCCTCGCCAGTGCGGAGGTTTTTTACTGTAACAGTTTTGCGATCACGATGAATCGCTGTGACTTCGCTTAAATTGCGAACATCGATGCGAAAGCGCTTTGCCATCCCTTCCATTGTTTGGACTAACAGTTTGTTTCTGTCCGTGATGACTTCACCGATATAATACGGCAGGCCGCAGTTAGCAAACGAAATGTGTTCGCCTCTCTCAAACATAATAATTTGGTATTTTTCGCTTAACCGTCGCAGCCGGGCTGCTGCGGTGGCTCCCCCTGCTACCCCGCCGACAATCACAATTTTTCGCATAAAGATTCTCCTCCATATGATTTAAATAATATACCCTATATGGTATATTAAGAGGGAGCATTACTTTTGTCAATGATGTTCACATTTATTTCATAGTTAATACCGGAGATTATAAACGTATGTTTATGGAAGGTGAGGATGGAGATGGTCACAAAGTCTATTAAGTTTGAAGGGGAAGTGGCATTTTCAGCGGTTGAACCAGAAGCATTTAGGCGGGAAGGTTCACATTCTGCCTGTTGACGTTATGCTTTGTTGTAACTATAATAGTTACAAGAGGAGGAAGTTTATGAAAATAAGCAGTCGTTTTACTGTTGCTGTCCACATTTTAGCTTTGCTGGCATTAGAAAAAAACGCGCATTGCACATCGGAATGGATTGCTGGAAGCGTTAATACGAATCCGGTCGTTGTCCGGCGTGTGATAGGGCAGCTAAAAAAGGCAGGATTCGTCCAAGTCCGTCCGGGGACAGGAGGCGCGTTTCTTACGAAAGATACGCAAGAGATTACCCTGCTTGATATTTATCGGGCAGTCGAAGTAGTTGAAGAAGGAGAGTTGTTTCAAATTCATGAACATCCTAACCCGCAATGTCCGGTAGGAGCAAATATCCAAGCCGTTCTTGAAGTCATTCTCCATCGGGCGCAAGCGGCAATGGAAAACGTTTTGCAGGAGATCCGCCTGCATGATATTGTGACGACATTAGCGCAAAAAATCGGAGCGAATCGTACGTAATTTTTTTTAAACTAGTTGTAACTATAATTGTTACAACTACATTCCCTCCTCAAATTATAAAAAAGGGCGATTTTTGGCAAACATTGTTTTGTTTGCGCTACTGGCATGATCGGTCAGCACAGTTTGGCGGAAACTTTATCAAGAGAACTGAAGCAGCAATGATTGTCCGCGATCCGCCGCGTTGGAATAAAAACTGAACGTTGGCATTCCGTTGCTGGAAATCTTTTGGATCTAAATAAAGTGGCTTAAGCGGTTTGCGGTCATGATGTCACCGTTTGTGCGTTTGCTCCGGAGGCAATAGTGTGAAACAGCTGGGGAGCGGGCCGCTTTATTACAGCCGGCGGAGCTGGCAGCTTGAAAGCTGCCCCGGGAGTTCCGCATATGTGTCTTTCTTGGCTTTATTAATCTGATTGCATAAAAAATAAAAAGAATGGAATGGGATAATGTTAGTTCAGCGGAGCGGAGGAGAGCGAATAAGAACATATCGGGTGGATACAAACCGGCTGAAAGTGGATGAAAGCGAAAGCCGGATGTTAACGGAAGGCTTTGCGGCAGCCAACATTGTGAAGCCGGAAATCCACGCTTCAGCCGGATATATTAAAAGTGGAGGTTATCCTTATGGACTATATCATTCATCCTCAAACAGCGATTGGACATGTTCATCTTATCATATCTAATTTGGAACGATCGCTTCGTTTCTACACAGAAATCATTGGATTCCGCATATTAAGGAAAAATCAATACGAAGCGGTATTAACAGCAGACGGGGCTACCCCGCTAGTGGTGCTTGAAGAAAAAACGGATGCGGTGCCGAAGCCGCCGCGAACGACAGGGCTTTATCATTTCGCGATTTTAGTTCCGGACAGAAAAAGCCTCGCACAGTCTTTGTTTCATTTATTACAGACTGGCTATCCGTTGCAAGGGGCATCCGATCATTTGTTCAGCGAAGCGGTTTATTTAGCTGATCCAGACGGAAACGGAATTGAAATATATGCCGACCGGCCGCGCGAAAAGTGGGAGAAAACAGAAAATGGGGAGTATAAAGGAGTAACAGAACCGTTAAATGTCAGTGACCTGTTCGCCCAGCCAGGAATAGAGGCATGGTCGGGTCTTCCGTCGAAAACGCGCATCGGCCATATCCATCTTCATGTGGGAGATATCGCAAAAGCATATGATTTCTACGTAAGAGCATTAGGTTTTGAAGCAACGATCCGCATGGGGACGCACGCTTTGTTCGTTTCCGCGGGCGGCTATCATCATCATATCGGCCTCAACACATGGGCGGGAGTCGGGGCGCCGCCACCGCCAACGAACGCCGTGGGGCTACGCGTGTTTTCTATTTTGCTTCTTGATGAGGAAGAACGGGAGAAGGTAGCGGAACGGCTGCAACATATCGGTGCATCGGTGCGGCGGAACGAAAATAGCATATGGACGAGCGATCCGTTTGGCAACGAAATCGAGCTGGCCATTCAACCATAGCTTGATATGCTTTTTCTATGAAAACAGATTGGGGAAAGTGCAAAAGAGAGTGTTCGCCGGTTAGCGGTGCAAACACTCTCTTTGTATATATTTTGCTAATTTTTCTGGTTTTTGTGAACCGAGATATAAACCGTCTCCGTCCGTCAGCTCGATCCATATTCCTTTCTTTCCTTTCATGGTGTAAGCGCGTCCTTTTTTCAAGTTCCAGCGAATTCCCCAGCCGCCGTAGGACATAGGCTGATAAGGCTGGACTTGAACGTTTTTTATTTGTTGATACGGAATAAAGCGGGAGCGGAATGGGAAAAAACGAATGACAAGCCCTTCTTTTTCCGTTTTTGTGACGAGTTTCAGCGACAAAAAGAAAAGCGGAAAACAAATGCCAAACAACAGAAACAAGAGCCACATTTCTGTATTGCTGGCCGGTTTCGTGCCAAATGGGATCCCAAATATGATTTGCTGGATAAATCCGTACCATATCACAGCAGAGATAATAAGGACAAGCATATTCGCATACCAAGGCGGGCGCTGCACTTCACGCATGGCGGTTGCTCCTCCTTTCTTGCCATTTCTATTATATATTCATATTCTTCAAAAACGGAAAAACTCCTTTTATTTGTCGGCAGCAGCCGGAAATGTTACAATAATGGCGAATAATGAGGATAAAAAGTTTTCAAGGGTTCCGTGGCTGTTTAGCAGCCGGTCTGCGACCGAGAGAAAACGCGCGGCATTTCCGCGTACACGGGAGGGACAAAAGCCCGGGAGGATATCGGTTCGATATTGCTTTCGGCTTTTTTATTTTTGGAAAAAAGGAGTGATGGACATGGCGTGGGTATATTTAATCATTGCCGGCATTTTCGAAGTCGTGTGGGCGGTTGCGCTAAAATATACGATGGGGTTTACGCGGCTTGTGCCATCTGTTATTACAATCGGCGGAATGATCGCCAGCTTTTATTTTTTATCGATGGCGACGAAAGTGCTGCCAATCGGCACCGCCTATGCGGTATGGACGGGAATCGGAGCGGTGGGGGCGGTCATCATCGGCATGCTCTTTTTAAATGAGCCGGTCAATGCGCCGAGGATTATCTTTTTATCATTTATTCTTGTCGGGATCGTTGGGTTGAAGTTTGCGTCCGGGCAGTAAAAAAAGCAGGGGAGCGCCCTGCTTTTTATTTATTCATTTCTAACAGGAAGTGAAACATGCCAATTCTCATTTAGATAAGGTACAATTACCGTTTTTAACTTTTCACGTTGACTTGCAATTCCGTCTTTTGTTACAAACGTTTTGCCGATCGGGATGGTTTTTGTAGCCATCGTGCTTTTATTTATATTAACTGGAGTTAAGGCGAAAACCGAGGAAAAAAGGTTCAATGGTTGCACATAAAAAAAGACTGCTGGCGAATGCAGCAGTCTCGGTTATTTTTCAAAATCATATTCTCGTTCTGCTTTGCACCCCCGGACGGAATAGCGCTCGTACCATTGCTGTTTTCCTTTTTCTTGGGCAATTTTGTGCGCTGCATTTTCCTTCCATTATTGAATCGCTGCAAGAGAGTCCCAGTATGAAACGGTGATGCCGGCAATAAGCAACAGGACCGATGGAAGGGGAGGCGATGCGCATAAATAAAAAAAAGGCTCCCCATAGAGCCGCAAGCAGAAAAAGTGCAGTGATCTTTTTTGTGTTCTTCTTCGTCTCTCCCAAGTAAATTTTTTATTGATAGATGATGGAGGATTATATGGACAGCGCTTATTTTATAAAAGAGCAATTTTTTATTGACAACGTATAGGAAAGTTGACTATCATAAAAATGTAGAAATAAATACGCGGTTTCTGTGTTAAAGGGGAGTAGCTTTAACAACAAAGTCGTCAGTTCAGGGTCACCCCCTCGGCTTTGTTGGCAACGGAAACGTTGTTAGCGAGACCTTTACCAATATTGGTAAAGGTCTGTTGTTATTGAAAGACCTTTACCAATCGGTAAAGGTCTTTTTATTTTCGCAAAGAAAGGAGGACGGTTGGAGAGAATAAAAAGGAGATGCAATAGGATAAGGAGGGATATGATGAAGAGAATATGGAAACGACTGCGTTTTGTCATTAAAATTCGCCGGTTTTTCCTATTTTTAATAGAATTTTTCCGTTCGCAAGAAGTGTCGATGCTGAAAAAAACGCTTGTGATTTTACTTTTAGCGATCTATGCCGCGTTTCCATTTGACATCATTCCCGATTGGCTTGGATTGTTTGGCGTCATCGATGATGTGGCCGTGCTATTGTTCATTCTTCAACAAATAGTGAAAATGGCGCCTTCCCGTTTGAAAAATAAATATGGCCTTTAAAAGGAGGAACGGTAAATGGAATTATTTTCAATGGAATTTTTATCTGCACTTTTATCGATTGTCATTATCGACCTTGTATTAGCTGGCGATAACGCCATTGTCATTGGTTTGGCGGCGCGGAATTTGCCGAAGCATCAACAGAAAAAAGCAGTCATTTGGGGAACAGTCGGGGCAGTTGTGATCCGCGCGCTTGCGACCTTGTTTGTCGTATGGCTATTAAAAGTTCCTGGATTGCTGCTTGTCGGGGGCATATTGCTTGTTTGGATCGCCTATAAGCTTCTTGTGGAGGAAAAAGGCCATGATGTCGAAGCAGGAGGAAGCTTATGGGAGGCAATCCGTACAATTATTATCGCTGATGCGCTCATGGGGTTGGATAATGTGCTAGCGGTGGCGGGAGCCGCGCACGGCAGCTTCTTATTAGTTATATTAGGGTTGTTAATTTCCGTGCCTATTATGGTATGGGGAAGCACGTTAATTTTGAAGTGGATCGAGCGTTTTCCAATTATTATTACAATCGGAGCGGGAGTGCTAGCATGGACGGCTTCGAAAATGATTGTCGACGAGCCGTTTTTAGATCAATACTTCGCCAATCCGCTTGTGAAATACGGATTTGAAATTCTTGTCATTGCCGGGGTGATTGCCGCCGGCACGTTGAAAAAAAAGAAGGGTAGAAACAAATTAGAAACAAAAGCCGCCAACGGATGATTGGCGGCTTTTGTCTATAACTCATCAAATCCGTTATCAATATTGACTTTTGTATATTGCCGTGATTTTTGTTCAAAGAAATCTGATTTGCCAAGATCGACTTCTTCATACGCTTTAATCCAGCGCAATGGGTTTGTCCGATAGCCAGCAAACGGACGTTCAAAACCAAGCTGATGTGCGCGGACGTTAGCGTAAAACTTAATGTAGGCGCTCAAATCGTGCATATCAATGCCATCGATATCGTTGCCGATAATGTAATTGGCCCATTCGATTTCCAGCTCCACCGCTTTGGTGAACGTTGCCTGCACAAATTCAGCAAGTTCCGGTGTATTGTATTCCGGGTATTCGCTTAACACTTCTTTGAAAATTTTTGCAAATAAGTCAACATGGATATGTTCGTCCCTGTTGATGTAATTAATCATCGTGCTTGTTGCGACCATTTTTTGATTGCGCGCCAAATTATAAAAGAAAGCGAAGCCCGAGTAGAAGAACAAACCTTCTAAAATGACATCATACACAATTGATTTTAGCAAATTTTCGACATTTGGATTTTCAGCAAATGCTTTATAACCGTTGGTGACAAAGTCATTTCGCTTCCGCAAAATCGGTTCGTTCCGCCAAAACTCAAACACTTCGTCCTGCTTGCTTTTTGTCACGAGGCTGGAAAGCACGTAAGAATATGAATGGTTATGAATGACTTCTTGTTGTGCGAGCATAATCATCAGCGCGTTAATGCTTGAATCAGTAATATAATCGGCGACTCGGCCGGCGTAGTCCGTTTGAATGCTGTCAAGCAGCGCTAAAAGCCCAATGATTTTCAAAAACGCGTCCTGTTCGCGTTCGGTTAACAGCGGAAATTGTTTAACGTCTTGCGACATATTGATTTCAAACGGTGTCCAAAAGTTGGCCAGCATTCGTTTATATTTTGCGTAAGCCCAAGGATAGGCGATATCATCCCAATTCAGGACGTTGGAGCTTTTGCCGTTGATAATTCTTGTAGAACGGTTTGGTGCTTCCGGATCCATAATGACTCGTTTCGTTAATGGATGTGCCATATTTCTTCCCCCCTGTCATTAACTTGCGCATGATTCACATTCATCGATAATGCTGGAAGTTGAGCGGACGTAATACGTTGTTTTTAATCCTGCCTTCCATGCAGTAAGATGAAGATCCAACAGCTCTTTTGCTTTGATCGTATTCATGACATAGAAATTAAATGAAATCGCTTGGTCGATATGGCGTTGGCGCACCGCGTTTTGTTTTATGCTCCAGTGCTGATCGATATGGTACGCCGATTTATAATACCACGTTGTTTCGGCATTAAGATCAGGAACCGTAACTGGAATTTTGTAATCTTTCTTTTCTTCTGCGTACACTTTTAAAAAGATTGGGTCGATGCTGGCGGTGCTTCCGGCGATAATGGACGTTGAAGCATTTGGCGCAATTGCCATCAAATAGCCGTTGCGCATGCCATATTTAGCAACTTGCTTTTTCAGCGTGTCCCAGTCGGCATTGTCATTGCGGCGGTACCCGCGTTTCTCAAAATAAGCGCCCGTCTGCCAGTCGGAACCTGGAAATGCCGGATAGCTTCCTTTTTCCTTTGCGAGCTCCATGCTAGATTGGATGGCCAAGTAAGCAATTTTTTCATACAGCTTGTCCGCGTATTCCACCGCTTCAGCCGATTCCCAGCGAATTCCTTTTAACGCAAGCAAATGGTGCCAGCCAAACGTGCCAAGCCCTACGGCGCGGTATTTTTGATTGGTAAGCTGCGCTTGCAGCACCGGGATATGATTTAAGTCAATCACATTATCGAGCATGCGCATTTGAATCGGGATAAGCCGTTCGAGTACATCGTCAGTAACAGCGCGGGCAAGATTGATGGAAGACAAATTGCAAACAACAAAATCGCCCGGGATTTTTTCAATGATGATCTTTCCGTCTTTCGTATATTGTTTTTCAACGATGGTCGGGCTTTGGTTTTGCGCGATTTCTGTACAAAGATTGCTGCAATAAATCATGCCGAGATGGGCGTTCGGATTTTTGCGATTCACTTCATCCCGATAAAACATAAACGGTGTGCCCGATTCTAATTGGCTGCGCATAATGCTTTTCATGATTTCAATCGCCGGTACTTTTTCTTTCGAAAGGCGCTCTTCTTGAACGCATTGCCAATATTTTTCACGGAAGCTGCCGCGCCCTTTTTCTTCATCGTAAAAGTCCTCAAGGCTAAATCCCATTACTTTGCGAACTTCATGCGGGTCAAACAAATACCAGTCTCCGCGCTTTTCGACTTGCTCCATGAATAAATCAGGAATGCAGACGCCAGTAAATAAATCGTGCGTTCGCATCCGCTCATCGCCGTTGTTTAATTTCGCATCCAAAAAAGCAAAAATGTCTTTGTGCCAAACGTCTAAATAGACGGAAATCGCTCCTTTTCGCTGCCCTAATTGGTCAACGCTGACAGCGGTGTTATTGAGTTGCTTCATCCATGGAATAACGCCGGACGACACACCTTTAAAGCCTTTAATGTCGCTGCCGCGGCTTCTGATTTTGCCGAGATAGACGCCGATTCCCCCGCCGGATTTGGAAAGGTTGGCGATGTCGGTGTTGCTGTCGTAAATCCCTTGCAAGCTATCATCCACTGTATCAATAAAGCAGCTTGACAGTTGTCCGTAACTTTTTCCAGTATTTGCTAATGTCGGTGTGGCGACGGTCATGTACAAGTTGCTTAGCGCCCAATACGCTTCTTGAATGAACGCAAAACGGCGATGTTTCGGCTCTTTTGCCATTAATGTCATTGCGATGATAAGGAAGCGTTCCTGCGGCAGCTCGTATAAGTTGCGATGGTAGTCGCGAGCAAGGTAGCGGTCCGCAAGTGTGCGAAGCCCGATATACGTAAACAGCTTATCTTTATCCGGATCAATGAGCTTTTCCAGTTCATCGATTTCCTCTTTTGAGTAATCATTCAAAAGAGAGGGACTGTACACACCTTTAGAAACAAGTGCTGTTATTAATGCATACAAGCTGCCGTAGCGTTGTTTTGCCTCATATCCGCGTTGTTTGGCCGCTTCTTTGTATAACTTTTGTAAATAGATGCGGGCACAGACGAACGTCCATTCTGGTTCTGCTTCACTAATATAGGAAAGGCCTTCAAGGATTAAGTAATTGGTGATTTGTTCTGACGAAAGTGCATCTTTGCTTTCAATGATGCGGATGATGCGTTCCATATAGTCGTCGATTTGCAGATGAGGATAATCTTTTGTTACATTGCGGATAAATGAAATAAGACGTTTGCGGGAAAACGATTCAGTTTGCCCGTTTTCTTGCTTAATAATGATGGTTTTAGTATTTAATGACATTGTTTTTCCTCCTTGTTTCCATAAAAAAATCCACTCGGATCGAGTGGATGAAACGACAGCATAAAAAGGGTGCAAAAAGCCCTTTTAAACCATCGTTTCATCTTCTCGATCCCCGGAGAACATGAAACGCAAACAAGCAAGGCAGGTCTCCTGACTCGTGTTTCATCCTACTTTGGATCCTTCCCGTATGTGCGCCCGAGCGAGCTTTCACATACAGTGGATGTTCCATTTCGTCCACACATACAGTTGCGGGGGCAGTTCTGGATTCTCACCAGATTCCCTATTAAGTCCGGATGGACACCATTGCTTGCGGTTTGTACTATATTTAGTTGTGTTTTTCAGGAACAAACACAATATATAGTATTTGTTGCTGGTACAATCATATAATAAAACGTCGGCAAATTCAACTGTTTTTTTTAAAAGCCGTTTAGAGGCGGAAGTTGACTGGCTCATTATCAACCAATGTTTGTCCTAAAAAAATTATTCTTTAAATTCTTCAGAATAGTTAATATAATTATTCATATAGTGAATTTGAAGAAACAACAAAGGAGGAGAAGGCGTGAAAGGATTAAAATCAATCTTGCTTTGGGGGCTTGTTTCTGCACTCGGGGCAGTAGGATTTGCAATCATCGCATTAAGCCGTGGCGAGACGGTGAATGCGATTTGGCTAATTGTCGCTGCTGTATGCACATATGCCGTAGCGTATCGCTTTTATAGCAAATTTATTGCTCGCAAAGTGTTTGAACTTGACGACAACCGCAAAACGCCTGCAGAAGTGTTTAATGATGGAAAAGATTATGTGCCGACAAACAAATGGGTTTTATTCGGCCATCACTTTGCGGCAATCGCCGGCGCCGGGCCGCTTGTCGGACCGATTTTAGCGGCGCAAATGGGATATTTGCCGGGAACGCTTTGGATTATTATTGGCGTTGTTTTAGGAGGAGCGGTCCAAGATTTTATTATTTTATTCGCATCGATGCGGCGCAACGGTAAATCGCTTGGCGAAATGGTGAAGGAAGAAATTGGCCCGGTTACAGGATTTATTGCTTCTCTTGGCATTTTAGGAATCATGATTATTTTATTAGCTGTTTTAGCGTTGGTTGTAGTGAAAGCGCTTGTAGGAAGCCCGTGGGGAATGTTTACGATTGCCGCAACGATTCCGATTGCGATTTTGATGGGAATTTACATGCGCTTTATTCGTCCCGGGCGCGTTGCGGAAGCATCTTTAATCGGGTTTGTACTCCTGATTGTTTCTTTAGTTGCTGGCCAGCATGTCGCTGAACATCCGACGCTGGCGGAAATATTTACATTAAAAGGCGAAACGATTGCGATTTTGATGATTATTTACGGGTTTGTCGCTTCGGCACTGCCGGTATGGCTATTGCTCGCGCCGCGCGACTATTTGAGCACGTTTTTAAAAATCGGAACGATTGTTGGTTTAGCATTAGGAATTTTAGTAGTTGCTCCTGATTTGCAAATGCCGGCGCTGACGAAATTTGTCGATGGTACTGGCCCGGTGTTTGCTGGTGACTTATTCCCGTTTCTGTTTATAACGATTGCCTGCGGCGCGGTGTCAGGATTCCATGCGCTTGTTTCATCTGGCACAACTCCGAAAATGATTGAAATAGAAAGCCACGCTCGTCCAATCGGGTATGGAGCAATGCTAATGGAATCGTTCGTAGCGGTTATGGCGCTTATCGCTGCGTGTGTGTTAACTCCTGGAACATATTTTGCGATTAACAGCCCGGCTGCGGTAATTGGGCAAGATGTGGTGCAAGCGGCAAAAGTCGTGTCTTCGTGGGGATTCACTGTGACGCCTGACATGCTTACAGAACTTGCTAAAGATGTCGGTGAGCAAACGATTTTATCGCGGACTGGCGGAGCGCCGACATTGGCGATCGGAATGGCTGTCATTCTTTCCAATGTGATCGGCGGAAAAGCATTAATGGCGTTTTGGTATCATTTTGCGATTTTGTTTGAAGCGCTCTTTATTTTAACGACAATTGACGCAGGCACGCGCGTTGGGCGCTTTATGATTCAAGATATTCTCGGCCATTTCTATAAGCCGCTTGGAAAAACGGATTCGTTAGTTTCTAATATTATTGCGACAACATTGTGTGTATTGGCTTGGGGGTATTTCTTATATCAAGGGGTAGTCGACCCTCTTGGTGGCATTAATACGTTGTGGCCGCTTTTCGGCATTGCCAACCAAATGCTCGCGGGAATTGCGTTATTATTCGGTACGACGGTGCTGTTCAAAATGGGCAAAAAAGCTTATGTTTGGGTGACGTTGATTCCAACGACATGGCTTTTAGTCGTAACAATGACGGCCGGGTTCCAAAAGCTGTTCCACAGCGATCCGAAAGTCGGTTTTCTATCCCATGCCAAAATGTTTAAAAATGAATTAAATCAAGGAAACATATTGGCACCGGCAACCAATGAAGCGCAAATGCGGCAAATTATTATGAACGACTATATTGATGCAACATTATGCGCCATTTTCATGCTTGTCGTGATCGCGATGTTGATTTCATGCATCAATATGTGGGTGAAAGTATTGCAAAATAAACACGTGCCGTTAAAAGAATCTCCTTACATTCCAAGAGACGGAGGAAATGAGGTTAAACATTATGCGTAAGTGGGTTCAAACGATATTGGCTTATCGTAAGCAGTTTCTTGATTTGCTTGTCGGAGTTCCGAATTACGAGAAATATGTTGAGCATATGAAAACACACCATCCGGGAGAGCCGATCAAATCAAGAAAAGAGTTTTTCTGCGAAGTGCAGGAAGCGCGTTATAACGGTAAAGGCGGAAAAGTGTCACGGTGTTGCTAACGATGGAAGGGGAATATGTTCCCCTTTTTTCCTTTTTTTATGATATGGCCATTACATGGAATTCATCATATCCATTTTGTTTTAAGGATAAGGGGGATACATCAATGCGCATACTTGTTATTGGTGCGGGAGCAGTTGGCGGTTATTTCGGCGGCCGATTGTTGGAAAAAGGTGTGGATGTGACATTTCTCGTCCGCGAGCGAAGAAAAAAGCAGCTGCAAGAACGGGGGCTTGTGATTCATAGCGTCCACGGAGATGCGGCGTTGAAGCCAAAACTGCTTGTGACGGGAGAAAAAGCAGATCCGTTTGATGTCATTATTTTTTCAAATAAAGCGTATCATTTGCCAGAAGCGATTCGCGACGCGAAACCGTATGCGGGAGCAAAAACGATCATTTTACCGCTGTTAAACGGCATGGCACACATGAATATGCTTTGGAATGAGTTCGGAAAGGAAAACGTATTAGGAGGGCTTTGTTTTATTGAAACAACGCTGAATGAGCATGGAGAAATCGTGCAGACAAGCGCTTCCCATGACGTTCGCTTTGGGGAGTGGTCCGGGGAGCGGACGGAGCGCATTGTGGCGTTGGAACAACTGTTTTCTGGCTGCAACGCCCGTTTTCGCTCAAGTGAAAAGATTGTCACTGATATGTGGAATAAATATTTATTTATCACAGCAATGTCAGGGGTGACGACGCTGTTTCGCGCGCCGGTTGGCCCGATTCGTTCAGGAAAGTACGGACAGGAAATTATTTACGGATTGTTAAAAGAAATCGCAGCAGTAATGCGGGCGCATGGCGCACCGATTGCGGATGATATCGAGGAACAACAGCTTGCGCAATTCAACAGGATAGAAGCGGCGATGAAATCGTCGATGCAGCGTGATATGGAAAAAAGGCAGCTTATTGAAGCGGACCATTTGCAAGGCTATTTGCTTTCATTAGCAGAACAATACAATATCGCAACGCCGCTGTTAAAAATGGTGTACCATAATTTAAAAATTTATGAGGCGAACCGTTCGTAAAAAGTAGAACAGAGCAGCCTTTAACATATGCTGAAAAGAAGGCTGCTTTCTTTTATGCAAAAAGGATTGTATATTGTCCCTATGTAGTGTACAGTTAATAGTGAAAACGTATGCACAAAAGAGGAGGATACAGCCTTGAAGAAAGCCTGGTGGAAAGAGGGAGTCGCATATCAAATTTATCCGAGAAGCTTCATGGATTCCAATGGAGACGGAATTGGCGATCTTCGCGGAATTATCGGGAAACTTGATTATTTAAAAGATCTTGGCATCGATATTATATGGATTTGCCCGGTTTACAAGTCGCCGAATGCCGATAACGGATATGATATTAGCGACTATCACGCGATCATGGAAGAGTTTGGAACAATGGAAGACTTTGATTTGCTGCTGGAAGAAGTTCATCGGCGCGGTATGAAATTGATTTTAGATTTAGTCATTAATCATACAAGTGATGAACATCCATGGTTTATTGAATCGCGCTCATCGCGGGATAACCCGAAACGGGATTGGTACATTTGGCGCGATGGCAAAAACGGAAAAGAGCCGAACAATTGGGAAAGCATTTTTGGTGGATCGGCGTGGGAATATGATCCGAAAACAGACCAATACTACTTGCATATATTTGATGTGAAGCAGCCGGATTTAAATTGGGAAAACGAAGAAGTGCGCCGCGCATTGTATAAAATGATTAATTGGTGGCTGGATAAAGGAATTGACGGTTTCCGTGTCGATGCAATTTCTCATATCAAGAAAAAGCCGGGATTGCCGGATTTGCCGAATCCGAAAGGACTTGACTATGTTCCTTCGTTTGCCGGCCATATGAACCAAGAGGGAATTATGGACTATTTAAGAGAGCTTAAAATGCAAACGTTTGCACAATATGATATTATGACGGTTGGCGAAGCAAACGGTGTTACGATCGAAGACGCGGAAGCATGGGTCGGCGAAGAAAACGGAATCTTCAATATGATTTTCCAGTTTGAACATTTAGGGCTTTGGCAAAAAGAAACAAACGGTGGGGTGGATGTGCGCCAATTAAAACGCACGTTGACAAAATGGCAAAAAGGCTTGGAAAACCGCGGCTGGAACGCGTTATTTTTGGAAAATCACGATCAGCCCCGTTCTGTTTCAATATGGGGAAATGATAAGGAATACCTTACTGAAAGTGCCAAGGCGCTCGGCGTGATGTACTTTTTCATGCAAGGAACTCCTTTCATTTATCAAGGACAAGAAATCGGCATGACAAACGTCCGCTTTCCGGATATCGGTGATTATAAAGATGTTGCGGTTAAAAAGATGTATCAGCTGGAGCGGGAAAAAGGGCGTTCGCATGAAGAAGTGATGGAAGTTATTTGGAAAACAGGACGCGACAATTCGCGAACCCCGATGCAATGGTCGGCCGCGCCAAACGCTGGATTTACGATAGGAACGCCGTGGATAAAAGTGAATGAAAACTATAAGACCATTAACGTCGAGGCGCAATTGCGCGACCCGAATTCCGTCCTTCAGTTTTACAAAAAAATGATTCGGCTTCGCAAAGAGAACGAAGTGTTCGTTTACGGAACGTATGATTTGCTTTTGGAAAAGCATCCGGCGATTTACGCATATACAAGAACGCTCGGAGACGAAAAAGCGGTGATTATTGTCAATTTAAGCGCCAAACCAGCTATGTACCGTTATGATGGCCTTCGTTTAAATTCAGATAACTTAGTGCTGCAAAACTATGATGTTAAACCGCATAAAAACGCGACGCGCTTTAAGTTAAAACCTTATGAAGCGCGCGTATATTTATGGAATTAGGGAAAAGCCGCCGTTTTCTTTTCGGCGGCTTTATTTTTTAGTGGGAAACGGGCTTGTTATAAGGATAACCAGAGAATAAAGGCAGAGCAGCAAGCTAAAATATTGCGAATTAATTGGCAATTTGTCCTAACCGTTTTAATGTACTATAGACTGCCGACTCGAACTCGATGAAGCCCAAGTACGAAGCAACATCTTGGAACGGGAAGATTTGCGAAGCCCAAAATCCGCCGATGCCGTTCTTACGGTCGATCCAGTAGAACAGGTTGGCCAGTCCAGACCACATCAACTGGCCTGCCGGGCGCCCTGTAGGGGTTGGCTCTTCGTTTACTTGGAATGTATAAGACCACGACTTTTGCACGCCAGGGTAGAACTCACCGTCATTCGCCAGCGATGGATCGGACGAGATCCAGCCGCCGCTCTTCAATTCGCCAAGCCCGTTCTGAGCCATTTTCGCGACCGTTTCTGGTTTAAGCACACCTGCACCGTCATTAAGGATCATCCGGATGAACTTCATATATTCGCCAATGCTGGCATACAAACCGTGCCCTCCCATGTCCATTTCAGGAGATTGCGGCAGGATGAGATCAGGCAGTGGCGTGATATTGCCATCTTTAGTGCGGCTATGAATGGTTGCGCGGCGTTCCAGCATCGACGGCGTTAGCGTAAATCCGATGTCATTCATGTCAAGAGGGGCAAAAATATGCTCGGCCATTACCTCCCCAAGCCGCTTGCCGCGCACCGCTTCCACCACCTTGCCGACCCAGTCGATATTCACGCCATAGTTCCAGCGCTCGCCTGGATCGAATAGCAGCACACTTTTAATCGAGTCAAAAGTGCTGGTGAGGATGGAAGGGATTTCTTTTTGCTCGCGGTATTTTCGATCCTCGTGACTGAAGAATTCGTAGCCGAAGCCGGCGGTGTGGAGCATCAGCATGCCGACGGTAATGTCTGTTTTTGGTTCCCTTAGTTTTGGCTGCCCGTTGTCGTCAAATCCATCGAGAACTTTAATGTCAGCAATCTCAGGCACATACTTCTTGACGGGATCGTCGAGCTTAACTTTTCCTTCTTCTACCAATTGCATCAAGGCTGTACCAGTGATGGCTTTCGTCGTTGAGAAAAGCGCGAATACGGTGTCGGTAGTCATTGCTGTTTCTTTTCCAAATTCGCGCACCCCAGCTGCACCCTCGTAAATGTTCCCTTCCCGATCCGTTATCATTGCAACTACCCCAGGCACTCCGCCAGTCCTGCTAACAGCATTATGTAAAACTTTATCAAGGGTTTCTTTGAGAGCATCCTTAATTGTTTGTCTTGTCATAACTTATTCCTCTCCCTCTTCAAAAATTTTAAATTTTATTTATTTTGAAAATATTATATATTTTCTGGGCTTAATTTATCATGTTTCGGTCGTGTTTGTCAAACTGTTTCCGTTTGAGATGCTGAATATAAACAAATTATTTGCGAAAGATATACGATTTCCGAAATAGAATGAAAATGCGCAAAAGCAGAAAGAAAGTCCGCATATAGACTTGAGTGAAAGTGAGTCAAAAAACGGTGATGTCATGATATGCTGCCTATTATTAAAATAAGCAGGATTTCGTTTATAGATATGGAATATACGTAAAAAGGGAGGAGAAAAATTATGGATGACATTCGCTATCCGATTGGCAAATTTAAAGCACCAGAGACGTTTCGTGAAGAAGAGATAAAACAATGGATTGCTGACATTCGCCAAGCACCCGCCAAATTGCGGGAGGCGGTCAGCAGGCTAAATGAGGAACAGCTGAATACGCCGTATCGCGATGGAGGATGGACGGTTGCGCAAGTGGTGCATCATCTCGCTGATGCAAGCATGAATGCGTTTTTGCGCACAAAATGGATATTAACAGAAGATGTGCCTTCAATTAAGCCGTTTGAAGAAAGCGAGTGGGCGAAAACGATCGAAGCGCGTTCATTGCCGATCGAGCCATCGCTGCTATTGCTTGAAGGGCTTCATGAACGCTGGACTCGCTTGCTTGGCTCGCTGTGCCCCGAAGATTTCGCACGGACGTTTTATCATGAAGGAACAAAAGAAACCGTCCCTTTATATGTATTAACAGCGCTGTACGCATGGCACGGGAAACACCATACGGCGCAAATTATTTCTTTGCGGAAGCGAAAAGGCTGGAACTAAGCGCTTAGCTTGCCGGCATTGTTGGCAAGCTGCGGCGGTTTATCACCAATTGGTTGTCATCGATTCGCGAAGCGGGCGACATTATCAGGTTCGCTCACGGCGTGATCACCGAATGAGGAAGGCGTGATAAGCGGTTGAAACTAGCACAATATAAATGTTGGAAGTATAATGAGTGAAGGGGCTGACTGCGTTTTTGCGGTTAGTCTCTTTTCTCTTCATATATCAAGAAAAGCCGGATAGCGGGTAACAATGGTTTGTTTCAGTCATGTCTTTGCTGTTTTTTATGATATACTACAAAATATTAAGGGACCCGAAATAAAAATGCCGTTTGGAAGGAGGACGTTTTGTGAATGTGCAACGAAATAACGCAGTGGAACGAAGCAGCGCAGTGATAGAAGCAAAAGAAAAAATTTGGACAAAAGATTTTGTGCTAATCTGTTTAGCTAATTTTTTTGTGTTTCTCGGTTTTCAAATGACGTTGCCGACGATTCCGCTTTTTGTCGAATATCTTGGCGGAAATGATCAGCTCATTGGTTTGGTTGTCGGGATTTTTACATTTTCGGCGTTAATCATGCGACCGTTTGCCGGCCATGCGCTTGAGACGAAGGGGCGGCGTTTCGTATTTTTATTAGGACTTGCGATATTCGTCATCTCTGTAGGGTCGTATAGCTTTATCACAAGCATTGTATTGCTCTTTATGATGAGGGTCATTCAAGGAATTGGCTGGGGATTTTCCACCACAGCGGCTGGAACAATTGCAACAGACATCATCCCTGCCAGCCGAAGAGGCGAAGGAATGGGTTATTATGGCTTATCAGGGAATTTGGCGCTCGCTTTCGGGCCGTCTGCGGGGTTATTGCTTGCTGGAATTTTGTCATTTCACCATCTGTTTTTGATTTGCGCCGCTTTAGGTTTGGCATCACTGTTGTTTGCCGCGAATATTACATATAAAAAGGCTGAGAAGCAGCAAATGCAAGCACAGCATAAATGGGATATTTATGAAAAAAGCGCGCTGGAACCGTCGGTTTTATTATTTTTCCTGACGGTGACGTTTGGGGGAATCGCATCGTTTCTTCCATTGTATGCAGCAGAAAAAGGGGTTTCAGGAATTCAATGGTATTTCTTGCTATACGCGCTTGCGCTCATGGTAACGAGAACGTTTGCTGGGCGGTTATATGACAAAAAAGGGCACCGGGCGGTATTTATACCGGGTGCTGCGCTGATTCTCATTGCCATGTTATTGTTGGCCTGGCTGCCCAACAATGTGGTTTTGTTTGCTGCGGCCATTCTTTACGGGCTGGGATTTGGAACAGTACAACCGGCGCTGCAAGCATGGTCTGTTGAAAGGGCGGCAAAAAACCGCAAAGGAATGGCGAATGCGACCTTTTTCGCTTTTTTCGATTTAGGAGTTGGCGTAGGAGCGATGATTTTTGGACAAATAAGCCATTGGTTCGGTTACTCCAGCATTTATATAACTGCCGCGTTCTCCGTGCTGGTTTCTATTAGTTTTTACCTATATATCTTGCACAGAAATAAAAAAATGCTAAAAAACGCTTAGGAGAAAGTGATAATCCTAAGCGTTTTCTGTTATTTATCTGCGCGAGCGCACTTCGTAAATGGCAAATTTTAAATAATCGCCTTCGTCGGCGGCAAGCAGCTTCGGATGATCGTAGCCGGCGCCGCTCCAGTACACTTGCCGCAAAATTTTTTTCGCATCAAACGCCGCTTCCGCGATCATTTCCCGGAATAAGTCGGCATGCACGTGGTAGGAACAGCTCGCTGTGACGAAAAAGCCGCCATCTTTGACAAGCTTTAAGCCGTTTAAGTTAATGTCTTTATAGCCGCGCAACGCTTTTGGAACAGCTTGAGCCGATTTCGCAAACGCCGGCGGGTCAATGATGACAACGTCCCATTTTTTCCCGTCGCGAACCGCTTCGCGCAAATAATCGAACGCGTTGGCGACGACAAAATCGACGTTGGTAAAGCCGTTAAGCGCCGCATTGCGCTTCGCCGTTTCAATGGCGTGTTCGGAAATATCGACTGCAGTGACGTGTTTCGCTCCATATAAGCACGCATTAAGCATAAACGAGCCGGTATGGGTGAAGCAGTCGAGCACCGTTGTATCACTGTTGATGAGCGGCTTAATTGCTGCGCGGTTTTGTCTTTGGTCGAAGAAAAATCCAGTCTTTTGCCCGTTTTCAATATCGACGATATATTTGACGCCGTTTTCTTCCATCAGCACTTCTGTTTCCGATTCGCCGTACCAAAAGCCTTTTTCCTGTGGCAATCCTTCCAGCTCGCGGACATACACATCATTGCGCAAATAAATGGCTTTTGGATTAAATACCTCAAGCAAGCCGCGCAGAATCCAGTCTTTCCGTTTTTCCATCCCAAGGGAAAGAATTTGCACGACAAGCACATCTTCGTATTTGTCGACGATCAGCCCTGGCAAAAAGTCCGCTTCACCGTAAATGGCGCGGCATGAGCGGACGCCAGGAATCATTCGCTCGCGATACTCCCATGCTTGGCGGATGCGGTCAACAAAAAATTGCTCGTTAAGCTCTTCGTCGGGATTTTGCGTCAAAACGCGCACAATGATTTGCGATTTCGGGTTAATATAGCCTTTTGCCAAAAAGTAGCGCTGATGATTATATACATCGACAAAATCGCCTGGTTCAAAATCGCCTTCAATATAATCGACTTCGCTTTGGAAAATCCATGGGTGTCCTTGTTCGAGTCGTTTTTTCCGTTTTCGTTTTAAAAATACGTTTGCCACGTTCTCCACTCCATTATGATGATGTAGTCATTTGCTTTTTCTATGATACAGAATTGCGGCAAAAGAAGCAATGTGGACAGTGTGACAGCATCTCAGGAGGCAGGCTGGATGACCACAGCAGCAGGAGGAGATTGGGAAAACCGGAAGAAGCGAGCCGGATAGGCAGAGAGAATGCGCGGCACAGTCAAAACATATCGGCAAGAAAAGATCAGCCGCGGAAAAATTCAGGTATCACCGATGGAGGGCCTGACGAATGCGGCGGGACGCGAAGGGAAACGAAGCATGTAAGTGATGTGCGAAAATTAAGAAATGTGCGGCTGAAAAAGGGTTGACAATGATATTCACAGTGATATGATATACTCAAATAAAAAAATTTCATAGGTAACGCACAATCCACTAGGGGGGCCTTCAGAAAGGCTGAGATCAAAGTGTGCCTTTGAGACCCTTAGAACCTGATCTGGGTAATACCAGCGTAGGGAAGTGGAGTGGCGCAGTCGTGAGTTTTTCCGTGTTTTTCCGGCGACTAGTGTTTAACACCACTTTCTTTACGCTTTTGTAAAGGAAGTGGTGTTTATTTTTTTAAAGGGGAGATGAAAATGTCATTTGCGGTGGAATTGCGAAAAAAGGCTGATGCCATTTGGCAGGCAAGTTTTGAACATCCTTTTGTGAAGCAGTTGGGGGAAGGAACGCTAGATCTTACCCGTTTCCGTTATTATGTCATGCAGGATGCGTATTATTTGCGCCACTTTGCGAGAGTGCAAGCGCTTGGGGCGGCGAAGTCTCCGGATTTGGCGACAACCGCGCGCATGGCGCATCATGCCCAAAGCACATGTGAAGCGGAATTATCTTTGCATGAAACGTTTGCCGAATTGCTTGGGATCACGGAAGAAGAAAAAGCGTCATTTATCCCGGCACCAACTGCATACGCATATACGTCGCATATGTACCGGGCCGCGTACGAAGGGCATTTAGGAGATGTGATTGCAGCGATTTTGCCGTGCTATTGGCTCTATTATGAAATTGGTGAGAGATTAAAAGATTGCAAGCCAAAAGAGCCAATCTATCAGAAATGGATAGGAACATACAGTTCCGAATGGTTTCGCAGCTTGGTGAAAGAGCAAATTGCCCGTTTGGATGCGATCGCCAAAGCAGTTACCGAATCCGATCGCAAGCGGATGGAGCGGCATTTTCTGATTAGCAGTGAATATGAGTATGAATTTTGGGAAATGGCATATCGTTTAGAAACATGGCCATCAGCAAGAAAGGAGAGCAAAAATCATGCCTGCAACAACTAAAGGATTGAAGCTTGTTGATATTTTAACAACCATTGTGATTTCAGTCGTTTTTGGGATCATCTATAAAATTTGGGGGCCGCTTTATTACGCTGTCAAGCCATTTGGCTTCCATCTCGATCAATTGATTTATGGCATGTGGTTCATCGCTGCGTCGGTGGCGTACTTGTTGATCCGTAAACCGGGCGTCGCGCTATTGGCGGAAATTGCTGCTTCTTCTGGAGAATTTATTATGGGGTCCGAATGGGGATTAGAAGTGCTCATTTACGGAGTTGTACAAGGACTTTTGGCGGAAGCAGTGTTTGCCGCGTTTCGCTATAAACGGTTTGACGCATTCGTCGTGTCGCTTGGGGCGGTTGGCGCGACGATCGGTTCGCTTGTGATGGATTTTTACAAAGGGTATATTGACGCGCTGGCTCCTTGGAACTTGGCGTTATTCCTTATCGCCCGCTTTCTCGGCGCGATTGCCATTTCCGGCGTTTTCGCTGCTTCGCTTGTTAAGGCATTGGAAAAAACGGGAGTGGTGCAAATGTTGCGCCCGGCTTCGAAAGATGATTACGACGCGCTTGACCGTTAAAAAGGTGGCGTATGAACGATGAAAGCGATAGCTTCTGTGGAACGGTTGCGCTTGAAATTTCCTGGGAAAGATACGCTGTTATTCAAAGATTTATCGCTCACATTTTATGAAGGCGAAAAAGTGTTGTTGCTCGGTCCATCCGGGTGCGGAAAATCGACATTGTTGCAAGTGCTGTCTGGCTTGATTCCGCATTCGATTGACATTCCGATGAAAGCGGAACGAGTGCTGCTTCCCGATCATTGGGGTTATGTCTTCCAAGATCCCGATTCGCAATTTTGCATGCCGTTTGTCGATGAAGAAATTGCTTTTGCGCTTGAAAACATCGGCGTGCCGCGAGAACAGATGAAAGAGAGGATTAAGAGTCTGCTAGAAGCGGTCGGCCTTTTTGTCGATCCACATACCGATATTCACACGTTATCGGGAGGGATGAAGCAGCGGCTCGCCCTTGCTTCCGTGCTCGCGCTTGAGCCGGATGTGCTGTTTTTGGACGAACCGACAGCGATGATTGACGAAGAGGGAACGAAAGAAATTTGGCAGACAGTCAAACGAATCGCTCGTGACAAAACGGTGATTATCGTCGAACATAAAATCGATCATGTGCTTGATTTTGTCGATCGGATTATTTTATTGAACGATCAAGGCGAAATCATTGCCGATGATCAAGCCAAAACTGTGTTTTCTAGCTACAAGGACGTCATTGCTTCCCAAGGCATTTGGTATCCCGGCGTTTGGGACGAATATATGGCAAAGCGCCAATACCAGCGGCCGGCCGTCCAACAAGAGGAAATCATTCATCTCCGCCACTTCCGCGGCTTCCGTCTGCGCGATGTGAAAATACGCATCGAAGAAGCGACCGTGCGCGCGGGAGAATGGATTGCTATTACCGGCAAAAACGGTGCCGGGAAAAGCACATTGTTGCATGCATTGATGAGGCTGATCCGCACAGAGGGAACGTATGAGTTATACGGGAAAGACAGCAAGCAGCTGAAACAGCTTCATCGTTTGCTTGCATTTGTCTTTCAAAATCCGGAATTTCAGTTTGTCGCTAATTCCGTGCGGGAGGAAATTGCGTATTCGCTTCGTTTGGAAAAACGAAAAGAAGAGGAAATTGCAGAGACGGTTGAACAATTGCTGCATCGCTTCCACCTTTGGGAACAGCAACATCAACATCCATACCAGCTTTCAATGGGACAAAAACGCCGTTTAAGTGTGGCTGCTTCGATTGTAAGCGGACAGCGAATTTTCCTGCTTGATGAGCCGACGTTTGGGCAAGACGCGAAAAATACGTTTGCGCTGCTTGAACTGTTGGAATCCTATCGCGGGCAAGGGGCAGCGATTATGATGGTCACCCATGACGAAAACATTGTCAACCATTTTGCGACAAGAAGATGGGTGATTGAAGACGGACAGCTTGTGAAAGATGAACCAATTTTGCAACAGCCGCCCAAAGCGGCGGTGCCGTCCGTGTAGGGGGAATAGACACCGATGAAATGGAACATTCGTTATCGAGAAACGTGGCTGCATCATACGAATCCGAGCTTAAAGCTGATTGTGCTTATTTTGCTGTTTATCGGCGTGTTATTCGTGCACAACCCAAATGTTTTAATTAATTTTTCGTTTGGGCTTCTCTTGTTATTTATGCTGTATACCGGCTATCCGTGGAAGTTTTTGCTGCTGTTATTTTTGCCGTTTTTCCTTGTATTTGTTTCAACTGCGTCATCGATGGTTTTGTTTGGCGAAGGGAAGACGACATGGTTTCGCTGGGGACTTATCCATGTGACGGAAGAGAGTTTTTTGCGCGGAATGCATCTTGGCTTTCGCGCGCTTTCATTCGCGCTCCTTGGGCTTTTGTTTTCGCTGACGACAAGGCCGGTCCGCTTATTTTACTCACTGATGCAGCAGTTAAAGTTAAAGCCAAAATATGCTTACAGCTTTTTAGCTGGCGTCCGTTTAATCCCGATTATGATTGAAGAATTTCAAACAGTAAGAAATGCGTTAAAGGTAAGGGGGGATGCCAATAAAGGGGTGTTTGCAAAAATGAAGCGATATGCGATCCCGCTTTTATCCCAAAGCATCCGCCGCGCTCAGCGCATCGCGGTTGCGATGGAAGCAAAACGTTTTTCGGACGGCGCCAAGCGGACGTTTTATTATGAAATCGGGTTTGGCAAAAACGATGTCGTGCTTGTCGTTGTTTTTATCATAGTGGCGGCAGCGGCTTATTATGCGGGAGTTCATTATCCGTACATTCCGGTGGAAGATGTGCGGTAGAAAGCAAGGGATGAAAAGTGGAAAGACAGCTTCACATTATTTCGACAGGCAAACAGCCGTTAGAGCAATTCGTTGCGATTTGCGCCTGCGTTCATCCGTATGTCGATGCGATCCATGTGCGGGAAAAAAGGAAAACAGCGCGGGAAATTTCCGAGTTTCTCACCGAGTTGATCGAAAGGGGAATACCGCCAAAGAAAATCATTGTCAATGATCGGATTGACGTGGCAGTTGTTTTTGGAGTTAAAGGCGTCCAGCTTGCACATCATAGCTTATCTGTACACCAAACGAAACGTCATTTTCCGTCGCTGTCTGTCGGCTGTTCGGTTCATTCGCTTGAAGAAGCGATGGAAGCGGAAAAAAGCGGCGCGGATTATTGCATATACGGCCACATCTTTCCAACGGCAAGCAAGCTAGGAGCGCCGCCGCGCGGAATAGAATCATTGCGGAATATTGTCCATCATGTGAATATTCCGGTGATTGCGATTGGCGGCATCCATTCTGATAATGCGGAGCAAGTGCTGCAAGCTGGCGCGCATGGAATTGCCGTCATGTCGGCGGTATTTTGCGCTAAAGATCCCGTTAGTGAAGCAAAAAAACTCGCAAAAATCGTTAAGAAAATGGCATGAACGGGAAAGAAAACGTTATCAAAAAAAGAGGGGAGATTTACATGGAACGCCACCATTATGATGTCGCGATTGTTGGAGGCGGAATTATTGGCGCTTCCATCGCCTTTCAGTTGGCGAAACGCCATTTCCGCATCGGTGTGTTGGAAAAAGGGCGGATGGCAGGCCAAGCGTCCAGCGCGGCAGCAGGAATGCTTGGCGCCCAGTCTGAATTTGCCGAAGAGAGCCCGCTTATTCCGCTTGCATTAAAAAGCCGGGCAATGTTTCCTCCGCTTGCGGAGGAATTAAAAGAACTTACCGGCATCGACATTGGGCTTGTGCAGAAAGGCATGTTAAAAGTGGCAGTGACGGAGGAAGAAGCAGCGGCTCTTCGCCGCCATTACGAATTTTGGCGGCATACCGATGAACCGGCACACTGGCTGTCAGGTGACGAATTAGCGGAAATGGAGCCGAACGTTTCCCGCGATTTAACGGGCGCCATGCATCTTCCAGCAGACGGGCAAGTGAGCGCTCCTGATTTGGCTTTCGCCTTGGCGAACGCTTCGGTTGCCTATGGAGCAAAATGGCATGAGTATACGGAATTCATCGATTTCCATCAGGAAAATTATTCTTATGTAATCCATACCAATCACGGTGAGATCGCAGCAGATGCCGTGGTGGTGGCGGCGGGAGCATGGTCTTCGCAGGTGCTTGAAAAAACGGGCATTTCGTTGCCAATGTATCCCGTCAAAGGGGAATGCCTTTTGGTAAAAACGGAAAAACCGCTAATTCAGGCGACAGTATTTGCGGAAAACGGCTGTTATATCGTGCCAAAACGTGGCAACCGGCTGCTGATCGGGGCGACGTCGACACCGCGCACATTTGACCGAAAAGTCTCGATTCAAGGAATCATGACTTTGCTGGAACGGGCGCATCGGCTTGTTCCGGGATTGAAAAATGCCGAATGGGAAAAAGCGTGGAGCGGCACCCGTCCGCAAACGGGTGATGGATTGCCGTACATAGGAAAACATCCCCGCTACGAGCGCGTCTGGGTTGCCACCGGCCATTATCGGAACGGGATTTTGCTAAGCCCGGTCACCGGCGTACTGTTGGCCGATCTCATTGAAGGAAAAGAAAGCGAGAACGATCTTGCCCCATTTTCGCTTACACGATATCAAACAAAGGTGGGAAGGCAATGAGACTGATTATTAACGGCGAATCGATCCAAATCCCCAATGAAGTGAAAACGGTCAGTGATTTGCTCGCCCATTTTCAATTGAATAAAAAAATTGCGGTTGTGGAAGTTAACTTAACGATTATCCCAAAACAGCAATATGAGACAACGGCGTTATGCAATGGAGATAAAGTTGAAATCGTTCACTTTGTGGGAGGCGGTTGATATGTTAAAAATCGGACCATATGAATTTCAATCAAGACTGTTGCTCGGAACAGGAAAATATCCAAATATGGAAGTACAAAAGCAAGCGGTCGAAGTGTCAGGAGCGGAAATTTTAACGTTTGCTGTACGGCGGATGAACATTTTTGAACCAAACCAGCCGAACTTTTTGGAAAATTTAGATCTGACAAAATATAAACTTCTGCCGAATACGGCCGGGGCGAAAACAGCCGAGGAGGCAGTGCGGATCGCACGGCTCGCCAAAGCGTCGGGATTATGTGATATGATAAAAATAGAAGTGATCGGCTGTGAAAAAACATTGCTTCCAGACCCAGTCGAGACGTTGAAGGCGGCAGAGATATTGTTGGAAGAAGGATTTATCGTTCTTCCATACACTTCTGATGACGTCGTGCTTGCAAAACGGCTGCAAGAGCTTGGCTGCCACGCGGTTATGCCGGGCGCTTCCCCGATCGGATCCGGACAGGGCATTGTCAATCCGTTAAACTTAAGCCTCATTATTGAGCAGGCGACCGTCCCTGTGATTGTTGACGCTGGAATTGGCAGCCCGGCGGATGCGGCGATGGCAATGGAGCTGGGAGCTGACGGAGTGTTGTTGAACACTGCCGTTTCCGGTGCGGCCGATCCAGTCAAAATGGCAAAAGCGATGAAGCTTGCCGTGGAAGCCGGACGTCTCGGCTATGAGGCAGGCAGAATTCCGAAAAAACGGTACGCAACAGCAAGCAGCCCAACGGAAGGAATGAGTGTTGTTTGAATGAACGGTATTCTCGACAAGAATTGTTTGCGCCAATCGGCGAAGAAGGGCAACAAAAAATAGCAAAAAAGCATGTGCTTGTGATTGGTGCGGGCGCATTAGGAACAGGAAATGCGGAAGCGCTCGTGCGCGCTGGCGTCGGCAAAATCACGATCGTTGACCGCGATTATGTCGAATGGAGCAATTTGCAGCGCCAGCAATTATATGGCGAAGCGGATGCAAAAGAACATATCCCGAAAGCAATCGCGGCAAAGCGGCGGCTTGAAGAGGTCAATTCTGATGTTATGATTGATGCCATTGTCGGCGATGTAACGGCGCAAGAGCTCGAAGAACTCATCAGCGAGAGAAAACCCGATCTTTTGATCGATGCGACGGATAACTTCGATACGCGCATGATCATCAATGATGCCGCGTATAAATATCACATTCCATGGATTTACGGCGCATGCGTCGGGAGCTATGGCATCAGCTATGCATTTATCCCGGGAAAATCCCCTTGTTTTCACTGCCTGCTTGAGACGGTGCCAGCGGGCGGGTTGACATGTGATACGGCTGGAATTATCAGCCCGGCTGTGCAAATGGTCGTCGCGTATCAAGTGGCCGAAGCGCTGAAAATTCTTGTGGAAGATTGGTCATCGCTCCGGAATAAGCTCGTTTCGTTCGATTTATGGAAAAACCAGCATGCGGCGATCCGCGTGGATCAAGTAAAAAAAGAGGATTGCCCGACTTGCGGCGCTCATCCGTCATATCCTTACCTTTCTTATGACCATCAGACGAAAACGGCGGTGTTATGCGGGCGAAATTCCGTGCAAATTCGCCCGGCTGGGCAACGGCATTACGATTTGCAGGAGCTTGCCGAATTATTTGCCAAACAAGGATTGCGCGTAGATGCCAACCCGTATCTTGTCTCTGTGTCGCTTGGAGAGCAGCGGCTTGTCGTCTTTCAAGATGGCCGCGCGCTCATTCATGGGACAAAAGATATCCAAGAAGCAAAAACCATTTATTATCGTTATTTAGGATAGGAGCTTCGCTCTTTTGCGAAGCTCCTTTTTGCTTATCGCTTGCTATGATGAACTCCTCCCTTCTCCTTCTTGGCAAAACGGCTGTTCGGGAAGTAATAAAATTGTCGAAAATTTGTATAAAATGTCTTGCGTATCGAAAATGGCGCTGTGTTACCATGTAATGGGGATGACTATTGTTTAGGAGGGGGCATTGAATGGAAGAATTATCTGTAACATTAAATATTGCTTCATTGCTCGTGCTCGTGTATTTGATCGGTTCATGCGTCATCGAATCATAACAAAACTGCAGGAATCATCCTGCAGTTTTGTAATATTACGTTAAGATGATAGGCATTTGGTGAAAAATTTGATATGATAATCATAAATCATATAAATAATTATAGATCTAACGTAAAGCGATGTTTTTTATTTAGGAGTGTGAAGATTCTTTGGAAGAGTTGCCACTGAGTCTGTTGGGATGGTTTTTTCTTTGTATTGTTTTAACCGCTTTCTTTTCTTCGGTGGAAACCGCATTTTCCTCAGCGAATAAAATTCGCCTGAGAAATTATGTGGAAGAAAACCACCGTGGCAGCAAGCGAGTTAATTATATTGTTGAAAATTTAGACCGCGTCTTGTTGACGGCACTTGTGGCAAACAGAATCGCAGGCATTGTTGCCGTCGCGTTTTTAGTGGACATCGCGACAACAACGCTTGGAGAACGGGTCGGTCTTATTGTTGCGGTTATCGTCATGACCGTGTTTTTGTTAATCTTCGGTGAAATTTTGCCAAAATCGATCGCGAAAGAGCATGCGGAATCATTGTCGATTCGTTATGCGGCAATTGTTTACGCATTGATGAAACTGCTTTCCCCGATCACCATATTATTTAATGCCGTAAGAGATCGTGTAGTGAAATGGTTTACAAATGGAAAGGCTGTTCCTGCGGTAACGGAAGAAGAGATTAAAGTAATGATTGACTTAAGTGAGGAAGAAGGCATCATTGACAATAAAGAAAAAGAATTAATTCATCGTTCGCTCGATTTTGATGAAATTTTAGTTGGCGAAATTTTTACGCCACGGTCCGATATGGTCGCGGTCGAAGTCAATCAGCCTATTGGGGAAATTCGCGATGTTTTCTTAACAGAAAAGTATTCTCGCATACCGGTATATGAAGAAGATATTGATAATGTGATCGGCATTTTATCGGAAAGCGACTTTTTTAGTGAGCTTGTGCAACAAAAAGAGATCAACGTCCGTGCGCTGCTGCGCAAACCGTTGTTCGTCGTTGAATCGATGAAAATTTCTGATCTGTTGCCGGAATTTCAAAAAAGCAAAGTGCATATGGCCATTGTCGTTGATGAATTTGGCGGTACGGCGGGATTAATCACGCTTGAAGATATTATTGAACAAATTGTTGGGGAAATATGGGATGAGCATGATGAAGCGGTGAAAATTATCCAACAAATCGATGAAAACAGTTATGAATTTAATGCTGAACTTCCGCTCGATGAATTTTGCGAAATAATGAAAATCGAAGCACCGGAAAGCTCTTCCCATACGCTTGGAGGTTGGATATTTGAAATGTTTGAACGCGTCCCTAACGTTGGCGAAACGCTGCATTACGGTCCGCTGACGCTGACTGTGCAGCAAGTCGAAAACCGCCGAATTAGGAAAGTGCTTGTTTCATTAAATGAGCCGCCGTTAGTGGAAAATATGTAAGGGGGCGTGAAGCTCCTTTTTTTGTGACTATAACGGAATAATGTTTTGTATCCTCTTTCTATTTGACATCTTATACAAACTTTTTTACTATAACATATGTCACGAAAACCAATCGGAATGATGGAGGTTCCAATATATGAAAAGATTTTTTCACAAAAGTTTGCTTCTTTTATTGACAGCTTCGATTTTACTGTTGGCCGCATGCGGCAATCAGCAATCCAACGAAAAATCGGGCAAGAAAGAAACGGATTTGCTAGCGCAAGTGAAAAAAGAAGGAGAATTACGCATTGGAACAGAGGGGACATATCCGCCGTTTACGTTTCATGATCAAAGCGGAGAGTTGACCGGTTTTGACGTGGATTTGGCAAGGGAAGTAGCGAAGCGTCTCGGCGTCAAGCCTGTGTTTATGGAAACACAGTGGGATGCGATGTTCGCGGGATTGGATGCAAAACGGTTTGACATGATTGCCAATGAAGTCGGAATTCGCCGCGACCGGCAGCAAAAATATGATTTTTCTGATCCGTATATTACTTCTATGGCGGTGTTAGTCGTCCATAAAGATAACAATAAAGTATCTAAATTTGAAAACATAAAAGGAATGAAAGCGGCACAATCGATGACAAGCAATTTTGCGGATTTGGCGCGGTCGTACGGCGCGCAAATTGTTGGCGTGGAAGGATTTAATCAAGCGGTCGAATTGTTAAGTTCTAAGCGGGTGGACGTTACCATTAACGATAACTTATCCGTTCTTGATTTTCTAAGACAAAAGCCGAACGCGCCAATTAAAATAGTGGCAAAGCATAAGGATGCTTCGCAAAGCGGGTTTATGTTCCGCAAAGGCAGCGACACGTTAGTGGAAGCTGTGAATAAAGCGTTAGAAGACATGAAAAAAGACGGCACATATGACAAAATTTACGAGAAATGGTTTGGTGCAAATGTATCTAAATAATCTGATGATCGACCCTGAACGGGCAGACCGGTTAGCATCGATCGCGCAAAGTTCTCTTCTCCCGCTGGTGAAGGGGGCTTTGTATTATACGATTCCACTGACGGTGATAACATTTGCCATTGGATTAATATTGGCGATTGCCACGGCATTGGCGCGCATTTCCGGAGTGAAAGCGTTAGAAATCATCGCGAGAATATACGTATCGGCCATCCGCGGAACACCGCTTCTTGTCCAGTTGTTTATTATCTTTTACGGCTTGCCGAACATCGGCATTACGATTCCTTCGTTTCCTGCGGCTATCATTGGTTTTTCGTTAAACGTCGGTGCGTACGCTTCAGAGATTGTCCGCGCCGCGATCTTATCGATTCCGAAAGGGCAGTGGGAAGCGGCGTATTCGTTAGGAATGACAACGGGACAGGCGTTGCGCCGGGTTATATTTCCGCAAGCGGTGCGCGTGTCGATTCCACCGCTGTCAAATACGTTTATCAGTTTAGTCAAAGATACATCGCTTGCCTCGCTCATCCTTGTTTCGGAAATGTTCCGCAAAGCGCAAGAAATTGCCTCGACGAACTATGAATTCCTGCTGTTATACACGGAAGCGGCAATCATTTATTGGATTATTTGCTTTCTGCTGTCCATTGTGCAAAACCGAATTGAAGAACGTTTAAATCGTTACATTGCACGATAGCGATAAGGAGATACGATAATGATTTCTGTTCAAGGCTTATATAAACAATTTGGAGACGTAGAAGTATTAAAAGGCATCGATCTTACGGTGGAAAAAGGAAAAGTAGTGGTCATTATCGGTCCATCGGGTTCAGGGAAGACAACGTTTTTGCGTTGCCTAAACGTGCTTGAGATACCAACAAGAGGGAAAATTTCGATAGCGGATAGACAGCTTGATTTTTCGCATCCTGTGCCGAAACAGGAGATTCATGAATTTCGCCGGCTGACAGGAATGGTGTTCCAAAGCTATAATTTGTTCCCCCATATGACCGCCCTTGAAAACGTCATGGAAGGACCTGTCACGGTCAAGAGTGAAAAGAAAGAGCACGTGCGCGAGAGAGCGATGGCGTTGCTGGAGAAAGTAGGGCTGAAAGATAAAGCCCATCATTATCCATTTCAACTGTCTGGAGGGCAGCAGCAGCGCGTTGCGATCGCGCGGGCGCTTGCCATGGAACCGGAGGTTATGCTGTTTGATGAACCGACATCAGCGCTTGATCCAGAGCTTGTCGGTGAAGTGCTGAAAGTCATGAAAAGTTTGGCGAATGAAGGAATGACCATGATTGTCGTCACTCATGAAATGAGATTTGCGAAACAAGCAGCCGATGAAGTGGTTTTTATGGATGGGGGAGTCATCGTGGAAAAAGGTGCTCCAGAACAGTTGCTCGTTTCTCCCAAACATGAACGCACAAAACAATTTCTACAACTTATCGAGTAATAAAACAAATGAAGCCCCTGGCAGACGCGCCTGGGGCTTTAGCCATATATAAAGTTGTTATTGAACGTTGCCGAATTGACCACCAAGTTGTTGTTGAGCTATTGCGACAAGGCGTTTTGTAATTTCTCCGCCAACAGAGCCGTTTGCGCGAGACGTGGTGTCAGGACCAAGGTTAACGCCAAATTCTTGGGCGATTTCATATTTCATTTGATCGATTGCTTGTTGCGCACCAGCGACTAGCAGTTGATTAGAATTGTTGTTACGTGCCATGTGTAATCATCTCCTTGTTTAAGTTTTGATGGATGGTTGGGTCGGCTGGATTTGCACCAGCAACGCATGCTGTTATAAGCATGCCGCCAAACTTGGCTGAACCCAATGTGTTGTTTGGCGATGCTATTCATAGTGTGAAACGTTTTTCGTTGCTTATTCATTTTTGTTTTATGGAAATTTTTTACGTTTTACAGTTGCCGATGTTAGGGAATATGTAACATTAAGGAATGGTTTTTTAGGAGGCACATCATGAGCATTTGTCCGCTTTGCAACGGCTTGTATAATTTGACGGTGCTTTGTTCTTATTGCCAGCAACAAATGGAAGATCACGGGAAGGTTACTGATTATTTTGATGATTACAGCCCTTATATGGATACAGATATGATGAAATTGGTCGATGGATATCCGGAGACATTCACTCATCATGAATGTGTGCATCTTTTTTACTGTCCGCGCTGCCGCCAGGAGGAAGTGAAATGGATAAAAGAATAGGCTCCAGCTTTTTGCGGCTAGAGCCTGATTGTATTATTTTTCATCAGCGGAACGGATTCGTTTTTCTGTTTCGATATCAAAAAAGTGTGCTTTGTTCATATCCAATGCAAGATCTAGCTGGTAACCCGGCTTAATCTCGGTGCGCGCGTCAATGCGTGCAACAAATTCCTGGCCGTTAATGTTCGAATAAACCATCGTCTCAGCACCGAGCAGCTCGGCAACTTCGACGTTAGCGGTAATTTTCGTGTTTGGAGACGCTTCGATAAAGACAGGTTCGTCATGAATGTCTTCCGGACGAATCCCTAAAATGACTTCTTTCCCAACATAGCCTTGCTCACGAAGCACTTTCATTTTTCCTTCTGGAACGCCAAAAGTAATGTTGCCGATAACAAATTTGCCATCTTGCAACGTTCCTTTTAAGAAATTCATGGCAGGGGAACCAATAAAGCCGCCGACAAAAATATTTTCTGGTTTTTCGTACACTTCTTTTGGCGTGCCGACTTGTTGGATGACGCCGTCTTTCATGACAACAAGCCGTGTTGCCATTGTCATTGCTTCCGTTTGATCGTGCGTGACGTAAATCGTCGTCGTTTCCAATCGTTGATGCAATTTGGCAATTTCCGAGCGCATTTGCACGCGCAGCTTTGCATCCAAGTTCGAAAGCGGCTCGTCCATTAAAAATACTTTTGCGTCACGGACGATGGCACGTCCTAGCGCGACGCGTTGGCGCTGTCCGCCGGAAAGCGCTTTTGGTTTGCGGTCTAAGTATTGTTCAAGGCCGAGAATGCGCGCTGCTTCACGAACCCGGCGATCGATTTCTGCTTTTGGGAATTTTCTTAATTTTAAGCCGAACGCCATGTTATCGTAAACGCTCATGTGTGGATAAAGCGCGTAGTTTTGGAACACCATCGCGATATCGCGATCTTTTGGCGGCACGTCGTTCATGCGTTTGCCGTCAATATATAAGTCGCCTTTCGAAATTTCCTCAAGACCGGCAATCATCCGCAATGTTGTCGATTTGCCGCAGCCGGACGGGCCGACAAAGACGATAAATTCCTTATCTTTAATATGTAGATTAAAATCTTTAACGGCAGTCACGTTGTTATCATAAATTTTATAAATATGCTCTAAACGAAGCTCTGCCATATTCTCACTCCCCCTGTGATGAAATCGGTTTCAACCGCTTTCAGCGTACCGGAAAATGATAGAATTCGTAAATGGACAACATGCACAAAAAAGAAGGGGGGATTTCCGGCAAGTTGATGAATAGAAAAACGTTAGCCCGGATTTATCAGTTGAACGGACTTGCATTCCGGAAATTTGCTGTTTTTTCTGTGCAAATTCGCGATTGGATAAGAACGAAGGATGCGCTGATGTGTGCGCATGCCCGCTTAGAAGGGCATGATTTTCCAGAAGCGGCCACTTGGCCCAAAATCATGGAGCAGCTTAATGGTTTGTGTACTCTTGTATCAACATGGCCAGATAAACGGCGACCGCTCCTTGAAAATGTTTAATATTCATTCCTGTTTTTTCGATAAATTTATCAATGCGGTATTGTAAACTATTGCGGTGCATATATAGCTTTTTTGCCGCTAAGGAAACGTTAAGATCGCATTGGAAAAATGTTTTGATGATAGGAAGCCATTCATCATCCAATGTTTCCAAAAAAGGGAGGGACTTTTTGACCGCCTCCAATTCAGCATGATGAATGAGCAGCAGCGGAATGATATCTTCCATTTGATATACCGTTTGTTTTGGCATATATGTTTGCGCTAATTGAAAACAGCGTCTTTCATGGCAAAATGATTCATAAAGATGGCTGCTGTATGGATGGATTTGCCCAATAAATAAATGAAGGGTGACATAAAAATCAGTCGATAACGTGTCAATAATTTCGGCAAATGGCAGCGGCTCCGGCGTTGGCTTTCGTTTTTTTTCAATAATGACACCGCGATGATCGTGTTCCCAAACGATCATAATATGTTCAGGAAACAACCCGCTTATCGTATCGTAAAAATCATTTTTATTTGCTATAGATTGCTTTGTCCAAAAGTGAATAAAGCGATAATACGGAGAATGGGAGGAAAAATGTTGCAACATCGTGGAATCCCCGTGCACGATCCATCTGTGCCATGCCATTTCTTCATCGCTCATCATGCGATCCGTGTCCGGAATCGGTGTCAGAAAAATCGATAATAACTGTTTTTCTTGTTCCGATAGACGCTGTTTACAAATTCCGATTTTATCGCCATCTTTCGTATAAAACCATTCATATGCAGCGATGTCGTCGACTTGCTCATTAATGACGATCGCGTCCTTATAGTATGATTGCAGCTGTTCAAGAAGCATAGCGATGTTTCCTTTCTTCATCATTAATGTTTTTTTACTTAATTAATTATACAAAAAGCAAAGCCGATTTTCCCGGTAAAAGGGAAAATCGGCTTTGCAGTCGTTACGTCGATTCATAAGGTGGTTCTTCCTTAACTAAATTGCGGGTTTCCTCGATGTTTACGGCATCACCGTGGCCGTGGACATAGCCGCCAGCCATTCCTTCATTGATCATGCGGTCGATGTCCATAAAGTATTGATCGCGCCCTTCATGGCGAGAATCTTGGCGAGATGGTTTGTTTTGTTCCATCATGGTGAGACCCTCCTTGTTTTTTCTAGTTTGTGTGATGTGGGAATAGATTATCCGCCTTGATCATATATATGACAAAAAATCGGACAAGCAAGGAGGGAGAGGCTGGTGTATGCTGTGAAACAACTGCTGCGCGCGACAAGAAAATCAGCGCAGCTAGCAAAACAGCTGGAGGAAATAGTGGACGATGAAATGTGGAAGCAGCAATTGTCATTGTATTTAGAGGACATCCATCGCCAATATCAATTATGGCAATACATTCATTATTTGCTTGCGGGGGCATATGAAGAAAGCAGTGAAGAAAAGACGGTAAAAGCGCCGGTTGCTGTTCTTGTGCATGCGCTTTGCTTCAATGAATTGGAAAAAGGGATGCTATGCCAAAAAGCGCGTGAAAAGTTGTCGGGCGCCGCGCAAAAGGCGGCGGACCGCGCATTGCAACAGGCGATTCAATATAGCCGGCTATTTTTTACGATGATGCAAACCCAGTTAGTTCCTCAAATAGAGCGATAAGTTGCTTTGTTCCGGAGCGTTGGATGTCCGGTTCGTCAAAAATCATCGGTTTGGCGTTTAGTTCATACACATATAACTGCCCATCTTTGCTTCGGCCGATGTCTGCAGAAAACTCGCCGATGAATCCGAAATGTTTGCTTATTTCTTTCCCGCATTCGTCCATGATATCGCGCAGCAGACTTTCATCGATTCGGTTTTTCACCTTGGAATACGGCAGAAGCTTCCCGCCGTTTAGGACATGTGTCGTCAGTTGCTGCGCTTGCGCCAGACGCGCGCCGATGCCGCTTATGGCGTAAGTGCCGCGCCGGTAATGGACGAGAACGCGCAAATCATAGCGGCTGCCTTTCCACGTATCGGCATCGATCGCTTGTTGGGCGACATAGCGACCCGAGGCAAATAACGGGGCAAGCTCGCCAAGGGAGGCAAGCGTTTTTTGGCCGTTTATGTGCTCATACATGACATATGTTTGCAAAGGGGAAGAAGTTAAACGAAAAATTCCTTTTCCTTTCGCTCCTTCATTTGGCTTGATGTAAACACTCTCGTATATTTGCAACATCATTCGTATATCGTCAACACGCTGAACTTTAATCGTTGCCGGCAAATGCGGCCGCAATCGCTCGTTGTTTTGCAATGCTTCGTATAGTTCCCATTTCGTCAAAAAAGAACGATTAAAAAACGGGATGCGGAGATGGTCTAAAAGCGCAATGGTTTGCTGAAACGATTTTGTTTTTTCGTCTGCTCTGCTTTTGACGCGGTTGTAAACAACGTCGGGAAGCGGAGCAGTAACAGGCATCCACCGTTCGAGCTCATTAACGAATACATATCCTTGGACGGATCGTTCCGCGATGGCGGTGAACGGGAGCACGATGCTGACGCTTCCCGCTTTTTGCAGCGAATGGGCGATGAGTTCGACATATTGTTTTTTTCGTTTTAAAAGCGCAGGAATGGATGATTCGCTAATCATAATGCCGACAAACGGCCCGATTTTTCCGTTTCTTTCTTTCACAGGAAGGGAAAAAGATGGTGCATCGTTGGCAAAACACAGCCGGTGCTGGTATCCAAACATATAGGAACGGTTTTTGTCTTGGTGAAACCATTGCTTTTTTTCATGATTGTAGAAAATGACCGTCATGTGAATAGCGCCTCTCGTTTATCCGTCGTTTTCTTGCTTAAATAGACAGCGTATGCAAGTGAAAGCATCGCTGTTAATTCATCATATTGTTTTAACTTCGGATGTGTAAAAATGGATCGCCCCGGCTTGGAATTTGCTTCAAACATCCAAATCCGATGTTGCCGGTCGATGCCAAGATCAAATCCGATTTCGCCAATATTCATCTGAAGCTGCTCCTCAAGGCAGCGGCTTAAAGTAAGAGCGGCATCGCAAAGTTGCCGGAGGATATGGCCGCGAACGCTTTGGTCAGGGAAAATTTCCTCGATTGTTTTGACAGTGCCGCCGCTGTGAATATGGGTTGTCACGCTCGTTTTTTCAGCGATTTTCGCTGCGATCGCGCTCACTTGCCAATTTCCTTCTTCGTTTTTATTTGTATGAACGCGAAAATCGACTTTTCTTCCGTTGATTTCAATAAGACGGATCCCTTGTTGAATAATATATGAGTTTAATTTTTTTTGTTGGGAAAAGATATTTTTCCATAAAGAAGATAACGTTGGGAACGATTGCGAGCGGTTTGTGCCTTGTTTATCGCGAAACCGGCATTCATACTTCATGTTTTTCTTTAAAATATGGTGAATGCCGAGACCGTGGCTGCCGTTGGCAGGCTTTAAATATACTTCGCCATAACGGTTTAAAAATTGTCCGGCGGTCTCGATTGTAGGAGAAAAAGATGTGTCAGGAAGATATGGCCGCGATAGCGGATGTTTTTCCAGCAGACGGTATACTTCCCGTTTGTTAAAAAAGTTTTCGTTAAACCAAGGGATTCCGTATGCGGTCTTTAATGTTTCTTTAATGGCTTGGAATGTTTCGTCATTTTCGATCCGCCGGTTTGGCAGACGATTGTAAATGACGGCTGGAAACGGAACTTCATGTTGTGCCCAGCCGCTGTCTGTATAAAAATAGCCGGTTATCGTTCCTTTTTCCCAGTTGATATGATGGGCGCCGAAAACAAAGGCGAATACTCCAACCTTTTTTTCTTGCGACAGCAATTTGGCAAAGAAAAAGCTTCGTTTTCTGACTGGACGAAGCGGCGATTTCGTAAATCCGGCGGTGAAAATGCCGACGAGCGGGCCAAGATGGACGGTATCTTCATCGAAAAATACGTGAACGTCGGCGGAAAATGGGATGTATAAGCGTTTGGCGACATCATTCGCAATGATAATTTGTTTGTCTAAAAGCGGGGACGAGATGAAACGGCATGGCGTTGACATGTTGCCAAACGCTACCATCGTTTGCCCGGAAAGGGAAATGTCAGGAGGAAGGTAAATCGTATTTTCTTCCCCTTCTTGTATGATTAATGAATATTTCATCGGACATTCACCCCGTTTGCGAGAAACAGGCAATAGCGGAGGGGGGCTTCATAGATAGTGTCACGTTTTTCAGGAGCAAGCGCAGTTATGATTTTGCGGCCTGGCTTGGAATTGACATCGATCAGCCATACGGCTCCTTCCTCTGTGATGCCAAGATCAAGACCTAATTCAAACAGCGGCCCGAACTTCTCTTCCAAGTATGATGGCAGCACGGTCGTTATTGTTTCGATTCCGTCGGTGATAAAAAGGCGCTGCGGGGCAGGAATTTGCTTGAACCATTCAGAAAAACCGGAAATGGAAGCACCGGCGCTGACGTTGGCGATGATTGTTCCCGGAGCCCCGACTCTTATTCCTCTGCCGCGTTCGCTCCATTGTCCATATTCATTTTTTTGGAAGAAGAAACGCACATCAAACGGATCATTTTGCTTCGTTTTTAAAGGCAAAAACGGTTGGATCAAGTACGAAGAGCGGCGAAGCAGTGTTTCCACCCATTGTTGTAAATCGGTTTTTCGCTTGATGGTGGCGATGGTTTGGCCGTTTGTGTCCAAAATATGCAGATGTCCTTCCACTTGTTTAACAACATAAATGCCCTGGCCCCGCGAACCGTGTTCAGGCTTGCAAATGACGGATTTTTCTTTCCGGATCATGTGCAGCAAATCGGTTGGGGAACGAAGAAGCGTAGTTTTAGGGACATAATGGGAAAGAAGTGGATGATCGATAAGCTTTTTATACAACTCCCATTTACTTGGGAACCCGTATCCTAAAAATGTAATATCCGGGCGCTGTTTGAGCCATTGCATGATCGGTTTGCTTTTTTTCGAACGTTCATCCGCGCGGTAAAAGCAGCGGTCATATAAAAAGGCGGGAATAGCAAACACGCTCTCGGTCCATGATTGCGTGGCGGCATGAAACTGCCAGCCGCGCGCTTTTTCCGTCAGCGGGTCAATATCAAGCGGGGTAAAGCGGAAGACGGTAATGCCATAACGCTCAGCCCGTTTCGCAATTTCCGTAGAATAATCAATTTCTTGCCGGTCATTGATCGTAACGAATCCAAACGAAATCAATGGGACTCACTCCTTTTGTTCGATCAGAAATAAACAATAGTCAATAATCGCTTTAGCGGAAGGACGAATAAGGACGTTGGGCATGGCCGCATCCGTTTGTTTGGATGGTTTTGTGTTTACTTCGATGATCCACGGTTTGTTTTCTTGATCGATCGCTATATCAATGCCAAATTCTCCATATAATCCGTCAGCTTCGCTCGCCAGTATGGAAGCTGTTTCAAGCGCGATTTCTTTTAACAATGTTTTTAGCCAGAACGCTTTGTTCCGCCCATACCATTGCCTGAGCACGGTATCGATGGAAACGATTTCTCCGCCGCGGGCAAGGTTAGACACAAATTGTTCTTGCTGGGCGATGCGCGCGACTGCGGATGTCACGCGCCATTCGCCGCCATAGATGCGGTGGCATGACAGCCTGAAATCAACGGGGCGCCCGTCCATCGTCTGGATGGCGATGCCTTGTTGAATGATGGCTGCCGACTTTATTCGTTCCTTCAAGGCAGCAAACAGCGACGAAGTAGAAGCGTATTGCCGCACCATCTCTTTTGTGAGTATAGAGGAATCAAGGAGAAAATCGTTTCCTGTTTTTTCGATGCGAAAAATATGGCGCCCTTGGCTGCCATGAACAGGTTTAATAAAAATAACGGGAAATTGCTCGAGAAAATGATCGAGCGTTTGTTTGTGCGCGAACAATTCCGTTTTCGGCAAATATGGATGCAAGTGTGCATGGTTCAGCAAATGCTCATGCACTTCCCATTTGTGCAAAAAGCGATGGTTAAACATAAGGACATGTTCATCTTCGAGCTTGCGGATAAGGCGCTCAAATAAGCGGGAATACTCCGCTTTTCGCGAATGGATGCGGTTATAAATGACTTTCGCCGGCGGGACTTCTGTTTTTGTCCATTCCCCGTTTATCCACTGATAGCCAATTTTTTCGTTTTCTAAGTACATCGGTAAAGAGGTAACATATAGAGTTAAATGATGTTGTTTGCTATATTCTGCTAATTCCTTGCAAAATTCATGTATGGATCCAAAGGAAACGTGTGAGTCTGTCGTCTGAGCTATTTCCGTCATTACGGCGATGGAATGGGGATGATTCATTGTTCTCCCTCATTTATGCTTTCGTTTCCCAATTTCCTATCATGAAAAATCAGGCAACCGTTTCATATCGTATCGTATGATTCTCGCCTAATTTTGGTGATAATGGACTGCGAGATAAGGAAAAGAAACATAAGGACAAATTTTTTTATTTGTTGTTTGTGATTGACGTTGGACGATGATTGGCAAAAGGAACTGATTCCATGTTAAAACGGGGGAATTATTTTGTGACTGTTGTTAAACGAATGGAATGTGCCCCTTTTGCTGCGGTGGCAAGGCCGGGAGCAAAAAGTCTCTTCATCGCTTCATGATCGGCGTTTGGCACGATCGCCCGCTGGCTTCATTGTCCTATATCGGGAACAAATCATAGACGGATGGGTCCCGAAAGCAGCAGGCGGACGATGGACGGATGGTCAAACTGCCGGTATTTCTGCTCTCAAAGCCGCGTTTTCCGTCAAACGCTTTGCAGAAACGGTTTTGCCGGTGTTGCAGCGCGAGTTTTAATAAGTGGATTATTATTGGGCGGAATCATTGGTTTATTATGGCTGTTAGGTTGTTCCGTTTTTCGTAAGTCATATCGCTTTTTCTTGGCGCATACGTTATGATAGTGATATGTTACTTTTTTGCTAGGAGGCTTTTTTATGTCGAACCAACTATATGCCCTTGCCGAGCAACTTGGGCAAGCGATCCGGGCAAGCAGCGATTTTCAACAATTGCAGCAGGCGTACGAAGCGGTGCGCCGCGATGAAACGGCGTACCGCATATTTACGAATTTTCGCGATTTGCAAATGCGCCTTCATGAAAAACAAATGACAGGTGTTGAAATTTTGCCGGAAGAAGTGGAACAAGCACAAAAAGCGATGGCGCTCGTTCAGCAAAACGAAAAGCTTGCCCAGCTGATGGCGCTTGAACAACGGATGAGCATGGTGATGGCCGATGTTCAGCAAATTGCAATGAAACCGCTGGAGGAATTGTATCGTTTATTTACAGAATAAACGCGGACACTCATATTGAGTGTTCTTTTTTTGTCCGGTTTATCATAGCTATGAAGTGATGGGAAAGAAAAGCGGCGGGGCGCTAAACCGTGCAAGAAAAGCGAATGTGAAAGAGAGAAGCAGGCAAGATTCAACTTTTTCAAAAAGGGGGAGACGGCGTGGCATATAAGTTGCTTGCTCTCAATATTGACGGAACGATTTTAAAAGATAACGGCCGCCTGCAGCGGGAAACGAAAGAAGCGGTCGAATACGTAAAACGAAAAGGAGTTTACGTGACGTTGATGACAAGCAGAAATTTGCTTGCGGCGCGAAAAATCGCAAAGGCGTTAAAATTGAACAGCGAATTGATTACATTTCAAGGAGCAATTATCGGGAAATCGCTGAATGCAAAAATATTTGAAGCGCTTATTCCGGAAGAGCGAACATTTAATATCGTGCAGGTGCTCGAAAATTTCCATTGCAACATTCGATTGCTGCATGAGCGTTATTCGATCGGCAACCGGAAAAAAGTGCAAAAAAATTTAGTGGCGAAAACGGTGTTATCCTCTGGCGATCCGTTTTTTTATCCGACCCAGTTTGTTGATTCGCTTGGCGACATATTAATCGATGAGCCATTAGCAGTCCCGAAAATAGATGTGTATTTTGCCAATGAAAAAGAGCGGAATGAAGCAGCAGCGGTATTGGAAAAGGCGTTTCCGGCCATCGATATGATCATGCAGCAAAACGGAAAGATGGAAATTGTGGCGCGGGGGGTGTCCAAACTTGCAGGATTGCAACGTCTTGGCAAACATTTAGGCATTTCTTTGAAAGAAATGGTTGTGATCGGCGATGGACTGGACGATATGCCAGCGATTGAGGCAGCTGGATTAGGAGTCGCGATGGGAAATGCACCGATGGAAGTGAAAAAAGTGGCTGACTGGGTGACGCGCTCGAACGAACAGCTCGGAGTTGCTTACATGGTGAAAGAACATTTCCGCAAACAGCAACGTTTAGAATTTCTCCAAAAATTGAAAATGAAACGATAAAAATGAAAGCTGGGATAACTCGTCCCGGCTGCTTTTCTTATTGGCGAATCTCTCCGCTTGACGAAGCAGAATCTCCTTCTGTACACTGGAATAAGCTTGATGTGGAAAGGTGATGCCATTGCGTATCCATATCGAAGGGTTGCACGATACCGGGCGGTTTCAGCGCCCGTTGGAAGTAATCACAGGATTATTTTTTGAAAAATATGAGCTAGTGCTTGAGCCGGGTGATGGCGCAGATATCACCGTCGCGTTTTCCATAAGCGGCGACAAGCGCGTTCATGTCCGTGGAATATTGAGCGAAAAATCGACGGAAAACAAATATGAAGCAAATCATGAAAAAGATGTATCCGGCAGCTTGACGGAGAAAGAGCGTTTCAAACAAGTAAAGTACGCGGTTCTTTCTGTATATGTGACGTTATTGCAGCAATATACCGGCCTTATTCAACAATGGGGCGTGCTGACGGGAATCCGCCCTGTCAAATTATTGCATAAAATGCTGCGCTCTGGGCTTTCACAAGAGGAAGCGCACCGCCAGCTTCGCGAAGAATATTTAGTGACAGATGAAAAAATTGAGCTGATGCAAGAAATCGTCGACCGCCAGCTTGCTGTCGTGCCTGATTTATATGATCTTGCCCATGAGGTGAGCATTTATATCGGCATTCCGTTTTGTCCGACGAAATGCGCATATTGCACGTTCCCGGCTTATGCCATTAACGGGCGCCAAGGTTCTGTCGATGCTTTTTTAGCCGGGCTGCATTACGAAATGCGGGAAATCGGCCGCTTTTTAAAAGAGCGCGGCATCAATATTACGACAATTTATTACGGCGGCGGCACGCCGACGAGCATTAGCGCGGAGGAAATGGACCAACTGTATGCGGTGATGTATGAGGCATTTCCGAACATCGAGCGCGTCCGCGAAATCACGGTCGAAGCGGGGCGTCCCGACACGATTACGCCGGAAAAGCTGAACGTGCTTAAAAAATGGAATATCGGCCGCATCAGCATTAATCCGCAATCGTACATTCAAGAAACGTTAAAAGCGATCGGCCGCCACCATACGGTCGACGAAACGATAGAAAAATTCCATCTCGCCCGCGAAATGGGGATGAATAACATTAATATGGATGTCATCATCGGCCTTCCGGGAGAAGGGATAAAAGAGTTCTCTCATACATTGGCGCAAACGGAAAAACTGATGCCGGAATCGTTAACGGTGCATACGCTTTCCTTTAAACGGGCATCGGAAATGACGAAAAACAAAGCGAAATACAAAGTCGCCGGCCGCGGCGAAATCAGTGAAATGATGAAAGCAGCGCAAGATTGGACGAAGCGGCATGGCTACGTTCCGTATTATTTGTACCGGCAAAAAAACATTCTCGGTAACCTTGAAAACGTTGGCTATGCCTTGCCGGGAAAAGAAAGCATCTACAACATTATGATTATGGAAGAACAGCAATCCATCATCGGGCTCGGTTGCGGCGCTTCGAGCAAATTTGTCGATCCGAAAACGCGGACAATAACCCGCTTTGCCAACCCGAAGGAGCCGAAAGCGTATAACGAAAATTTTGCCCGCTATACGGAAGAAAAATTAAAAATGATGGAAGCATTGTTTGGATAGGACAGGCTTTAGACAATGTCTTGAGCCTGTTTTTTTGTAGTTTATAAAAGAAATGGCGCAGGCAGTGATCATTCGTTGAAGAAATGGAGGATAACAATAGCCGCCATCATAAGAACAAAGACAATAATCACATACCCAATCCATCTGATTCCGTTAGACAGGAAATCCATCTGAAAGCTTTTTCGGTTCCATGCGCCTCCTGTGATTCTTTGCAAGTCTTCGAGCGGTGTTAAGACTTTATCGCTATCATGGGGAGGATGTTCTATTAATGTGTTTCATGTATATCTTTTCCTTCCTTCACTGTTCTCACTTCCCTTTCTGTGCAAAGCCCGATTGCTTTTGGCAACCGGGCCATGTCAGCGGTGGAATAAAATCAGTTGCCCGCTTGATGTTACGCAACGGTGCGTTTTATCACAACAGTTATGCTCACGCAATTTTTGCTCCCCGATTTTTTTTGCTTCTTCGTCGTTCGCAGCTTCGAACGTTTCGTCCAGCAATTTTTCCCCGCTTTTGTCGAAAGCCGTCAACGTGTATGTTGGCATGCCAGTTTCTCCTCCTCTGATGAATAATGGTTCATATTATTATTTTGTTATTTTTTGAAAAATTCCTTCCGCATTATGAAACTTTTCGCTATGATAAACGTGTAATTAAGATAGTGGAATTTTTATCTAAAACTGGGGGAGTGAGAATGACGCTGCAGTTAGAGCATGTGACAAAGCGGTTTGGTGCGGTGACCGCGGTGGATAATGTCACATTAACGATTCCAGAAGGAAATTTATTTGGATTTCTTGGCGCGAACGGGGCGGGCAAGACGACGACGTTCCGCATGATTTTAGGCTTGCTGGAACCGACAGAAGGAACGATAACATGGAATGGGGGAAAAATCGACTATTCGAAAAGCCACCTTATCGGCTATTTGCCGGAAGAGCGCGGCTTGTACCCGAAACTGAAAGTAAAGGAGCAGCTTATTTATCTGGGAAGGCTGCGCGGCATGGAGAAAGCAGTGATTATAAAAGAAATGGAAGCATGGCTTGAGCGGTTTAACGTGCCGGAGTACGCGGAAAAGCGAGTAGAAGAACTTTCGAAAGGGAACCAGCAAAAAATTCAGTTTATCGCTGCCGTGTTGCATAAGCCGAAGCTATTAATCTTAGACGAGCCGTTCAGCGGGCTTGATCCCGTCAATGTTGAGCTGTTAAAAGAAGCGGTCATCGATTTAAAAAATAATGGAACGACGATTGTCTTTTCGAGTCATCGGATGGAGCATGTCGAAGAACTGTGCGAGCATCTTTGCATTATGCACCGCGGGCGGCCGGTTGTATACGGCTCATTGAAAGAAGTGAAGCGGTCATTTGGGAAAAAGAACATTATTATTCATGCTGATATGCCGCTGGATGAGCTGGCGGAGTTTCCGGGAGTCGTCAAAATGAAGCGGACCGCGGAAGGAGTGCATTTACAAATCGAAAATGAAGATGTGTCGCAAAAGATCCTTTCTTATATTGCCAACAAAGGATTTATTCGCAAGTTTGCACTGGAAGAGCCTTCGTTAAACGATATTTTCATTGAAAAAGTAGGTGCGGCGTATGAATAAGTTTTGGATTGTGCTTTGGCATACGTATATGACAAAGCTGAAAGCGAAATCGTTTCTCATCACGACGATCATTACGAGCCTTTTTGTTTTTGCAATCGCAAACATTCAGCATATTATTGAATTTTTTACGAAGAATGACAAAACGACGGTCGCCGTCATTGATACAACGGGAATGTTTTACGAACCGCTTGAGGAGCAGCTGAAACAAGAAAAACATGATGATCTTCAGTTAAAGAAGATGAGCGGCCCGGAAGCAAAGGCAAAGGCGGACGTCCGCAACGGCAAATGGGATGCGCTTCTTATCCTTTCGGCTGACGATAAACAGCTGCCAAAAGCGGAGTATTATGCAAACACAATTGCCGACAGCGATACGCCAAGCAAGCTCGAGCAAGCGCTCCAGCAGCTGAAAACAGCGTTGGCGACAGCAAAGCTCGGGCTGACACAAGAGCAAATTGCGCAATTGTATGAACCGGTGCCGTTTGAAAAAGTGGCGCTGGAAAAAAACGCGAAAACGGAAGAAGAGCTGAATCAGGCGCGCGTTCTCGTTTACGTGCTGCTGTTTGCGATGTACATGTTTGTGCTGATGTACGGCGGCATGATTTCAACGGAAGTGGCGACAGAAAAATCGTCGCGCGTCATGGAAATTTTAGTGTCCAGCGTTCCGCCGCTCCAGCAGTTATTTGGAAAAATTCTTGGGGTTGCGCTTCTTAGCTTAACGCAATTTGCGATTTTATTTGCCGTCGGTTTTGCAGCGCTGAAAAGCAGCGGGCAGGAATTGTGGAAGTTTCTTGGCTTTGACCATCTGCCTGTCTCGACATTTGTATATGCGATTATTTTCTTCCTTTTAGGTTATTTCTTATATGCGACATTATTTGCTGTGCTTGGTTCCCTCGTCAGCCGCGTGGAGGACGTGCAGCAAATGATTATGCCGGTGATGACGTTGGTGATTGCCGCATTTATGATCGCGATGTTTGGATTAGGAGCGCCAGAATCGACTTTTATTACGGTGACATCGTTCATTCCGTTTTTCACGCCGATGATTATGTTTTTGCGGGTTGGATTGCTTCCTGTTCCATTCTGGGAAGTGGCGCTCAGCCTCGTGTTATTGACCGCAACCATCGGTTTGCTCGCCTTTTTCGGATCCAAGGTGTACCGCGGCGGGGTGCTTATGTATGGGAAAGCCGGTTCATGGAAAGATATGAAAAAAGCGGTGCAGCTGACGAAAAAGTAAGGCCTTGCGCATGCAAGGTCTTATATTTTTAGTGCTTATGCGATTGTGGTATACTTAACTATACGCAAATTTGGAAACGGAGGAGAATAGGTTGGCGAAAGGAATCATTCATTATGATGTCGGGGAACAGGTAGATGTCTACTTGCTCATTAAGTCAGTGACAAAAGGGATCGCCAGTAACGGGAAACCGTTTTTAACGTTAATTTTGCAAGACAAAACAGGGGACATTGAAGCAAAATTATGGGACGTGTCGCCGGAAGATGAGAGCGTCTATGTGCCGGAAAGCATTGTCAAAGTGTTTGGCGATATTCACAATTACCGCGGCAAAACGCAGCTGAAGATTCGTTCGATTCGCCCCGCTCGCGCCGAGGACGATGTTCGGGTATCCGACTTTCTCGAAACTGCCCCGATGAAACGCGAAGAGATGATGGAGAAAATTACGCAATACATATTGGATATGGAAAATCCAAACATCCAACGGATTACCCGCTATTTGTTAAAAAAGTACGAACAAAAATTTTTTGATTATCCGGCGGCAACGAAAAATCACCATGAATTTATTTCCGGATTGGCGTACCATGTCGTGTCGATGCTGGAATTGGCAAAAGCACTTGTGAATTTATATCCATCGTTGAATAAAGACTTATTGTACGCTGGCGTGATTTTGCACGACCTCGGCAAAGTGATCGAGCTATCCGGTCCGGTGTCGGCATCATATACGCTGGAAGGCAATTTGCTTGGCCATATTTCGATTATGGTGAGCGAAATCAGCAAAGCGGCCGAACATCTCGGCATTAGTGGGGAAGAAGTGGTCGTGCTGCAGCACATGGTCCTTTCCCATCATGGAAAAACGGAATGGGGCAGCCCGAAGCCGCCGATGGTGAAAGAAGCAGAAATTCTGCATTACATTGATAACCTTGACGCCAAATTGAACATGATCGACCGGGCGCTTGAAAAAGTAAAGCCGGGAGAATTTACAGAACGGATTTTCGCGCTGGAAAATCGTTCGTTTTATAAACCGATGTTTTTATCTGCCCCGGCCGTTTCCAAACAAGAAAAAAGAGGGATATCATAAGCCGGCCGATGGCTGACGCTGCGGTTTTTGCGCGATATCGTCCCGTGTGCGAAAGAAAAATGGAAGCAAGACATGCGTTATCCCGAAGAAAGAGGGTTGCCGCCTCTTTCTTCACGCATATATTTTCCGGTGTCTGCGTATAGTTTAGTAAGACAAGCTGCATAAAAAGGGGGATGCGCATGTTAAGCATGCCATGGTGGATTTACTTGGTCGTTGCTGGCATTATTTTCAGCAGCTATATGACGGTAAGGACGGCCGCGAGAGAACGCGAAATCGATGAGGCGATGATCGAAAAAGAAGGAGAAATTTATATGGAGCGCATCCGCGAGGAGCGGAAACGGCGCCAGCAGGCGAAGTCCTTGTAGAACACAAGGGCTTGATTTTTTTGAAAAATTCTTTTTATTTTTTTGTAATTCATGTTAGGATAATAATAACTGTTGCTCATTAAAGAGATAAAAAATGGGGGATGAATGATGAAACGGGCGTACAATTTCAACGCAGGACCTTCAGCGCTGCCGCTTCCCGTTTTAAAGAGGGCGCAAGAAGAGCTGCTCAATTTTCAAAATACGGGAATGTCAGTGATGGAGCTGAGCCATCGCAGCAAAGAATACGATGCGGTGCACAACAGCGCGAAGCAGCGGCTAAAAAAACTAATGAACATTCCTGATACGCATGACATCCTTTTTTTGCAAGGCGGAGCAAGCTTGCAGTTTTCCATGGTGCCGATGAACTTGCTCGGCAAAGATAAAGTGGCCAATTATGTGCTTACAGGATCATGGTCGGAAAAAGCGCTCAAAGAAGCGAAAAAAATCGGGAAAACCCATATTGCCGCATCAAGCAAAGAAGCGAATTATACGTACATTCCTCGTTTGGAAGACATTCAGCTTTCCGAAAATGCGGCTTATTTACATATTACTTCCAATAATACAATTTTCGGCACACAATGGCGTGAATTCCCGGATTTGCCGGTCGATCTTGTTGCCGATATGTCAAGCGATATTTTAAGCCGGGAAATCAATGTTGGGCAATTTGCGTTGATTTATGCGGGGGCGCAAAAAAATCTTGGCCCTTCCGGTGTGACGGTCGTCATTATTCGCAACGACTTATTAGAGCGCATTCCTGACAACTTGCCGACGATGCTCGATTACCGCACGCACAGCTCGAGCAATTCGCTGTACAATACACCGCCGACGTTTGCGATTTACATGCTTTCGCTTGTGCTTGAATGGGTGGAAGAGCAAGGCGGCGTGAAAGCGATCGAAGCGCGCAATAAAGAAAAAGCGGCCGTTGTGTACGAAGCGATTGATGCAAGCAACGGATTTTACGCCCCGCATGCGGAAAAAGACAGCCGTTCGCTCATGAATGTCACATTTACACTGCCAAATGAAGAGTTAACAAAGCAGTTTTTAGCGGAAGCAAAAGAAAAAGGTTTTGTGGGGCTAGCCGGCCATCGTTCTGTTGGCGGCTGCCGCGCGTCGATTTATAACGCTGTTCCGCTTGAGGCGTGCGAAGCGCTGGCGGGATTTATGAATGATTTTTACCGGCGGTTCAGCTGAATTTTTTGCTTCACTTTTACACTGCAAAGTGATATAATGATAGAAAATTCTTGTATAAGTACGGACACGCAGTAAGAGGAGTTAAGGTTAGATAGGTGAGGAGAGATGAGCATGAATACGAGAGTGTTAGTTTCATTGGCGTTGCTTGTCGGCATCGGGGCGGTGTTGCATGCCGTTATTCCGGGAATTTTCTTCGGGATGAAGCCAGATATGATGCTGACAATGATGTTTCTGGCTATTTTATTGTTTCCAAATGTAAAAACAGCGGGGCTTGTCGGGATTGTGACAGGTGTTATCTCCGCGATGACAACAGGATTTCCGGGAGGACAAGTTCCAAATATTATTGACAAAATCATTACCGCTTTTGTGTTTTTCGCATTTGTATGCCTTTTAAAAAAATATGGTCAGACGGTAGTTTCTGCCGCAATATTGACGGCAGTCGGTACAGTCATTTCTGGCACAATCTTTTTAACCGCGGCGCTTTTGTTCGTCGGGCTGCCGGGAGGAGCGACTTTTTCCGCTTTATTTCTGACTGTTGTATTGCCGGCGACCGCAATTAATACGATTGTGATGGTGATTATCTATCCAATTGTCTCGGCGATTTTTAAGAGGATGAACATTACAGTGCATGTGTAACAATCGCAAAAAAACCCGATCATCATCTTGGTCGGGTTTTTTGCTATCACAACTATACGTTATCGCAGAAGCCAAGCAGTGGCAAAACAAAAAAATGCTATTCCAATATAAATGAAAGCACGCTGTCGCAAAACTTTTTTTGGCGGGTACATTTTGGCTTTCGGCAATGAAAGAAGCGTGTTGGTGAAAAGACAGAAAAATACGAACCCAATAATTAAAAAAAACGACCGCATATATATCATTGGCTTTCTCCCCCTATGTTTACTATATGTCCGTTGTTTTTCCGCTATGAATGACGGTAATGGTCATAAAAATAAAAAAAATTAAACATTTTTATCCTTTATTAATTTTTATTTTACTGGCATAATAGAAAGTAAAAAAACACGGTGAGGGAAGAGTGGGTGGAACGATGAAAACGACAGAGCAAAATTATTCTATAAAAGAGGCGCTGCTATTTAGCCAACGGATTGCACAATTAAGCAAGGCGCTTTGGAAATCGATCGAAAAAGATTGGCAGCAATGGATCAAGCCGTTTGACTTAAATATTAATGAACATCATATTTTATGGATTGCGTATCATTTTAAAGGGGCGTCGATTTCGGAGATTGCAAAATTTGGCGTGATGCATGTGTCGACAGCGTTTAATTTTTCGAAAAAATTAGAAGAGAGAGGCTTGCTTTCCTTTTCGAAAAAGCAAGATGATAAGCGCAATACGTATATTGAACTGACCGAAAAAGGGGAAGAAGTGCTGTTGAAACTAATGGAATCGTACGATCCGACGAAAAACGCCGTATTTAACGGAGCGTTGCCGCTGCGCGATTTGTACGGAAAGTTTCCAGAAATTTTAGAAATGATGTGTATCATCCGCAATATTTATGGGGATGATTTTATGGAAATTTTCGAAAGGGCGTTTGAAAATATTAAAAGCGATTTCGTTGAGCAAGATGGAAGATTAGTGAAACGAAACGCGACGCCGCAAGAAAAGGAAAAAGAACTGACAAGTCAGCCTAGCTAACAGTTTGGATCAGCTTTTTCAATTCGGTCATCAGAGGAACAAACATTTGTTGTTGAAGGAGAGCGTCGATCGTCTGTTCGAGCGGAAGGCTTGGATGAAGCATTCCCGCGAAATGAAGGAGAAGCGGGGTGAAAATCGTCAGCCCTTCCGCTTTTTGTTTTTCGTATTCTTCGCTTAACTGTTGGCAAAGGGCGAGCACTTCATCCACTTCTTCTTTGGTTAAATTGGCTTGAATAACAAGATAATAAAACGGCTTTTTTGTTTTATCGACCATCTCCATTAGCAGCGATCGATGGAATTCCAGTTTGGCGATTCGTTCCTCCAATGTTTCCATATGCGTACTCCTTTTGTCAAACATAATTGACAAGTTGTTACGTATATTTTACCTAATTGGTGAAAAACAACCAATAAAAAAGTTTTTGCCGAGGAAGAGGATTTTTCTGTAAAAATCATATTGATTTATAGACCGAAACATTGTAAAGTAAATGAGTAATTATTGATATTTTTACCATGAATAGGAGGGGAAATAGATTTGGCGGTGTATTTTATACCCCTTGCTGTCATTATTTTATTTCTCATTAATCAATTAACGTCTCGCCTTTGTGCGCAAAGGGAAATACCAGAAGAAAAACAGCCTGGTGTTTTTCGCACCATCAATGTCCTTATTACGATTTTATTAATTACCTCCTATTTTGAAGTGCTATTTACATAGTGAAAAAGCTGACAGCTTGTGCTGCCAGCTTTTTTGCAGGCGTATAGTGGACAAGAAAAAACTTAGTGATTAGAATAAACATGCGCATCCAACGATAATTAATAAGATAAACAGCACGACAATTAACGCAAAGCCTCCCGCATAAGGTGCACCACTCATTGTCACACCTCCTTTCGAATTCAAAAAGGAGCCATTCAGCCACATCCGCTTCATCATCATCATATGTGGGGCAAAAATACGTGTATGGGCGGATAACTAAACGGAAAAGGTTTTTTTCTTAGGGAAAAATATGATATAGTTATTGTTGTAATTTTTTTTGTAAAAAAATTGGCGTAGGAGTTGTGGAACAAATGAAAAAATGGATGATTGCGGCGGCCGTCGCCTCTGTTTTCGCTCTGTCGGCGTGTAGTAACGGCGATTCCGAAGTCATTGTGAAAACAAAGGACGGTGATATTACAAAAGAGGAATTTTACAATGAAATGAAAGCGCGGGTAGGCAAGGAAGTGATCCGCGACCTTGTCCATGAAAAAGTGTTAAGTAAAAAATATAAAGTGACGGATAAGGAAATCGACAAAGAAATCGAAAACTTAAAAGACATGTATGGGGTGCAATACGATTTAGTAGTCCAGCAAAATGGCGAAAAAGCGATTCGGGATATGGTGAAACTCGATCTTTTGCGGCAAAAAGCGGCGATGGAGGATATAAAGGTAACGGACAAAGAGTTAAAAGACTATTATGAGAATTATAAGCCGAAAATTAGAGCGAGCCATATTTTAGTGAAAGATGAAAAGACGGCAAAAGAAATTAAAGCGAAGCTTGACAAAGGCGAAGATTTCGCAAAGCTTGCGAAACAATATTCACAAGATCCAGGATCGGCTTCGAACGGCGGCGATTTAGGCTGGTTTGGACAAGGGAAAATGGTGAAAGAGTTTGAAGATGCGGCATATAAGTTAAAAGTTGGCGAAATAAGCGATCCGGTCAAAACAGAATATGGCTATCATATTATAAAAGTAACAGATAAAGAAGAGAAAAAGCCGTTTAATGAAATGAAAGAGGAAATTGAATTTGAAGTGAAAAGAAGCAAACTCGACCCAGCGAAAATGCAAGCAAAAGTGGAAAAATTAGTAAAAGATGCGAAAGCGGACATCAAAGATAAAGATTTGCAAGATGCATTAAAACAACAGTAAAAGCAACAAAAGGAAGCGGACAAGAGCGCTTCCTTTTGTTGTTATTGTAATCCTTTTTGAATTGTTGCGGCAATGTCCTGCAAATCGTCAAACGTGTAATCGCTTGCGTGCGATTTCCACACGGCGCCGAATCCATCGCCTTTGCCGTAGCGCGGGATTAAGTGAACATGGTAGTGAAAGACCGTTTGTCCTGCTTGTTCGCCGTTATTGTTTAGCAAATTTAAGCCGACTGGGGAAAATTGTTTTTTGATCGCGTTCGCGATTTTAGGAATAGCAGTAAAGACGTGGCTTGCAACATCTGGAGTGAGCTCAAAAATATTTGCTTTATGTACTTTTGGAATGACGAGCGTATGCCCTTTCGTGACTTGGCTGATGTCGAGAAACGCTAATACGTTTTCGTCTTCATATACTTTTGCCGCAGGAATGTCTCCGTTAACAATTTTGCAAAAAATGCATTCACTCACTAGAAAAAGCCACCTTTCTTATTTTTTTGTTCCATTTTACCATAAAAAAAGCAGGATGCAATCCCGTTGATTGCATCCCGCCTCACTGAAAAGGGGAGAAAGTTTGTTCAAACGAGGTAGCGTTTGATGAACACCCCATTTGCGAAAAGGTTTTCTTTGTTCAAGACGGCTATCCCTTCATCGCTTGTGTAGAGGCTCGTTGCTTTACAGCTTGGCAAGATAGTCCTGTCTTTCACAAACACCTCATTTGTTAAGGAGTTTCGCGTTTTCTCACCGCGTATAACGGTGTTGCTTCGATAATGGTGTCTTTGACAAACACCTCATTTCGAGTGGATAGTTCATCATTGCCTGTTTCTCATCCCCTTTTCGCCATTTAGCATGCCCGCAGAAAAAGAATGTATGCAAGAAGGAGATAGATAATTTTTGGAAAGTGCCCGCCGCTTTGATAAAATGAAAATGTATCGACAATTTTGAGGATAGAAAGGAAGCAGACGATGGCGCTTTTGGAAGTTCACCATTTATACGGCGGGTATACGAAGCAAAACGTGCTTGAAGATGTTTCGTTTACTGTGGACCGCGGCGAAATAGTCGGTTTAATCGGGCTGAATGGCGCGGGAAAAAGCACGACGATCAAGCATATTATCGGGCTGATGGAACCGCGCAAAGGGACGATTACGATTAACGGAACAACGTTTTCAGAACAGCCGGATGCGTATCGTTCGCAATTTACCTATATACCAGAAACACCGATTTTGTACGAGGAGCTGACATTGGAGGAACATTTGCAATTGACGGCGATGGCTTATGGGCTGGAAAAAAGCGAATATGAACAGCGACTTCCGCCGTTATTGAAGGAATTCCGCATGGAGAAAAGATTGAAATGGTTTCCCGCGCATTTTTCTAAAGGAATGAAGCAGAAAGTCATGATTATGTGCGCCTTTTTGGTGGAACCGGCGCTTTATATTATTGACGAGCCGTTTCTTGGCCTTGATCCGCTTGGCATTCATTCTTTGCTGGAACAAATGCAGCGAATGAAGAAAAAAGGAGCGGGCATTTTAATGTCGACACATATTTTGGCAACAGCAGAAAAATATTGCGATTCGTTTGTCATTTTGCATAACGGAAAAGTAAGGGCAAAAGGCACGATGGCGGAGCTGCGTGAACAATTTTCTTCCCCGGCGGCAACGTTGGATGAATTATATATCGAATTAACAAAGGAAGACAGCGTATGATAAATGGAAAGCGATTATGGAACGACCGCCTTTATCAAGAAGCGCGAAAAATGCGGCGTTATTTGCGCTATATGTTGAACGACCATCTATTGTTTATCTTGCTGATTGGCATTGGATTAGGGGCGGTCGCCTACCGTCATTGGGTACAGACGCTTCCGCCGCATTTCCCTTATCCAATTGTTGCCGCGCTGGTTTTTTCTTTCATGTTGACGTTCGGTTCGCTGCGCACGTTATTTCAGGAAGCGGATATCGTATTTTTATTGCCTGCGGAGACAAAGCTTGGCCCATATATCCAGCGGGCGTTTTTGCTAAGCTTTCTTTTGCAGGCATACGGGCTGCTTCTTATATGGTTGGCTGTCGCGCCGCTTCATCAAAAATTTTCTGATGTTTCCATATGGCTGCTGTTTTTGGTGCTGCTTGTTTTAAAAGGATGGAATTTGTTTATCAGCTGGAAAGGAAATTATTTTATTGAATCGCTTACCCATCGTCTCAGTGCGCTTTCCCGGTTCGGACTTAATGCCGCGTTCGTTTATTTTCTGCTTGCCGATGCTTCCTTCTTCTTTTTGCTTGCCATATGCGCGCTGATGGCTGGCATTACCTTTTATGTTGTACAAGCAACAAAACGAAAAGGATGGAAATGGGAGCGGATCATTGAGCAGGAAGCAAAAGCTGTGCGCGCATTTTACCGTATCGCCAATTTGTTTACTGATGTTCCGCAATGGAAAGAGGAAGCGAAGCGACGGCGCTGGCTGGATTTTCTTATTTCAATGATTCCGTACCAGCAAAAAAATACATTTCTTTATTTATATGTGCGGACATTCCTCCGTTCGGGCGGATATTTCAGTCTTTATGTCCGCTTAATCGCGATTGGCTTGTTATTGCTTTATATCGTTCCAACGGAATACGGAAAAATCGCGGCGTCGTTATTTTTCCTTTACATCACAGGTTTTCAGTTATTCGCGTTAATTGACCATCATCGGACAAACTTATTGATTCGGTTATATCCGCTTCCTGACGATGTGCGGAAACAGGCGGTATGCCGCCTCCTCTTTTTCTTGCTAATCGTGCAAAACAGCATGTTCAGCTTGTTTTTGTTCCTGCTTGATGCTGGCGTGATCTGGATGGTGTCATGGGCGGCGGGTGCTGTTTTTAGCTATTGGCTGTTGTTTCATTATCTTAAACGTCGCAAGTAAGGAGGGAAAAGGATGAAAAACATGTATATCACGACGGGAACGACGGATTATTTGCAAAAAGTGAAGGACATGCATAAAAATGAAACGATGTTATTGTTAGAAAGGAAAGAAGATGCTGTTTTGCTTCATGAAACAGACGGGGAAACGGTGTTTAAAGAACCGCGCTGCTACGAGGTGATCGATGCGGCCGGAGAGCTGGGCGGAGCGTTTGTTGTATGCAACAATATTCCGGTGACCGACGAAGGGCGCCCGCTTTTTGAGCACCGTTTTCAGCAGCGGGCGAGATTGATTGAAAATGAACCTGGATTTGTTGCGATTCGCGTGCTTCGCCCGCTTTCGAACGATACGTATGTGATTATGACATTATGGGAAGCAAAAAAATATTTTGAACAATGGCAGCGCTCCAATGCGTTCGCAAAAGCGCATGCGCAGCGAAAAGAGGAACAAAAACCATCGCGGCAAATATTCCCGCGCCCTTCTTATGTAACGACTTATTCGGTTGTCCAAGAAAGATAAGGCGGCTTTTTATCACTCCGCTTTTCTCTGGGAAAGCGGGGTGTTTTTTGTCATTATGCGATCCACATGCAGAAGTGTTTCACACCTTTATTCTCCTTTCATATGCTGTAGTACATCCGTGTGAGGCAAATATCCTATGGATCCAGTGAGACAAGGAAAGGAGAATCGAAATGGGTGTCGAATTAACGGTGCTGCATTGGATTTACTTAGCATTTATTGTGCTTATCATCGGGTTTATGATCGCGCGAAAAGATACATCACTCGTTTGCATCGTTGGGATCTTTTTGTTGTCCGTCGCTGCCACCCATTCATTAAGTGCGGCGATCAGCGGGGTGTTTCATAGTTTTATTTACGCAATGACAGAGCTTTTGCCGACCATTTTAGTGATTTCCATTATTGTGGCAATGAGTAAAGCGATGACGGCAACGGGAATTAATGATGTGATGGTTTCGCCATTTACCCGGTTTATTCGCACCCCGGGATGGGCGTATTGGACGATTGGAATATTGATGATGGTCATTTCTTGTTTTTTCTGGCCATCACCTGCGGTTGCGTTAATGGGGGCGGTGTTGCTGCCTGTAGCCATTCGCGTCGGGCTACCGCCGTTAGGAGCAGCCATGACGATGAACTTGTTCGGTCACGGTGTTGCCCTGTCAGGGGATTTCGTTATTCAAGGGGCGCCAAAGCTGACAGCGGATGCCGCCGGCCTTCCTGTTTCAGAAGTCATCGCGGCCAGTGTGCCGCTCGTGTTGGTGATGGGAGCGACAACAACGCTCACTGCCTTTTTATTGCTTCGCCGTGATATGAAAAGGGGTTATTTCGCTAATGAAGCGAACGAAGTGGCAGTAACAGCGGACGCGGCGCTCGAAAAGACGGAACGATTGTTGTCCAGTCAAGTGAAAAACATGATGGCAGCCATCATTCCGGCCATGTTTGTTTTCGATGTCATTGCCATGTTTTATTTGCGCTTGCAAGGCGGGGAAGCGACGGCATTAATCGGGGGAACGGCGATTTTTATTTTAATTCTTATTTCCATTTTTGCACATAAAAAAGAAAGTTTTGGTGAAATTACTAATTATTTGGTGGAAGGGTTTCAATTTGGCATAAAAGTATTTGCGCCAGTTGTTCCGATCGCGGCGTTTTTTTATCTTGGTGATGCAGGGTTTGCGAAAATTATCGGTGAACATTTACCGAAATTATCACAAGGGATTGTGAACGATTTAGGAGTAGCGCTTGCCCATATTGTACCGCTTAACAACGGAATTGGCGCGGTAACGTTAACGGTTGTTGGGGCAATCACGGGCTTGGATGGTTCAGGATTTTCGGGCATTTCATTAGCGGGATCGGTGGCCCATTTATTCGCAACGGCGATTGGCGGCGGTGCCGCGACATTGACCGCGCTTGGGCAAATTGCGGCAATTTGGGTTGGAGGAGGTACGCTTGTTCCTTGGGCGCTGATTCCAGCTGCGGCCATTTGCGGTGTCGATCCATTTGAACTGGCACGGCGCAACTTAGTTCCGGTGACGGTAGGAATCGTGATAACAACGATTGTGGCAATGTTTCTTATGTAAATGGCTGATAAGCTGTCTCGTAGGAGCGAGGCAGCTTTTTTGTTATAATATAAGTGTATCATTTTTTTGCTGCCGACATCGTTACATGGACGAAAAAAGCATAGGAAAACAGTTGGCTGGGACGAAACAGGGTGTTGCTTATTGTTTGAAAAGCGGACGAATAAAGGATGTTGTCCAGTGGAAGTAAATTGTCAATTTTTTGACAGTTCCCCCCTGTTGCTACACATTGTTAGAAGAACCTTGTATAGTTGTAGTGTAGTTGCAGCTTTTGATCAAACTGCTTATCAATTGAGGTTGAGCAAGAAAGGCGGATGAAGATGTCAAAATGGATGAACGATACATTTTTGCGCGCTTGCCGCGGCGAAAAAACGGATTATGTTCCGGTTTGGTACATGAGGCAGGCGGGGAGATCGCAGCCGGAGTACCGGGCGCTGAAAGAGAAATATTCATTATTTGAGATTACGCACCAACCGGAACTTTGCGCGTATGTAACAAGATTACCGGTCGAACAGTACAATGTCGATGCGGCGATTTTGTATAAAGATATTATGTCTCCGCTTCCGGCGATTGGCGTTGATGTTGAGATTAAAGCGGGGGTCGGGCCGGTGATTGCCAATCCGATTCGCTCCTTGGCTGATGTGGAAAGGCTTGGGGAAATTCATCCGGAAGAAGATGTACCATACGTATTGGAAACGATCAAGCTGCTGACGACCGAACAGCTGAACGTTCCGCTCATCGGATTTGCCGGCGCGCCGTTTACGCTCGCGAGCTATATGATTGAAGGCGGTCCATCGAAAAACTATAATAAAACAAAAGCGTTTATGTATGCGGAACCGAAAGCGTGGTTTGCGTTGATGGACAAGCTTGCCGATATGACGATTCGCTATGTGAAGGCGCAAATCCGCGCTGGTGCGGATGCCATCCAAATTTTTGATTCATGGGTTGGCGCCGTGAGTGTGGATGATTACCGCACATTTATTAAGCCGACGATGGCCCGGATTTTTGCGGCGCTTCGCGAAGAAAACGTCCCGCTCATTATGTTCGGCGTCGGCGCAAGCCATTTGGCGAAAGAGTGGAACGATTTGCCGCTTGATGTCATCGGGCTTGACTGGCGGCTTTCCCTTCGTGAAGCACGGGAAAGCGGAATTACAAAGGCGCTTCAAGGAAATTTAGATCCGGCGGTTTTGCTTGCCCCTTGGGAAGTGATTGAAAAACGCGTGAAACAAATTTTAGATGAGGGCATGGAACGGCCGGGATATGTATTTAACTTAGGCCACGGCATTTTTCCAGAAATCCGGCCAGAGACGCTAAAACGGCTGACAGCGTTTATTCATGAATATACGGCGAGAAAATGAGAGGTGTTACAGTATGGCAAAGAAGAAAATGGGGCTATTGGTGATGGCATACGGAACTCCATACAAAGAAGAAGACATTGAGCGATATTATACGCACATTCGGCACGGCAGAAAGCCTTCCCCGGAACTATTGGAAGACTTAAAGCAACGCTATAAAGCGATTGGCGGAATTTCCCCGTTGGCCCAAATTACCCTTGATCAAGCAAAACAGTTGGAAAAGCGGCTTAATAGTGTGCAAGATGACATAGAGTTTCAAATGTATCTAGGGTTAAAGCATATTGAGCCGTTTGTCGAAGACGCCGTTCGGCAAATGCATGAAGACGGTATTGAAGAAGCCGTGGGCATCGTGCTTGCACCACACTTTTCGACATTCAGCATCCAATCGTATAACGAGCGGGCAAAAGCGGAAGCGGAAAAACTCGGAGGGCCGGTGATTTATACGATTGACAGCTGGTATGATGAACCGAAATTTATCGACTATTGGGTGGAAAAAGTAAAGGAAGTGTTTGCTTCAATGAGCGAAGAAGAACGCGACAAAGCGGTGCTCATCGTATCGGCGCACAGCCTGCCGGAAAAAATTATTGCCGCGGGCGACCCGTATCCGCAGCAGCTGGCGGAAACGGCGAAACTGATTGCCGAAAAAGCCGGCGTTAAACATTATGCGGTAGGCTGGCAAAGTGCAGGCAACACGCCAGAGCCTTGGCTCGGTCCGGATGTCCAAGACTTAACGAGACAGTTGCATCAAGAACATGGATATACGTCATTTGTTTATGTTCCGGCCGGTTTTGTCGCCGATCATTTAGAAGTGTTGTATGATAATGATATTGAATGTAAACAAGTGACAGAAGAAATCGGCGCAAGCTACTATCGTCCAGAAATGCCGAATACGAATGCAAAATTCATCGATGCATTAGCAACAGTTGTATTAAAACGGACCAAACTTTTATAAAGAAGGCGATGAACAGTGAATGACGAAAAATATACGGTTGTGATTATCGGAGGAGGCATCACAGGAATAACTGCTGCATATTATCTGCAAAAAGCGGTGAAAGAACGGCAGCTTCCAATCGAATGCAAACTGGTGGAAGCGACACACCGCTTGGGCGGCAAAGTGCAAACAGTGGTGCGCGATGGCTTTGTCATTGAGCGCGGCCCTGATTCGTTTTTGGCGCGAAAAACGAGCGCTTTCCGTCTTGTGCGTGAAGTTGGGCTCGAAAATGAAATTGTTCATAATGCGACGGGAAAATCGTATATTCTTGCGAACGGAAAGCTATATCCGATACCAGGTGGGGCCATTATGGGGATTCCGACGCAAATCGGCCCATTTATCACGACAAGGCTGTTTTCCCCATTAGGAAAGCTGCGCGCCGCTTTTGATTTTATTTTGCCGCCGACAAAAGTGGAAGGTGATTTATCGTTAGGGCAATTTTTCCGCCGCCGTCTCGGAGATGAGGTGGTGGATAACTTAATTGAACCGCTGTTGTCGGGCATTTATGCCGGCGACATTGACCAAATGAGTTTAATGGCGACATTTCCGCAATTTTTCCAAATTGAGCAGAAATACGGCAGTCTCGTGCTCGGAGCGAAGCGGACGGCGCCGAAAGCGCAAAAAGAGCGGAAAGGTGCGTTTCAAACGTTAAAGACAGGGCTGCAATCGTTAGTCGATGAAGTGGAAAAACGGATGGAACAAGGCAGCGTCATTAAAGGAGTACGGGTAGAAAGAGTGTGGCGCGAGGGAACGGGATACCGTCTGCGCTTAAGCAACGGCGACATATGGAAGGCGGACAGCATCATCGTCGCGGCGCCGCATTCGTCTGTGCCAGCGATGTTTGCTGATTACCCGTTTTTTGAGCCTTTCCAATCTATTCCATCGACATCTGTCGCAACTGTTGCACTGGCCTTTCCGGAAAGCGCCATTGAACAAGATATTGACGGAACCGGTTTTGTCGTTTCCCGCCGCAACGATTATACCATTACCGCCTGCACATGGACACATAAAAAATGGCCGCATACCGCGCCGGATGGAAAAGCGTTGTTGCGTTGCTATGTCGGGCGCCCCGGTGATGAAGAAATCGTTGAGCAGTCCGATGACGAAATTGTCCGTGTCGTGATGGATGATTTAAGCAAAATTATGCGCATTTCCGGACGCCCAGAGCTTATTGCTATCTCGCGATGGAAAGAGGCGATGCCGCAATATACAGTGGGGCATAAAGAGCGGCTTGCGAAAATAAAAACACATATGGATGCGGAACTTCCAGGCGTGTTTTTGGCGGGAAGTTCATATGAAGGATTAGGACTGCCAGATTGCATTGACCAAGGGGAAAATGCGGTGAAAAAAGTGCTTGATTATTTGCAAACGGCCCCGCGGAAACTGGCGGAGGTTAACTCAAAAATGAGTTAACCTCTTTCTTTTTTGTGAAAATTATGCTATGATTTTAGACGTAATGACCAAAATGTCCATTTAGTCATAATGAAGGATGAGGAATATGTCAATTGATCGAAAGCGACAAATCATTGAAGCAGCTGCGAAATCATTTTCGTTATTTGGCTACAAAGCAACGACGATGGAGCAAATAGCGAAGCTTGCCAATGTCGGAAAAGGGACGATTTATACGTTTTTTAAAAACAAAGAAGATTTATTGGATGCCATTATCTCTTCGCTTATTTTAGAAATAATAGAAGAAGCCGAGCAGGCGATGGATCCCGATCGTCCTTTTTCAGAAAACGCGCATCGCGCTTTATACCGCATTTTAGAGTTTCGCCAGCAACATCAATTGACAGCAAAGCTTCTTCAAGAGGTGCGCAACCTCGGAACACCGGCAGTTCAAGAAGTGATGAAAAAATTGGATTTGGCCATTATCGATTATATTCGCAAAAAAATCAACATTGCTATCAAAAAAGGAGAAATTCGCGACTGCGATGCCGAGATAACGGCGTTCTTAATGCTGAAAACGTATATTGCTCTGATTGTCGATTGGGAAAAAGATCATGAGCCGCTGACGAAGGAAGAAATTGCGCAATTATTTGAACTTTATTTTCTCAAAGGATTGTCGAAATAGATGGTCCTTCTCTTTTTTATGAAAAATGACTAAATGGACAAATTGGTCAATCGTAGAGGAGGGGGAAAATGAGAGGATTTTCATTATTGTGGAAAGAGGCAGAAGCGATTTTTCGCAATCGAAAAGTGCTGATTTCCATTATCGCTGTGATATGTATTCCATTATTGTACAGCGGAATGTTTTTATGGGCGTTTTGGGATCCGTACGCTCATTTAGACCAATTGCCTGTTGCGGTAGTGAATAATGACAAAGGAGCAACAATGAATGGCGAAAAATTAGAAATTGGCGACAAGCTCGTTGAAAAGCTGAAAGAAAATAAGAAATTTGATTGGCATTTTGTTTCTGAAAAAGAGGCAGAAAAGGGGCTGCAACATCAAACATATTATATGGCCATTGAAATTCCGGATGATTTTTCGAAAAACGCAACAACATTACAAACCGAACATCCGAAACCGATGAAGCTTATTTATAAACCGAATGAAGCATTTAACTTCTTATCGGCGCAAATTGGCGATAGCGCCGTTGAGAAGATAAAAGAAGAAATTTCCAATACAGTGACGGAAACGTATGTTGAAGCGATGTTTGATAATATCCGCGAGATGGCAAATGGGCTGAATCAAGCGAGCGACGGCGCAAAACAGCTGCACGATGGGATTAAAGAAGCGAAAGATGGAGGCGCCGCATTGCAAAGCGGCCTTCATTCCGCAAAAGAAGGAAGCGGAAAATTGCAGCAAGGAGCGCATGCCGCAAAAAATGGCGCTGACGAGCTTTATAAAAATTTAAAACTGCTTGCGGAAAAATCGCTTATGTTTGAAAATGGAATGCAATCGGCAAGCGATGGAGCCGATCGGTTAAACGAGGGGCTTCATCAATTGCAAAACGGTTTTGCCAAAATGCAAGAAGGCCATTCGCAATTGCTAGCCGGCGCGAAACAGGTGGAAAATGGCGCGAAACAGCTGTCCGGCGGGCTTCATCAATCGCTTGACGGAATGGAACAAATGAAAGGAAACATTCCGCAATTGACGAAAGGAACGCAGGATTTGCAAAATGGGGCGCAACAACTTTCCACGTCAATGGAGCAATGGCAGCAAGGAGCAGAGAAGACAAATAAAGGAGCCCTCCAAGTGAGCCAAGGGCTTGAAAAAGCGGTGGAACAACTGGACGCGTTATCGGCACAGGCAACAGATCCAAACGAAAAAGTCCTATTGCAAACGTTGAAACAGCAATTACTTCCTTTATCGGAAGGAAGCAAACAAGTCGCTCAAGGAACGGAACAGTTAGCGAATAGCGCCAGCCAATTAAAAACAGGCGCGGATCAGCTTGCCGAGGGCGCTTCCCGGCTTCATAACGGCCAGCTTGCATTAAGCAAAGGCGTAGAAACGCTTTTAGCCGGCCAGCAACGATTAGCAAACGGCGCTGATGCGCTTGTTGCCGGTCAGTCGAAAGTAGTACAAGGATTAACAACGTTTGGCGAAAAATTGCAAGAAGGAAAAAATGGTGTTCAGCAGCTGGCGTCAGGAAGCAATCAATTATCTTCCGGATTGCGGCAGCTCGCGCAAGGATCAAGCCAGTTCAAAGATGGCACGAATCAGCTTGCCGACGGATCAGGAAAGCTGGCAAGTGGCATAAATGATCTTGAAAATGGCGCTACGGCGCTTTCTAACGGCATGAATCAGCTTGCCAACGGGTCCGATCAGCTTGTCAATGGAATGAAAAAACTAGATGACGGGTCGAATGAATTGGCAGACAAACTTACGGATGGAGCGAAAAAAGCGAGTGACGTCAAAGCCAATGATGATGTCTATAAAATGTTTGCCGATCCGGTGAAAAAGAACAACGAAAAAATGCATCATGTGCCAAACTACGGCACTGGGTTTACACCATACTTTTTATCGTTAGGATTGTTCGTCGGAGCGTTGCTTTTATCGATTGTGTTTCCGCTGCGCGAACCAGTGGGTGTGCCAAAATCCGGATTTAGCTGGTTTATCGGGAAATTTGGCGTTCTATTAGTCATCGGCGTGATTCAATCATTGCTGGTAGATGCGCTGCTGCTTGGCGCGCTGGATATTCATGTGAAAAGCGTCCCGAGATTTGTTTTATTTACGATAATAACAAGCATCACGTTCATCACGTTAATTCAGTTTCTTGTAACGACGCTAGGAGATCCGGGCCGTTTTATCGGGATTATTATATTGATTTTGCAACTGACAACAAGCGCCGGGACATTCCCGCTTGAATTAATCCCAAGTGAATTGCAACACTTTAACGCTTGGCTGCCGATGACGTATTCCGTGCACGGATTTAAAGCGGTTATTTCTAGTGGAGACTTTGCGTTTATGTGGCACAACGCGGCAATTTTAGCTTTGTTTATTGCAGTTTTCATCACGGCGACGATTTCGTACTTCCTCGTTCAGCATAAGCGCAAATTTTATACAGTTGCACAGCAAATGAACGAAGCTTCCGAAGCGTAATGCTTTGGAAGCTTTTTTTATTTTCATGTGCGCATCGTTCTCCAAAAATAGTGTGATGGTCGATTGCAAGCTGGTGCAAAAAATAAGATGCTTCTTGCTGGAAGCATCTTAGGACAAAAAATTTTCATTATTGATGGTAAGCGGCGCCAAGGCAATCTTCACACGTATTTCCGTAGCATTCGTGTTGTTCTTCGATTTCTTTGCCGCATTGCACACATTTTTTTGGTGGCAGGTTTTTGAAAAATTCTAATACTTTCCCTAACATTTCGATCGCCTCCGTTGGTTTGTTATTTGTATTGTATTATAACAGAACATCGATTGTCAACATCTGTTTTAAAACAAATTTTAACAAAGATGAAAAATCGCGTGAAATTATGTATGATAAAAAAAGCATGATATAAGGGAGGAAGGAAGACGATGAAAGTTACGGTTATCGGATATTGGGGCGGTTTTCCTGCGGCGAATGAAGCGACGTCAGGATATTTGTTTGAGCATGAAGGATTTCGCATGCTCGTGGATTGTGGAAGCGGTGTGCTTGCGAAACTGCAAAATTACGTATCTGTCGAAAAATTGGACGCAGTAGTCGTATCGCACTATCATCATGATCATGTCGCGGATATCGGTCCATTGCAATATGCGCGGCTGATCAAAAAAAATCTCGGAGCGCCGCTGCCAGCGCTTCCGGTTTATGGGCATCCATTTGATCAAGGAGAATTTGCTCGTTTAGCACATGAAGGAATTACCGAGGCAATCGCTTATGATCCAGAACAGCCGCTTCAAGTCGGGCCGTTTCACATTACTTTTATGAAGACAGTGCATCCTGTTACTTGTTATGCGATGCGGATTACAGCGGGGGATGCGACGGTCGTTTATACAGCGGATTCTAGTTATTTGCCGGAATTTGCGCCGTTTGCCAAAGACGCGGATTTGCTTATTTGTGAATGCAATTTTTACGCAGGGCAAAACGCCGCTCCCGCCGGCCATATGACGAGTGAAGAAGCGGCAACGATCGCCCGTGATGCAAACGCAGGGGAACTATGGCTAACCCATCTGCCGCATTTTGGAGAACATATGCAGCTTGTCAGCGAGGCGGGTGCAGTGTTTTCCGGCAAAATACAATTAGCAAAAACGGGACTTGTGTGGGAAAAATAAATAGGCCGATCAACTTATCGCTTTTTTTCAAAAAGAAGGGCAAGCTTTTGCTTGCTCTCTTTTTTTCTTTTTTTTATAATATAATATAATAAAATCTGAATTTTTTTAATTATCAAATGAATGATTATTCATTCATTATATTTGCTGGGAGGAGGAGATTGGATGAATTTAATAGCGCGGTTGGCAGAAGTAGCAAAGCAGCTGCCAAATAAAGAAGCGTATTGGTTTGAAGGGAAAAGCTGTACATATGGAGAATTGGATGCGGCAATTGCCAAGTTTTCCAGCGGCCTTTATCGCATGGGAATTCGGAAAGGAGACCATGTAGCCTTGTTAGTTGGAAACTCGCCATACTTCGTTATTGGATTGTATGGGGCGCTGCGGTTAGGGGCAACTGTTATTCCCATTAATCCAATTTATACGCTGGATGAAATCAGTTATATTTTAACGAATGGAGACGTAAAAACGGTGATAGCATATGATCAGCTTGTGCCGCTGTTTGCGCAAATGCAAGAGCGCTTGCCGCTGTTAGAGCGTGTGATTATTTGCGAAACACCGGAAGGGAAAGCAAAAGGAATTTCGTTGCAAGGAAAAATGAAATCGCTTGCAGAAGTGTTGCAATCCGGCGATATGGACTTCCAAGGGCCGAAGCTGGCGGATGATGATATTGCCGTGATTTTGTATACATCGGGAACGACGGGGAAACCAAAGGGAGCAATGTTGACCCATAAAAACTTATATAGCAACGCTCAAGATGTTGCCAATTATTTAAAAATCAATGAAAACGATCGCGTTATTGCGGCATTGCCGATGTTTCACGTTTTTTGTTTAACCGTTGCGCTGAATGCGCCGCTCATGAATGGCGGAACAGTGATGATCGTGCCAAAATTTAGCCCGGCGAAGATTTTCAACATTGCGCGAGAACAGAAAGCGACGATTTTTGCGGGGGTGCCGACGATGTATAACTTTCTGTACCAATATGAAGGAGGAAGCGCGGACGATTTCCGCACGCTTCGTCTTTGCATCTCAGGCGGTTCTTCGCTGCCGGTTGCGCTTTTGCAAAACTTTGAGAAAAAATTTCAAGTGATGATTTCGGAAGGATACGGATTATCTGAAGCATCTCCGGTAACATGTTTTAACCCGCTTGATCGCCCCCGCAAACCGGGATCGATCGGGACAAGCATCATCAACGTGGAAAATAAAGTAGTCAACGAATTTGGCGAAGAAGTGCCGGTTGGAGAAGTCGGTGAGCTGGTTGTCCGCGGTCCGAACGTCATGAAAGGCTATTACAAAATGCCGGAAGAAACGGCGCACGTGCTCCGCGATGGCTGGCTTTATACAGGGGATTTGGCGCGAATGGATGAAGAAGGATATTTCTACATTGTCGACCGGAAAAAAGAGATGATTATCGTCGGCGGTTATAACGTATATCCGCGTGAAGTAGAAGAAGTTCTGTACAGTCATCCGGATGTAGTCGAAGCAGCTGTGATTGGCGCGCCTGATCCAGATTACGGGGAAACGGTGAAATGTTTTGTCGTTTCGAAAAATCCGCAATTAACCGAGGAAATGCTCACCGAATATTGCCGGCAGCATCTAGCGAAATATAAAGTTCCGAGTTCCATTGAGTTTTTAGATGAATTGCCGAAAAATACAACAGGAAAAATTTTGCGGCGTGCATTAAAAGAACGGTTTATCGCATCGAAGTCGTAATAAGTGCTGAATTTTCATTACTTTTATTTTTTTCTCAAAATATATAGTTGAAAATAGAATAATAAATTTATATAATTTTTATATAATTTAATGCATAAAAGCTAAAAAGTATAAAAGTGGTAAAGGATTGTTTTGCTAGGGGGATAGGATGATGAAAAAAAGGATTCAACAGATCGCAATGTTATGTTCGGCAAGTTTTTTATTGCTGAGCGGGTGCAGCGCGAAAGAAACAAGCAAAAGCGATGGAAACAAAGAGAAGACGTATCAAATCGGCGTGACGCAATTTGTCGAGCACCCATCATTGGATGCGGCGCTGGAAGGATTTAAACAGGCGCTAAAAGACAAGGGGCTGTCCGTTTCCTATGATGTGCAAAATGCCCAAGGAGATATGAATAACAACCAGACGATTGCCAATAATTTTGCTTCTGATCAGGTCGATTTAATTTTCGCTAACTCGACTCCGAGCGCTCAAGCAGCGTTGAATGCGACAAAAGATATTCCGATTGTGTTTACTTCTGTTACTGATCCGGTCGGAGCGCAGCTTGTCCAATCGATGGAAAAGCCGGGGGGCAACGTTACGGGAACGACTGATACGCATCCTGATGCGATTCCGAAAACAGTACAGTTTATTGATAAATACGTAAAAGGAAATCGTGTCGGCATGATTTATAACTCTGGCGAGCAAAATTCAGTGGCACAAGTGGAAACCGTCAAAAAGGCGATGAAAGGGACAGATTTAAAAATTGTTCCGGTTTCTGTATCGACATCAGCGGAAGTAAAGCAGGCGGCGGAGTCGCTTGTCGGCAAAGCGGACTGCATTTATATTATTACGGATAATACCGTTGTTTCCGCGCTTGAGTCAGTGATCCAAGTAGCAAGCGACCATGATATTCCGTTGTTTGTCGGTGAATTAGATTCAGTGAAGCGCGGCGGGTTTGCTGCTTACGGATTTGACTACTATGACATTGGATATGAAGCCGGAGAAATGGCTGCGCAAATTCTCAAAGATGGCAAAAAACCGTCTGATCTGCCTGTGCAATATCCGAAGAAGTTGAAACTGCTTATTAACAAAAAAGCGGCAAAAGACATGAACATTGAACTTAATCCAGAATGGGATTCCATTGCAGAATATATTGAATAAATTAAAGTACATCCCTCCTTATATAAGGAGGGATGTACTTTCAAAGGATGGGGTTGTGATGTCGACAGCGATTTTTAGCGCAATTGAAGCAGGATTCATTTATGCGATTATGGCGTTAGGAGTGTATTTATCCTTTCGCATTTTAGATTTTCCTGATTTAACGGTGGATGGAAGTTTTGTTACCGGGGCGGCGGTGGCGGCTGTGCTTATTGTGAACGGAACGAATCCATTTCTTGCCTCTGCCGTTGCGCTGTTAGTCGGGTTCGCCGCCGGTTCGGTCACCGGAATATTGCATGCGAAAGGGAAAATTAATCCGCTGTTATCGGGAATTTTAATGATGATTGCGCTTTATTCCATTAATCTGCGGATTATGGGGCGTTCGAACGTTCCGCTTTTACAGCAGGACACGGTCATGACGGCGATGATGGAAGCATGGCAAAAAACAGGGCTAGACGAAGCGCTCAACAGTGTTATTTCTTTTTCGGGATTTGTGCCGCGCACATGGGCGATTTTTGTGACGATGGCTTTTGTCGTCATAGTTATCAAATTGCTTCTTGATCAGCTGTTGAAAACGGAAATTGGTTTAGCGCTGCGCGCGACGGGCGACAACAAGCAAATGGTTTCCAGCTTTTCCGCCAATACCGATTGGCTGACGATTTTCGGCCTCGGTTTATCGAATGCGCTCGTTGCTTTTTCGGGGGCGCTTGTCGCGCAATATGGCGGGTTTAGCGATGTCGGCATGGGAATCGGCATGATTGTCATCGGGCTTGCCTCAGTCATTATCGGGGAAGCGCTGTTTGGTGCCCGTACGATTGCGCGCGCGACATTGGCGGTCATTGGCGGGGCGATTGTGTACCGCATCATTTTGGCGCTTGCTTTGCGCGTCCAGTTTTTAGAAACCGGAGACGTAAAGCTCATTACGGCGGTGATCGTCATGATTGCTCTCATTATCCCCAACATGATCGCGGCGCAAAAAGAAAAGCGGCGCAAAAAACGCAAAGCGCAAGAGAGGGGGGAGCATGTTGCTAGCGCTTAAACAAGTTACAAAAGTGTTTAACGAGGGAACGATCGATGAAAAAGTGGCATTGCAGTCGATCAATTTGACATTGGCTCCCGGCGATTTCGTCACGATTATCGGCAGCAATGGCGCGGGAAAATCGACGATGATGAACATTATCTCCGGTCGCCTCTTCCCTGATGCTGGTTCTGTCTGGATCAACGGAAAAGACGTCACGTCGCTCCGGGAACATGAGCGGGCCCGCTACATCGGGCGCGTGTTTCAAGACCCGCTTGCAGGCACGGCTCCGAATATGACGATTGAAGAAAATTTGGCGCTTGCTTATAACCGGACAAAGCGGCGCACGTTAACATTTGGGGTGACGAAAAAGCGCCGTGACTTTTTCCGCGAGGCGCTGGAGACACTTCACCTCGGTTTGGAAAATCGTTTAACCGCGAAAGTCGGCCTGTTGTCCGGCGGGGAACGCCAAGCTTTGTCGCTCTTAATGGCCACATTCACTAAACCGGACTTGCTTCTTTTGGATGAACATACGGCGGCCCTCGATCCGGCGCGGGCGGAGTTGATAACGGAGCTGACGAAAGAAATTGTTGAAAAATATAAACTGACGACATTAATGGTCACACACAATATGGAACAGGCGCTTCGCTTAGGCAACCGCCTGATTATGATGGATCAGGGGCAAATTATTTTCGAAGCGAGCGGAAACGAAAAACAATCATTGACGGTCGAACGGCTGCTCCAGGAGTTTCAGCGCATCCGCGGCAGCCAATTCGCCAGCGACCGCGCAGTGCTTGGTTGATGGAAAAAAGCGGGGAGAGATTCCCCGCTTTCCTAAGTTACTTGCGTGATGCGTTTTTGTTTTTCATGGCAAGCCCCGCCGCTTCTTCATAGGCAGCTTGCAGTTTTCTTGTAACCTCTCCCGGTTTTCCGCCGGCAATGAGCTGCTCTTCGACTTGGATGATGGGGATAATGCTTGCTGTCGTGCTTGTTAAAAACATTTCATCTGCTTTAGCGATATCTTCGGTGGAAAACGCTTCTTCGATGAATGGGATATGCAGCAAATCGCAAAATTGTTTCACTTTCATGCGGGTAATGCCGTTTAAAATGCGCTCCGTCGCCGGATGTGTGTACACTTTTCCGCCTTGGACAAGGAAAATGTTAGAAGAGCTGCCTTCAGTGATTTTTCCATCTCGATAAAAGATCGCCTCAAACGCCCCGCGTTCTGCTGCTTCCTGTTTTGCCAGCACGTTCGCAAGAAGGTTCAAGCTCTTAATATAGCAATATTCCCAGCGGACATCTCTCGTTAAAATCGCCCGCACTCCGTTTTCGGCTTCCTGCAATTTTCTTGGCATTTCGCGAATGTAGGCGAACAAGTTCGGGCGGTTTTCGGCAGGAAATGCGTGAGCGCGCGGGAAGCTTCCTCTTGTAACTTGGAGATAGACGATCGCGTCTTCTTTGACGCCATTCATTTTCCGCAGCTGCTCCAGTTTTTCGATGAGATCCTCTTTTTCGAAAGGCACAGCTAGGCGGATCGCTTCCGCCGAACGGTAAAGGCGATCAATATGTTCTTGCAATAAAAAATATTTCCCATGGTAGATGCGGACCACCTCATAAACGCCGTCTCCGAACTGCAATCCCCGTTCTTCTAGCGGATATGCCACTTCCTGATAAAGAAAAAAACTTTTTTCCGTCAGTACGTACGGTTTTAAAGTCATTCCCTCATCCCCTTTGCCAAGTTTCATTATGTAGTCATAATTCGAGTATATCACAAAATTCTGTTATATTTTCTTGGTCTGTTCCATTGGGCAATCCATTCGTTTTGCCAAACAATTGCCAAAAATCGATGTTGTTGCAGTGTGGTGGAAAAAAGGATAAAATTTTTAGACAAATAAAAATAATATGAATGGAAAAGAGTAGGAGGAGAAGCGGTGGAAACGACGTGGACAGAAACAACTTCATCATCATTTCGCCAAGGTGTGCAAGCAGGAGTAACCATTGCGATCGGCTATATGCCAATCGCCCTTACGTTTGGCTTGCTTGCAAAAACGACGGGATTAACACTTGTCGAAACGACTATGATGAGCGCGGTTGTGTACGCCGGAGCGGCGCAATATATCGCGTTAAATTTGTTTGCCGTCGGCACGGGAGCATTTGAAATTGTGCTGACAACGTTTATTTTAAACATTCGCCATTTTCTCATGTCCGCTTCGTTAAATGAAAAAGCGGAGCCGGATGCGCTTTGGAAGAAAGCGCTTTATGCGTTCGGCATTACCGATGAAACGTTTTCCGTTGCAGCAATGAAAGAAGGCACGGTTAACGCGTCTTACATGTTCGGGCTCGGTTTGATGGCATACGGAAGCTGGGTCGTGAGTTCGGCGATCGGATATATCGTTGGCGCAAACTTGCCAAAAAGCTTGCAGGAAAGCATGTCCGTGGCGCTGTATGCGATGTTTATCGGCCTGCTCGTTCCGGCACTGAAAAAGCAGCGGAAAACGGTGTTGCTGGCGGGAATGGCGGCAATCATCAATTCCATATGCACGATTTTCTTACATATTTCCAAAGGATGGTCGGTGGTGATTGCAACATTGGCGGCAGCGATCATCATGCAATGGTTTGTGGAAGAAAGCGAGGCGAAACAAGATGAATAACACGATCATTTGGATGATTATCGGCATGGGGCTTGTAACATATATTCCGCGCATGCTTCCGCTTGTCGTGTTTCAGCGCGTCAAGCTGCCGGCGTTTTGGCAAGGCGTCTTGAAAAATGTCCCGTACGCAACATTAGGTGCGCTTATCATTCCGGGAATTTTTTTGATTAATGATGATGTTTGGTTTGGCATTCTTGGATTGATAAGCGCATTTGTATCGGCGTGGCTCGGCGCAAACGTCATCGTCGTCGTTCTTGTGTCTGTGATGGTGTTGAGCGTTTACGCGCTGTTTGTATAAGAATATAAAAAAACGTCCACATTTGGACGTTTTTTTACTATGCAAAAAAATGGCGCCGGTAGCTTTGGGATGGGACAAGCAATAAAATGAGTGTTTGTTGAATTATTTTAATTCGTCCATAATTGCTGCATAAACTTCCTGTACGTGAAATCGTTGTTTTCCCATGCCGAATTGTTCAATCACGCGCCCGTTCTCATCTAATAAATAAGTTAGCGTCGTATGGATGAGCATGCCGTTTCCGGGATCGCGATATTGGAAATCAAAGGCGTCGGCGATTTTTTTTGTATCTGCTTCACTCCCGCGCAAAAACAGCCATCCTTGCTTGCTGTTGGTCACTCCAAACGTTTTCGCGTACGTTTGGAGTTTTTCGCGGGTATCCCGTTTTGGATCGATCGTAATAGTGATGAATTCGACGTTTTTTCCAAACACATGTTCATGTTCTAATTTTTCCCGTAATTTTGTCATTTGAAACGTCGTGTTTGGACAGACATCCGGGCAGTTCGTATACATAAATTCCAGCAAGCGAATTTTCGGCTTCCCATCACTGAAGCGATATTCTTCCCCCCAGGCTGTTTCCATGACGACATCTTTAGGCAGTTCCATTTTTGCTTGCCGGTATACGGTGAAATAAAACACTCCGGCGCCAACACAAAGGATAAATAAGATAGTTAACGATAAATACAATTTTTTCACCGTCATCACTCTCCCTATCATTATCATACAGGAAAATAGCCATTTATACGAACGGCATTTGTGACACTTCTTTGGCGCAGGAAGATGCATGCTATGTTTTAGGAAAAGCGCGCTGCGGATCGGAGATGGTTTTTATTCGAAGGGAAGCTGTTTTTTATACATGACAGCGATTTTCGAATGAGTTATATACCGTGAAGAAACGCTTCTGCGAACAAAAATTTTTTGCTGTCTTTTTAAAATTTTAAAAAAACTATTTTCATTTTCGGGATTCTGTTATATAATAACAGCGTACAAAATAATAATGTATTATAACAATAAGGATGGGGGAAGGAAAATGGCAAGTTTTACAGAACGTGTCAAACAGTTGGAAGAAAGTTGGAAGGATGAAGAGCGTTGGAGAGGAGTTGTCCGTCCGTATAGTGCGGAAGATGTCATCAAATTGCGTGGCTCTCTGGATATCGAATATACGTTGGCGCGCCGCGGGGCGGAAAAACTTTGGAAGTTGTTAAATACGGAAGATTATGTCAATGCGCTTGGCGCATTAACTGGAAACCAAGCAGTCCAGCAAGTGAAAGCAGGGCTAAAAGCAATTTACTTAAGCGGATGGCAAGTTGCGGCTGATGCTAACCTTGCCGGGCAAATGTATCCGGACCAAAGCTTATATCCATCCAACAGCGTGCCGCATGTAGTAAAACGGATTAATCAAGCGTTGCAACGCGCCGATCAAATTCAATATTTGGAAGGAAGCGGTGATATCGATTATTTCGTGCCGATTGTTGCCGATGCGGAAGCAGGTTTTGGCGGTCAATTAAATGTGTTTGAATTGATGAAAGCGATGATTGAAGCAGGCGCTGCTGGCGTTCACTTTGAAGATCAGCTTTCTTCGGAGAAAAAATGCGGTCACTTAGGCGGAAAAGTGTTGCTTCCGACGCAAACGGCGATACGCAACTTAATTGCGGCGCGTCTTGCGGCGGATGTCATGGGTGTGCCGACAGTGTTAATTGCCCGCACAGACGCGAATGCGGCGAATTTAATTACGAGCGATATTGACCCGCGCGACCATGAATTTATTACTGGTGAACGGACTCCAGAAGGTTTTTACCGCACGAGGGCAGGTCTTGACCAAGCAATTGCCCGCGGCCTAGCGTATGCGCCGTATGCGGATTTAATCTGGTGCGAAACGAGCGAGCCGAACCTTGAAGAAGCGAGACGTTTTGCGGAAGCGATTCATGAAAAATTCCCGGGCAAATTGCTCGCTTACAACTGCTCGCCGTCATTCAACTGGAAGAAAAAATTGGACGACGAAACGATTGCCAACTTCCAAAAAGAACTCGGAAAAATGGGCTACAAATTCCAGTTCGTCACTCTCGCTGGCTTCCATACGCTAAACTACAGCATGTTCGAGTTGGCCCGCGGATACAAAGAACGCGGCATGGCAGCATATGCAGAATTGCAACAGGCGGAATTTGCCGCAGAAAAATACGGATACACCGCTACAAAACATCAGCGTGAAGTCGGTACTGGTTACTTTGACGAAGTGGCACAAGTGATTTCCGGCGGTGAATCATCGACGATTGCGTTAAAAGGTTCGACAGAAGAAGAACAATTCACCACAGCATAAAGGGGATATGGGGGAGTTTATATAAAAGAGAAGGGGCTGGCCTAAAAGGAATTAACACTTCCTTTGAGAGACCGCCCCTCTTATTTATAGTTCGGCGGCTTGCTAAGGAGAGACCGCCGGATTTTTTTGTTTCGCGAAGAAGAGAATTTTCTGTTTTTGAAATAAGGAGATGGTTTTTGCGACCACAGGATAATCTATTACATGTGCCGCCAACTCCGGAAGTTTAACTATAACCCGTTTCTTATCCAAAGCGCCATTATGATCACAGGGGAAGCGGTCGAAAAAAGGCACTTGGCAATATGGCGGAAGACGATGATTGCATAAATTGACGAACATTGATGCATCATAAACACAGGAGGCGATCAATGATGAAAAAGGAAAACAAAAAAACAGAAATGCCGTTTGCTCCGATGTTGCAGCCTGAATTCCGAATAAGCACAGATTTTCATTTCCATCCAGCTTTTTTGAATGAGGAAGCGTATGCTGGGGATTCGATCGGAGAGCATACAGTGCTTGAAGAAGTGAACGAATATTTGGCGGAAGGGGAAATTAAGCAACTATTTGATAATTCCTGATCTAATCGATTTTCATCACAACAAAAAAACGATTATATTTTTTGAAAATATAGAAAAATATAACTATTAATGGTATGATAGAAATGGGTACAATGTATGACGAGAGGAGAGAAAATGGAATGAAAGTAAACGAGTTTATCATCTTGGATCAATTTATTATAAGCCGCTATACCATGGCGGTTTTGCCGCATCACTTGCACGGCAATTCGTATGCTAAGGTTGTGGAAGAAGATGGCGAGTATGTTGTCAAAATGCGGCCGCTTGATATTATTAAACGCAGCTGCGACTATTACGGCGCTAGCTTTCGAGGCAGGAGAGACGGGACGAGAGCTGTCATTGGCGTTACGCATAAAGCCCCGATCGCGATTGAACCGCTCAATGAAATTTACGTTTTTCCGACGATTTCCCCTAACGATTCCCGCTGCGTATGGATTTCTCACCTTCACGTATATAAATATGAACCCACAAAAAATGACCAGACGATCGTCTATTTCGCCAATGAAAAAAGTCTTTTGCTTGATGTTTCCTATTACTCTTTTATGAATCAGCTTTATCGCACGGCACAGCTGCGGACGAAATTATCAGAGCGGATGGAGGCGAGAGAACGTAAATTGCAATATGTATTTCGCATGGATCGCTCTAATGGATGGCAGCAGCGATAATTTTTAAAAAGCCGCTCTTCCACTCGGTGCATGTTTCAAGCGCAAGCAAAGTGGGAGAGAAGCGGCTTTTTTTTAACGAATTCCATTATTTTGATAGTTAGTATATGTGAAGAGTAGTTCAAATTCTTTGTACAAATGTGTAAAATAAATATATAGCATGATGTGAATGGGGAGTATGCATGGACATCGAAACAATCAAACAATGGTTCACTCTTGAAAGCGTGCTATCAGCGTTGGAACAATATCGTTCATTTGGAGTGATTCCAGGCATTGTCGCGACATTATTGGAAGCTTTTCTTCCGATTTTGCCAATGTTTGTATTTGTGATGGCAAACGCAGCGGCATTTGGTTTATGGCAAGGATTTCTTATTTCGTGGTTCGGCGCATGCCTTGGTTCTATTCTTGTTTTTTTAATTACGCGAAAAATCGGACAAAAGCGTTTTTTTCATTTTGTGAGCCGCCACCGAAAAGTGAGACAGTTTATGCATTGGATTGAGCGTCATGGGTTTGGGCCAGTGTTTTTATTATATTGTTTTCCGTTTACTCCATCGGCAATAATCAATGTTGTTGCCGGATTGTCGCGAATGAGCCTTCAGCAGTTTGCTTTGGCAGTATTATGCGGCAAGATGGTGATGATTTTTACGATTAGCTTTATTGGATACGACATCACTGCGCTGGTGAAACAGCCGTTGCGTACAGTCATGGTAGCGGTCGTGATCGCATTGTTATGGTATGCTGGAAAAAGAATAGAGGCAAGGTTTTCTTTAACGGAAAAACAGCGCGATCGCGAAGATTTATAATGACAGGTGGCGATGGGAAGATGGGCGAAAAGAGACGGCGCAAGTTATTTCTTTTTGGAAGTATACTCACACTTATTTTGATATTGCGCTTTCTTTGCTTCACCAACTATATGGTCGAGGGAAAATCGATGATGCCGACATTGCAGGAAGGAAATTTGCTCATTGTCAATAAACTAAGCTATCAAATCGGCGATATTCATCGCTTTGATGTTATTGTCTTTCACGCCAATAAAAAAGAAGATTATGTGAAGCGTGTGATTGGGCTGCCTGGCGAGCAAATTGAATATAAAAATGATGTGCTGTATATTAACGGAAAGAAAATCGCCGAACCATATTTGCAGCCATATAAACAAAAATGGGGCGGCGGAAAGCTGACAGGAGATTTTACGCTAGAAGAACTTACGGGGAAAAAAAGAGTGCCGAAGGGATGTATCTTTGTCCTTGGCGATAACCGGTTAAGCAGCTGGGACAGCCGGCATTTTGGCTTTGTCAAAATAAGCCAAGTAGTTGGAAAAGTCGATTTGCGCTATTGGCCTGTCCGGCAATTTTCCGTTCGGTTTTAAAAGTATTCATCGTGCGGCATAGCTCGTGAATACTTTTTTCTTCAAAAACAGTATCGTTTTCTTCTGTATGCGCTCGTGAAATGGAAAATGGGAAGTTAAGCGGGATTTATGCTTTAAAAATACGAACATATGTGCTACAATAAAAGAAATAGAGGAAAATGAAGGTGATGCCGATGTCGCTCCGATTTCTCTTAGGAAGATCCGGAAGCGGAAAAACAACGACATGTCTTAACGAAATTCGCGATAAACTGAAAGAAGATCCGAAAGGGAACCCGATTGTTTATCTCGTTCCGGAACAAATGACGTTTCAATCGGAATATGCATTAATACATACACCAGGATTGGCCGGAATGATGCGGGCGCAGGTGTTTAGCTTTACGCGGTTGGCGTGGCGCGTTTTGCAAGAAACGGGCGGAATGAGCCGATACCATATTAATGAGATTGGCATGCAGATGATGATTCGGAAAATTGTCGAACATCGGAAGCAACAATTGAAATTATTTGGCCGTGCTGTCGATAAAGCGGGCTTTATTCAACAGCTTCACGATATGATTACAGAATGCAAGCGCTACTGTGTTGCTCCACAGCATCTTCGCGAACATGTCAAATTCTTGGAAGAACAAGGAAAAAGACCGGCCGAAAAGGTGTTAGCGGATAAGTTAAACGATATATCTATCGTTTATGAGGAGCTTGAGAGAAGCTTATTGAATCATTACATACATTCTGAAGACTATTTGCGATTGCTTGCTGAAAAAATCCCGCACTCCCGCTATTTGCGGAATGCGGAAATTTATATTGACGGGTTTCACCAATTTACGCCGCAGGAGTATATGGTGCTTGAACAGCTGCTTATTCATTGCAAGCGCGTCACTGTTTCATTAACGGTGGATGCCCCGTACGACGATTGGCTGCCAAATGAGCTACATTTATTTTATTTAACCGCGAAAACGTATCATGATATTCGCCAAATGGCGTTGGCAAACGGAATCGCATTGGAAGATGCCATCATTCTCGAAAAAAATATGCGCCATCAAGAAGGGGCGCTTGCCCATCTGGAAGCGCATTATCATGCCCGCCCTGCCGTCGCTTTCCCGGAAAAAACGGATTCCATCATCGTATATGAAGCGGCAAACCGCCGCGCGGAAGTCGAAGCGATTGCCCGCGAAATCGTCCGCCTTGTTCGTGACGAAGGATATCGTTACCGCGATATCGCTTTGATTGTCCGCAATACGGAAGATTATCGTGATTTAGTGAAAACCATTTTTTCTGATTTTCATATTCCTTATTTTATGGATGAAAAAGAGTCGATGCACCACCATCCGCTTATTGAGTTGCTGCGGGCCAGCATGGAAATTATAACATCGCGCTGGCGCTACGAATCGGTGTTTCGCGCCATTAAGACCGATTTACTATTTCCAGTGGAAGAAGATACCGCCGCGCTGCGCGAAGCGATGGACCGGCTGGAAAACTATGTTCTTGCATACGGGATTAAAGGGGAAAAGTGGACGAATGGCGAACGGTGGACATATCGCCGCTACCAAGCGTTGGAAGGGCTATCCGTCCCGCAAACAGATGAGGAAAAGCAATATGAAGAAAAATTGAATCAATGGCGTGATATGATTGCAGCACCGCTTTCAAAGCTAGAACGCCGCATGCGCAGAGCGAAAGACGGCAGGAGCCTTTGCGAAGCGATTTATTTGTTTTTAGAAGAATTGCAAATTCCTAGAAAGCTAGAGAAAATGAGCAAGGAAGCGGAAGAACAAGGAAGGCTGATGGAAGCGCGGCAGCATGAGCAAGTATGGAATGCGGTGATTGATTTATTCAATCAATATGTCGATATGTTAGGAAGCGAGCCGATCCCGCTGGCGGAGTTTGCGAAAATTATCGAAACGGGGCTTGACCGCCTTGAGTTTTCGCTCGTTCCGCCTGCGATCGACCAAGTGATTATCGCCCAATTAGATCGCTCGCGGCTTATTGATGTCAAATGCGCGTTTATTGTTGGCGTAAATGAAGGGGTCATCCCGGCGAAAGCGAAAGAAGACGGATTGCTCGCCGAAACGGAACGAGAGATTTTGCAGCAGTTTGGAACGAGAGTCGCGCCGGGGGGAAGAGAGCAGCTGTTTTATGAACCGTTTTTCATTTATTTAGCATTAACGTGCCCAAGCGAACGCCTGTATGTGACATATCCGCTGGCAAACGAAGAAGGAAAGGCGCTCTCGCCTTCGCTCATTATTAAGCAGCTTGCCGATTTATTCCCGAATTTACAAAAGCATGTTTGCGGTAACGATCCGCTTGATGCGGAGCATGCAGAACAACAAGCATTTATCACCGTTCCGCGGGCGACGCTGACATATCTTGTGGCGCAGCTGCAAGCATGGAAGCGGCATTATTCGATTGCGCCGCTTTGGTGGGATGTATATAACTTTTACGCAAGCGATCCGCAATGGAGAAAGCAGGCGCGCAAAGCGATTGCCGGGCTGTTTTATACGAATGCGGCAACGCCGCTGAAAAAAGAAATAAGCAAGCGGCTGTACGGAAAAAAAATTCAGGCGAGCGTATCGCGCATGGAGCAGTTTCAAAAATGCCCGTTTTCCCACTTTGTTTCTCATGGATTGCGGCTGAAGGAGCGGGATGTTTTTCGGCTTGATGCTCCTGATATCGGGCAGCTGTTTCACTACGCTCTGAAAATCATTTCCGACCGCCTCCGTGAAGCAAAAATAGATTGGCGCTATTTGTCCAAACAACAATGTGAACAGTTGTCAGCCGAAGCAGTAGAACAAATTGCGCCGCTCATTCAGCAGCAAGTGCTGCTCAGCTCCAATCGTTACCATTATATGAAGCGGAAGCTGCAGAACGTTGTTGCGCGGACAACAAACGTATTAAGTGAGCACGCCAAGGCAAGCGGCTTTGTGCCGATAGGTCTCGAGCTGGAATTTGGGCCAAACGGCGCACTTCCGCCGCTTACGTTCCGCCTTCCGGACGGAACGGTAATGGAGCTTGTCGGACGCATCGATCGCGTTGATAAAGCGGAAAGTTCGAGAGGAGTGCTGCTGCGCGTCATTGACTATAAATCAAGCGCCAAAACGCTCAATTTAGCAGAAGTGTATTATGGTCTGGCGCTGCAAATTCTCACTTACTTGGACATTGTGCTCACTTATGCGGAACAGCTGGTCGGCAAAGAAGCGTTTCCGGCCGGAATTCTTTATTTCCATGTGCACAATCCGATTATTAAAAGCGACCAGCTCCTTCATGATGAAAAAGAAGCGGAACGGAAGCTGCTGGAACAATTTAAAATGCGCGGTCTTTTGCTTGGGGATGTGGAAGCAATCCGCTTGATGGACACGCAAATGGAGGAAGGAAAATGGTCGTTGATCGTTCCGGCGCAAATTACGAAAAAAGGGGCGATTCACGCCAAATCTTCTGTCGTCAGCGAGGAGAATTTTTGGCATCTCCGCCGGCACATCCGGCATCTGTTTCAAATGATCGGCATGCAAATTATCGATGGAATCGTTGATGTTGCACCATACAAGCTGAAAGAGCAGACGCCTTGCGAGTTTTGTGCGTTTAAGCCAGTTTGCCAGTTTGACGAATCGTTTCCAAACAATCGCTATCGCCTGTTAGTTCCGCAAGAAAATCATGAAATCGTGCAAAAATTATCGGAAGGGAAGGACTTCGATGAGTAACGTTTTTCGTCCGAAGACGAAGGAAAGTCAGTGGACGGATGAACAATGGAAGGCTATTGTGGCGGACGGATGCGACATTTTAGTAGCAGCAGCGGCGGGATCGGGAAAAACGGCAGTGCTTGTCGAACGGATCATCCAAAAAATCACAGCGAAAGAAGACCCGGTGGATGTCGACAGGCTTCTTGTCGTGACGTTTACAAACGCTTCTGCGTCGGAAATGAAAACGAGAATTGCAGAAGCGATCGAGCGCGAGCTGGACAAACAGCCAAATTCGCTTCATTTGCGGAGACAGCTTAGTCTGTTGAACCGCGCTTCGATTTCCACGATTCACTCGTTTTGTTTGGATGTCGTTCGCAAATATTACTATTTGATCGATATCGATCCCGTATTTCGCATTGCTGATGACACGGAAGCGGAATTGCTGAAAGAAGAAGTGATAGAGGAACTGCTCGAAGAAGAATATGGAAAAGCAGACAATGAGCCGTTTTTTGACATTGTGGACCGCTATACAGGAGACCGGAGCGACGCCGAGCTGCAAGAAATGATTTTAGCCATCCATGAGTTTTCCCAATCTCATCCTGAACCATGCAAATGGCTTGATCAGCTTGTCGCAATGTATGATGTTGATGAAAATGACCGATTGGAGGAAATTCCATATATTTCTTGGATGAAAAGGTTTGTAAAGATGGAATTGGACGCGGCGAAACGCCTTGTTTCAAAGGCGCTGCAGCTCGCGAATTTGCCTGGGGGCCCGCTGCCGCGCGCCGAAAATTACCGCGATGATTTGCGGATCATTGCCCATTTGGAAACGTTGTTGGAACGCTCATGGGACGAGCTGTATGAAGCGTTTCAGTCATTATCGCTATCACGTTTAAAATCGTGCCACGGTGATGAATATGACCCGCGGCTGCTCGAAGAAGCCAATTCATTGCGCGATCAAGCGAAAAAGAAATTAGAATCGTTGCGCGACAATGTGTTTTCGCTCCGGCCGGCTACGTGGCTTCACCATATGCGGGAAATGAAACCAATTGTTGAAACGATTGTTCGGCTCGTAAAACGGTTTGCGGAAATGTTTCAAGCGCGTAAACGCGAAAAAGGAATCGTTGATTTTTCCGATTTGGAACATTATTGTTTGCAAATTTTGCGCCATCCTGATTCTGCTGACGGGCAATGGCTTCCATCTGATGCCGCTTTGGATTATCGTGCCCAATTTATCGAAGTGCTTGTCGATGAGTATCAAGATACGAACATGGTGCAAGAAGCGATATTGCAGCTTGTGGCAAAAGGCGGAAATTTGTTTATGGTGGGTGATGTTAAGCAATCCATTTACCGCTTCCGTTTGGCGGAACCGCTGTTATTTTTAAGCAAATACAAACGGTTTACGGCAGACGGCACACACCCGGGAATGAAAATCGATTTGTCCAATAATTTTCGCAGCCGCGCGGAAGTTTTGCACGGCACGAACTTTATTTTTAAGCAAATTATGGGGGAAACAGTCGGGGAGATCGAATATGACGAAACGGCGGAACTAAAATATGGAGCCGTTGACTATCCAGACAGTGAGCATGCTGCGCCAGAGCTGATCGTGATTGACCGGAATAGCGAAGAAGGCGAAGAAAGCGGGGAATTGGACGCAAACGATCTGGCGGCAGCCCAGCTCGAAGCGCGCATGATGGCAAAAAAAATAAAGGAGATCGTCTCTGAGCCGCTGCATGTCTTTGATCGCAAAGCAAAGCGGATGCGCCGCGCCATGTATCGGGACATCGTCATTCTCCTCCGTTCGATGACGGCTGCTCCGCAAATAATGGAAGAATTTCGTGCACAAGGTATTCCGGTGTATGCGGATTTGTCTTCCGGATATTTTCAGGTGACAGAAATAGCTGTCATGCTGTCGTTATTAAAGGTGATCGATAATCCATATCAAGATATCCCGCTTGCGTCGGTTTTGCGTTCTCCCATTGTCGGCTTAAACGAAAATGAGTTAGCGTTGATCCGCATTCATGAGAAAAAAGGCACGTTTTATGAGGCGATGATGTCATTTTTACATAAAGCGGCGGATAACAAGGAAGAGGAAATGCTGCAGCAAAAATTGCGCCTTTTTTCCGAACAGCTGCATCAATGGCGGACGATGGCGCGGCAGCGTTCATTGGCGGATGTGATTTGGCAGCTCTATCGGGATACGCACTTTTATGATTTTGTCGGCGGTTTGCCAGGCGGAAAGCAGCGCCAGGCGAATTTGCGCGCGCTTTATGACCGGGCGCGTCAATATGAAGCGACGTCATTTCGCGGGCTGTTCCGCTTTTTGCGGTTTATCGAGCGCCTGCAAGAACGCGGCGATGATTTAGGAGCGGCGCGTGCGCTTGGCGAACAAGAAGATGTTGTTCGCATTATGACGATACATAGCAGCAAAGGGCTTGAATTTCCGATCGTCTTTGTCGCTGGTTTGGCGCGTCCGTTTAACACAAGGGATTTATATGGATCGTATTTGCTTGATAAAGAACTCGGTTTTGCGGCGCGTTTTGTTGATCCGAAGCTGCGCATCAGCTATCCGACATTGCCGCAAATCGCGATCAGGCAGAAAAAACGGCTCGATTATTTGGCAGAAGAAATGCGAATTTTATACGTCGCGCTAACGAGGGCGAAAGAGAAGCTATACTTAGTTGCGGCGGTGAAAGATGCGCAAAAGGAAATAGACAAATGGAAAAGCACTGCGGCCGAAGAAGAGTGGCTTTTGCCGGATGATGTCCGTGCTGCGGCGCGTTGTTATTTAGACTGGATCGGAAGGGCGCTCATCCGCCACCGCGACGGGCAACGCTTAGGCGACTTGCCCCATGTTTGCCGAGAAGTCGCTTCCCATCCATCCGTTTGGCGCATAACGATAGTTCCGGCTAGAGAACTGCATGACGCCAACCAAGAAACAGAGCAGTTGGATGAACAAATCGCCACTGCTCTGAAGCGGGGAGAGCGTGTTCCAACAGGGGGATATGCAGAAGAAGTGCAGCGTCTCCTTTCATGGAAGTATGCATATGAGAAAGAAACGCTTGTCCGCGCGAAGCAGGCGGTCTCCGAATTAAAACGGCACCGTGAAATTTTCGGGGAAAACGCGGATATAATGCTGCTTCATTCATTTTCCACGCCGCTGTTTGAACGGCCTATGTTTATGAGAGAAAAAACATTGACACCAGCGGAAAAAGGAACAGCGATGCACATCGTGATGCGGCATGTTGATTTGACAGTGCCGATTACGGAAGAAGTGGTTCGCGAGCAAATAGCGAAATTAGTGCAAATGGAGCTGTTAACGCACGAGCAGGCGGAAGCGGTTAACGTTTCGAGCATTGTTGCATTTTTCGATACGGAAATCGGCAAGCGCCTCCGCACTGCTAGCGAAGTTCACCGGGAAATACCGTTTAGCTTGGCGCTGCCGGCAAAAGAAGTGTACGGAGATGGAGTTGGCAAAGAAGGAAACATTCTCGTCCAAGGTGTCATTGACTGTTTGTTTGCCGACGAAAAAGGGCTTGTATTAATCGACTTTAAAACCGATGCAGTAAACAGGTTCGCAGGAGGGTGGCGCGAAGCAAAACAGGTGATGCTCTCCCGTTATCAAACACAAATGCAATTATATCGCCGCGCTGTGGAACAAATTTGGAAAATGAACGTGGATGAATGTTATTTATATTTATTTGATGGCTCTCATCTTCTTCCGATTTAAGGAAAAACGGAAAAGATGGAGCCCCCTTCCTAATATTTTTCAATGAGAAAGGAACGAGGCGTATGCGCATTTTACATACAGCCGACTGGCATTTAGGAAGAACGCTGGAAGGGAGAAGCCGGCTGCCGGAACAGGAGCAATTTATCGATGAACTCGCCGACATCGTCGAAAAAGAAAAAATTGATGTCGTGCTTATGGCGGGAGATGTGTTCGATTCTGTCAACCCGCCGGCGGCAGCTGAGCAATTGTTTTATGAAAGTCTCGCCCGCCTTTCCGATAAAGGAAAACGGCCCGTCGCTGTTATTGCCGGCAACCATGATCATCCTGAGCGGATTAGCGCTGCCGCGAAATTAGTAGCCGATTATGGAATCCTTTTGATCGGCTGGCCGGATACGGCGGTCTACCGCATCGAAGTGCCGGAGCGAAACGAAGCGATGATGCTCGCTCCGCTCCCGTATCCTTCGGAATCCCGTTTAGCGGAGCTGCTGTCCAAAGAACATTCGGAAATTTCTTTGCGCGACCGATACGACGAGCGGATTCGCCATTTGTTTGCGACGATGGCTGCTTCGTTTTCGGAAAAGACGGTAAACGTAGCCATGAGCCATATTTATGTCGCGGGGGGAAGCACATCCGATTCAGAGCGGCCGATTGAGGTCGGAGGCGCCTACACGGTGTCTGCCGCTAGTTTGCCAAAACAAGCCCAGTATGTCGCGCTCGGCCATTTGCATCGGCCGCAAGATGTTAAACGAGCGGAGACAGCGGCGCGCTATTCCGGCTCCCCGCTTGCCTATAGCTTTTCCGAAGCAGGATACGCCAAATCGGTTACGATTGTCGATGTAAAACCAGGGGAAACGGCGGCGGTTTCCGAAATTCCATTGTCGTCTGGCAAACCGCTAGTAAGATGGCGGGCGACAGAAGGGATTGCCCAAGTATATCGCTGGTGCGAGGAAGGAAAAGACGCATCTGCATGGATCGATTTAGAAATTCACCTTTCACAGCCGTTATCGATGGAAGAAATTTACCGGTTGCGCAAGCTTCATTCTGGTTTTGTTCATATTCGTCCAGTCTTTCCAGAAAAAGAAGAGCATATCGAGAGTGACAGACGAGAGCAATTATCATTGGAAGAGATGTTCCGCCGTTTTTATGAACGCCAAACAGGCGGCGGCAAAGCGGATGACGAGCTTGTCCGCTTGTTTTTAGAATTAGTGACGGAACAGGAAGAAGAGGGGGAGACGGAAGAGTGAAGCCGATTTCGTTAACGATAGCTGGTTTGCACAGTTTCCGCGAAAAACAAACGATTGATTTCCAATCGCTGTGCGAAGGCGGCGTTTTCGGTATTTTCGGTCCAACAGGAAGCGGAAAATCAACGATTTTAGACGCGATGACACTTGCGCTATTTGGCAGTGTGGAGCGCGCGCCAAACAATACGCATGGGATTATGAATCATGCGGAAAACGAGCTGTTCGTTTCTTTTACGTTTGAATTAGAAAACGCTTCATGCACGAAGCGCTATACGGTGGAGCGCAGCTTTAAACGCGGCGATGAATGGCGGTTAAAAAGCGGCATATGCCGGCTGATCGAAGTTGGCGCCGAAAATGTGGTGCTGGCGGATAAATCGACAGAAGTCAATAAAGCAGTAGAGCAATTGCTTGGTTTGACAATGAAAGATTTTACGCGCGCTGTTGTGTTGCCGCAAGGAAAATTCGCAGAATTTTTGTCATTGAAGGGAGCCGAACGCCGGCAGATGCTGCAGCGCCTTTTTCATTTAGAGCCGTATGGCGATAAGCTGAACAAAAAATTAAAAGAGAAACTTGCCGCCATTTCTAGCGAGTTAAATGAAGTGATCGCTGAGAAGACGGGGTTAGGAGACGCCTCGAAAGAAGCGGTCGAGCGGGCCAAACAAGAATTGGACATGTTCCGGGAGTTATTACAAAAGTGGAAAGCAGAATTGCATGATATGGAAAGAAAAATCGAACGAAATAAGCAATTATGGGCATGGCAAACGGAAAAAAAGGAACTTGAAGCGGAACTGGCGCGCCTTTCCGCGGAAGAACCGCATATTCGCGCATTGGAAAATAAAAAAGAACGCGCGGAACAAGCGGAACGAATGTGGCCATATCTTGAGCGGTATGAGGAAGCGCGCCGATTTGTTGCCAATGCGCAGCAAAAACAGCACGAATTGCGGCAAAAGCTCGCCCAGGCCGCAGCGCTGCATGAAAAAGCGATGCGCCATTATGAGCATATTCGCCAAGAAAAAGCCGCTTCCGAGCCTCGCTTGTTGGCAAAAAAAGAACAGTTAATCCAAGCGAAACAGTTGGCGGCGCAAATCCGTTCCCTTGAAGCGGAACTAAATGAAATGGAAAAACAAATCCGCGAGGCGGAAGGAGAAGAACGGAAAAAACGCGAGCTGTGGCAGGAAGCGGCCGCATTATATGAACGCGGGATCGAAAAACAACAGATGCTGAAAACAGAATTGCAAAAGCATTTAGCTTCTATAGAGCAGAAGGAAGTGATTGAACAGGCATATGATGAAAAACAACAAATCGAAAGAATAGCAGATGCGCTCCAACATATTCAGCAGCAATTGGCGCAAAAACAGCAAGCGCAGCAGCAAGCAAGCGAAGAAGCGGAAAAACGGAAACGGCAAGCCGAAACGGCAAACGAAAAATTGCGCCTTTTATTTCAAAAGATAGAAAAAATCTATCATTCTGTTTGTGAGCGGCAATGGCAGCTTGAAAAACTCATCTATCGGTATGAGCAACATTTGGAACAAGAACGGGAAAAAGCGGAACAGGCGAAAACTGCGGAGATGGCAGCAGTGCTTGCCAAACAGCTTCGCCAAGGAGAACCGTGCCCTGTTTGCGGGTCATGCGAGCATCCGAATCCGTATGTATATGAGCACCATGACAGCGGCAGCGACGAAAAGATCGCCATGTTTGAACAGCAAGTAAAACATGGGCAATCTTATATGCAAATGCTGCATGCGCTAAAAGCGCAGCTGGAGCAGATGGCGCAATTTATTGGGAATGAGTGGACGTTTCAACGGTTGGACGTAAGTAAATGGAAAGTAGAAGAAGATATCGATATTGCCGTGGAAGTGAAGGCGCTCCAGCAAGATTGCTTACAGTTAAAAGAAGCCGTTCAGCAGGCGCTGCAAAAATGGCGCGATGCCGAATCGGCGCAACAAGCGATCGAACAAGAAATGAGATTGCTTGAGAAAGATATACGAGAGCTGCAAACGGAATGGCAGATTCGTTTGCGCGAATACAACCAATTACAAGCAAGCTGGCGCGAAAAATATGCCGACTTTTCTTTTACTGAGATCGAAGTGATCCGCGACCAAATGCGGAGACGCGAAGAAACCGTCCGGCAGTTGCAAAAACGGATTGATGACAGCATCCCGTTTCTCGACAAAAAATTAAGCGAAAAAGAACAATTGGCCCAGCAATTGCAGGAGATAGAAACAGAAAAAGTCCGCCTCGTTTCGCTGCACAAAGCTAAACAGCAGCAGATCGACAGCTATAAACAACAATTGTTAGAAAAAGCAGGAACGGTACAAATGGAAAAGCAACTTCTGCACATCGAGCAGCAGTTGCTTCATTTAAAAAGCGGGGAAGAACAAGCCTATCAACGATGGCTGCAGGCACAAAAACAGTATCAAACGTTGGATGCAGAGGCGAAAGCGATACAGCAGTCATTGGAAGAAGGAAAAGCGCAGTATGAAGAAGCGAGATCGCGTTGGCTGCGGGAATTGGAAAAAACGGCATTTGCCGATGAAAACGAAGTGAAAGAAGCAAAGGCAGCAGAGGAAAAACGGTCCGAGTGGGAGCAGCAAATCAACGATTATTGGCAGAAAGTGCAACATGCCCAGCACCGCCTTGAGCAGCTTGCTGAAGCGATGGGCGGCGAAACGATTGACCAACAACAATGGGAACAATTGCAGGCTGTGTACGAAGAAGTGAAACAACAGGTAGACGGCACGATGCAGCAAGTTGGCTCCGCGCAAAATAAAGTGGAAGAATTGACGGAAAAACATAAACGTTTTGTAGAATTAGAGAAAAAACAGCAAGAGCTGACCGCTCTTGCGGATCGTTATAAACATTTGCAGTCGATTTTAAAAGGCAACAGCTTTGTCGAATTTTTTGCGGAAGAACAGCTCATTCAAGTGACGAGAATGGCTTCCGAGCGGTTAAGCTCGTTGACGAGACAGCGCTATTCGCTGGAAATCGACTCGCAAGGAGGCTTTCTCATTCGCGATGATGCCAATGGAGGGGTTAAGCGGCCAGTGACCACATTATCAGGCGGGGAAACGTTTTTAACGTCATTGTCGCTTGCCTTGGCGCTGTCGGCGCAAATTCAGCTGCGCGGGGAATATCCGCTTCGATTTTTCTTTTTGGATGAAGGATTTGGCACATTGGATGCGGAGCTTCTTGATACGGTTATTTCTGCACTGGAAAAACTTCATTCGCAGCGGCTGTCTGTCGGAGTAATCAGCCATGTGCAAGAAATCCGCGCCCGCTTGCCGAAACGGCTTATTGTTGAGCCGGCGGAGCCGGCTGGGCGGGGAACGAGAGTCAGGTTAGAAGTGATGTAGCTTTTACAAAATAAAATGCAAAGCTGCCGTTTCCTGAAAGGGAGCGGCGGCTTTGCTAATTGTTTGCAGCCACGTTGCTGTCAAACGCGTCAGAGTCAAATGTGTTTGTTAAATTGATGCCATTGTTGGTAATGATAAAATCTCCCGTATTGAATCCCCCCGAACCAGTCATTGTTTTGGTTGCTACTTTTGGAGCGATATAAAGGCAATCTCCCATTTGCACAACCGCTCCGCTGCTTACATTATTAATTTTTATAGGTCCGACGACAGAAGGCATTATTCTCCATCCCTTGCTATTGGTGAAGTTGTTTGGGTATTTCTCATAGAAGATGCTGAAGCATTCGGAGCAAGCTGGCGGATATGTTTAATTCTTGCTTCCGCATCAACGGTAGATGTGGAACCGATATGCACTACGCCAGCAGTGGAAACCGCTAGTATACGAATGGAACGGACGGAGATAACAGGCGATTGCTGGAGTGTTTGCAGCGAAATGTTGCGGCGGCCTGATTGCAATTTCGGAATCGTTTTTGTAAAAACAGGAAAAATGCTTTCCCCTTCGTTTCCAAAAAATAGCTCATATTGCCGCTGAACAGCAAGAACGCGAGCACGGGAGGTGATTTTCTGTGAGTCTCCAATCTGCAAAACAGAACTGAAAAGGATCGCTTCCCCATGAAAGAATTGGACGATCGATGTTCGCTTCATCATTGCCCCCCTCTTTGGATAAGCGGAACGAAAGGTCCGATGATTAATGATTCCGGAGGAGTGTCAAAAGCGGACGCGATATTAATGACATCCGCATCGCCGATTAAAAAAACAGCGGAACTTGTGACAGCGATTAAATGAATATCGCCAATATGAACATCCCGGTTGATCACAGTATAATTCATCATTCTCCTCCTTGCTTTGGCAAATGTTTTAGGAAAAGGTCAATCGATTGTTCAATATCCATTTTTACTTTTTGGAAAATTTCGTTAACGACGGCCTCCTCTTTATCCGATGCAGGAACATATCCATTATTCATTTTTTGATGCAAATAAAAACGAATTCGTTCATCTACTTGCCGGGCGATGTCTTGCAAAATAAAATGCCGGTATGTGTCATCAAGGCGGTGCGCGTATTGTGTTTCGAATTTTTTTATGGTTTCTTTTGCTTCCTTTTCTAAATAAGCGTGAACTTTTTCCTGAATGTTGCGGAATAAGACGGGTTCCGGCTTCGGAACAACCGTTTTTCCTGGTTGAACGGCAAAATCTTCAATAGTGCTGCCAACACCGTTAGGAGTAATGCCAATATTTAATGTTCCTTCCAATGTTTCTACTTTTAATTGGTCAAATTTATATTCGATTCGTTCAATATTGGTGCGCGGTTGCTGTTCCAGTTCTTTTAACTGCTTTTCTAGGAGGAGAAGCCGCTGCTCTAATGCCTGTATTTTTTTTGTTTGCCATGACAAATAGCGCTGTAACTTTGCCAAATAATCATATAGGGACATAATTGTGAACCCATCCTCTCCAAAGGCCCTCTTATTTCAGTATATGGACGACCAGTTGTTGTCAGCACCATTTTCCTGATTTTCTAACGGCCTGCTGAATGAAGCGGGACGAGAGGACCGACTATTTCTCCTGCAAGCGGAGCGGTAGCGATTGCCTCAGGAGCCTGTTCGGTGTATCCTCCGGTGTTCATTAATGTGGAAAGTGCTTGGATGCTGCCTGCACTGCCGATTTGCAGCACGGATGAGTTCGTGACAGAGCCAATTTTCAATTGGTAAATGCATATACTTTGATTAATGTAAAAATTCAATTTCTTCTCCTCCTTTAAACATTGGCTACTACATTTTCATCGGCGATATCCGCGTCATTAGTATTTGTATTGCTATAATAGTTGTAAATATGCAGACCATCTCCCGTGTTAAAAGAGCCGGCGCCGGCAAAGGTTTTGGCAACGCTTTGAGGTGAAATCGCAAACACGTCTCCAATATGAAATACGCCGCTGCTTGAGATGCTATTTAATTTGACGACTCCGACAAATGCTGGCATAAGAAATGCACCTTTCTCTCGTTCTTACGATAGTGTATGGGCACGGCGGCCAAAAGGTGAGCACTTTAATTATTTGCGGTAGTATTGGAATCAGCGACATCCGGATCGCTGGTGTTTGTGAAGCTGGTGAACGTGTTTGTTTGTAGAAAATCACCATTATTGTTGCCGCCAGAGCCGGTATTTGATTTAAGCGTGCTTTTTGGAGCAATTTGTAATACGTCTCCAAAATTCACCGTTCCGTCTCCGCTCACATGGGTAATTTTGATTGGGCCACTGATAAATGACGGCATACGTTTCCTCCTTTAAGTGATATGTTTACTGTTAATGTATGAAAAAAAGAGAAAACGGTTAAATGTGCGATGGATGTCCAGACGAATTGATTTTTTTGTCATAGGATGGTAACAATAAAACGATAAAGGGGAATGGATATGCCGGCGACGATTATCGGAGGAATTAAAGTAACGAGTGTAAGCGGAAACGGGACAGTAAATATGGGCGATGTGCTGCAAATCGCTCCAAAAAGCACAACGAAAGCAAACTCAGGAGCAGGTGGAGGGAATACAGGCGATTTTTTGCTGACAAACACATTTTGCAATGTCACCAATACGTTTGATCCTGATATAAAAGATTCGGGAGTACGTGGAAATAATTAGGATGGTCGCAATGAAAAAAGACCATCTTTTTTCTTTTTATACGTATAGTGTAATAATAAAAAATAATGTATAATATAATTATGAATTTTCTAAAATATTTAATAGGGGGATGGGATAATGAACGTGCCATTAATATTGACACAATTTTTGGATAGGGCTGTTTCATTGTACGGAGACAAAACGGCAATGATTTGCTCTGGCCGAACGCTTACATACAAACAATTAAACGAGCGGGTCAATCGGCTTTCTCACGGTTTGAAACAATTAGGCGTTGAAAAAGGGGATCGGGTCGCCTATTTGGCGCCAAATACGCTGGAAATGTTAGAAGGGTTTTACGGCGTATTTCAGCTTGGAGCAATCATGGTCCCGCTGAATACGCGCCTGAAACCGGATGATTATTTGTTTATTTTAAACCATAGCGAAAGCAAAGTGTTGTTTGTGGACCAAGATTTATATCATTTGATCGTGCCAATTAAGGAAAAGCTGCAGACGATAGAGACGATTATTGTCCATCAAAAAGATGAGGAAACAAATGAAATCGCTTACGATGAATGGCTGGCGCAGCATCCAAACACGCCGTTTGACCGGCCGGACATCGACGAAAATGATGTATGCAGCCTTTTATATACAAGCGGAACGACAGGAAATCCAAAAGGGGTCATGTTGACACATCGCAACAATTATCTTCACGCGTTAATATCCATGCATCATCTCCGCGTTTCCGATGAAGATACGTATTTGCATATATTGCCGATGTTTCATGTTAACGGATGGGGATCGCCATTTTATTATACGGCGAACGGAGCGACGCAAATCGGTTTACGGAAAGTCGATGCCAAGGTGATTTTTGATTATATCCAAACATACAAGGTAAGCGTTATGCATATGGCGCCGACCGTATTAAACATGCTCTTGCAGTATTATGACAAGCATAAGCCGGTCATCGACCATCCAGTCCGCGTTGTGATCGCTGGTTCTGCGCCGCCGCCATCCTTTGTCACGCGCGTGGAACAAGATCTCGGCTGGGAATTTATCCAAGTGTACGGCATGACAGAGTCTTCCCCGCTTAACCTAGTTTCCCAAATCCGTTCTCATTTGCGCGATTTGCCGCGGGAAAAACAGTACCGCCTGAAAGCGAAAGCAGGTTATCCGATGATCGGTTGCGATGTAAGAGTAGTGGACGAACATGGTGACGAAGTTCCGCATGATGGAAAAACGATTGGAGAGCTTGTTATAAGAAGCAACAATGTGATGAAAGGGTATTGGAAAAACCCAGAGGCAACGATGGAGACTATCCGTAACGGCTGGCTGTATACCGGCGATATGGGAACGGTCGATGAATATGGATACATTGACATTGTCGACCGGAAAAAAGATATCATTATCAGCGGCGGAGAAAATATTTCTTCCATTGAAGTAGAGGGAGTTTTATATGAACATCCAGCAGTGCTGGAAGCGGCGGTCATCGCTGCGCCGCATGAAAAATGGGGGGAAACGCCGCACGCATTTGTTGTCGTCCGACCGGGGCATGAAGTGACAGAGGAAGAGCTGATTGCCTTTTCGCGTGAAAAGCTGGCGCATTTTAAAGCGATTACCGGCGTTACGTTTGTCGATGAATTGCCAAAAACAGCATCGGGAAAAATCCAAAAAGTACATTTGCGCAAACAGTATTGGGATTCCATCGGAAAAACGGGACGTTATGTTAATTAATATAAAGCGATGAGCCATTGCCAAAGCGGACCGGTATCGATTGCGGGGAGCGGCTTGGCATGTTCAACATGAACATTGAATCTGTTATAAGATGTAAAATGTTTTCATAAGAAGTTCAACGGAGATGTGTTTGATGCCATGCCTATCCGATGAGCGGGAAAGAGCCGCCAAACACCTTTGCAGGAATGGAGCAGAGGGTGTCGGGCACACGCTGTTGGGCGGAATGCCGCTTAATGAAGAATAATGTTTAAAAATCAGAATATGATTCATCCCTTCCTGTTTCCCTCGTTGTAACAGTCACCGGCTTGGGCGGTACTTATTGCACCTGCCGGCAATTTTTCGGATCGGTCCGCTTGAATGGCTTATGGGAAAAAGCGTTCTTCCGCAAATAAAAAGCCCCTCCTAATGCGCTGCATTACTGAGGAACGGGTGAGGAAGAGTGATCGATCGGCGCTGTTTCCCGCAAATACCGATTAATCAGTTCGTCCAATTCTTGGCTGCATTGAATCGTTTCTTTAGCGGTAAATCCGTGCGTCAATGCCAATTCGATCATCTGTTGTCGCTTTTCCTCGATTAAAACAATGACCATTGTATTCACCATCAATCTTTTTATGGTAGAGGACATTTTTTTATTCTCCTGCATCCATTCATATTAAATTTTATTTAAGGATAAACGATGCCTGCACTTGACAGTGGCACTATAAACAATGGGTGCGACAATAAGGGAGCTAACGAGTGAAAGGAGCTAAACATTATTATACATATGGCGACGAAAAAGGAAAGGTATTCGTTAAAATAAGTGATAATTTTACTAATTTAGACAAAATTCAACAAACAGCAGGGATTTTCGCGCAAAGAACGAATATGAACAAGTTGTGTATATTCCAATTGGGAAGGAGATTTTGCAGTGAGATTTGTGACAGCGCAGCGCGGCAACGAAATATTTGTCGGAGCAATGGAGCAAGAGGAGAAAGTTGTCCATTTATGTCGTGCCGAACAGGCGATGCGCCAACAAGCAACGATTCCTTCGTCATTATTAGAATGCATCGGATTAGGGGATGAGTTTCTTCATAATGTGAAGGAAATTGTTGCATGGGCGAAAGAAAACCCGTCTGCGCAATATGTATATTCTTTGCGTGACGTACGGTTGCTGGCGCCGATTCCGCGCCCGGCGAAAAATATTTTTTGCATTGGAAAAAATTATGCCGAGCACGCCATGGAATTAGGAGGAAAGTCGGATATTCCACAGCATCTCATTGTATTTTCGAAAGTGCCGACAACGGTCATCGGACATGAGGAAACGGTGTTGCGCCACGCCGGTGTGACGGACGAATTGGATTACGAAGGGGAGCTGGCGGTGGTGATCGGCAAACGCGGAAAGGCGATCCGCAAAGAAGAAGCGCTTGATTACGTATTTGGCTACACCATTATCAATGACGTGACGGCGCGGGATTTGCAGGAACGGCATCAGCAATATTTGCTCGGAAAAAGTTTAGACACGTTCTGTCCGATGGGGCCGTGGATCGTCCACAAATCACTGATTGAAAACCCGAACAAGCTGGAGATTGAAACAAAGGTGAACGGGGAAATAAGACAAAAGGCGAGCACGGAACAATTTATTTTTAATGTGGAGACCATTATTGAAACCATTTCTCGCGGAATCACGCTGGAACCGGGGGATATTATCGCAACCGGAACGCCGGCAGGAGTCGGAAAAGGAATGAAACCGCCGCGCTTTTTGCAAACAGGCGATGTTGTTGAAATTACCGTGAAAGGAATCGGGACGTTAAGAAATAAAATCGGGGAATAAGAAAAAACGGGGCGTTTTTGTGTATCTGCCCCGTTTCGTTTTTTATGATTGGGCAAACACTTTTTTCACTTTTTCTATCGCCCAATCGAGTTCTTCTTTTGTTATGACGAGCGGCGGTGCAAAGCGGATGACGGTATCGTGCGTTTCTTTGCACAACAGCCCTTCATGATGCAATTTTTCGCAATATGGGCGGGCAGAAGTATGAAGTTCCATACCGATAAACAATCCTCTTCCCCGCACTTCTTTAATGTCTGGATGTTGGATTTCCCGCAATTTTTGGATGAAGTAGCTTCCCAATTCCAACGAGCGCTCCGCTAATTTTTCTTCTATAATTACGTCAATGGCTGCGCTCGATACTGCGCATGCCAGCGGATTTCCGCCGAATGTCGAGCCGTGCGAACCAGGATTAAACACGCCGAGAATCTCGCGGTTGGCTGCTACGCAAGAGATAGGAAACACACCTCCTCCAAGCGCTTTTCCAAGGATGTACATATCTGGAATGATGTTTTCCCAGTCGCAAGCAAACATTTTTCCGGAGCGGCCGAGACCAGATTGAATCTCATCGGCAATGTAAAGAACGTTGTTTGCTTTACATACATCGTGCGCTTCTTGCAAAAAGCCTTGCGGCGGAATGCGTACGCCCGCTTCCCCTTGGATTGGTTCAAAAATAAATGCGGCGGTGTTTTTTGTAATCGCTTTCTTCAGTGCGTTTATATCGCCGTATGGAATCACTTTTATGCCCGGCAGCATCGGCCCGAAACCGCGTTGATATTCCTCGTTTGAGGACATCGATACCGCTGCCATTGTCCGGCCATGGAAGTTATTTTCGCAAACGATAATTTCCGCTTTATCTTTTTCGACTCCTTTAACGTCGTACGCCCAGCGCCGCGCCGCTTTTAAAGCGGTTTCTACCGCTTCTGCGCCTGTGTTCATCGGCAAAACCATATCTTTCCCTGTCAGTTTCGCGACTTTTTCATACCAAGGGCCTAGCTGATCGTTATGGAACGCACGCGAAGTTAGCGTGAGGCGATCCGCTTGCTCTTTAAGCGCTTGAATAATTTTCGGATGGCGATGCCCTTGGTTGACCGCCGAGTAAGCGCTTAACATATCAATATAGCGATTTCCTTCTATGTCTTCCACCCAGACTCTTTCTCCTTTGGTGAGAACAACAGGAAGAGGATAGTAGTTGTTGGCACCGTATTGCTCTGTTAAACGGATCATTTCCGCTGTTTTACTCATGCCGCTTCCTCCCTAGTTATTGTTATTGCTGCCTTTTTCATTATAGCAGAAAATGCAATTATATATGCGGGCACATTTTATCCGGACATTTGTCTGCGCGCCATAAGCAGGCAAACGTTTCACGTGTTTAAAGTTTGTTTTTTCCGTTCGTTGCATGATATGATGATAATGAATTTCAGAAAAGGGAGGAACGATATGACACACGCGCATATAACAAGTTGGCTGATCACGATTGTATTATTTTTCGTCGCCGTTTCATTGCTGCGTTCAGGATCTTCTAAAGCAAAAATCGTGCAAATGGTGCTCCGGCTGTTTTACATCTTGACGATTATAACCGGTCTTCTTTTGTTACATAGCATCGCTTCCATTTCCATACTGTATATTGTCAAGACGATTGCCGGCTTATGGCTGATCGGAGCGATGGAAATGGTTTTAATCAGCATGAAAAAAGAAAAAAGCGCAAAAGCTGCGTGGATTCAATGGATCATTGCGTTTGCGCTCGCGCTATTTTTAGGATTATTGCTACCGCTGGGATTTGATGTTTTTTGAAACAGGCGGCAGTTCCATCCGGAATTGCCGCTTTTGCATATAGAAAAAAATGTGGTATGTTAATAGAAAGAATATTTTCAAATTTTTCTAACATTCGCATAAGTGTGGTGAAATATAATGAACGTATACCGTCTTTATTGTCATGATGCAGAACAATTGCATGATTTTATCACACAACACCACCTTACCCAATATGAACATATTTTTGTACAGATAGCGGCGCATAAAGCAGGGCAGTCTGAGCTTGGCAAAATAATCGAATTGCTTCGCCGCTGTCTTCCGCAGGCGCAACTGCTTGGCATGACATGCGGCGATCCTTTCCATCCCGGCGGCCGGTTTAACATCTGTTTTACGGTATTTGAAAAAGTCAGCGTTCACTCTGTGCTGCTGCCATGTAAGGAGTTTGCCAATGAACTGGAGCTTGCGGCATATATTTCGGATGCGCTGATAACCGAAGAAACGAATCTTCTTCTTTTATTTACCGATCAAGAAAGCAATTTTCATTCACTTATTCGCCATATCCCGTTAGTAAACGATCAAACTGTTGTTATTGCAGGACGGATGAAGGAAGGAGGGAGTTTGTTTTCACATGAAGGGATTGTCGCTGACGGCATAGTTGCGATTAGTTTTAACGGTTCTTCTTTGCGTGTTCAACTATCACACCCGTTTTTATGGGAGCCGGTTGGCGCCACTTTTCGGGTCACGAAATGTAACGGGAACAAATTATACGAGCTGGATGGAAAAAAAGCGGCAAGATTGTTGGAACATTATTTAGGGAAGGAATTTATCGAGCGTTTGCCGTTTTCCGGTGCAGAGTTTCCGTTCGTTGTGGAGAAAAACGGGCATAAACAATGTTTATCTGTCGCAAAAGCAAATAAGGATGGTTCGATTGAAATAAACGGCCGCGTCGATCTTGGCGAGATGGTTAAGATTAGTTTCGTTCCTTTGCCGTCGCTATTTTGGCATATGTCTGATGAGTTAACGAAATTGGCGAAAAAACCAGCGGAAGCGATTTTTTTCTATCAGGGTATGGCCATGGAAGGTTATGTATCTCTCGCGCTGCAGCAAATCACTGCAACACTGGAACAAATTTCCCCAACGTTTACGCCGTTTTCTTTTGCTGAACTAGTAACAAAAGATAGATATGCTCCTATGCATCCAGCAACGTTTAGCATGGTCGCGTTATCGGAAAAAAATCGCCACAGAGCCGGCAGCGGAGCTTCCATTTCTTTGCCGATCCCAAAAGCTTTGCAAGGAGTGATGACGCTTGCGCATTTACTGTCCGCCACTTCCCGTGAAATGGAGCGGCTGCACGTTTGCGGGCAAATATCGCAATCGCTTTTTGAGCATAATACAGACATTGTGTATTCTACCGATTTGCATGGCAATTTAACAAACGTGAATCCCGCGTTTGAGAAAGTTCTTGGCTATAAAAGAGAGGAAGTATTGTATACGAACGCTTTAAAATACATCCATCCGAATGATGTGCGCCGCGTCAGCATGCATTTTTATCGGGCGCTGCGCGGAAAAATCCAATATTATAATTTAGAAATACCGACAAAGTCGGGGAAACCATTATTGTTCCAAATTAAGAACGTTCCGATTGTTGTTGATGGAAAAAAAGTGGGGATTTATGGGATTGGCAGGGATATTACCGAACAGAAAAAAGCGGAAGAAAAAATTTCATATTTGGCGTATTATGACCCTGATACCCATCTGCCAAACCGGACGAAGTTTATGGAAATCATCACCGAACAATTGGAGAAGGCAAAACGAAAAAACCGGAAGCTGGCGGTTGTTTTCATCGATTTAGACCGTTTTAAGCGCATTAATGACAGCATAGGGCATTATGCGGGAGATGAAATTTTAAAACAGATCGTCCAGCGCATCCTCCATGTTTTGCCAATTGAAGCGCATTTAGGAAGGTTTCATGGGGATAAGTTTTGTTTGCTTTTAACGGGGCAAATCCATTCAGAAAAGGTGTTTGAAACAGCAACTCGCATTGCCAAAGAAATGACGAAACCGATTGTGTATGACGGAAAAGAATTTTTTATTACAGCAAGCATTGGAATCAGTTTTTATCCAAGCGATGGAGTCGATGCACATTCGCTGTTGAAAAACGCGGATATCGCTGTCAGCAGGGCAAAGCGGAGCGGAGGAAACCGCGTCCAGTTTTATTCTGCGAAAATGAACGATGAAACGCTGCATCGTTTAGAAATGGAAAGATATTTGCGAAAGGCGCTGGAAAAACGAGAACTTTTTCTATGCTACCAGCCGATTGTCGATATAACGACAGGAAAAATTGTCGGCAACGAAGCTTTGATTCGCTGGCGCCATCCTAAGCTTGGACTTGTGAGGCCGGATGAATTTATTTCGCTGGCAGAAGAAACAGATCTTATTCATGAAATTGGAAGATGGGTATTGGAAATAGCATGTAAGCAAACGAAAAAATGGCAAGTATTAGGAAATCAACAACTTTCGATATTTGTCAACGTATCAGCGGCACAATTTCAGCACGAAAGTTTTATTAATGATGTTAAACGGGCGTTGGCGCAATCACAGCTCTCTCCGGATTGTTTACATTTAGAATTAACGGAAAATTCTATGCTTCGCAATCTTCATCACAGCATTCAAGTAATGAAAGAATTGCAGCGGATCGGCGTCGGTATTGCCATTGATGATTTTGGCAGCGGATACGCTTCGTTTAGTTACTTAAAAAATTTACCGGCAAACATATTGAAAATCGATCGCTCATTTATTAAGCAGATCCATACGAATTCTTCCGATATTGCGATTGTTAAGGCGATGATTACGATGGGGCATGGATTAGGGATGAAAATAGTGGCTGAAGGGGTTGAAACGGACGAGCACCTTCAATTGTTAAAAATGCTTCGGTGCCATTATGTGCAAGGATACGCGTTATATCGGCCGGCAACTGCGGAAGAGTTGTCAGCGCATATAACGGTCGGCAAGCCTTAAAAGAAAAAACGGGGAAAGGACAAAGCTCTTTCCCCGCTATCCGGATTGCGCGCAAACAAACCGTTTTCCGGTGTTAAATGTGATTTCAAAGCGGTCTCTGCATGTGTTTCCGCGTTCATAGTAATGTTGGATATTGCTGACAAGTTCGGTGTTATCGTAAATGATAAAGTTAACGCCTGCGTATTTTTCAAATAATAAGCCATTATAGCAATATAAGCAATCATATAAAGAAAAGCCGTGTTCATTTAACCATTGCACAAAACGAAAAAATGTTTTGTCGGAAAGCGATTCGAGCCATTGCTGATAAGCGTACGGAAGCCGCTTGCGAAACCGGACGCGATCACCGTTTTGCAAAGGAAAAGAGCCGATGCCTGTATCGATGATTCCGCCTTGTTGAAGTTGCCCGCACATCCAATCGCCGTGGCGGAAAACCTCGATACTCCCTTCTGTCATCTCCTCAAGCAATGACGCTTCCTCATCTTCTTCATCAAAAAAGATCCATTCGTCGTTGGCAAATTCAACTGTTCCTTGCGTGTAAGCGCGTTTTTGTTCATTGATGAATGGAAGGCGACGCTCCATATCCAATTTTCTTTCTCCTCCTTTATTTTCTGTTTTGCCAAATTGTCCCTGATTTATACGCATCGTTCTTGCGATCGGACAATTCATCGAAATGAGAAGTGCTGCATAAAATGGAATCATGCCAATACGGAAGGCGTTAATGAAAAAGAACAGCGGGATGGCAAAGTGCGGCACGGGGAAAACAGGACGATTGCCGCAGCTGAACAAAACAAGGAGAACGGAACGAGTTACGCTGAAAACAAAATAACTTTTTTCTCATCTGTAAAGAAAGGATTGGTTCATATGTGTGGTATCACCGGTTGGGTTGATTTTCAGCGCGATTTGCGGACAGAAAAAGAGACGATCGTTAAAATGACAGAAACGTTGGCGAAACGCGGACCTGACGACACGAATGTTTGGTTTAGCGAGCATGCCGCATTTGGGCATAAGCGCCTTATTGTGGTTGACCCAGCAGGTGGCAAACAGCCGATGACAAGAATAAAAAACGGGTACCATTATACCGTTTGTTATAACGGAGAACTGTACAATACGGAAGATATTCGCAAAAAATTGTTAAAAAAAGGATATACGTTCCGGGGGCATTCGGATACGGAAGTATTGTTAACCGCTTATATGGAGTGGAAAGAACGCTGCGTCGACTATTTGAACGGAATTTTCGCTTTTGCGATTTGGGACGAACAACGCGGACAGCTGTTTTTAGCGCGAGATAGGCTTGGCGTAAAACCGCTTTTTTACCGGCATGACCATGCCAGCATTTTATTTGGTTCGGAACTAAAGGCAATTTTGGCGCATCCGGATGTTAAAGCGGAAGTGGATAGGGAAGGGTTGGCGGAAGTGTTCGGATTGGGCCCGTCACGGACGCCCGGGCACGGAGTGTTTCGTGGAATGAAAGAATTGCGCCCGGCGCACGCGTTAACGTTTTCCCGCGAAGGGATAAGAGTATGGCGCTACTGGAATGTGCAAAGCGATGTGCATAGAGACTCGCTGGATGAGACGGTGGAAAAATTGCGTTTTCTTCTTATTGATGCTGTTACGCGCCAGCTTGTTTCCGATGTGCCTGTCTGCACTTTTTTATCCGGCGGGATTGATTCGAGTTCCATTACCGCCATTGCCGCAACGGTGTTTGCGAAAGAAGGAAAAGGACAGCTTCATACGTATTCTATTGATTACGAAGGAAACGACCAATATTTCCAAGCCAATGATTTTCAACCAAATGCGGACACTCCTTTTATTGAACTCATCTCGGAAACGTTTCAAACCGTCCATCACCATTGTGTTATTAGTCAAGAAGCTCTGTTTGACCATTTGCGGGAGGCAGTGGTTGTCCGGGATGTTCCAGGCATGGCTGATGTGGATTCTTCTTTGCTATGGTTTTGTAAACAAATTCGCAAAGATTTTGTTGTTAGTTTATCCGGAGAATGTGCCGATGAAATTTTTGGCGGTTATCCTTGGTTTCACCGTCCTGACGATTTAGAAAGAAGGGGATTTCCATGGATGCGGTCGACGGAAGCGCGGATTGATTTGTTAAAAGAGGAATGGAAAAAGAAACTGCGGCTCGATGAATATGTGCAAACGCGCTTTCGCGAGACGATTGCCGAAGTTCCAAGGCTGGAAGGAGAAAGCGCGGAAGATGCCAAACGGCGCGAATTATTTTATTTGAATATGATTTGGTTTATGACGACGCTTTTGGATCGAAAAGACCGCATGAGCATGGGCGCAAGTTTGGAAGTCCGCGTGCCGTTCGCCGATCATCGTCTAGTCGAATATGTGTGGAACATTCCGTGGGAAATGAAAATGTATGGCAACCGTGAAAAAGGCATTTTACGCAAGGCACTTGAGGGGATTTTGCCAGAAGAAGTGCTCTATCGCAAAAAAAGCCCTTATCCGAAAACACACCATCCGCTTTATACAAAATTAGTAAAAAATTGGGTGAAAGAATTACTACATGACCGCTTGTCGATTCTTTATGAATTTTTCGATGCTAAAAAATTGGAAGAATTAGTGGAAACAGAAGGGAAATCGTTCCAAGTGCCTTGGTTCGGGCAGTTAATGACGGGACCGCAGCTGTTGGCGTACCTCGGCCAAGTGCACGTATGGTTCGAGCATTACGGTATTACAATAAAGGAATAAAGAAGAGCTGCAAGTGCAGCTCTTCAGACTGTTGAAAAACGATTTTGTCAAGAGACAAAATCGTTTTTTTATGATATATGTTGAGAAAACAACTGATGAGGAGAAACCACTTATGTACT
>ERZ1673817.11-NODE-11-length-110889-cov-25.190555_pt1 | contig 110889 bp, 120 predicted proteins | sample MGYA00580146_ERZ1673817 | MGnify/ENA primary metagenome ERZ1673817 (study PRJEB41219, sample SAMN04549607) | soil metagenome | isolation source: soil | place: USA: New Mexico, Bitter Lake NWR | collected 2008-11-15 ...
GATGGTGTTGCAAAACTAGAGTAAAAACTCGAAGTTATGCATAAGGATGCAACATAACACATGCAGTAAATATCGATGAAATCCATACCATCGGGGTTGCTCCACCCCATCACTCTTTAGCTCGTTAAATACCCGTTCAATCTCGCGGCGAAGCCCAAACAGCCATTGGCCAAACCTCGTTTTCAAAAAGACAGGAAGAACCCGGCCATAGGCATCTTTTCGTTCCTTGCTATTGCGGCGGTTGATGGGGGAAATGAATAAGATTCCTGCTTGCTCAGCAGTTTGTCGAACCTTTTCGCTGTCATACGCGGCATCCCCTAACACGAACTCCATATCCCATTGCCCCAAAGAAGCAAGCAATTCTGATGCCACTGCCGCATCATTCCGGTTCGCTGTGGTCAACACGTGAGATAAGATGATTCCCTCGGTAGTGGTACAGAGATGGAGTTTATATCCTTTAAACCAGTGGTATCGGGTGGACACTCCCCACTTTGCTTGCGCATCGTAAAGACTGCTTCGAAGGGCCGTGCTGTCGATCAGCACGATTTGGGGATACCGTACTTCTAGATCTTGGAGCAGCTGTGCGTGAAAAACAGGAAATCCCTGTTCCCGAAACCACTTTGCCGCACGGGAAAACGTAGACAGATGTGGAACTTCACTAAGCCCGCAAGCCCGCTGAAAACAGCGAAAACGCTGCAGAATGCGTACTAACTTTCGCAAGGAATCAATGGAAAAATAGGTTTTCAAAAAGAAACATTTCAATAAAGATTTTTTCGACACCGGCGGTCTTCCTGTCACATACGGTGTTTCCGGCAACGACAGCGAGTCGATATATCGAAATAATGCTTCTAAAATTGGATCGATTTCATAAGACCATGCATGTTCACTGTTCAAATTGGAAATCATGATAGTGTCCACCCCTTGGTAGTTGGTTTTGGTCACTGTATATGATTTCCAAGGTGGTGGATTTTTTATGTGCATTTATGCATCCATTATGCGTTTTGCAACACGTTCAATTATAAAGATCGTAATTAAATGTGAGATAGTTTTAAATGGACTTAAAGTAAAAAGATGTAACCTTGATTGGTTATAAGCCTTTCAAGGTTTTTTATTTTAAAACTAATCGCTGTGTAAAATAATGCGTGTTTATGTGAGGAGTAAATTAGTATATTTTTTGGGTCTCCTTTTTCAATGGGCTGGTACGATGTGTAGTGATTGTTTGAAAATATGATCTAGTGACTGGAGAACGGATTTCAGGATGGGACCGTCTGCTTGCGTGAGGAATGTTATTGTTGTCCATCATTCCTCCAGCCAAAGGAGCAGGCGTCGCCGGTAAAGCCGCGATCAAAGGAGCGAAAGCGGCCGGGATAGCAGCGGAGGTTTTGAAATGGATCTCGAAAACGAAAAACGTCCTGAATGTTAATAAAATCAAAGGGGCCTTACAAACGATTTATCACCAAGTCATCAAAGGACCAATCACCGAAACAATTCGATCGTTCAAACATCAATGGGAGAACTTTCTCGAAAATGTTGGTTCTGTCCTACAGGGACCGCAGCTAGCCGCCGATGGAGTTGAAGTGGTGCCAAGTGGGCGGATGATAGGAATCGCTGAAGAATCCGCCAGCTCGGCGCGCTTTTCGATGAGTCAAGTTGGAGAGAAAGGAACGGGTGATGTCGCTAAGGGTACTGTTAATCTTAATTCAGTTCCATCTGTAAAGAATGGTGAATTTAATAGATGGTTCAATTCACTAACTCCTGATGAGTTTGACGAAGTATGGTCTGACCCTAGGTTAAGAAAAGCCATTGAAAGTAGAATTAGACATCCAGGTGGGTTTCATGAGTGGCATTTAGTATCTCGAGCTCCTACTTTTAAACGGTGGGGTGTAACAGCAGAACAAATTAAGGAATTAAGAACTGCTATAGAAGATGTTAAGTTTGTTAATCCAAAAGGAGTTCATGGCGGCAAGGGTTCTACGAGAGCTCATAATGAATTATTAGAGATTATTGATTCTTCACCAGATTATGCAACATTCAAGAGCCACTCCAAAATTGGGCTAATTATAGATTAGAAGGTGGAGTAGAATCTTTACCGGAAGGTCTTAGACCATAAAAAAGCTAAGGGGGAGTATGAAGTATATGGAGAAGGAAGGGTTTGTATCATTATTTATTGGCAACTCTAAGTCATATAAGGATCTTCAAAACTATATTTTGAATAGTTATACAGAAGATGGAGATTTACTGCCTTCCGAATTTGAAAAAGACTTTAACATTGATTACTATAATGAAGATTTTAGGGAAGTAGAATTCTACGATGAACCATCGAATGATTTACGTGTTCTGCTTGAAGGTTTTTCTTATGATGAGGAGATAATTCCAAAATTTATAGAGCTCTGCGGTGAGCGTTTAAATCAAGAAGTGAACTCAGTTATTTTACTTTATAACTTTCAATATGATGGACATGTCAATGAAAAAAATCAGTTTAGATTTTTAGGAACCGTGCAATATAAGTAATTATAAACACCTTGAATGAGTGTTCAACACTCTTTCAAGGTTTCTTTTTTTATTTTATAGGGAGTGCAACATTTTTGATTCGTTACTTAAAAGTAATGAGAAGGGAAATTGCACGGATACAGCGAAAGTTAGAGGATATACAATGACGACGATTCGAGTCAATCCGAAAGAGCTGGAAGCCGTAGCCGAACATGTCCCCGATGCCGAAGACGGCTGCTCCCGTGCGCGGACCTCGCTTTCCTAGGAACTTCCCTCTTTAGTGATGGAGATTCCCGGCATTAGCACTGATGCGATCGATAGTCTCAAGGATGAGCTGATTCATTGGCTCGACCGTTATGAGGAAAAGCTAAATGAAGCGGAAGAACTGCTGTATCGAACAGCCGCGGCCATCAGACAGGCAGACCAAACGCTTGCCGACAACATGAAAGAATTCGGTCTAGAGTTTCTTGGTTGGTATGACTTGCAGCGGGTGTTTGGGGAATACGACCCAGTGACTGGAGAACGGATTTCAGTAGGAGACCGTCTGTTTGCGGGGGGAATGCTATTGTTGTCCATCATTCCTCCAGCCAAAGGAGCAGGCGTCGCCGGTAAAGCAGGGATCAAAGGATTGAAAGCGGCAGAAACAGCAGCGGAGGTTTTGAAATGGATCTCGAAAACGAAAAACGTCCTGAATGTTGATAAAATCAAAGGGGCTTTCCAAACGATCTATCACCAAGTCATCAAAGGACCAATCACCGAAACAATCCGGTCGTTTAAAAAACAATGGGAGAACTTTCTGGAAAATGTTGGTTCTGTACTGATGGGGCCGGAGCTAGCCATCGATGGAGTTGGAGCGGTACCAAGTGGGCGGATGATAGGAATCGCTGAAGAATCCGCCAGCTCGGTGTGCATTTCGATGAGTCAAGTCGGAGGTGAAGTAGGGAAAGAAGCGGGGGGTGCCGTATATAAGGGGACAGGAAAGCTTAGCAGGAGAGATCAACTTTTAAATCAAGTTACAAATAAAAAGTTACGGAATACTATCAACGAAATGTTTCGTCCAACTGCGACAGTAGGTGATGGAAGTCTTGCAGCAGCAGTAAGGCTAGAAGCTAAAAAAGGAATTTTAACAGGAGGAAAGTCTCATATTCAAAAGGCAAAAGAAAGAATAAGGAACTTAGAAAATATTTTAATGAAAGAGAATTTGGATCCAAAGGAAAGAGAAATAGCAAATGATTTATTAATAGAATTAAAGAGAGCTTTAAATGGAAAATAGATTGGAGGGAATAATTATAATTACCGTTGACGTTTTTACCAAGAAATTTTTGGAACTATTTCCGGAGTATCAAGCATCATATATTGAACATATCGAGTTTAATGGGGAGCTTTTACCGCATGTGTTTTTTGGTGAAACATTGAATGAAGATTTACCAGCGTTAATAAATAGTGGGAAAGAGGAAAAGTTGAGAAGTATTTTTGATTTTATAGAATTCATGCTAAAGAAAGGGGACACAGATGTTCAGGAAGTTATTACCTTAACAATATTAGCGAGATTGGGTGATGAACCAGAAATATTGAAAAAGGCTCTTAAGTATATGGGCACTGAAACAAGGAAAGCGTCTAAAGAGATAGAAACTTTTTGGGGGAGGCAGTAGTAATTTCTTAAAGAAGAGGATAGAAATGAAAAACATTTTTTCGAAAGGTGGGATATTAAGATAATAAATTAAATATTCAGTTATAGAATATTACAATGTCTGAGAGGATGATGTATAAAATTTTGTGTAAAACATTTGCTAGATCAAAAGAAAAAAGGTAGGGTATTCGCTGATTGGACCAAAAACATTCCAGAGAAAGGAGAACCCTACCTATATCTAAAAGTATACCGAATGTCGACTGGGCAAATCAACTGGAAAGTGCCATCCGTCAGTTTGTGAAAGAAAAATTAGAACTGATTATGCGGGAAGAAATCAAACATTTCCTCGAAATCGCACAGGCGGAAACAACCAATATGAGAAACGGCTACTACCAACGAACGCTGGATACGCAATATAGTCGTATTGAAGGTCTTTTGGTCCCAAGAGACCGAAATGGGGAATTTCAAACGCAGCTGTTTGCCCCTTATCAACGACACACCGGCTGGAGGAAGCGATCATCAAGATGTATCAAAGTGGCAGGAGTACGCGGGAATTGGCAAGTTTATCGAACGAATTCTAGGAAATGCCTATTTTCCCGCGACGATCAGCCGTATTACCGAATGTCGTAAAGGAAGACATCGAAAAATGGCGCCATCGTCCACTGCACAAGCGTTATTCGGTCTTATATTTGGACGGTTTGTATGTGAAACTTCGCCTCGATACGGTAGAGAAAGAAGTCATTTATGTGGTGTTAAGGGGAATGAAGAGGGGTATCGTGAAATTCTTGATTTCTTCGTAGGAGGACAGGAAAGCGCCTATGGATGGCAGGAGATTCTTCAACAACTATACAACAGAGGCGTAAAAGAAGTGCTGCTTGGCGTATTCGATGGACTACCGGGGCTGGAGGAAGCCTTTCAGGCGGTTTATCCGAAAACCGGCGTGCAGCGTTGTGTCGTTCACAAAGTCCGTAGCACACTCAGCCGTGTTCAAATCCATTTCAGAGATACCCTATCTATCTTGCATTACACAAAATTCTTGACAGTACCTGAGAAGGAGATGAGATATATGAATAAAGAAGAGTTTGTTAAACTTTTACATCAGTCAATTATAAAAGAAAATCGTAATTTTTATCGAGATATATTCAATAATACTGATATTAATGAAGTTACAGACCCCTATTGGAAAGAAGCATTGATGTTTTATTCAGAACTATCAGATAAAAATAAAGAAATATTGTTTAAAATAATCGAACAAGTAGAAGTGGATGCTGTATCTAATATTTTAGGGGTGTTAGATGGGGTAGTATCAATAGGAGAAGAGGATATTGAGTTTAAAGTGACAATTAACGATAATAATGAACCAATTAATGGAGATTTACAAGACCTATTTTTGGAGTATGATGAAGAGAATAGGTAACAAGTTTAGAGATATGATTTTGTATTTGCTAAAATACCATTTATAACTTTCTTTTAAAGTAATTTTTGAATTTGAGATACAATGTATCAGTGGAACAAAAAGAAGGCTTCTAGTAAATTATATTACCTTAATTGGCTTTATGCCTTTCAAGGTTTTTATTTTAAAACTAACAGATGTATCAAATAATAAAGTGCAATTACGAGAAAATTTATATATCGTTTTTACCAACATTTTAATTCAGACTTCATAATGGTTCCGCCTACTATGAGTTTGGCTGTGATGCATGGTGAAACTATTAACAACACTAATACCCTTCGAGTATGCTTTAAAACACGAGAGAACGCATTCTCGTGGCGAGAAAGAGGGGATAAACTTTTAACTGACTGTGACAATAAAAAGCTGGCAAATTACTTTTGTATTGTATTTTCACTAGAGACGGTCGTATAATACTCGTCATTGTTAACAAGCGTTACATAAATTGTAATTTTCGTAACGGGGGATGTAACATTGAATGTTGTCGGGTATATACGAGTCTCGACACAGGGGCAAGCAAAAGATGGATATAGCTTGAAATACCAAGAGGAGGAAATACAAGCGTATTGCGAAAAACATGGTTGGAATTTGATACATATCTCCAGCTATAAGAAATTTTTTGCGGAAGTAGACGGAAAAACAGCATTAGCATTTTGGAAAAGATATCCGTCACCATCGTATTTAGAGGGAGTAAGGATAGATGAGCTTACTGCTTTTTTATAAGCTGTTAGCCACAACACTTGTTCAAGCAAGAAAGCAAAAGAAATACTAGAACTTGTGAAAACAGATGGAACGACCACCAAACAATACCAAGAAACACGGGATTTCCTCGTGCAAAGCATGGTGAGAGATTTGCGCATTAAAAAGCAGGAAATGGCATTGGTCGAAGGAGAACTAAGAAAATTAATGAAATTACTCGATTACCAACTGGAGACAATGCCGGGGGGTGATGTAGTGACAGCATCCGCCTTGGTTGCCGAGATTGGAGATATTCAGCGTTTTCCAAATGCCAATAAACTTGCTCGTTATGCGGGAATTGCGCCTGTGCATTTTGGCTCTGGAGGAAAAGGAAAAGACCACAAAAGCAAACAAGGCAATCGAACGTTACATGCGTTATTTTATCAATTAGCGATACAGCAAATACAAGTGGCAAAAGAAAGTAAAAAGCCAAGAAATCCTGTATTTTATGAATACTACCAACGCAAACGAAAGGAAGGCAAAACAAAAGGACAAGCGTTGGTTTGTATCATGAGAAGGCTAGTAAATATTATTTATGGCATGATGAAGCATAAAACGGCTTATCAATTGCCGAATATAACAGAGCGAAAGGTAATTTAATAGGTGGTCTTTTTTATAATAGCTTTTAAGATTACTACATAGGGTAAGGGAAAAGCTAATTTTGTAAATATAGCTAGTAAAAATGAACAAAGCATATACTTTACGGAGATAAAACAGGTGGTGGGCATTTATGGCCTGGAACTGGAAACCCTAATAAAACATTATTCCCTAAAAACTGGAGTGCGGAAAGGGTAATGCACAATGTATCAGATATAGCTACTGATTCTACACTAAAATGGAAGAGGGGGAGAGTTGTTAAGAGTGTCCAAAGATATGAGGTTATAGGAATTAGGGATGGAATTAAAATAAAGGTAATTACAGATGGAAAAGATATAATAACTGCATTCCCTATTAAATAACTAATTTTAGGAGGGCGTATTTTATGAATTTAAATATTCTTTTAAAAGAAATAGTAAGAAATATTACTAATCTTCCATTGAAAGATGAAAAAGACATATTAGAGTTTATAGAACATGAAGAGTGGGGATTAGCTCTAGAAACCATATGCAGTGTAATTGAACAAGAGGATATTACTATTGATAAAGATATTTTTAGCAAAATCAAAGAAGCTGGAATATACATGGAAATGGACAAATCACTTTGGGAAGGAATAAGTAAACAAATTAGGTAAATATGATGTGATGTTAGTCTAAAAATTGGACACGGAGAACAGGGAGATTATAATAAACTTAATTACAATCGGTTCGAGGTTGCCCAATCATGAAAAAGAGAGCATTTGATAAAGAATACAAGATTCAAGCCATTGAGTTATGCTTGGAGGGGGACAAGTCCATCGCCTAAGTGGCAAAAGAATTAGGATTGGCATACAACACTCTTCACCGTTGGGTCAAAGAATACAAAGAAAGTAATGGAACAAAGCTAGTCATCCAAGCGTTACAGCGAGCATTAAACAACGAGAAACCAACAGGAAGAGTGACTCATCACTCGGATCGTGGAAGCCAGTATGCGTCAAATGATTATCAACAGCTGTTACAAGAGCATCATTTCCAATTCAGTATGTCGAGACGTGGGAACTGTTATAACAATGCTTGCATGGAGCCGTTTCATGGCTTAATCAAGAAAGAATGCATCTATCCCAATCGATTCCGTACACGAAAAGAAGCGAAACAAGCTATTTTTGAGTACATCGAATGTTTCTACAACCGCAAGAGAAGTCATTCCGCTCTTGAATATGTATCGCCATGTGAATTTGAGGCTGCTTATTACGCTAATCAGAGAAAAGTAGCTGCATAAGTTCAGCTATTTCTCTCTGTTTAACGTGTCCATTTTCTTGACATAACACCATCACGAATCTATGTTCCAAAAAAGGAGCATAGATTCTTTTTTTATATATGGCACAAACACAGTAATGACTTTCACACTTAAAGGAAACCACATTTTAAAGGTAACCAACCGCCCAACAGGTTCATACAATTGTTACCGAAGCATAACAACTGGGAAAGGAGAGGAAATGACAATGAATCAGCCTCATTATTCATATCCTTCGTCACCTCAATTGGTGGCATTGGTCGATCCGTACGTGTACCAGACGTTGCAGTCCATCGTCGGAAGGGAAGTGGTCGTGGAGACTGCCCGCGGCAGTGTGCAAGGGATGTTAAGGGAGGTAAGACCGGACCATATCATCCTGTCTTCCAACCGGACCACGTTATTCATCCGCATCCAGCAGATTGTTTGGATTCGCCTAACCAATTGATAAAATGGCGAAACAACAGACTATTTTGGAGATTAATTGGACGGAAATGGAGGGAGATCATTTGTTTACAAGAATTGATAAACTGGCCATTGAGCTGCCGGAGCCGAAATACGCTGATGCAAACGCAGCAGCGGCAGTACAGGAATTGCTCGGCGGGCGTTTTGGAGAAATGTCAACATTAAATAATTATTTGTTTCAATCGTTTAATTTCCGGCAAAAGAAAAAACTTAAGCCGTTTTATGATTTGATTGCCAGCATCACCGCTGAAGAGTTCGGGCATGTGGAGCTTGTGTCGACAGCTATTAATTTATGTCTCACTGGTTCCACTCACCCGGGAGATCCCGATATTGCTCCAATGAGAAACGCGGTGGATAAACGGAATACGTATCATTTTATCGCGACAGCGCAAACAGCGTTTCCTGGAGACTCGATGGGAAAAGCGTGGACAGGGGATTATGTGTTTAGCAGCGGGAATTTGATTCTCGATTTGCTGCATAACTTTTTCCTTGAGTGCGGAGCGCGGGCGAATAAAATGCGTGTTTATGAAATGACAGACCATCCGGTGGCGCGCGAAATGGTAGGATATTTGCTCGTCCGGGGCGGTGTTCATATCATTGCTTACGCGAAGGCGCTCGAAGTAGCCACAGGGGTCGATGTCACGAAGATGCTTCCGATTCCAAATTTAGATAATAAGAAATTTGACGTCGCGCGGAAGTTTGAAGAACAAGGGGTCCATCGCCGGCTTTATACGTTTAGTGACAAATATTATAAGGATATTGCCCAAATTTGGAAAGGAACACATCCGCTTGATGGACAGCCGCTAGAAGTGATTGAAGGGATTCCACAGGGAGGGCCGGTTCCAGAGTTGGCGGAAATTCCAGAAGCATTTGCTCCAGGAGTATCAGCAGAAGACTTTTTCGAAATTGCCAAACGCCTGCAACGATCTGCAGGATTATAAGAAACATGTAGTAAGGGAGCATTTCACTATTTCGTAGCGATTGATCCGTCGCTGTCCTGGCAAGTCCGCTAAGCGGTGGCTTGCCAATTGGCATGCGATACGCATGCCGAACAAAAATGGCCTGTTTTATGTTTAATATAAACATCATGTTGTGAAGAAAAAGAAAAGGATAGACGCTGGCAACGTCTATCCTTTTTCCGAGATGATTATGCGTTTGTTGTCACGTCATCCGGGATTTGCAAGCCAAGACCTTCGGCAACGCGGCGGCCGTAGTCAGGGTCTGCTTTGTAGAAGTGGCGGATTTGGCGAAGTTTAATTTCTTCTTTTGTTACTTGTTTCAATGATTCGACAATGTTTTTCACAAGGCGCGCTTTTTCTTCTTCGCTCATGAGACGGTATAAGTCGCCTGCTTGCGTATAATGATCATCGTCGTCATATGGCACGCTTTCTGCCACGCCGGATACCGGGAATGGGGTCGTTTTATGTTCTGGCACTTCTGTCGGTCCGCCGAAGCTGTTTGGTTCGTAGTTGACCGAACCGCCGCCATTATTGTCAAAGCGCATGAAGCCGTCACGTTGATAATTGTTTACTTCCACGCGCGGGCGGTTGATCGGAAGCAAGTTATGGTTCACGCCGACGCGGTAACGGTGCGCATCCGCATAAGCGAACAAACGGGCTTGCAACATTTTATCCGGCGATGGTTCAACGCCAGGAACAAGGTTTCCAGGAGAGAATGTCGCTTGTTCGACTTCGGCAAAATAATTTTCTGGATTGCGGTTTAATACCATACGGCCGACTTCAATTAACGGATAATCTTTATGTGACCAAACTTTTGTGACATCAAATGGATTGAAACGGTATGTTTTTGCGTCTTCTAACGGCATAATTTGCACATATAATGTCCAAGATGGATAGTCGCCTTTTTCGATGGCGTTATATAAATCTTCCGTATGGTAATCCGGATTTTCTCCGGCGATTTTAACCGCTAGTTCCGGATCCATGTTTTTCACGCCTTGGTTTGTTTTAAAGTGGTATTTTACCCATACCGCTTCGCCTTTTTCATTCACCCATTTGAATGTATGGCTTCCGTATCCGTTCATATGGCGGTATGTCAATGGGATGCCGCGATCCCCGAATAAATAAGTGACTTGGTGCAAAGATTCCGGAGATAAAGACCAGAAATCCCACATTGCTGTCGGATTTTTCAAATGGGTGCGCGGGTCGCGTTTTTGTGTATGGATAAAATCCGGGAATTTAATCGCATCACGAATGAAGAAAATCGGTGTGTTGTTGCCAACGATGTCATAGTTTCCTTCTTCGGTATAAAATTTGACGGCAAAACCGCGCGGGTCGCGGACTGTATCCGCAGATCCCAATTCACCGGCGACAGTAGAGAAGCGGACGAATACAGGCGTGCGTTTGCCAACACCGTTAAACACTTTCGCTTTTGTGTATTTCGACATATCGTTTGTTACTTCGAAATAGCCGTGCGCACCAGCGCCTTTCGCATGGACAACACGTTCTGGGACACGTTCTCTATTGAAGTGTGCTAATTTTTCGATAAGATGTACGTCTTGGATTAATGTCGGGCCAGGATTGCCGGCCGTTATCGAGTTTTGGTTATCGCCAACAGGTGCTCCCCAGCTAGTTGTGAGCTTTTTTGTATCTGCCATCGTTTGTTCCCCCCGTTTCCATTTTTGCTTTCACTTATAAATGATAACATTTATCAATCAAAAGTCAATACTTTTTTATAATTATTTTAAATAAATATACATATTAAAAAAGAAATAAATAGAATAAAATATTAGTTTTTTATTTTATTGCTAAATTTTTCCTTAAGAATTGTTAAAAAGTGATGAGTGCTTTTTGGAATATAACGATTTTTTTCAATAATTGCTGCTGCTTCTGCGTAAATGGAAGAATCAGCAATATCCAGTACACAAATGTCTGGAAGGCAGAAAAAAGAAACGGTCGATTTCGGAACAATAGTGGCTCCGATCCCTTTGGAAACGAGGGAGAGCAAAATCGTTGCATCAGGGCACTCGCAAATGATTTTTGGTTCGAAGCCGTGGCGCCGGCATTCATTAATGACAAGTTCGTATTGTCCCTTTCCTTGAATACGGTGAAGGAGAAGAAGAGGAATATCAGCAAATTCTTTCATATACACATACGGCTTGGAGATGTTCCATTGCCTTGGAAAAACAGCAATATAAGGATCGTTAGGCAGATGAATCATTTCGTAATGATGCGAATCGATAGGAAGGCGGACGATTCCAATATCAATTTCCCGCTGCCTCAATAACTCACAGATGGAAAAACTATCTCCTTCACGTAAATGAAACTTTATATTTGGAAATAATTGGTGAAAAGGTCGGATGATTTCTGATAAATAATAAAAGCATGATTTAACACAACCGATAGATAGCACACCACTTGTTCCGTCTTCCATTTCGCGGACTTCTAAAATAGCGTCTTCTAATTGATGAAGCAGCTGTTTTGCTTTTTTATATAAAATTTTCCCTGGCGCTGTTAATTCTAGTTTTCTTCCATTTCTTTCTAACAACGTAATTCCCAGAGTTTCCTCCAGCTGTTTTAGCTGTTGGCTTAACGGTGGCTGTGCCATATGCAGCTTTTTAGCCGCTTTGGTAATTTGTCCTTCTTCCACAATTGTTGCAAAATATTTTAATTGTTTTATATCAATCATGCTTGTTCCCCCTCTTGTATATATTTTTTGTATAATTAACCAATATTTTTTATATTTTTCATATATGAAATCATATGTTATATATTAATTATAAAAATTCAGAAAATAAAAAACAAAACAAAAGGAGGTGAGTCCCTGAGTTTAAGAAAGCGCTTACTATCTTAATTATACATTAAAACGAACAAAGATGTAGGAGGGATAACGAATGCCGGCAAAAACAGGTAAAGAATATATCGAACGTTTAAAAAAAGCGAAAAGTAATGTCTATATTCATGGAGAAAGAGTGGAGGATGTTACCGAGCATCCAGCGTTTAAAAATGTTATCCAATCGATGGCGCGCCTTTATGATCTTCAATACGAAAAGCAGGAAAAAATGTTATATACATCACCGACAACGGGAAACAAAGTGAGTATAACGTATATCCAGCCTACGACGAAGGAAGAGTTGATCGCCAGACGGGAAGCAACGCAAGAATGGGCGCGCACTTCCGCAGGAATGATGGGGCGTTCCCCTGATTACTTGAACGCGGAAGTGATGGCGATGGGAGTAGCCAATGACTTGTTTGCTGAAGATGACCCGATGTTTGCTGAAAATGCGAGAAATTATTATGAATATGCACGTGAAAACGATATTAGCCTTACACATACGCTCATTCATCCGCAGATGAACCGTTCAAAAGCCCAACATGAACAAAAAGATGCGAATGTCCCTTTGCATTTAGTAGAAAAAAGGAAAGACGGCATTATTGTTGAGGGTATTCGTCTATTGGCGACGCAAGGTGGAATTACTGACGAAATTTTAGTATTCCCGTCCACTGTCAAAAAATCGGGATCGGGTGAAGACCCATACTCGCTAGCGTTTGCCATTCCCAATAATACTCCAGGTGTAAAATTTATTTGCCGTGAAGCGTTTGACTACGGCAAAAGTCATTGGGATCATCCGTTAGGTTCGCGTTTTGAAGAAGGGGATGCCATCGTTTCATTTGAAAACGTTTTTGTTCCGTGGGAACGCGTGTTTATTTGCGGGAATTCTTCCATTTGCAATCGGACGTTCCGTGAAACGAATGCGGTTGTTCATATGTCTCATCAAGTGGTTGCCAAAAATATTGTGAAAACAGAGTTTATTCTTGGTGTTGTTCTTTGTATTATGGATGCAATTGGTATTGAGCAATTCCAACATGTCAAAGACAAAGGAACAGAAATTATGTTAGTGCTCGAGACAATGCGCAGCCATTTATATCGGGCGGAACATAATGCCAAATTAGACAAATGGGGAACAATGACTCCAGATTTTGCGGCACTTGACGCAGCGAGAAACTGGTATCCGAGAATTTATCCGCGTCTAGCGGAAATTGTGCGCATTCTTGGCGCCTCAGGATTGATGGCGATTCCGACAGAAGCGGACTTTAACAATGAGGAAATCGGAGCGATTGTGCGAAGAGCGATGCAAGGTGCGAATATCGACGGATATGAACGTGTGCAACTATTCCGGTTGGCATGGGATATGACAATGAGCGCCTTTGGAAGCCGACAAACGCATTATGAATACTACTTTTTTGGTGATCCAATCCGTATGGGAATGACTTATTTTGATAACTATGAAAAAGATTGCTATAAAAATTTGATTTACGAGTTTTTAGGAACACCGAAACTTGCTCATGTTTCTGTCCATACTCATTAAATAAAAAATTAGGGGGGCTGAATTGGATGAGGTTTAATATTGTCCGTTGCGCGAGAGCAGTATTAAGAGTAACCGATTTGAACACTTCTCGTGATTTTTATGAACGTGCTCTTGGCTTTGTTGTGACTGAAGCAGACAGCAACCATCTATATTTAAGGGGGTTAGAGGAATACCATCATCATAGTTTATTGTTGAAAAAAGCAGAACAACCTAGTGTTGAAGCCATTAGCTATAAAGTGTATTCCGAAGAAGATTTAGAGACTTTGTATCACTTTTTCCAACAAAAACGGCTGAATCCGAAATGGATAGAAACAGGGCAACAACATGCAATTGGACGATCTTTCCGTGTTCAGGATATATCGGGTCTTCCTTTGGAATTTTTTGTGGAAATGGATACGGTTGAACGGCTGTTGCAGCGGTATGATTTGTATCGTGGCGCAAGAGTGCAACGGATTGATCATTTTAACTGCATGGTGACAGATGTGCAAAAAGCATATGATTTTTATGTAAAAGAATTAGGGTTTGCTTGTTCAGAATATACAGAAACAGAAGACAGACAGTTGTGGGCAGCTTGGCTGCACCGGAAACCGAACGTTCATGATGTCGCATTTATGAATGGAAGAGGGCCGCGCCTTCACCACATTGGCTTTTGGCTTTCTGACCAGCTCAGCCTCATTCATGCCTGCGACGTGCTTGCTTCGCTGGGATATGCTTCAAGCATCGAACGGGGGCCGGGCCGCCATGGGTTGTCCAATGCTTTTTTCCTTTATTTAAGGGATCCAGATGGCCATCGAATTGAATTATATACAGGAGACTATTTAACAAGTGACCCTGATTTTCAACCAATTCGCTGGGATATTAACGATCCGCGCCGCCAAACGTTCTGGGGGCATCAAGCTCCAGACAGCTGGTTTGAAGAGGCATCCACCGTGTTGAATATTCACAACGATCAAGTAGTAGAAGCAACAGAACCAACTTTGACAAAAATGAAACCTACATTCATTATTTAAAATATATTTGGAAGAAAATGGGTTAGGGGGATACATTTCATTTCTCTTTCCATATGATAAAAATCATTTCTGTCACTGCTTCAAGCATAGCGGCTGCTTACCATGCCTGTGAAAACATGACGGAAATGCCGAAACATGAACGGCAAATATCTTAAAAATGTGGCCTCCTTGTTTAGAACAACGAAAAGAGGAGGCTGCACATATCATTGTGCAAGAGTCTGCCAAACCTGTTCGCACAGCATGGAAGAAGTATAAACCATATATTAGGAAGAGTTAAATATGCCACGAAGAAATGGCGGAATGGAAATTGGCAGTGATCATGATAAAACAAGGAGTGAAGAACGTGGACGATCGTACATTTAGAAATGCGATGGGAAAATTTGCAACTGGTGTTACTGTCATTACATCCTCTTTAAACGGCCAAGTGCGCGGGATGACAGCAAATGCATTCATGTCAGTGTCATTAAATCCGAAGTTGGTTCTTATTTCTGTTGGCGAAAAAGCTAAAATGAATTCAGTCATCCAACAAACCGGAAAATTTGCTGTCAATATTTTATCTGATCAACAACAAGCACTCTCTATGTTATTTGCTGGACAATTAAAAGAAGAGCGAAATGTGGAATTTGCTTGGATGGATGGTCATCCGATCTTACCAGATTCCTTGGCCAATATTTTGTGTGATGTCGATATCTCATATGTTGCAGGAGACCATACGTTATATGTTGGCAAAGTAACGGACATTTACATGAAAGAAGGAGATCCGCTGTTATTTTTTGCAGGGAAATACCGCACTGTCGCTGGCCTGGCAAATGGGGGATGAGTTAATGAAAGTTTATTGGTAAAGATCAAAATACAGACTTGTCTGCTTGTCAACCTGAATATGTTGGATGGAGTAATATAAACGATCAACAATCTTGAAGCTTGCTTTTATGAAATGTCATCTGATGAAGGAACATCTGTCAATAATGTTAAAATCAGTTATATAAAAATTTAGTTCAGAAAATTTCATATATGATTTACTCGTTGAAAATATATATGATTTTATATATAATATAATTAAAATTTAGAAAATTAAGAAGTGAACGCGAATTTTTTAGGGGGTATTATTTTATGGCTTACGAGGAAATGAAGCAGAGATTAAAGGGCTCCATTGCCCCTGTCATTACACCGTTTGACAGCGAAGGAAACATCGATTTTGAAACGATGAAAAAATTAATTGACTGGCAAATTGAAAGCGGAAGCCACGGAATTTCCGTCACAGGAACATCGGGAGAACCTAGCTCCTTAACGATAGAAGAACGTAAGAAAGTAATGGAAACGGCAAAAAAAGTAGTAAATGGAAGAGTTCCATTTATTCCGGCGACTGGTTCTACGAATCATGCGGAAACGCTTGAATTGACAAAGTTTGCCCAAGAAATTGGCGCGGACGCCGCTATGGTGATTGTACCTTACTATAATAGGCCGTCCCAGCAGGCGCTTTATAAGCATTTCAAAGCTGTCGCTGATTCGGTGGATATTCCGATTATTATTTATAACATTCCAGGAAGAACGGCAGTGAATTTAGAAGTGCGGACAATGGCGCGGCTAGTGGAAGATTGCCCGAATATTATCGGAGCGAAAGAATCCAATAAAGATTTTGAACACGTCAATCGCGTTCTTCTTTATTGCGGCAGAGATTTTCTCTTATTCTCCGGCATTGAGCTGCTATGCTATCCAATGCTGGCAATTGGAGGCGCTGGGTCAATCAGCGCGACAGCGAACGTGACGCCAGCAAAAGTAGCGGAAATGCACAACGCGTGGTTCGAAGGAGACGTGGAACGGGCACAAAATCTTCATTTTGAACTGATGGAGTTAAACGATATTTTATTCATCGAAACAAATCCAGGGCCAGTAAAGGCAGCGTTAGGAATGATGGGGAAAATTACGCCGAAGTTGCGGCTGCCGCTTGATTTGCCAAGCGAAGAGGTTCAGGAAAAAATCCGGCAAACGCTCGTGAAATATAATTTATTAACGGAAGTCACATCATGATGTCGGAAGCGTGGTGGAAACGGGTGGCTAAAGCCGTTTTTAAAATTGCGGGAATTTCCTATATGATGGAATCGGAAGTAGATCCAGAGAGAAATACAGTGATTGTTGATGGAAAGGAATACAGCGCCAATCAACTGCAGTGGGAAGCACCGGTGTCGGGTGCCATTTATGGCGTACTTTTAAACTACAAAGGGGAATGGGAGCAGTTTCGGGAGCAAATGACGAAACCGCCGTACCATCACCCTCCTAATGCCCCCATTTTATATATGAAACCAAGCAATACGGTAAATGTGCACGGAGGATGTATTCCGCTGCCAGATGACGTGTCTGAGCTGCAAGTTGGGGCGGCGCTTGGCGTGGTCATTGGGCAAACTGCGACAAAGGTTGCCAAAGAACGGGCATTCGATTATATCAGCGGATATACGATCGTAAATGATGTCACCATTCCGCATGAAACGATTTATCGTCCTGCTGTCAAAGAGCGGGCAAGGGACGGTTTTACTCCGGTGGGGCCATGGGTGGTCGAAAAAAAGGATGTGGATGACCCAGATTTGCTCGATATACGGGTGTTTGTCAATGACCGCTTAGTCCAGCATAATAACACGAAACATTTAATGCGTTCTGTAGCGTCGTTATTGGCAGATATTACAGAGTTTATGACATTATATCCGGGGGATGTCCTGCTTGTTGGTGTTCCTGAACGCGCACCGCTTGTGAAAGCAGGGGATTATGTGCGCATTGAAATTGAAAAAATCGGACGTTTAGAAAATACGGTTGTCCATGAAAAGGATTGGATAAAGGAGACTGGATCTCATGAAACGCGCGCGCATAGCGTTTAATGGTGCTGTTTATGAGGCGGTAGTAGAGGAAAGCGGGCTCTTGAAATTGAGTAATGGACGCGTTGTGAAAGAAGAGGAAGTGACATGGCTTCCTCCTGTTGAGCCGCGGACAATTTTCGCGTTAGGGCTTAATTATGCTGAACATGCGCAAGAATTATCGTTTTCAGCTCCGAAAGAGCCGCTTATCTTTTTCAAAGGAAGAAATACGTTAATTGGACATCGCGGCGAAACGCCAAGGCCTTCCGATGCGGCGTTTATGCATTATGAATGTGAACTTGTTGTCGTTATCGGAAAAATGGCGCGGAAAGTCAAAGCGGAAGAAGCGTATGAATATGTTCAAGGCTATACGATTGCAAACGATTACGCGATCCGCGATTATTTGGAGAATTACTATCGCCCGAATTTCCGCGTGAAGAATCGCGATGGCTGTACGCCGATTGGCCCATGGCTGGTCGATAAGGAAGATATTGATGACCCGATGAACCTCACGCTGCGGACGTATGTGAATGGGAAGCTAGTACAAGAAGGAAATACAAAAGATATGATTTTTAATATTCCAGCCCTAATCGAGTATTTAAGCAGCTTTATGACATTGAATGCCGGCGATATGATACTCACCGGAACGCCAAAAGGGGCAGTCAATGTCAATGTGGGCGATGAGGTGGTCACCGAAATCGAATCAATCGGCCGATTAATGAACAAAATCGTATGACAAAGGGGACGTTTTTATGCCTCACTTTATTTTGGAATACACCGATAATATTGCAAAAGAAGCAAATATTCATGAACTATTGCGCAAAGTTCATCAAGTGCTTATCTCGCGAAGCGATTTGTTTCCGATCGGCGGCATTCGTTCAAGAGCGATTGAATTGAAAGAATATTATGTTGCCGACGGCATAGAGGACGATGCGTTTGTGCATGGCACATTAAAAATCGGCGCGGGACGTTCGGAAGCGGATAAACAAGCAGTTTGTAAGGAAATTTTCAACGTCATGAAAGATCATTTTTCCGCGCTTTGCGAAAAACGGTACTTGGCGCTTTCTCTAGAATTATATGAATTTAGTGAATCAGGGACATATAAACATAATAATATTCACCGCCGTTACCAAGAGTAATCACTTACTGGGAGGGAAAAGCATGGCAGGCAAAATTGGCAATGTGCTTCACTATATCAATGGAGAATTTGTTGAAGGCGCTTCAGGCAACTATTTTGAAAATGTAAACCCGTTTACGAACGAAATCATTAATGAAGTGGCGGAAGGATGGAAAGAGGATATTGACGCCGCTGTCCGTGCGGCGAAAGAAGCGTTTGACAATGGCCCGTGGCGGACGATGTCTGTCCAGGAACGAATGACGTATATTTTGCGGATTGCCGATTTAATTGAGAAATATGCGGAGGAAATTTCGTATTTGGAATCGCTTGATACAGGGCTTCCAATCAGCCAAACGAAAAAGCAGGCGGCCCGTGCTGCTGAAAATTTCCGGTTTTATGCGGAAATGGTAAAAAGCCGCATGGTTGGGGAAGCGTATCACGTAGACGGGCAATTTCTCAATTACACCATTTATAAACCAGTCGGTGTGGCAGGATTGATTACGCCGTGGAATGCGCCTTTTATGCTAGAAACATGGAAAGTTGCACCGGCGCTGGCTACTGGCAATACTGTCGTGTTGAAGCCAGCGGAATGGTCGCCGCTGACGGCAAATAAACTGGCAGAAATTATCCATGAAGCGGGGCTGCCCCAAGGGGTATTTAACGTTGTGCACGGCTTTGGAGAAACCGCGGGAGCTTCCCTTGTCGCCCATCCGGATGTACGCCTCATTTCCTTTACTGGTGAAACAACAACAGGATCGGAAATTATCAAAAACAGTGCTGATACGTTAAAAAAGACGTCGATGGAATTAGGCGGAAAATCTCCGGTTATCGTCTTTGCGGACGCGGACGTAGAAAAAGCGCTTGATGCGGTAGTATGGGGCATTTTCTCCTTCAATGGCGAAAGATGTACCGCTAATTCCCGTTTGTTTTTAGAAAAATCGATTTACGATTCGTTTGTCGAAAAGCTAAAGGAACGAGTGAACAACATTTCCATCGGAGATCCAATGGACCCGGCGACGGAAGTAGGGCCGCTTATTCACCGAAAACATTGGGAAACGGTAATGAACTATATTGAAATCGCGAAACAAGAAGGAGCAGAAGTCTATTCGGCAGACGTTCCAGAGGAACTGAAAAAAGGAAACTTTGTGCCGCCTACGCTGTTATTGAATTGTCATAACAGCATGAAAGTAGCGCAGGAAGAAATCTTTGGCCCAGTTATGGCGGTTATGCCGTTTGAAACAGAAGAAGAAGTGATCCGGATGGCTAATGACGTTAAATACGGATTAGCAGCATATGTATGGACGAATGATATAAAACGGGGCCACCGTGTTGCCCAATCGATCGAAAGCGGAATGGCGTGGGTCAACTCGCAAAATGTCAGGGATTTGCGCATTCCATTTGGAGGCACGAAATACAGTGGCATCGGCCGAGAAGGCGGGCATTACAGCTTCGATTTTTATACGGAAGTGCAAGTGATTCATGTTTCTATCGGCGATCACTCTATACCAAAATTCGGGAAAATAAAGCAGCATTCTGCTGCCTCTGCCCAGCGCGGATAAAATAGAAAGATATGTGCTTGTGAGCATATAGCATATAGTATATGATAATGATATGGAACCAAAAACAAAAAACAAAACACAAATTGCCTATGAATATATTCTTTCTCGCATCGAAAGCGGCGTGTATGGCCCGGGATATCGGATCATCATCGATCAAATTGCCCGGGAGCTGAGTTTGAGCAGCATTCCAGTCAGAGAGGCAATCCGTCAATTGGAAGCGGAAGGGTGGATTCAATATAAGCCTTATACTGGTGCGATCGTCAGCAACATTAACGAGAAAGAATATTTAGAAACGTTGTCTGTCTTGGCAGTGCTTGAAGGATACGCGACAGCGCTTAGCTCCAGCAATATGAAGGAGGGGATGATTCAACAATTAGCAGAATTAAATAAAAAAATGGAGCAGGCGCTGCACGAATTTGACTTTGAGCAATTTAGCGAACTCAATTATGAATTTCATGCGCTTATTTACAAACATTGTGGCAATGCATATTTAGAAGAGCAAATTAAGCAAATTTGGCAACGGATGAAGCGAATCCGCGCGTATGGGTTTACATTTGTGCCGCAGCGGGCCAAGGAATCCATTAAAGAACATGAAGAAATTATCCGTCTGTTAAAGGAACAAGCGCCGCGAAACGAAATTGAGGACTTTGTCCGTCAGCACAAATTAAATACGGCGGAAGCGTTCAAAAATCGCTAATATCATTTCTCCATTCAACTAAAGCAGTACTGCTTTAGTTGAATGGGGCAGATAAGTGATTGTTTTACATTCTACCATATATTATTTCATATATTATGTGTAAATGTCGCTTGTTATTTTACTATTTTGGCATAAATGTCTTTCGCGCAGTTATACGTAGACTACAAAATGAAAGCGGTACCATTAACAAAACGAGAATGTTCAAGGGGGAGTGGATAAGGGATGAGAAGTTTTTTATCCGCGATGATATCTATTTTCTGCGTATTTATTCTTGCTTCGTGTGGCAAGGAGCCTTCGAGCGCTTCTAAATCCGAAGTTATTAAAATTGGCGGAATCTTTTCTGCCTCTGGGGGAGCTGCGCCATTAGGAAAACCGGAAATGGGAACAGTGAAAATGCTCGTTAAGGAGCTGAACGAAAACGGCGGGGTGAATGGCAAAAAAATAGAATTAATTGCCTATGATGATAAGTCAGATCAAAATGAAGCCGTATTATCAACGAAAAAACTTATTGAGCAAGAAAAAGTCACAGCGATTATTGGCGGCACGATTAGCGGCAATTCACTTGCCATGATTCCGCAAGTCGAAAAAGCAGGCATTCCATACATTTCCTTAGCAGCTAGTAAACAAATCGTTCAACCTGATGATCATTCTCCAAGAAATTGGACATTTAAAACTGCACAAGGCGACGATATTGTGATTTCTAAATTGTTAGGCTATTTAAAAGAAAACGGTCTGCAAAAAGTGGCATGGCTCAATGTTGCAAACGCTTACGGAACAAGCGGACATGAAGAATTTAAGCGTTTTGCTCCTGATTATGGGATAAAAGCAGTTATTGAGGAAGAATTTGAAGCAACTGTTGACGATGCAAAAGCGATGCTGACGAGGGTGAAAAAAGCAAATCCGCAAGCAATTATCGTGTGGGGGACTGCTCAAGAATCAGCGGTGATTACAAAAAACATTCATCAGTTAGGTATTAATGTACCAGTTATTGAAAGTCATGGAATCGGTACAAAGAGCTTTATTGATTTAGCAGGCGAAGCGGCGGAAGGAGTCATTTTTCCAGTTGGGCGTATTTTAGTAGCAGAACAGCTGCCGGATAGTGACCCGCAAAAAGAAACATTGCTGAAATATAAGAAGGATTTTGAAAAAGCATATAACTATGAACCGACTACATTTGGCGGACATGCGTGGGATGCGTTCCATTTATTAATCAATGCGATCAAAGAAGCAGGAACAGATAAAGAAAAAATAAAAGAAAAATTGGAAAACACAAAAAACTTCGTTGGAATTTCAGGGATTTTTAATATGGATAAAAACGACCATACCGGATTAACAGCAGATAGCTTAGTAATGGTGAAAATCAAAGATGGCAAATTTGTGATTGCGGAGTAAAACCGCGTAAAAGGGAATTAGATAACTAATTCCCTTTCTTTTACAATAAAAAATTAATTGAAAGGAAGTGCACGGAAGATGGACATATGGAACCAGTTTGTGCAACTGCTTTTTTCAGGGTTGACAGTTGGCAGCATTTACGCATTAGTCGCGCTTGGATTTGTGATTACCTATAGCATTACTGGCATTTTAAATTTGTCTCAAGGTGATTTTGCGATGCTGGGGGCGCTTATTTGTATTTCCTTTGTAAACAGTGGTTTTCCTTTTATTATCGCCATATTGCTTAGCATTGTTTTAGTGATGATCATCGGTGGATTATTTGAAAGATCTGCTATCCATCCGGCGCGGTATTCATCAACAGCTACATTAATTATTATTACGATTGGGGCGGCATTTGTTTTTCGCGGAATTGCAATTTTTGTTTGGGGAACGCAGCCTTATGCGTTGCGGCCGTTTACTGGCAATGATTCTTTACAGATTTTTGGGGCCGTCATTCAAACTCAGAATATATGGGCGATAGGAATTTCTTTAGTAAGTTTAGCAGTTTTATATTTCTTTTTTAATAAAACCTACATGGGAAAAGCGGTGACAGCTTGCGTTGTGAATCCTTTTGCTGCCCGTCTAATGGGAATCCAACCGCGAAAAATGTCATTTGGGGCCATTGTCATTAGCGCAGGGCTCGGGGCATTAGCAGGAATCATTATTGCCCCTATTTCTGGTGCTTCGTATGACATGGGAGTGATGATAGGCCTTAAAGCGTTTATCGCTGCAGTAATTGGAGGGCTGACAAATGCGCCCGCTGCCATTGCCGGAGCGTTTATAATAGGGATTTTAGAAGCGTTTACGGAAGGGTATTTTTCTTCCGGATATAAAGATGCGATTAGCTTCGGATTACTTTTGCTTGTTTTGTTTTTCATGCCAAATGGGATTTTTGCGAAGGCATCTGGAAAACGAGTATAAGGGGGGGAGCAGCATGGGGTTGGATGTAAAGAAAATATATAATGGAAGCACAAAAGGATCGCTTCTGGTTGCTGTAATTTTGCTTGTCCTGCCACTTGTTTTTTCAACGAATAACTATTTGTTAAGCACAATGATTATGATTGGATTTTATACAATTGTGAGCACAGGATTGACATTGCTGATGGGATACGCAGGGCAAATATCGCTGGGGCAAGCAGCATTTTATGGAATCGGATCTTATACGTCTGCTTATTTCACTACTCACTTTGGGCTTTCTCCGTGGCTTGCCATGATTGCCGGCGCGGTCCTCGCAGCAATGGTGGCGTTTGTCATCGGCATCCCTGCATTCCGGTTAAGGGAACATTACTTAGCATTGGCTACTTTAGGTTTTGGCGTTATTGTATTCACTTTTTTTAAGGAATGGAAAGAAATTACTGGCGGATTAAACGGATTTTTTGGAATTCCCCCTATCCGCCTGTTTGGAATTACCATTCAAACGGATTTTCAGTTTTATTATCTTGTATGGGTTTTCGCATTGGCCGGCATTCTTTTTGCACGTAATATTGTTCGATCAAGAGTAGGCAGAGCGCTGTTATCAATCCATGGAAGCGAAGTTGCAGCTAATTCGTTAGGAGTAAACATAACAAAATACAAGCTGCAAATGTTTATGATCAGCGCCGTTTATGCGTCCATTGCGGGCAGTTTATATGCGCATTACGTTACATTTATTAATCCGCAATTATTTGAAATGATAACATCTATTTATTTTTTGATTATGGTTGTAATCGGTGGAAATGGAAGTATATGGGGTGGTTTGGTTGGTGCGACAGTATATGTATGTTTAGGAGAACTGTTAAAAGAGATCGTCCCGTTATTTATTCCGAATGCCAGTGGGGAATTTGAGATTGTATTTTTCGGAATTTTGCTTGTTATGATGCTTATTTACATGCCAAACGGATTGTCTCATTCCATATCGAAAATAGTGAAACGGTTGTTACCTGACTGGCGCCAAAAGAACGAGTCAATGCTTGTTTCGGAAAATGAGAATGCCGGCTCTGTAGGGGGAGAACGTCTATGAAGGAAAATGTGCTTTTACAAGTCCATCAATTATCAAAATCGTTTGGAGGCGTCCATGCCATACAAAGAGTCTCGTTTCACGTTCATGATCGAGAAATAGTTGCGGTCATTGGACCAAACGGGGCAGGTAAGACGACGTTGTTTAACGTCATTACAGGTATTCTCCGGCCGACGAGCGGCTCGATTGTTTTCAAAGGGGTTTCCGTCGTTGGCAAAAAGCCTTTTCAGCTTGCACAGCTAGGCATGACGAGAACGTTTCAAAATCTTCAAGTGTTTGGAAATATGACCGTCATTGAGAATGTGATGGTTGGTCTGCACACGCGGCTAAAAACTGGGATATTCAGCGCCGGGTTTCGTTTGCCGCGGGTGTCAAAAGAGGAGAAACAAACGTTGGAACAAGCGTTTGCATGTTTGCAACAAGTCGGGATTGAACATCTTGCTTTTGAAAAAGCCGACATATTACCGTACGGAATGCAGCGGTTAGTGGAGCTTGCACGAGCCGCTGCTTCCAATCCTTCCCTTATTTTATTAGATGAGCCGATGGCGGGGTTAAATCCGCAAGAATCAAACAAGTTAGTGGAAGTTTTATTGGAGATGAGAAGCAATGGCATGACATTTTTATTTGTCGAGCATGATATGGAAACGGTAATGTCCATTGCGGACCGGATCATTGTTTTAGATTATGGAAAGAAAATTGCAGAGGGAAGCCCTGAAAAAATTGCCCAGCATCCGGATGTCATTAAAGCATATTTAGGGGAAGAGGAGGGGATATAGATGCTGACGTTAAATCATCTTCATGTTTATCATGGGCATTTGCATGTGCTAAAAGGCATTCATTTGCAAATCGGTAAAGGGGAAATTATGGCGATTGTGGGGGCAAACGGTGCAGGGAAGAGCACGCTGCTGGGCACTATTGCTGGCATATATTTACCGAAAGAGGGAGAAATGATTTTTGAAAACGAGGTACTTCCTTATGGTAAAGTAGAACAGATCGTTAAAAAGGGGATTTGCCTTGTTCCGGAGCGTCGGCAAATTTTTGATGATTTGTCTGTAAAAGATAACTTGCTGCTAGGGGCGTATCATCGATACCGGCATGATTTTCAGCAAGTGATGAGGGATTATGAAAATGTGTTGGACGTTTTTCCAAAATTGAAAACGATGCTAGATAGACCCGGGGGATTGTTGAGTGGAGGAGAACAGCAGATGTTGGCAATCGGGCGGGGGCTGATGGCAAAACCGGCGTTAATGATGTTGGATGAACCTTCTTTAGGCCTTGCTCCCTTGATTGTGAAAGAGATTATGAAACTGCTCGAACAACTGCGAGATCAGTTTGGCATGACTATTTTATTAATAGAACAAAACGTACGGGCAGCATTGCAAATTGCCGACTATGCTTGTGTGCTTGATCGCGGCGAAATTGTTATTCAAGGCAAAGCGGATGAGCTACTGCGCGATGAACGGGTAAAAAATGCTTACTTAGGGATTCAAAGAAAAACATTGGAAAACACAAAACATCGCTAAAAAGAATAGAATGAAAAAAGGGTGTCTCAACCGTGTTGGGACACCCTTTATACGCACCGGACAATAAGAGTATAGTATTCCGTTTGTGCCCGAATCCCCTTTTGTATCCGCTTCTTATTATTTTGATTGCAAAACGTCGTGGTCGACGTAGCGTTCTCCGTTAAGTTCGCTAATGACGTTAATGGCCACTTTCGCTCCGTCGCCAGCGGTAATAATGGTATGTACGCTGACGCCGGCTACTGTTCCGGCCGCCCAAATTCCTTCGATATTGGTGCGTCCGTCTGCATCTGCATCGATGACCGTTTTTATGCGCGGCTCTGTTCCTTGCTTTGTTTTCACGCCGATTTTTTCGGCAAGATCGACTGCTATTCCTGTTGCCAAAATAACGTGTTTTGCCTCAAACGTACCGTTGTCTGTTTGAATGCGGAAGCCGTTTTCTGTTTTTTCGATGTTGGTGGCTTGGCCAACGACAAGTTCTGCTCCGAATTTTGCTGCTTGTTTTTTCCCAGTTTCGACTAAATCCGGCCCTGTAGTTTCCACAACGCCATAATGGTTTTCGATCCAAGCGCGTTTGGTGATACTTTTGTCATTGTCAATTAATACTGTTTTCTTTCCTGCTTTTGCGGTAAAAATGGCAGCGCTTGCCCCCGCGGGACCAGCTCCGATAATGGCGATATCGTACATCGGTTCATCCCCTTTTCGTTAGAATATTCCAACATTTATTATAACATGTTCATTGTTTCCATCCAATTAATATGAATTGCATCTCTTTTATTTAAAATAATTATAATTTGATATTGATTATTTAAAAATAATATGTATAATAAATGATAGCAATAATCATTTCGTAAACAGTTAAAGGAGAGCGAAACCATGCGAAAACAAGTGATTTGCGAACAATGCCATCAACCGATTCGCCGGTTGAAACATTCTATCCTTTGCCGCTGCGGAACGAAAATTATTCAACATAAATAAGTATATAGGTATTTGGAGGGACTGTGCTTCTTAGTTGGCCAGTCCCTTTTTTATGATAATGAGAATCTTTTTCATAAAAATGTTGACAATAGGAAATTGCCTCAATACAATTTTAATTGATAATAATTATTAAAATCATTTAGGGTGCATTAGAGGAAAAAACGATGAAAAAGCTGTTTATATTATTCGTCATATTAGCAGTTGCATCTTTATTTATCGGTGTCCAGCATATTTCACTTGCCGATTTGCTGATGTTGAAAGCGGATGACGTAGAAGTATTAATAATCAGCCGGATTCCGCGGTTGATCAGCATTATTATTGCGGGTGCCAGCATGAGTATTTGCGGGCTAATTATGCAACAGTTAAGCCAAAATAAGTTTGTCTCGCCAACGACGGCGGGGACGATGGATTGCGCAAGGTTAGGAATTTTAGTGTCATTGATTTTGTTCGCTTCCGCAGGTCCGCTGCTGAAAGTTACGGTCGCATTTTTATTTGCTTTTGCTGGTACGATGATTTTTATGAGAATACTTGAAAAAGTGAAATATAAAGACGCCATTTTTATTCCGCTTGTCGGTTTAATGTTTGGCAATATCATCAGTTCCATGACAACATTTTTCGCGTATAAGTACAATTTAATCCAATCCATTTCGTCATGGCTGCATGGCGATTTTTCCATGATTATAAAAGGGCGGTATGAACTGCTTTACTTAAGTGTTCCGCTTATGATTGTCGCTTATATATGTATGCGAACCGTTTTACGATAGCAGGAATGGGAGAAGAAATCGCGACAAATTTAGGCCTTCATTATCGGTCCATCGTCAATGTTGGATTAATCATCGTGGCTGCTACTTCTTCTGTTGTGGTGCTGACGGTCGGGACACTGCCGTTTTTAGGATTGATTATTCCAAACCTTGTCACATTATATTATGGAGATCATTTAGAGAAAGTCCTGCCTCTGACGGCATTGTCAGGAGCAATTTTCGTGTTGGCTTGCGATATTTTCGGGCGCGTCGTTATTTATCCGTATGAAATCCCGATCGGTTTGACGGTAGGAGTCATTGGCAGCGGCGTATTTTTGTATTTGCTAGTAAGGAGAAGAAAGCAATATGTCTAACAAAATGAAGCTGATCGTGTTAAGCATTGCCGCCTTGTCGCTGATTATGGTGTTTTTGTTTACGGATGTCAAAGGCAACTGGGACTATGTTTTTCGGTCAAGAAGTGAAAAAATTGCCGCTATGGTGTTGACAGGATGTGCGATTGCCGCTTCTACCGTCATTTTTCAAACGATCACGAACAACCGGATATTAACGCCGAGCATTATCGGGTTTGATTCGGTTTATATGTTGATTCAGACGTTTGTTGTATTTATTTTTGGGTCGACGACGCTGACAATGATGAACGCGAACGTGCAGTTTCTCGTTTCCGTCGGGTTCATGGCAGGATTTGCGGTATTGCTTTATTCCATTTTATTTAAACAAGAAGAGCAGACGATTTATTTTCTCCTCCTTGTTGGAATGATTATGGGGACATTTTTTCAAAGCGTGACATCCTTTATGCAATTTTTAATCGATCCGAACGAATTTTTTGTGATTCAAGATCGCATGTTTGCGAGCTTTAACAATATGAAAACAGAGCTTTTATTGGTGGCAGGCATTGTCATTGCGCTGATGATTGGCTATATCGTTTCTTACATACGTTATTTGGATGTGCTGTCGCTAGGAAAAGAGCATGCGGTTAATTTAGGCGTTCCATATGAAAAAACCGTAAAGCGGCTGCTCATTGTTGTTGCCGTGCTTGTTTCCGTCTCTACTGCGTTAGTCGGTCCGATTACGTTTTTAGGATTCATTGTGGCGAACGTAGCGTATACGTTTTTGCAAACATACCGGCATAGTTACTTGCTTGTTGGCGCGATGCTGTTTGCCATTGTTGCGTTAGTTGGCGGGCAGCTGGTAGCGGAAAGAGTGTTCACATTTTCCACGCCGTTAACGGTGATAGTGAATTTTATTGGCGGAATTTACTTTTTATATCTTTTATTGAGGGAGAGGAAAGCATGGTAGAAGTAAGAGGGGTTTATAAGCAATACGGTGGAAAAAACGTCGTTGACAACGTGTCGATTACGATCCCGACTGGAAAATTAACATCGCTCATTGGGCCGAACGGTGCGGGAAAAAGCACGCTGTTATCGATTATGAGCCGTCTTATCGATAAAGACCGCGGCGAAGTTAGAATTGAAGGAAAAGAAATTAGCCAATATAAAAGCGATGAATTGGCGAAAAAGATCTCCATTTTAAAACAATCAAACCATATTGCAATCCGGCTGACGGTGAAAGAACTCGTTTCTTTTGGGCGGTTCCCGTATTCACGCGGCAGACTGACGCGCGAAGACTGGGAGTATGTCGAAGAAGCGATTCGGTATATGGAGCTGGAGGACTTGCAAGATTGTTATTTGAACGAATTGAGCGGCGGGCAAAGACAGCGCGCCTATATTGCCATGGTGCTCGCGCAAGATACGGACTACATTTTTCTCGATGAGCCGTTAAACAATTTAGATATGAAACATTGTGTGCAAATGATGAAAGTATTGCGAAAATTGGTGGATGAACTTGGAAAAACGATCGTCGTTGTCATGCACGACATTAATTTTGCGTCCTGTTATTCTGATTATATTGTTGCCCTTAAAAACGGGAAAGTGGTTCGCGAGGGAACAGCATCAGAAATTATGAGCAGCGGCGTATTGCAAGGCATTTATGATATGGACGTTCATATTGAAACGATCCATGATAAGAAAATATGCGTTTATTTTGCATAACTCTGTTTTTCATATAGCTTTTTTCGCATATATTTCGCGAGACTGGGCGCCCCTCGCGGAAAGGTGCGGGAAAGCTGTTGAAAATAAATATTATTATGATATAAAAACAAGGGGGATCTCTGATGCTAAAAAAACGTTGGTTGCCGATTTTCGTGGCGTTTTTCACTGCCATATTGCTGGCAGCGTGCGGGGGGAACGAAGACAATGCAAAAAACGCAAGCAGCTCGAACCCGAAAAACGATAGTGAAGAAATAACGATCAAGCATGAATTAGGGGAAACAAAAGTAAAGAAAAAACCAGAGAAAGTCGTTGTCTTTGACTTCGGCGTTCTTGATTCATTGGATAAGCTTGGTGTTGAAGTGACCGGCGTTCCGAAAGCAAACCTTCCATCTTATCTTGAAAAATATAAAGATAGTAAGTATGAAAACGTTGGAGGATTGATGGAACCAGATTTTGAAAAAATAAATGAAATCGCTCCAGATTTAATCGTTATTTCTGGACGCCAAGCCAATTCCTATGAAAAATTTGCCGAAATTGCCCCAACGGTTTATATGGGAATTGATACGAAAAACTATATAGACTCTTTCGCGAATAATATGAAAACGTTAGGTAAAATCTTTGGAAAAGAAAAAGAAGTCGAAAAGGAATTAGAAAGCATTAATAAACAAATCGAAGCGGTCAAAGCGAAGGCGGAAAAAACGAGCGGCAAAGCGCTTATTGTGCTCACGACTGGCGGAAAAGTAAGCGCATACGGCCCAGGGTCCCGCTTTGGGATTATTCATGACGTGCTTGGCATTAAACCGGTCGATGCGAATATTGAAGTATCGACACATGGCCAAAGCATTTCATTTGAATATATTGCTGAGAAAAACCCGGATTATTTATTTGTGGTGGATCGCGATGCAGTAGTGGCAGGAAAACCGTCGGCAAAACAAACGATTGAAAACGAGCTGGTGAAAAAGACAAACGCTTATAAAAACAATCGCATCATTTATTTAAATCCGAACTATTGGTATCTTGCCGGCGGCGGCCTCATTTCAGTTGCGGAAATGATCAATGAAGTGGAAAAAGGCATCGAATAATGGCATTCAGCGGCTAACCTTGGAAAGAATGGTTAGCCGTTTTATTTTTGTTTGCCCTATCCTTGTGTGCATCGGAAATATCATTTGGCTGGTGGAAAATTATGTTCTTCGTCCAGTGAGCTTGGATCGCTGGAATACAGTTTTTCTTTTTATCTATATGTTAACCTATATATAAAATATAGTTGACATTAAATGTGTCATCAGGCAAAATAGAAGCAAACATCGGATGGGAGGAAAAGAAATGAAAACGAAATCGCTGCTGCTGGCGGCGCTGTTTGCCGCGCTTACGGCCATTGGCGGATTTATCAAAATCCCGATTCCCTATGTGCCGTTCACGTTGCAAATTGCTGCTGTTTATTTAGCGGGATGTTTATTGGGGCCAAAGCTTGGAATGTTGAGCCAGCTTGTCTATGTGCTTGTTGGTCTTGCCGGGGCTCCTGTATTTGCCGAAGGAGGAGGCCCTAGCTATGTGCTTCAGCCGACGTTTGGCTATTTGATCGGTTTTGCTGCGGGAGCCTATGTCAATGGATGGCTGATGCAAATCTTTCAATTTCGCAAAGCGGCAACGGTTTTTCTCGCGAACTTATCTGCTCTTTTTGCTGTTTATTTGTTTGGCTGCTCTTGGTTGTACATAGCGATGAAATGGATTGTGGAAAAGCCGCTTACCATTGGGCAAACGTTATGGTTTGGCTTTTTGCTGCCCGTGCCTGGTGATCTATTGTTATGTGCGGTTTGTTCCGTTCTTGTTGCCCGCATGCTGCCGCGCATCCACAGCGTCATTCGTAAGCAGGAGGTGGTTTCCTAATGGGAAAAGCGATATTTATCACAGGAACAGGAACAGAGATAGGCAAGACGGTAGCAACTTCTTTTCTCACGTTTGTTTTTCAAACGTTAGGGCTGAGAACAAAAATATTTAAGCCAATTCAAACTGGCTTGGCGGAAGATGGCGTTTCATTTGCTGATCAGCATTGGTACGAAAAAGTCGTGGAACTGCCGCAATCAGCAGGGCTGTATTATATGGAACCCGCCGTTTCGCCGCATTTGGCAGCAACGCTAACCAACACGACTATCGACCCGGCATTGATAGCGGAAAAAATCGAACAATGGAAACGTCAATACGACATCGTTCTTGTCGAGGGTGCGGGAGGATTGGCGGTCCCGTTAATAGAGAAAGAGCAGGGATTTTATATGACCAACGATTTGATTCGGGAATGCAACATTCCCATTATCATCGTTTCTTTATCAGGACTTGGCGCAATTCATCATACAGTGACAACCGCATCTTATGCACAGCAGCAAGGCATTCAAGTCCTCGGATTGATTTTTAATCAATTTGATCCCGAAAGCATCATTCATGCCAATAATATTCAGACAATACAAAAAATATTAAAATTTCCGGTCATCGCCACATTGCCATCCCTTGCGGATGTGTCGAAGCATGCGATGAAGGCATTGGCGGAGCGCTGGCTGGAGGGAAACAAGCAAAAGCAGTTGCTGCGGGAGGTGTTGTCCGTTGAGGTATAGTTATGAACAATTAGAGCAATGGGATAAAGAGTATGTGTGGCATCCGTTTACGCAAATGAAAACATATGTGCAAGAACATCCACTTATTATTGAGCGGGGGAGCGGAAGCTACTTATTTGACGTCAATGGAAACAAATATTTGGACGGATATGCATCATTATGGGTAAACGTCCACGGCCATAATGATCCTGAATTAAATGAAGCTTTGCACATGCAAATCGAAACGATCGCGCATTCGACATTGCTTGGGTCGGCCAATGTGCCTTCGATTTTATTGGCGAAAAAACTGGTTGAGCTTTGGCCGGGGCTTTCTAAAGTATTTTATTCCGACACGGGAGCCGCTGCGGTGGAAATTGCGCTAAAAATTGCATATCAATACTGGCAAAACATCGATCCTGTCCGGTACGCGAAAAAAACAGCATTTGTCTCGTTAAGGGAAGCGTATCACGGCGATACGATCGGAGCAGTCAGCGTTGGCGGCATGGAACTGTATCATCGCATTTTCCAACCGCTGCTGTTTGAGCGGATCGAGGTGCCATCCCCGTATGTGTATCGTATGAGCGAATACGGAAATGAACAAAAAATTGTGCAATACTGTTTACAGCAGTTAGAACACGTGTTGGCTTCGGAACAGGAGCGCGTCGCCGCAGTAATCGTGGAACCGCTTGTGCAAGGGGCGGCGGGGATTATCACGCATCCGCGCGGCTTTTTAAAAGGAGTGGAGGCGCTTTGCCGCCGGTATGGAGTTTTGTTGATTTGCGATGAAGTGGCGGTCGGATTTGGAAGAACGGGAACGATGTTCGCTTGTGAACAAGAACAAGTAACACCGGATATCGTATGTTTAGGGAAAGGAATCACCGGCGGTTATTTACCGCTCGCTGCCACATTAACAACTAATCAAGTGTATGAAGCGTTTTTAGGAGAAGCCGACGAAAACAAGACATTTTACCATGGCCATACATATACAGGAAATCAGTTGTCTTGTTCGGTCGCTTTAAAAAATATTGAACTTATGGAAAAACGGCAGCTTGTCGAAAACGTCCGGAAAAAAGCGGAATTCTTGGCGAAGAAGCTAGAGATGCTTTATGAACTTCCAATTGTCGGAGATATTCGCCAAAAAGGATTAATGACAGGAATTGAAATTGTTCAAGACCGAAACACGAAGGAGATTTTTCCTCGCTCGGAAATGATTGAGCACCGTATCATCCTTGAGGCCAGAAAACGCGGATTGATCATCCGCCCGCTCGGGCCGGTGCTCACGTTCATTCCGGTGTTAGCAATGACAGAAGAACAGATGGAAACAGCAGTTTCTATCCTCTTCGATTCGATCGCAGAAATGGCGAAGGCTGTTCGCTAATGGTTTCCATCGCTGCCTAGTGAGCCTTGGCAGCCTATTTTTGTCCAAAACGGTCAATCGCCTATGCCCTTGGCGTTTGTCCTACATATGCTGAAAGAGAAGAAGCAAACCAATCAGCAAAGGAGAGAAGAACATGAATGATATTAGCTTGCAAGACACAAGAATATGGGGCTTTGGTCGCCCATGGGGTTTTGGAGGCTTTGGTCGCCCGTTCTTTGGCGGTTTTGGCCGCCCATTTTTCGGTGGCTTCGGCCGTCCATTCTTTGGCGGCCCGTTCTTTGGTGGCCCGTTCTTTGGCGGCCCATTCTTTGGCAGCCCGTTTTTTGGCGGTCTTTTAGGCGGATTGTTGGGCGGCGCGCTAACAGGTCCGTTCTTTGGCGGTTTTGGTGGTTATCCTTACGGCCCAGTGTGGTGATAAACATTGCTTGAGCCTGCCGATCACGTGGCAGGCTTTGCGCTTTTTCGAAAGATCCATATTATCTTAGGAAAAAATGGGCTGCTTTCCTGTTTCTTTTGACCTTCATTCACATAACCTATTGGTGTCCAGTATTGGTTTAGGGAAGGAGGAAGGGTGATGGTATATCCGCGCGTATTTTTCGGCGGTCCGTTTTTAGGCGGTTTTCTGGGCGGATTGCTTGGCAGCGCGCTGGCGTTACCGCTTTACGCCCATCCAAGACCGTATTATCCGTACTTTTTATATGGATGATTTTGGTATTAATATAATGAAACATGTGTAAAAAAGCCATGATGTATAATCATGGCTTTTTCGCTGCTGGAAGGCGCACATTACTGAACCGTCGCTTGGTATGGAAATTGGCTTGTGTATCCTTGGAATTGCTGATACGATTGTTGCAATTTTTGCGGATCAGCTGTTTCAAGTTTGTACCAGCCTTTTTGAAACATTAAATTGTACAGTTCACGCTGGCAGTTTTGCGTTTCTGTAAAAATGTTAAGCATATCTTGATATAATTGTTGGTGGCTTGCTTCGTGCAAAAAGACACTGTACGATGAGGTCATATATTTTTCTGTCGCCAACATATCGTTAAGAAAGTCGCGATCGTTCATTTGCGGCGTTTTGGGCACTTGTGTTTCCGGATTTTGAACTTGGTTTTGGTTCATATCATATTCCCTCCTTTTTGCTATTGCATTGGCGTTTTAGGCCGGCCTGTATTTTGCAGATGGCTTAAAATTTGTTGGTAATGGCGCTGATGCATTTGCCCGGCCTTTTCGATCGCGGCGCTGACTTCTTTGTCTTGGCATTGCGATGCAAAAAAGTGGGCTTTTTTCATCGCGAGTAAATTCCACGACAGCATATCAGTGAAATAAAGTGCGTCTTTTGTTGAAATGATTTGCGGCGGCTGCGGCATAGCCGATGGTTGTTGCGTGTTCATTTGTTGTTGCATAAACGCTGCTCCTTTCTTAAAAGTGTTCGCTATTAAATTATCCGTTTCGTGGAAAATTATGCATATATAGAAAATAAACTGTATCGAAAAAACAAACGTATTCAACGCCAAGGAAACATGATACAATAATAAGAAATGAATGCGTTTTCACAAAGGAGGCACAATGATGGAACAAGTAATGCGCAACTTTTTTTTATTCTTGTCCAAAAATAAACCATTAACGAGGCTGGCGAAAAAATATGGGCTTCGTTTTGGTGCCTCGCGGTTTGTCGCTGGAGAGACGATTGAACAAGCTGTGGAAGTGATCAAACAATTGAACAAAAAAGGGATGGCTGTGACGGTCGATTACTTAGGAGAGTTTGTCGATAACGAGCAAGAAGCAAACGATATGGCCGATCACTGCATTGAGGCAATTGAAGCGATTCACAGAGAAAAGCTTGATGCACAGCTTTCGCTGAAAATGACGTCAATGGGGCTTGACATTTCTGAAGAACTTGTCATGCGCAACATGAGGCGCATTTTAGATACAGCAAAACTGCACGATGTGTTTGTGACGATCGATATGGAAGATTATTCTCGCTGCCAAAAAACGCTCGATATTTTTAAACGGTTGAAAACGGAATACGATAACGTCGGAACAGTGCTGCAAGCGTATTTGTATCGCACGGTATCCGATATAGAAGATTTAAAAAATTACCATCCAAATTTGCGGCTTGTCAAAGGGGCGTATAAAGAACCGCCGGAAGTGGCGTTTCCAGACAAAAAAGATGTGGATGAAAACTTTAAAAAAATCATCAAAATGCATTTATTAAACGGAAACTATACGGCAGTCGCCACCCATGACGATGCGATCATCGAGTACACAAAGAGGCTTGTGAAAGAATATAATATTCCGAACAGCCAGTTCGAGTTCCAAATGTTATACGGAATTCGCCCAGAGCGCCAGGAACAGATTGCGCGCGAAGGATATACGATGCGCGTTTACGTTCCGTATGGCACAGACTGGTATGGATACTTTATGCGCCGTCTCGCAGAACGACCAGCAAACGTTGCGTTCGTTTTAAAAGGCGTGTTGCGTAAATAAAAACAAAAAGAGGCTGGCTTGAAAAATTGCTGAATCAACCTTTTGGAGCAGTCTTTTCCTTTTTGGTTATTAGCGGTATTATACCAAAAGAGGAATCATTTCCTTATTTTTTTGCGAAAAAGGAGGGCGACCGAAAAGCGAACAGCTACCGAACGCTTTTGGACACCCTCTTTTTGAATTATTGTATAAAACCTTGGTGTTTTAGTTCATTTAAAATATTTGGCTTGATAGGGTAATTAATATTTGTTAAATATTTATATTTGGATTTGATTAAAATATCAAATACGGGGCTTCTTTTATATCCGACTTCCTCCCAAGATTTTTGGCTATATAGTAAATCTCCCAATGTAAGAAGTTTATAGTCTCTTCCAGAGAATTTTAAATCTCTGTTAACTTGATACCAAGTGTCTCCGTCTTCTCTTAGCCATTTGGTGCCTAAAGATTCAACACCTTTTCTAATTTGCATTGCTACATTTAAATATTTTTGATTTTTTGTTTGTTTATAAGCATCTAATAAGAATCTCATTTCACCTAAAACATGATTTAAAGATACGTGAGTTTTTTTGCCATCTGTCGAGAAATAATCATTGATAAGGTATCCACTTTCTAGATTAATAGTGTTGCCAATAGCAACTTGTTTTACTAAGAAGTCCGCATAGATTAAATTAGCGTTTTTTAGATTATTGATATTTAGTGTAGTACCAGCTTTTTTTAGGAATAAAGCTATATATTCATTATGTCTAGTATCGATATATGGAGCGGTTATACCGTATTCTCTTTTTAACCAAGTGCTGGTATATTCTGTTTGAAAAACGCCCACTTTATTGTTTCTTATTTCACCATGAGAAAATACATCTAAGTCTGCTAATGAGTTAATAATCATATTATAGAAAAATCTTTCTTTTGTAAAAGAATAAGTACTTACAAAATCATCACCTTGCATATAACCCAAGTTTCTTCCAAATCCCATTTTTGTTGCTGGTTCAATTGACCAAGGTAATTTGAAATATGGACCGTCAGCTGTTAGCCATTTATGAGTAGATATATATTCTTCAATGCTACGTTTCATCCAATAGTCCATATTGTTTTTGTTTTTGAATAAAGGTTGATTAGAAATTAAAACCCAGCTTTCTCCAATAGAGTTAGATTGAGTTTTTAAATTTAAATTGATAAAAGTAGATTTTGTTTTTGAATTTAAGTAAATTTTATAATTATCAGTTTCCTCAAAAAATTCCCTCACGTAGCTTGCGCGAGTTTTGCTGTATCGTTTTACAAGTTGTTTCGAAATATAGTTTTTGCCTAACATCATGCTTGCTACTGTTTGATTTTTATTGTATGTGTTAAGCACTCCGATTGGATATGAAGTTGGATCAATACCAAAAACGTGGTCGTGTTGTCTAATAATTTTGCCTCTATCACTGTATTTTTCGAGGTTATAAGTAGTTGTATTAGATAATGGAATTATTAAGTCAGTATAGATGTTTTGTTTTGAATAGTTTGTAATTCTAGTAAATATAAATTTATCACCATTATCAATTGTTCTTATTGTTACTCTTAAATTGGCTAAAATTTCGTTTTTGTCTTTGATTTTATAATAGTAGTTTTTATCTTTTGCTTTAATATGAGTGAATGATGTAGATTTGATAAATTCAAAAGTTTTTCCTGGCATTTTCATTGAGATACTTTTTGGATTTGAGTTACTTAATGGAATAGAAACTTCATTAGTGGTTTTTGAGGTTGGGGTAGTTGATACTGGTAAAATAAAGAAAGTTAGCATTAATAAAATTGAAATAAATAGCTTTAATTTTTTCATTATTTTACCCCCCTTATGTTTAAATCAAGAGGCTGGCTCAAAAATTGCTGAATCGACCTTTTGAATCCAGTCTTTTCCTTTCTAGTTGTTGACCATACTTATTATACCAAAAAGGAACGATTTTCTTGTTTTTTACAAAAAAGAGGGTGTCCGAAAAGTGAACAGCTACTGAACACTTTTGAACACCCTCTTTTTTCATATCGAAAGGTATATCTTGCATGCACACTTTTTGAGGAGAACGGTCTTGCAGCAGTGAGCTCTCTTGTGCTAAAAGGCTTTGCAAGCACGTTTGTGAAGGATATTGGCTTTGAGAGAGTTTTGCTTTCTCTGCTTTGCTTATATTACCTGTTTATACAAAAGTTATTTACTCACTCACTCTGCATATTATGCCGCTTATATTGCTGGTTTTGGCTCGTCTTTTTTCCTCCGCCATCCCTTTCCACTGTCGGACCAGCGTTACCCTTAACGCTTGCTGCGCTGACTGCTCTTTCCGAAGGGTTCTTTTTCAATTTTGCCATCCGTCTCACCCCCTTTTATTATCGTCACCAAAAAATAATTTCTTATGAATACAAAATTTGTTAAGTTTATATATTGCGAAAATTAATAATATATTTTATATTTAATAACAGAAGCAATTTTCACGGCATATTTTTTTAGGTATAAAATGAATGATTGTTCATTCAATATGTGAGGGGGAAAAGGAATGGTGAAGCGCATTCAAAAGGCGGCCGTGCTTGGATCTGGTGTGATGGGCTCAGGAATTGCGGCACATTTAGCGAATGTGGGGATACCGACATTGCTTCTCGATATTGTTCCGCGCGAGTTGACAAAGGAAGAGGAAGCAAAAGGGCTAACACTTGAACATAAAGAAGTACGCAACCGTCTTGCTAATCAAGCATTGCAAAAGTTGTTGAAACAAAAGCCGGCGCCGTTTATGTCCAAATCCAATCTTGCTCTTATTGAAACAGGAAATTTTGCGGATGACTTTCACCGTCTTGCTGAAGTGGATTGGATTATTGAAGCAGTCGTGGAAAATTTAGAAATTAAGAAAAGCGTATTTGCAATGGTGGATGAAGTAAGAAAACCGGGAACGATCGTCAGCTCGAACACTTCGGGAATTTCGATCGAAACGATGGCAGAAGGCCGTTCCGAAGACTTTAAAAAACATTTTTTAGGAACGCATTTCTTCAATCCGCCGCGCTATCTAAAGCTGCTTGAAATCATTCCGACGAAAGATACAGATCCAGAAGTTGTTTCATATATGAAAACATTTGGCGAAGAAGTGCTTGGCAAAGGGGTTGTCATGGCGAAAGATACGCCAAATTTCATTGCAAACCGAATCGGCACGTATGGCTTGTTAGTAACTGTTAGAGAAATGATGAAGGGCGGATACAGCGTCGGAGAAGTCGATTCGCTTACAGGGCCGCTGATTGGCCGCCCGAAAAGCGCAACATTCCGCACGCTTGATGTCGTCGGCTTGGACACATTTATTCATGTTGCCAATAACGTATTTGAAAAAGTAGAAGGGGAAGAAAAAGAGGCGTTTCGCGTTCCGGATTTTATGAAAGCGATGCTGGAAAAAGGGTGGATCGGCAGCAAATCAGGGCAAGGCTTCTTTTGGAAACAAGGAAAAGATATTTTGGAGCTTAATTATGAGACGCTAGAATATGAGCCGCGCAAAAAGCTGACGACTCCAGCGGTGGAAGCGAGCAAGCAGGCGAAAAAGCTGAATGATAAATTGAAAGCGCTTGTATATGCGGATGATCGCGCTGGAACGTTCCTTTGGAACATCATTGCTCCAGTTCTCCTCTATTCTGCGAAATTGCTTGGCGAAATCGCTGATGATATTGTCGCTATCGACCGCGCGATGAAATGGGGATTTGGCTGGGAGCTTGGTCCGTTTGAAATGTGGGATGCGCTTGGTGTTGAGCAATCTGTCCGGAAAATGCAAGCAGAAGGATTGGACATTCCTTCGTGGGTAACGGATATGCTTGCGGCTGGCTTCCCGTTTTTCTACAAATCGGAAAAAGGGCAAGTATTTTATTATGATCGCGGAGAATACAAGCCAATTCATGAAAACCCGAAAGTCATTCACATAAAGCGCTTGAAGGAACAAAGAGATGTCATTAAGAAAAACAGCGGCGCAAGTTTAATCGATCTTGGCGATGATGTTGCATTGTTAGAGTTCCACTCGCCAAATAACGCGATCGGTACGGATATTGTGCAAATGATTAACTATGCCCTTGAGGAAGTGGAGAGGAACTATAAAGGGCTTGTCATCGGCAATCAGGGAAAAAACTTCTGTGTCGGTGCAAACCTTGCGATGATTTTAATGGAAGCACAAGATGACAACTATTTTGAAATTGAGCTTGCTGTTCGCCAATTCCAACAAGCAATGATGAATATTAAGTATAGCACGAAGCCAGTCGTTGCCGCGCCGTTTGCGATGACGCTCGGAGGCGGTGTGGAAGTTTGCCTGCCATCATCCCGAATTCAAGCCGCGGCGGAAACGTATATGGGACTTGTCGAAGTCGGCGTCGGCCTCATTCCTGGCGGCGGCGGAAATAAAGAGCTTTATATCAAATATTTAAATAGTCTGCCAAGCGGAGTTCATTTCGATTTGCAGCAAGTAGCGAATAAAGTGTTTGAAACGATCGCGCTGGCAAAAGTATCCGGATCTGCGGCAGAAGCGCGTGAACTAAATTTTTTAAATCAGCGTGATGGCATTACGATGAATAGCGATCATTTAATTCATGATGCGAAGCAGGCGGTCATTTCTCTTTATGATCAAGGTTATCGTCCGCCTGTTCGCAAAAAGGTGCCTGTTGTCGGCGAAACAGGTTATGCGGCGATGCTGCTTGGCGCGCAGTCGATGTATCACTCTGGATACATTAGTGAACACGATTTGAAAATTGCGAAAAAACTTGCGTACGTCATTGCTGGCGGAAAAGTCCCGTACGGCACGGAAGTTGATGAACAATATTTGCTTGATTTAGAAAGGGAAGCGTTTTTAAGCTTGGTCGGCGAACCGAAATCACAGGAGAGAATGCAGCATATGCTTGTTAAAGGGAAACCGCTGCGCAACTAATGGGAGACGCGAAGAACGAATATGAAAAAACAGGGGGGACGGTTGTGAGAGAAGCGGTGATTGTTGCGGGAGCGCGCACGCCGGTCGGAAAAGCGAAAAAAGGCACGCTCGCCCATGTGCGGCCGGATGATTTAGGCGCGCTTGTTGTGAAGGAAACGTTGAAACGAGCCGGGAATTACGAAGGAAATATCGATGATCTTATTATTGGCTGCGCGATGCCGGAAGCGGAGCAAGGGTTAAATGTCGCGAGAAACATAGGAGCGCTTGCAGGACTTCCATACACGGTTCCGGCGATAACGATCAATCGTTATTGCTCATCGGGCTTGCAAGCGATTGCTTACGCAGCGGAGCGCATCATGCTTGGCCATTCGGATACGATCATTGCCGGCGGTGTGGAATCGATGAGCCTTGTCCCGATGATGGGGCATGTAATACGTCCAAACGCGAAACTGGCAGAAGAAGCTCCACAGTATTATATGTCCATGGGACATACGGCAGAGCAAGTGGCGATGAAGTATGGGGTTAGCCGGGAAGACCAAGACGCGTTTGCTGTGAGAAGCCATCAGCGCGCTGCAAAAGCGATCCGCGAAGGCAAATTCAAGGACGAAATTGTCCCGGTTGAAGTGACCGTTCGCAAAGTAGAAAATAACAAGCTTGTCGAGAAAACGATACTTTTCGAAGAGGATGAAGGGGTGCGACCGGATACAAATATGGAAACGTTAGCAAAACTCCATCCGGCATTTTCCGTAAATGGAACGGTAACCGCTGGGAACGCTTCGCAAATGAGCGATGGCGCTGCTGCTGTCATGGTGATGGACCGGGAAAAAGCAGAATCGCTAGGGCTAAAATTGCTTGGGAAATTCCGTTCATTCGCCGTCGCCGGCGTGCCGCCGGAAGTAATGGGAATCGGCCCGGTCGCCGCAATCCCGAAAGCGTTAAAACTTGCCGGCTTAGAACTTTCTGATATCGGATTGATTGAACTAAATGAAGCTTTTGCGTCCCAGGCGATTCAAGTGATTCGCGAGCTTGGGCTTGATGAGGAAAAAGTCAATGTCAACGGAGGAGCAATCGCACTTGGCCACCCACTTGGCTGTACTGGCGCAAAATTGACGTTGTCATTGCTCTATGAAATGCGCCGCCGCAACGTGCAGTTTGGGATTGTCACGATGTGCATCGGCGGCGGCATGGGCGCAGCAGGGGTATTTGAATTAATTTAAATTTATAAAAAAGCGGGCGGTATCATTCCGCCCGGATATATAACAAAAATCACGGGGAGGAGTTACCAATGGCGAAAGCATTAGAAAATGCGATAAAAGGCGGAAGCTTTCTGATTGAAGACATTCCTTGCGAACGTGTGTTTACACCGGAGGATTTTACAGATGAGCATAAAATGATTGCGAAAACAACAGAAGATTATGTCGTTAACGAAGTGCTTCCGCAATTAGAACATTTGGAAAACCATGAATTTGACCGTTCGGTTCAACTGCTAAGAAAAGCAGGAGAGCTTGGATTGCTTAGTGCGGATATTCCGGAAGAATACGGTGGCTTAGGGCTTGATAAAATCAGCTCTGCACTGATCGGGGAGAAAATGTCGCGCGCTGGGGGCTTCTCGATTTCTCATGGCGCGCACGTCGGCATTGGCTCGCTTCCAATCGTCTTGTTTGGAACAGAAGAACAAAAACGAAAATATTTGCCATCGTTAGCGACTGGTGAAAAAATTGCCGCATATGCATTAACAGAGCCTGGCTCCGGTTCAGATGCGCTAGGCGCAAAAACGACGGCGAGATTAAACGCGGAGGGAACCCATTACATTTTAAACGGGGAAAAACAATGGATAACAAACGCCGGATTTGCCGATGTGTTTATCGTATACGCGAAAGTAGACGGCGAGCATTTCTCCGCATTCATTGTCGAGCGCGGCTTTCCGGGGGTCTCTACCGGGCCGGAAGAAAAGAAAATGGGGATTAAAAGTTCTTCGACCCGTACATTAATTTTGCAAGACGTGCCTGTTCCGAAAGAAAACTTGCTTGGGGAAGTTGGAAAAGGCCATGTGATTGCGTTCAACATCTTAAACATCGGCCGCTATAAACTGGGAGTCGGCGCTGTTGGCGGCGCGAAACGCGCGCTGGAAATTACGCTGCAATACGCGAATCAACGCCAGCAATTTAAACAGCCGATTTCAAAGTTTTCATTAACACAAGAAAAATTCGCGACGATGGCTTCCCGCTTATATGCCACAGAAAGCTCTGTCTACCGCACTGTCGGCCTGTTTGACGAACGGATGGGCCTTCTTGATGAGGAAAAAGCAAAAGACGGAAAAGAAATCGCGAAATCGATCGCAGAATATGCCATTGAATGCTCGCTGAACAAATTTTTCGCGACGGAAACGTTGGACTATATTGTCGATGAAGGCGTGCAAATTCACGGCGGTTACGGATTTATGCAAGAATATGAAATTGAACGGGCTTACCGCGATTCCCGGATTAACCGGATTTTTGAAGGAACAAACGAAATCAACCGCCTGTTAGTTCCGGGAATGTATTTGAAAAAAGCGATGAAAGGCGAGCTTCCGCTTTTGCAAAAAGCACAACAGCTTCAGGAAGAATTAATCATGCTCGCGCCAGAAGAAGTTGGTGATGGCGTTCTGGAGCAAGAAAAATATTTAGTACGCAATGCAAAAAAAATCGCCTTAATGGCGGCGGGATTGGCAGCGCAAAGATTCGGCCCGAAACTGGAAAATGAACAGGAAATTTTAGTAAACATTGCCGACATTGTGGCGAATATTTACGCGATGGAATCTGCCGTGCTTCGCACCGAAAAGGCAATCAACAGATCCGGGGTAGAAAAAAACAAACAAAAACTTCTTTATACGCAAATTTTCTGCCAAGAAGCGTTCAACGAAATCGAAACACATGCAAAAGAGACGATTGTGGCGGTTGAGCAGGGCGACACATTGCGCATGATGCTGACTGCTTTGCGTAAATTAACGCGCTATACCCCAATCAATATCATCGCGAAAAAACGGGAAGCAGCAGCGGCGCTCATTGAAGCGGAACGTTATATTGTGTAATAATGTAAAGTACCAGACTTGTTCTGGTACTTTACTTGTAAAGGATGGTGAAATATGTCATTCACTTTTTATTGGTATCCAAAATGCGGCACATGCCGGAAAGCAAAAAAATGGCTCGATGAACATCACATCGCTGTCCGGGAGATACATATTGTCGACAACCCGCCGGCAAAAGAGGAATTGACGGAACTTTACCGCAAAAGCGGACTGCCGCTGAAAAAATTCTTTAACACAAGTGGCATGAAATATCGTCAGTTAGGGTTAAAAGATAAAGTGAATACCGCTTCGGAAGAAGAACTTCTGGAATTGCTCGCTTCCGATGGCATGTTGATCAAGCGTCCGATTTTGACAGATGGAAATCATGTTATCGTTGGGTTTAATGAAGAACAATATGAAAAATTTTTTGGACAAAAATAACGAATTCGGTGAGTTTTTTGATAAAATCGGTTATTATTAAAAAGAATACAATATTAAAAAAAATATAATCTGTTAATGGAGGGATGCGATCATGAATACGCCAAAGGAGTTACGTTATTCGGAAGAACATGAGTGGGTGCGCGTCGAAGGGGATAAAGTGCGCATCGGCATTACTGATTTTGCGCAATCTGAATTAGGCGACATCGTTTTTGTTGAGCTGCCGGAAGTAGGTACAGAAATTACGGCAAATGAACCGTTCGGCAGCGTGGAGTCTGTAAAAACGGTTTCCGAACTTTATGCGCCGATTAGCGGCAAAGTAGTAGAAGTGAATGAAGCATTAAATGATAATCCAGAATATGTAAATGAATCTCCATATGAAAAAGCGTGGATGATTGTTGTGGAGCCTTCCGATATCAGCGAGATCGATAATTTATTAACAGCAGAGCAATATGAAGCAATGGTAAAAGAAGGATGATTATTTCCATAAATCACTATTGCTGATTACGCGAGCAATGGGCATCCTATATACATAACGAATAAAAAGGATGCCCATTGCTGTCCGAAAAAGCAATGGAGTTAATAAAACTTTGCATTGGTGAAAATGAACGAGTCGGCCATTTCCTTTTGCCATCGACGTTTGTGGCAAAACCGAATATGAATCATTTTATTAAGGAATGACCGTCACCGTTGAACCAGATCAAAAGCATGCCGATTGCGACGGTGAGGCTGGTTGGTGTTAAAGCAACGGTGCTGTGCCGTTGCTTTTCTTCATGTTATTGTTTGGAGAAAAAAGAGCAGGCTTGCGAAAGGAAACGGCCGCTTGTTTTCCCACGTAAATGCGCAAGTGCATTTTCTGGGCAAAGTTCCATTCTCGATGTAATGAATTTGCATTGCCGGAAAACGAAACCGCTTTTTGCCGTTTTCTTGTTCCGCAAGGACTTGATCGATTTTTCTTAAGGTGGTCCATCATGGTAGAAATTGAAAAAGTGATTATTGTGGAAGGGCGTTCCGACAAACAAAAAATTGAAAAGATTATTAATGAACCGGTTGAAGTGATTTGCACAAACGGAACGATTAGTGATGCGAAATTGGAAGAACTGATTGAAGAACTTTATTATAAAGATGTTTATATATTAGTGGATGCCGATGAAGCGGGGGAAAAATTGCGAAAACAGTTTCGCCGCGAATTTCCTGAAGCAGAACATATATATATTGACCGGATGTACAGGGAAGTCGCTGCGGCGCCAAATTGGCATATCGCCCAAGTATTATTGCGGGCAAATTTTAATGTCCATTATGATTATTTGTTAAAAAGGTGAAAGCAGCGATGAAAAAACTACAGTTGGCTGAAATAGACGACATCCTTGATAAGGAAGAGGCTGTTTGCCTTTTCGTGTATACGCCGCTGTGCGGCACTTGCCAGCTTGCCGAGCGGATGCTGGAAGTGGTCAAAGAGCTGTTTCCGGGCATTCCGTTTTACAAAACCGATATTAATTATATGCCTGAACGTGCGGTTACATGGAAAATTGAAAGTGTCCCATGCCTGCTTTTATTTGATGGCGGCAATATCGTCCAAAAATTGTACGCATTTCATTCTGTAACGTATTTATATGAAACAATCAAGAATTTTTGGCCGGAAAACAGGTAAAAATCTTTTTTCAATAGGCAAATGCTTTTCTCTCTTCAAGCTTGCAGTGCGATAAGGTATATAATAAACGATTATTTGACGCCATTTGACATCATTTCTTGGGAAATGATGAGAATGATGCCTGTTTTCCGGAGGATTTGTCGAGATTTTTGTAAAGGATTCTCCCCCTTTTCTAGTGAAATAAATGGGTAACGGGACAAGGGGGAGGAGGATATAAGTTATGCATGAATTGATAAAACAGCTTACAGAACGAATGCAAAAGTTGAATCATTTATCACCGATTTTGCCAGATGAAGAATTATACATTCAATTTGAATGCGAAACAGAAACAGCAGTTGTGGCGGTTTCTAAACACAGCATCGAGCAGAAGGAAGCGGCAGACGAACGGCAGGTATTGACGGTCCGTGGATCGAAAGAGGCGCTCGAAGCGCTGTTAAATGGAAGGCTCAAATTGCAACAACAAATCCGGCTTCACGAAGTGAATATTTCTGGAAGTTTCCGCCATATGTTGTTGCTCGAGTCGCTGCTTCATTTGTCAAAGCCGTATCGCCATGTCTGCTAAAAATAGTACATCAATGAATAAAAAATCATTGACAGATCATAAAAATAGTAGTACGATTCAGAAAAAACGAGATGAATTTTTCGCGAGAGATGGAGAAACTGCACCGATAAAGCCTGGAAGCGGTTATTGAGTACGGTGCTGGTTCCGGCTTAGTGAGTGGATTTAAAAACAAGAAAAGGATTCCCGCACGTAAAAGTTGGGCAGACACCGCACATCAACCAGTTGCACGGAGAAGAACTCAACCATCCGGAGCGGATGAAGGCTTAATTTGTCCATTTGTCGGCATGGAAAATGTGAATGAATTGATGGATGGCATCTGACGTTTTCACCCATTCTTCCAGAAGGCCATAATGCTATTTTCCAATATTTTTACTATAATATTTTTATTGACATTATTCGGCATATAAGATAAAATCACATTCGTAACTAATGGGACATTTTAACTGAATAAAGTGAATGTTGTGCTCTTATCAAGAGAGGTGGAGGGATGTGCCCAATGAAACCCGGCAACCGTCAGCGGATCCGCTGAAATGGTGCCAATTCACACAAAGCGTCTGCTTTGAGAGATAAGAGACAGAACGGTGACCATTGCCTTTCTGTTCTCTTGAGCAGAAGGGTTTTCTTTTTATTGCGAGTGTTTTTGGCATTAGGGGAAGGTGAAACGGTGGATGATTATATTAGAAAACGTAACAAAAATCTATGAAGCTTCCAACGGATCTGTGACAGCGGTGGATAATGTCAGTTTACAGATAAAGGAAGGCGAAATTTTCGGCATCATCGGGTATAGCGGAGCGGGAAAAAGTTCGTTAATCCGCCTCCTTAACGGGTTGGAAAAACCAACAAAAGGAAAAGTCGTTGTCGCCGGACGAGATATTGCTAATATTAAAGGGAAAGAGCTGCGGAAGGCTCGCCAAGAAATAGGAATGATTTTTCAACATTTTAATTTATTATGGTCGAGAACCGTCCGTGAAAACATTGCGTTTCCGTTAGAAATTGCCGGCGTGCCGAAAGATCAGCGAAAGAAACGAGTCGACGAACTCATTCAGCTTGTTGGATTGCAAGGAAGAGAAGATGCCTATCCATCACAGCTCAGCGGCGGGCAGAAGCAACGCGTTGGCATTGCGCGCGCGTTAGCGAACAATCCAAAAGTGTTATTGTGCGATGAAGCAACATCTGCGCTTGACCCGCAAACAACCGATTCCATTTTGGAGCTTTTGGTCGATATTAATAAACGTTTAGGATTGACCATCGTATTAATTACCCACGAAATGCATGTGATTCGCAAAATTTGCGATCGCGTCGCGGTGATGGAGAACGGAAAAATTGTCGAGCAAGGCGAAGTGCTGCAAGTATTCCGCCAGCCAAAACAGGAGATTACGAAACGGTTTGTCCAGCAAGTGGTCGAGCCGGAGGAAACAAAGGAAACGATTACTCATCTGCTTGATAGATATCCAAATGGAACGGTTGTCCAATTGACGTTTGTCGGTGAAGCTGCCGAACAGCCGCTCATTGCCAATGTCGTTCGCCAGTTTCAAATTGATGCGAATATTCTGCAAGGAAAAATTTCGCAGACACATCAGGGATCTTATGGTGTCCTGTTTGTCCATATGGATGGGGAGAAAGAAGAAATTGCCCGCGCGATTGATTATATTCGAAGTCAGCAAGTAGCGGTGGAGGTGATTACAGATGCTCGCTAACCTCTTACCGAACGTAGAGTGGGATATGATGTGGGCAGCTACTGTTGAGACGCTTTATATGACAGGAATTGCAGTTGTGGTGACATTTATATTAGGAACGATTCTTGGGCTGCTGTTATTTTTAACGTCGAAAGGCAATTTATGGGAGAATCGCTTAGCGAATACGATCATTGCTGCTGCTGTCAATATTTTTCGTTCTATTCCATTTATTATATTGATTATTTTATTAATTCCGCTGACGAAATGGCTGGTTGGAACAATGCTTGGTGCCAATGCCGCGCTGCCGGCGCTCATTATCGGAGCGGCGCCATTTTACGCACGAATGGTCGAAATTGCGCTCCGCGAAATTGATAAAGGCGTTATTGAAGCGGCGAAAGCGATGGGAGCTTCAACGGCAACAATTATTTGGAAAGTGTTGCTACCAGAGTCCCTGCCTGCACTTGTGTCTGGAATCACCGTAACAGCAATTGCTTTAGTCGGATATACGGCGATGGCGGGGGTTGTCGGCGCTGGCGGCCTTGGCAACTTAGCATATTTGGAAGGATTCCAGCGCAGCCATAACGATGTGACGTTTGTCGCCACCGTGCTCGTGCTAATCATTGTTTTTGTCATTCAGTTTATCGGTGACTTTGTCACTTCCAAAATAGATAAACGATAAAAAGGGGGAAATCGAGATGAAAAAATGGCTTAGTGCATTATTTGCCGTTGTCCTTGTGCTGGCATTGGCAGCGTGCGGAGGAAACAACAATGCGTCTGATGGCCAAGAAAAAGGAAAATTGACGAAATTAGTAGTCGGAGCTTCGAATGTTCCGCATGCGGAAATTTTGGAAAAAGCAAAACCGATTTTAAAAGAAAAAGGGATTGACTTAGAAATCGTGAAGTTCCAAGATTATATTTTACCAAACAAAGCGCTGGCGGATAAAGAAATCGACGCGAACTATTTCCAACACATTCCATATTTAGAATCACAGAAAAAAGAGCATGGATATGACTTTGTCAACGCTGGCGGCATTCATATTGAGCCAATCGGCATTTATTCAAAAAAATATAAAAGCTTAGATGAACTTCCAGACGGCGCAACGATCATCATGAGCAACTCGGTTGCAGACCATGGCCGCATTTTATCCATGCTGCAAGAAAAAGGATTGATTAAGCTAAAAGATGGCGTGGACAAAACAAAAGCAACGGTGAAAGACATTGTCGAGAATCCGAAACATTTAAAATTTGAAGCAGATGTTGATGCGGGAATGCTGCCGCAAATTTATAAAAACGGTGAAGGCGATGCAGTCTTGATTAACGCGAACTATGCGTTAGACGCCGGTTTGGACCCTGCAAAAGATCCGATCGCTGTCGAGTCGCCAAAAGATAATCCGTATGTCAACATTATCGCTGTCCGGAAAGGCGACGAAAACCGCAAAGAAATTAAAACACTTGTCGAAGTATTGCAGTCAAAAGAAATTCAAGACTTTATTAAAAAAGAATATAAAGGTGCCGTCATTCCAGCGGCCCAATAAGAATAACGGGGGCAAATCGCTCCCGTTATTTTTGATAGCTTTTCGATAACGTTAATGTGCAAATCGCCAAGAGCATTGCAGGAAATAATCACGCCGATCACCGATAATCATTCGCCAGCCTTTCTTGGCAATCCCGCTAGTCCCTAATAGCAAAACGGTGATGGCAACTTCCATGAGGAAACTTTGAAACCTGTTTGCCTCCCTTTATTAAAAAACGATTCTGTTTAATTCTTTTATCATTCACGTATACTAACACCGATAGAAGCGTTGAGAGGGAACCATCAGCGGCATGCGCCTGCTGAAGCAGCACGTCGCTGTTAAAGAAAGGCACATTAATGCAAGAACTGCCGAGTGTCGCTGACCATTTTTCATTCACCGGATCGGGCTTTGAAAAAAGAGCATTATCAAAAAAGAAAAGCAGCTGCATGGCGTCTGGAATCTTCCTTGTTCGGGGATGATCATTGGGACGAAGGAGCTTCAAAGATAGGAAATTTGCGGAGGAACAGCTGCTGCATGCTGGCGGTGAGCGAGACGGTGGCATCGGCCCAAAAATGTCTTCATGAACGAATGCCGGAACACGAAATGAAGGCCTCATTATCGGGGTCTTTTTTCGTCATTTTCATTGACATGCTTGATAAAAAAGTTTTTCACTATGTATATAGTGATATTTTGCGCAAAAGGTTGCTAATACTTTTCATTTGTTATAAGATTGTAATGAGAATAAAATGAGAATAGATAAAGGTTAATGATACAATGAGTCACATAATTTTTAGCAAAATTGGAGGTATTCTGCATGGCAGTGTTGACAATTAAAGATCTTCACGTATCCGTTGAAGGAAAAGAAATTTTAAAAGGCGTGAATTTGGAAGTAAAAGGCGGAGAAATTCACGCCATCATGGGACCGAACGGAACGGGGAAATCAACGCTATCATCGGCGATTATGGGGCATCCGAAATATGAAGTGACACAAGGCAGCATTACGTTAGATGGACAAAATGTACTGGAGATGGAAGTGGATGAGCGCGCACGCGCCGGTTTATTTTTGGCGATGCAATATCCAAGTGAAATAAGCGGGGTAACGAATGCGGATTTCCTTCGTGCTGCTATTAATGCCCGCCTTGGCGAAGGTAACGAAATTTCGTTAATGAAATTTATCCGCAAACTGGATGAAAAAATGGAATTTCTTGAAATGAATCCGGATATGGCGCATCGTTATTTAAATGAAGGATTCTCCGGCGGGGAGAAAAAACGCAATGAAATCCTTCAATTAATGATGCTTGAACCGAAAATCGCCATTTTGGACGAGATCGACTCTGGTCTGGATATCGATGCGCTGAAAATCGTTTCAAAAGGAATTAATGAAATGCGCAGCAGCGAATTCGGCTGTTTGATCATTACGCACTATCAGCGGCTGTTAAACTACATCACACCAGATTATGTGCATGTCATGATGCAAGGACGCATCGTAAAATCCGGTGGCCCGGAACTGGCGCAACGTCTTGAAGCAGAAGGATACGATTGGATAAAAAAAGAACTTGGCATTGAAGACGAAACGGTTGAGCAAGAAGCGTAAGCGTTAGGAGGAGTATTATGACGACGGAAACAAAAATACCATTCGACCAACAATATGTGCGCTCATTTTCCGGCGGGCGCGGCGAACCGGATTGGCTTTTACAGCTTCGCTTACAAGCTCTTGCCAAAGCAGAAGAGTTGCCGCTGCCAAAGCCGGATAAAACAAAAATTGACAATTGGAATTTCACCCAATTTGCTAACCATATTGTCGAGAGAGCGCCGTTTGCTTCATTAGATGAATTGCCTGAGACGGTAAAGGCGCTGATTGAGGCAGGAGAAGGGACGAAAAACTTATACGTCCAACGCGACCATACACCAGCGTTTTTGTCGCTGTCGGAAGATTTAAAAGCGAAAGGTGTCATTTTCACCGATATTTTCACGGCAGCGCGTGAACATGGAGATTTGCTGCAAAAATATTTGCTGAAAGATGGCGTGAAAATTGATGAGCACCGTTTAACGGCGCTGCATGCCGCGCTTTTCAACGGCGGCGTGTTTGTTTACGTGCCGAAAGGCGTTGAAGTGGACGTCCCGCTTCAAGCGGTTTATATTCAAGAAAGCGATGATACGGCATTATTTAATCATGTCATCGTTGTTGCGGAAGACAACAGCCGGGTTGTTTATGTCGAAAACTATATTTCCGCAAAAGAAACGAGCAAAGCGGTTGTCAATATTGTTGCTGAAGTGTTTGCCAATACAAATGCCCGCGTGTTTTTTGCCGCGGTCGATAACTTGGCGAAAGGCGTCACTACGTACGTGAACCGCCGCGGGATCGCTGGACGTGATGGCCGCATTGAGTGGGCGCTTGGTTTAATGAACGACGGGGATACCATTTCGGAAAACATCACTCGCTTAATTGGCGACGGTTCTTTCGGCGATACGAAAACGGTCGTCGTCGGCCGCGGAGAGCAAGTGCAAAACTTTACAACAAGCGTTGTCCATTATGGAAAACATACGGAAGGCTACATTTTAAAACACGGTGTTGTCAGAGACAGCGCAACTTCGATTTTTAACGGCATCGGTAAAATTGAGCATGGCGCTTCGAAATCGAACGCGCAGCAAGAATCGCGCGTATTGATGCTAAGTGAAAAAGCGCGCGGAGATGCCAACCCTATTTTATTAATCGATGAAGATGATGTAATGGCGGGACATGCTGCGTCTGTCGGCCGCGTTGATCCAACGCAGCTGTATTATCTTATGAGCCGCGGCATTCCAAAACGCGAAGCAGAACGGCTTATCATTCATGGTTTCTTAGCGCCTGTGGTCGAGGCGATTCCTATTGAAAGTGTGAAAAAGCAACTTATCGAAGTGATTGAAAGGAAAGTGCAATCATGAATACGAAAGAGATTCGTCAGTTGTTTCCAATTTTAGATCAAAAAGTAAATGGGAAGCCGCTCGTATATTTGGACAATGCCGCAACGTCGCAAAAGCCTCTTTCTGTCATTGAAACGCTTGACCGTTATTATCGCGAGTATAACTCAAATGTCCATCGCGGCGTGCATACGCTCGGAACAAAAGCGACGGACGCATACGAAGGAGCGCGTGAAAAAGTACGGCGGTTTATTAATGCGAAGTCCACGCAAGAAATTATTTTTACAAGAGGAACGACAGCAGCGTTAAACATGGTTGCAACGAGCTACGGCCGCGCCAACTTGCAAGAAGGCGATGAAATCGTCATTACGTACATGGAACACCATAGCAATTTGATTCCATGGCAGCAAGCGGCCAAACAGACGGGGGCGACATTAAAATACATTCCGCTGCAAGCGGATGGAACGATCGATATGAAAGACGTGGAAGCAACGGTGACGGAAAATACGAAAATTGTAGCTGTTGCCCATGTATCCAACGTATTAGGGACGATTAACCCAATTAAGGAAATTGCGCGCGTTGCCCATCAACGCGGCGCTGTCATTGTGGTAGACGCCGCGCAAAGCGCCCCGCATATGAAAATTGATGTTCAAGATCTTGATTGCGATTTTTTGGCGTTCTCTGGGCATAAAATGTGCGGTCCGACAGGAATTGGCGTATTATATGGTAAAAGAGAGTTATTAGAAAAGATGGAGCCGGTAGAGTTTGGCGGAGAAATGATCGATTTCGTTGACTTGTACGAGTCGACGTGGAAAGAACTTCCGTGGAAATTCGAGGGAGGCACTCCGATTATTGCAGGAGCAGTTGGTTTAGGGGCAGCGATCGACTTCCTTGAAGACATCGGATTGGATCATATTGCCGCACATGAGCAAGAGCTCGCTCAATACGCTTTAGAACGATTATCCGCGATCAAAGGGCTCGCGATTTACGGCCCGAAACATCGCGGCGGATTAGTGACATTCAACATAGAAGGCGTTCATCCGCATGATGTGGCCACTGTGCTTGATGCGGAAGGAATCGCCATCCGCGCTGGCCACCATTGTGCACAGCCGTTAATGAAATGGTTGAACGTAACGGCTACGGCGCGTGCGAGCTTTTATCTCTATAATACAAAAGAGGAAATTGATCAATTTGTTGACGCATTACAGAAAGCGAAGGAGTACTTTGGCCATGTCTTCTAATAACCCTTTAGATATGCTGTATCGTCAAGTGATTATGGATCATTATAAAAATCCGAGAAATCGCGGCGTGTTAGAAGGAAACAGTGTGGACATTAACATGAACAATCCGACTTGCGGCGATCGGATCCATTTAACGATGAAAGTGGAAGACGGAAAAATCACTGATGTGAAATTTGAAGGCGAAGGCTGTTCCATTTCGATGTCATCCGCGTCGATGATGACGCAAGCGATTAAAGGAAAAACAGTGGAAGAAGCATTAAAGCTGGCGACGATTTTCTCTGATATGATGCAAGGAAAGGAATATGATGACGATATCGACTTAGGCGATATTGAAGCACTTCAAGGCGTTTCCAAATTTCCGGCCCGCATTAAATGCGCAACATTGGCATGGAAAGCGATGGAAAAAGGATTGCATCAGCATCATTAACGGTAAAAAGAAAAAGGAGGGTGAAACCACATGGCGAAAAAAGCGCCAGAAATCGGCGAATATAAGTATGGGTTCGTCGATAAAGACGTATCGGTGTTCCGCGCGAAACGCGGGTTGACGCGGGAAGTGGTTGAAGCAATTTCCCGGATGAAAAATGAGCCGCAATGGATGTTGGAATTCCGCTTAAAAGCGTTGGATATTTTCTACAGCAAGCCAATGCCGCAATGGGGCGGTGATTTATCAAGTTTGGATTTTGATGAAATTACGTATTATGTAAAACCGACGGAAAAATCAGGCCGTTCTTGGGACGAAGTGCCGCCAGAAATTAAAGCAACGTTCGACAAGTTAGGAATTCCTGAAGCGGAACAAAAATATTTAGCAGGTGTATCGGCACAGTACGAATCAGAAGTCGTTTACCATAATATGAAGGAAGATTTAGAAAAACTTGGGGTTATTTTTAAGGATACGGACTCTGCATTAAAAGAAAACGAGGAGCTTTTCCGCGAGTATTTTGCCAAAGTGGTGCCGCCAACGGACAATAAATTTGCGGCGCTAAACTCGGCGGTATGGTCGGGCGGTTCGTTCATTTACGTGCCGAAAGGCGTCAAAGTGGATACGCCGTTGCAAGCATACTTCCGCATTAACTCAGAAAACATGGGACAGTTTGAGCGCACATTGATCATCGTTGATGAAGGGGCGCACGTTCATTACGTAGAAGGGTGTACCGCGCCAATCTACACAACTGCTTCGCTTCACAGTGCCGTTGTTGAAATTATCGTCAAAAAAGATGCGTACTGCCGTTACACGACCATTCAAAACTGGTCAAACAATGTGTTTAACCTTGTAACGAAGCGCGCAGTTTGCGAAGAAAATGCGACGATGGAGTGGATCGACGGCAACATCGGTTCTAAATTAACGATGAAATATCCTGCTGTTATTTTGAAAGGCGAAGGCGCGCGCGGCTTGACATTATCGATTGCCATTGCCGGAAAAGGCCAGCATCAAGACGCAGGTGCGAAAATGATCCATCTTGCGCCAAACACATCATCCACGATTGTATCGAAATCCATTTCGAAACAAGGCGGAAAAGTGACTTATCGCGGAATGGTTCACTTTGGCCGCAAAGCGTCAGGATCGCGTTCGAACATTGAATGTGATACGCTCATTATGGATAACCAATCGACATCCGATACGATCCCATATAACGAAATTTTAAATGACAACATTTCGCTTGAGCATGAAGCGAAAGTGTCAAAAGTATCTGAAGAGCAATTGTTCTACCTCATGAGCCGAGGTATTTCGGAACAAGAAGCGACAGAAATGATTGTCATGGGCTTTATCGAGCCGTTTACAAGAGAGCTTCCAATGGAATACGCCGTGGAAATGAACCGGCTCATAAAATTCGAGATGGAAGGAAGCATAGGATAATCCTTTGTCATACCAAAGGTGTAGCGCTTATTTTGAGGTGCTGCACTCACCATTCCCCCACAATCATTGCTGGTACAACTCCAGTGTCTCTCACACAACCTAAGCTACGGCCTTTTCTCCAGATTCCACCGGGAAAAGGCCGTTCCGTTTTTCTCGGGAACATTTGTGATGTAAAAATAAATATCTTGTTCGATCGTTTTTGGCGTACGAATACATTTTCGCTGTTTTTAATGTGACATGATCTCCTGTCCATTTTTCTTCGTTGATGGAATAAAATAATGTTTCAATCAGAAAATGACGCCATTATTGCGTGATCATAAATGCTTTTTGTTCTTTGTGTTGCGATTCGTTTTCCAACGTAATCTGGCGGGGAAAGAATAGCCGTTTAATGCAATTTGCCTATCTCGCGTTTTTTGGCTGCGCGTATTCCGTTGTTCTCAAATTTTTTTCAATTGTGATATGATGAAGCTAGGTGATACGTATGATTTATATAGGGTTAACCGGTTGGGGTGATCACGACAGCTTATATCCTCCAGGTCTTGCCGCGAAAGATAAGCTGCAAGAATATGCCGGTCATTTTCCCACTGTAGAAGTAGATTCGTATTTTTATGCGATTCAGCCGCGGCAGAATGTCGAAAAGTGGATTCGCGAAACGCCTGACTCGTTTCGTTTTGTCGTGAAAGCATACCAAGGAATGACGGGGCATGAGCGCGGCCCGATTCCGTATTCAAGCAAAGAGGAGATGTTTGCTGCCTTTTTAGATTCCATCGAACCGTTTATCCGTTCGGGAAAACTGGCGATGGTGCTGTTTCAGTTTCCGCCATGGTTTGATTGCCGCCGCGAGCATGTCACATATTTGCGCTGGTGCAAGGCGCAAATGAAAGAAGTTCCGGTGGCGCTTGAGTTCCGCCATCGTTCATGGTTTTCCCCGCGTTTTTATGCAAAAACGTTACAGTTTATGACGGAAGAAGGATGGATTCATAGCATTTGCGATGAGCCGCAGGCAGGGGAAGGCTCCATTCCAACCGTGCTTCATCCGACTAATGCGGAAAAAACGTTGGTTCGCTTGCATGGACGCAACGTATATGGATGGAATAAGGCGACAAGCGGGGAAAATTGGCGGGCTGTAAGATATTTATACCGATACCGCGAAGATGAATTGCGCGAATGGGTGGCGCATATTGAAACATTAAAAACGAAGACAAATGATATTTATGTGTTGTTTAACAACAATTCCGGCGGGGATGCTGCGGATAACGCGAAGCAATTCATCCGCCTGCTCGGCATTGAGTATACGGATTTAGCGCCACGGCAGCTGGATTTATTTTAGCATTGGAGTGAGAGTGATGGGAGACGTATTATTGCTAGTTATTGTCGGCTTTTTGGCAGGGACGGTCGGAAGTTTAGTCGGGTTGGGCGGCGGCGTGATCATTGTGCCATCTTTGTTGTTTTTAGGCGCTATACACTGGCTGCCGCACGTCACCCCGCAAGTGGCGGTTGGTACTTCGCTTGTCGTCATTATTTTTAATGGATTATCATCGACATTATCGTATATGAAGGAGAAAATGGTGGATTACCGAAGCGGGCTTTTATTTTTTATCGGGAGCGGCCCCGGAGCGATCATCGGTGCTTGGATGAATAATAAGTTAAGCTTGGAGCATTTTTCGCTATATTTCGGGCTGTTTTTAATCGCTGTATCGTTTTTTTTATCTTTCAGCAGCAATGCTTCGGCGCGCTCACAGAGAAAGCCGTTTAAAATTACGCGTACTTATATCACAAATGAAGGGGAAACGGTGACATATGGATACCATCCGCTCGCCGCTATTGCCATTTCTTTTGTCGTTGGCTTTTTTGGCGGCATGTTTGGCATCGGCGGCGGTTCGTTAATGGTTCCGGCAATGATCATTTTATTTTTCTTTCCTCCGCACGTCGCTGTTGCGACTTCCATGTTTATGATCTTTTTATCCTCTCTTGTTAGCTCGCTGACGCACGTTTTTATGGGAAATGTCCAATGGCTGTTTGCGCTTTCTTTAATTCCGGGTGTTTGGTTTGGAGCGAAAACGGGTGCGTTCATTAATAAACGGCTCCGCAGCAAAACGATTGTGATCGCCTTGCGCCTCGTGCTTGTTCTGTTAGGAATCCGTCTTATTTATCAAAGCTTTTCATAAATAAAGGAGGGCGCTCGTTGAAACGGACAATATACGTATACCATACGAACGATGTGCACAGCCATTTTGAATATTGGCCGAAAATTTCCCATTTTTTATGGGAACAAAGACAAAAGCATGAAAAACGCAATGAGACAATGCTGTTATTTGATATTGGCGATTTTATTGACCGCTTTCATCCGATAACGGAAGCGACAAGAGGAAAGGCGAATGTGGATTTGCTGAATGAGCTCCATTACGATGCGGTAACGATCGGAAATAATGAAGGAATAACCCTTGATTACAATGAACTGGACACACTGTATGAAAACGCGCGCTTTCCGGTGCTTGTCGCCAATTTATTTAAGAAAGATGGGACGCGTCCTTCTTGGGCGCATCCGTACTGCATTATTCCCGTTTCCGACACGTTCCGCGTCGGCGTGATTGGCGCCACCGCTTATTTCACTAAATCTTACGAACTATTGGGTTGGAAAGTGACAACACCGTTTGAGATGCTGGGAGACATTGCCGCGGAGGTAAAAAAACAGGCTGATCTTGTCATTTTATTATCTCATTTAGGGATTAACGATGATGAGAAAATCGCACAGACGATACCGGAAATTGACATCATTCTTGGCGGGCATACCCATCATTTATTTCCAGAAGGAAAAAGGGTCCATGACACGTTATTATGTGCGGCAGGAAAATATGGAAAATTTGTTGGGATCGTAAAGTTAGAAATTGAAGAAAGCGACCATACATATGAAGCGCTGGCTACCGTTGTGGATGTGGAAGGCTTTCCAGATTCAGAGAAAATGCGGCGCACTTTAGCGTTATTAGAAAAACAAAGTTTGCAAAAATTAGAATCAGAGCAAGTGGCAGAGCTGAAAGAAGATTTGCCGCTGCAATGGTTTTCGCCATCTCCGCTCGCCAAACTGCTTGCTTCGGCGCTTAGAGAATGGTGTGAAGCAGAAATTGGCATGGTCAATGCGGGTGTCCTGTTAGAGCCGCTTTACAAAGGGACGGTGACGAGAAAAGATTTGCACCGCATTTGCCCGCATCCGATCAATCCTTGCAAAGTCCAGCTGCGCGGCGCGGAATTAAAGGAGATTATTTTACAAGCAAATACAGAAAGAATGAAATACTTGGAATTTAAAGGATTTGGGTTTCGCGGCAAAGTGATGGGACAAATGGTGTATGACGGGGTTGAACTGGAAATGGAAACGGGAAAAGACGGTTATGAGCATATTCGCCGTATAACCATTAACGGCGAGCCATTAAATCCGGACCAGCTATACGATGTGGCGACAATTGATATGTTTGCGATCGGGCATTTTTATCCGCAAATCCAGCGCGCTCCGAAAAAAGAATATTATATGCCGGAATTTTTGCGGGATGTTTTAGCGTGGAAATTAGCGGACAGAAAATAGGCGCACTTCCTCCCCTTATTTCATACATTGAATAAGGGAAGGAGCGTGACTTTATGATGATTAACGTAACTCCAATTACGATTGATCATTATCCGTTTATCGCCGTTTCCGTTCAGTTGCCGAAAACGAATTTGCTTGCTGTGGCAAGCGAAAAAGGCTACATTATGTGTGGCGCGTTAGATGTCGCACTGTTGAATGAAAAATTGCGCGATCGCGGAATTGTTGCCGGAAGGGCCGTTGGCGTCCGCACCATCGATCAATTATTAGAAGCGCCTTTGGAATCGGTGACGGCTGCCGCTGAAGAATTAGGGATTACGGTTGGCATGAAAGGGAAAGAGGCGCTCTTAAAGATGCGGGAAAAAAATTTATAATTTGCGTTATCTCCGATGCCGGTGATGAATGGGCTCGAAGCGTTGCGCGAAAAAAATTTATAATTTGCGTTATCTCCCTTCTTTCAAGCATACATATAGCTTGTAAAGGAGGGATTTTATTTTGCCAAGATTTCCCGCGCGTTTGAAAAAAGGTCCGCTTCCCTTGCGATACGTGTTTTTGCTGACATTTGTTTTCTTTATGTTTGCGACTGCGGTAAGCCTTTGGATTGTGAACAAAGCGATTGAGCCGGTTTTAATGGAAATTGCTGAAAAAGAAACAAAACGAATTGCCAATTTAGTCATTAATAATGCGATTGAACAGCAGTTTTTAAAAGAAAATACGGAAATGAGCGATTTAATTACAGTACAGAAGGACGAAAGCGGCAAAATTGCTTCGGTAGATTTTAATACAGCTGTTGTCAACCGGATTTTGGCAAAGACAGACGATTATGTCATGCAAAGTTTAAAAGCGGCGACGGAAGGCAAAATCGCAGAGCTTGAATTTCCTGATGATAAATCGGAAAAAGAGAAAAATAACGGAATTATTTATTATATTCCGATTGGCCAAGTTACAGATAATGCGCTTCTTGGCAATCTTGGGCCGCGTGTCCCTGTTCAGTTCCAGCTCATCGGCAATGTTGCATCAGATGTAACAAAAGAAATCAAGCCGTTTGGAATTAATAACGCATTAATTGAAGTGGACATTCACGTTTCCGTAGATATTCAAGTGGTGATTCCATTCGCGACAAAAGCGGCAACCGTTTCGACGGATATTCCAATCGCGATGCAAGTGATTCAAGGAGAGGTTCCAGAATTTTATAACAACGGCGGGTCCAATCCGACTTTAAGCGTTCCCGCGCGTTAAAAATGGAGGTCCTTGTTTGTATCATTCTTTCCCTTCTTGTTTTATGTAACAATAATGAAAAATTATATATAAAAAACGTCGTATGTTGACGCTTTCATTATGTCAATTTGTTAAATAAATCATTCATATGTGATGAATGCCTTTAATTCAAAGAAAAAAACGCCTAGACGAAAAGGAGAAAATTTTGTAATATTGTATTAAATTTAAAATAATTTTATTATTATGTTATTTACAAAAACATATAGAAAGGATGTGGAAATGGCAAGAAAATAAAAATAATTGCTCGAATTTTTCAAAAAATGATTATGGGGGGATAAGTAATGAAGAAAAAAAAGTTAGCTGGAGCTTTGTTATCGCTTATGGTAACTGCCGGCATCATGGCAGGATGCGGAGCGCAAAAGGATTCGACTAGTTCATCCGACAACAAAGGAGGAGGCGGCGATACGATTAAAATCGGCGCCAACCTGGAATTATCCGGAGGAGTGGCTTCATACGGCCGGTCGATCGCTGAAGGGGTTGAGCTTGCATTTGAGGAAATAAATAAAGAAGGCATTAACGGAAAGAAGCTCGAGCTTGTAAAAGTTGATAACAAATCGGATGCGGCAGAAGCGACGAACGGTGCGATCAAACTGGTCAGCCAAGATAAAGTGACGGCGATTATCGGGGCGGCAACAAGCACAAATACGCTTGCGCAAATCCAAGTGGCGCAAGATAACAAAATTCCGTTAATAACCCCAACGGGAACAAACCCTGCGATTACCAACAAAGACGGAAAAGTAAACGAATTTATCTTCCGGACGTGTTTCATTGATCCTTTTCAAGGAACAGTAGCTGCTAAATTCGCTATTAATGATTTGAAAGTAAAAAAAGCCGCTGTACTTATTGATACTTCAAGCGATTATTCCAAAGGGCTTGCTTCTGCTTTTAAGAAATCGTTTGAAAAAGACGGCGGCAAGATTGTGGCAGAAGAAGCTTATGTTGCGAAAGATACTGATTTCCGTGCTACGTTGACACGCATCAAATCAGCTAATCCGGAATTTATTTTCTTGCCTGGTTATTACGAGGAAGTAGGCCTGATTGTGAAACAGGCGCGTGAACTTGGCATTAATGTCCCTATTATGGGCGGAGACGGCTGGGATTCTCCGAAACTAGTTGAAATTGCTGGGAAAGATGCGCTGAACAATACGTTTATTACAAACCATTATTCCTCGAATGACCCTGATCAAAAAATTCAAAATTTTGTTAAATCTTTCAAAGCAAAATATAACAAATCTCCAGATGCGTTTAATGCGCTTGGGTATGATACGGCATATTTCCTTGCTGACGCGATCAAACGGGCAGGGGACGTAGATCCGGAAAAAATTAAAGACGCTCTCGCCGACACGAAAGACCTTTCTCTTGTATCCGGAACATTGACGTTGGATGAAAAACATGATCCGGTAAAATCTGTCACAATTCTGGAATATAAGGATGGGCAACAACAGTTTAAAACAAAAGTAAATCCATAACAATGAATGAAATGGATAGGGGGCATGTCCCCCTATTCGCAATCGTTCAGAAAAACAATATTTCCTAAGGAGAGTGCAAAGATGGAGCTGATTCAGCAGCTAGTAAACGGGATATCCCTTGGCAGCATATATGCACTAATCGCTCTCGGATATACGATGGTATATGGAATTGTGCGGCTCATCAATTTTGCTCATGGCGATGTGTTTATGGTCGGTGCTTTTGTTGGATTTTACGCTATAACAGGCTTGCATGTAGGATTTTTTCCAGCGCTTCTGATGGCGATGGCTGTGTGTGCGATCTTAGGTGTGTGCATTGAGAGAATTGCTTATAGGCCTTTGCGAAATGCGACGAGAATCGCCGCGCTTATCACGGCGATCGGGGTGTCGCTGTTTATTGAATATGGAACCATCTATATACGTGGCGCCCAGCCGGAAGCATATCCTAGCACATTGCTTCCGGATAAAAAAATAGAGGTATTTGGTGTCATGATCAGCAGCCAGTCATTATGGATTTTGGCTACTTCAATTGTATTAATGATTCTTCTTCAGCTTATCGTTCATAAAACGAAAATAGGAAAAGCAATGCGCGCCGTTTCTTACGACGCAGAAGCCGCCCGCTTAATGGGAATTAATGTAGACAATACCATATCGGCAACTTTTGCGATAGGATCTGCCCTGGCGGGAGCGGCTGGCGTCATCTTTGGCATTTACTACGTGAAAATTGAACCGCTGATGGGAATTATTCCAGGTTTAAAAGCGTTCGTAGCCGCTGTTTTAGGGGGGATCGGCATTATTCCAGGCGCGATGGTCGGCGGTCTTGTGCTTGGTGTGATTGAATCGCTTGTTAGCGGTCTTGGTTACTCTCTCTGGCGTGACGGAGTGGCTTTTATCGTCCTTATCCTTATTCTCATTTTCCGGCCGTCCGGGTTATTTGGTAAAAACGTAAGAGAAAAAGTATAAAAGGTGGGGAGAGAGTAATGGCAATTCGAAAGCGGATAAGCGGATTTTGGATCTCTATTGCGCTAGCGCTTGTATTTTTCGTAGTAGTTCAGCTGCTAATATCAGGAGAAATGCTTAATTCCTTTTATATTAATACATTATTTTTTATCGCTATCAATATTATGCTAGCGGTCAGCCTTCATTTAATTATCGGGATTACAGGGCAATTTTCCATCGGACATGCCGGATTTCTTGCGGTCGGGGCTTATGCGTCGGCGATCATGACAATGAAACTGCAAATGCCATTTTCCCTCGCATTGCTTGCCGGCGGGATTGCTGCCGCGGTAGCAGGTCTTCTCATTGGCATTCCGACCCTTCGTTTAAAAGGGGATTATTTGGCAATCGCTACGCTTGGGTTTGGCGAAATCGTGCGAATTATTTTGCTGAATGTTGATTATGTTGGCGGCGCCAGTGGCATGACGGTGACCCATCTTACAACTTGGCCGTGGGTATTTGCCTGCTTGCTCATTACCATCATCGTGATTGCAAACTTTACTAATTCCACTCATGGACGCGCCTGCATTTCGATTCGTGAAGATGAAATCGCAGCCGATTCCATGGGAATTAACACAACGTATTATAAAGTAGTCGCCTTTGTTATCGGTGCTTTTTTTGCTGGCATTGCCGGCGGTCTTTATGCCCATCACTTTTATATTATTCAGCCGACAAACTTTGGTTTTTTGAAATCATTTGATATTTTGATTTTTGTTGTGCTTGGCGGATTAGGGAGCATGTCCGGAGCGGTCATCGCTGCAATCTTGCTGACGATCGTTTCAACATTTTTGCAAGAATATCCAGAAACGCGGATGATTATCTATAGCCTTGTGCTGATATTAGTGATGCTGTACCGCCCGAAAGGATTGCTTGGCACGCGGGAACTGGCTTCGTTCTTTAAGCAGCGCAGAACGGCTGAAGGGGGAATCGAAGATGGCAACAAGCACACCGTTGCTTAAAACGGATGGCGTTGGCATTGAGTTTGGCGGTTTGAAAGCATTATCCGGCATCAATATCGAATTGAACATGGGAGAATTGGTCGGTCTCATTGGGCCGAATGGGGCAGGAAAAACAACTTTTTTTAACTTGTTGACCGGTGTCTACGAGCCGACGGAAGGAACGATCATGCTTGAGAATGAAAAATTAAACGGCCTGCCGCCCTACAAAATCACAAGAAAAGGAATCAGCCGTACGTTTCAAAATATCCGTTTGTTCGGGGAGCTGTCCGTGCTTGATAATGTTAAGGTTGCGTACCATTCTCTCGCCCGTCATTCTATTTTGAGCTCGATATTTCGCCTGCCTTCGCATTTTTCCGGCGAGAAAGAAATAGAGGAAAAGGCCATAGAGTTTTTAAAAATTTTCAAGCTGGAGCACGTCATGCATGAAAAAGCGAAAAATTTGCCATACGGACAGCAGCGCCGTTTAGAAATCGCCAGAGCGCTTGCGGCACATCCAAAGCTGTTGCTGCTGGATGAGCCTGCGGCGGGCATGAATCCTCAGGAAACCCAAGAACTAATGAACTTGATTGCTTTTATAAGGGAAAAGTTTCATTTGACGATTTTGCTTATTGAGCATGACATGTCCCTTGTCATGGGAATATGTGAGCGAATTTACGTGCTTGACCATGGGCAGCTGATTGCGCACGGGACACCGGAAGAGATTAGGAATAATCCGAAAGTGATTGAAGCATACCTTGGCGAGGAGGTGTCCTGAAATGCTGAAAGTCGAAAATGTCAATGTATTTTACGGCAATATTCAAGCGCTTAAAGGAGTTTCATTGGAAGTCAAAGAAGGGGAAATCGTCACATTAATCGGGGCAAACGGTGCCGGAAAAAGCACGCTGTTAAAGACGATTTCCGGATTGATAAAACCGAAGCAGGGAGATATTTTATACGAAGGGCAATCGATCGCGGGAAAGGCGGCGCAAACGATTGTTAAACGGGGAATTTCCCATGTTCCGGAAGGACGGCGTGTTTTTGCCAATATGACTGTGGAAGAAAACTTAGAATTAGGTGCTTTTTTACGGAAAAATAAACAGGAAATTCAGCAAGATTTCGAAAAAGTATACCACCTGTTCCCCCGCCTTTATGAACGAAGAAAGCAGCTTGCCGGAACTTTATCGGGAGGGGAACAGCAAATGCTGGCGATCGGCAGGGCGTTGATGGCGCGTCCGCGCCTTCTCCTGCTTGACGAACCATCCATGGGGCTGGCCCCGTTATTAGTCAAAACCATTTTCCGCATTATTGAAGAAATTAATTCGTTTGGAACGACCATTTTGTTAGTAGAGCAAAACGCAAATATGGCGCTTTCGGTGGCTGATCGGGCATATGTCATTGAATCCGGCCGCGTTGTCTTGTCAGGTTTAGCGGAAGAACTGAATGACAGCGAACAAGTGAAGAAAGCGTACTTGGGGGGACATTAAAGTTACTTCGGCCCGGCAAAAAGAGATGGCAACAGGAGGATGCCAAGTTTGCTCGGCTCCCCTTATAGCAGGCAGAAAGCAAACGAATGAATCTGCCTGCTATGGAGAGGATTTTTCTATGGGAAAATGCAAAAAACATGATGATGCACCGTTTTAAGACGAGAGAGGGGAATTCGGAAGAAACGGCCGAAAGAGCCTGATGCAATTTCAGGCTGTCCAGCCGAACAATATATTCATTTTCCTGCAAAAAAATGAAACAGCCTGAGCCCTTATGAATATAGGACTCAGGCTGTTTGAATGTGCTTTTTTATTCCTGTCTGCTTGACAGTGGTTACTTCAAGTGCGAATCTCCTTGCTTTTTCTTCCGCTTCTGTGCCTGTTCCCATGCTTTAAGGTGAGGATATGGGTCAAAAGCCCATTCCGTATATCCATTATCTTTGTACATTCCGTAATGAAGGTGTGGCGGAAATTTTCCCGCTGTTCCCGGCGGGCCATACCCGGAGCTGCCGACATAACCAATAATGGTTCCCGGCTCGACGATTTGTCCTTCGCGCAAATGAGGGGGAAATCCGTTTAAATGAGCAAAATAGTGATAATTGTTGTTGATGTCCCGGATGCCGATGCGCCATCCCCCATATTTATTCCAGCCTTTTAATTCGACAATTCCGTAGCAAGTCGACCGCACCGGCACACCATAGTTTGCGAAAATATCGGTTCCTTCATGAATGCGGCGCCCGCCCCAGCCTCTCGCATCTCCCCATGTATCCCGGTAGCTATAATCCGTGTGAAGCGGGAGCGGGAAAACATGGCCGTCTAGCTTTAATGTATGATATTTTTTGTAAATTTTAACTTTCCCTAAGATCAAATCAACGGTTTTGCTGCGTTGATAATAATCCCAAAGCGCCATTTTGATGCGTTTATGGTCGATGCCATACGATTGTAGAAACCGCGCCATGGCAAAAATAACATCTTCATCGTTTTTCGGATCGGCAACGCCGTCTCCGTTTCCGTCCATACCGAAGCCGCCGAATTGCGAAATCGAAAACGGATTCGTGTCATAAGGGTTTTTATTTAACGGTCCCGCCCAAATTTCCGGTTTTATATAAATGCCAAGCGCGCCGGTGGGTTTTGGCAAATCGCGGCGCACTTGCCGGACGTTCCGTTCATATTGGTCGATTGCCGCAAAGTAATACCAAGGGATCAATGAGACTGCCTCTGCTTTTTTGTACAATTCCATCCGTTTTTGATAAATGGCTTCATCGGACTTTTCTTGAGCAAATATCGGTTTGGGCGACAAAAATATAACAGCGGTTATCACGATGGCAATGATAAATGGATGCACGCGTTTTTCCCCCCTTTCCGTACATCTCCTATATTTAGTTTGGAGAGATTGGCTTGTTTCATAAATATTAAAAAATGGTAAGGGATAGGAGGTGGCTAATTTTTTGTGTTTGTTTGCCGTTTTTTTTATAATGAAAAGTGTAAATAAAATTTATTGGAGTGAGAACAATGGCGACAAAAGAAGAACATCTTCGCAAACCGGATTGGTTAAAAATAAAGCTGAATACCAATGAAAATTATACAGGCTTAAAGAAATTGATGCGGGAAAACCGGTTACATACCGTATGTGAAGAAGCAAAATGCCCAAACATTCATGAGTGCTGGGCAGCGCGGAGAACGGCAACGTTTATGATTTTAGGGAACGTATGTACGCGTGCGTGCCGTTTTTGCGCGGTAAAAACGGGATTGCCGACGGAGCTTGACTGGCAAGAACCGGAACGTGTCGCCGAATCTGTCCGTCTGATGAATTTAAAACATGTCGTCGTTACCGCTGTCGCCCGCGATGATTTAAAAGATGGCGGAGCAGCGGTGTTCGCGGAAACGATTCGTGCTATCCGCCGCAAAAATCCGTTTACGACAATTGAAGTGCTTCCTTCCGATATGGGGGGAGTATACGAGAACTTAAAAACATTGATGGACGCTCGTCCGGATATTTTAAACCATAACATTGAAACGGTGCGCCGCTTGACGCCGAGAGTGCGTGCACGCGCGACATATGAACGCTCGCTTGAATTTTTGCGCCGCGCGAAAGAATTGCAGCCGGACATTCCGACGAAATCGAGCATTATGGTCGGCCTTGGCGAAACAAAAGAAGAAATTATTGAAGCGATGGATGATTTGCGCGCCAATCACGTCGATATTTTAACGATCGGCCAATATTTGCAGCCAACGAAAAAGCATTTAAAAGTAGTGAAATATTATCACCCAGACGAATTTAAGGAATTAAAAGAAATCGCCTTAAGCAAAGGATTCACCCATTGCGAAGCCGGGCCGCTCGTCCGCTCTTCCTATCATGCGGATGAACAAGTCAATGCGGCTTCGGCAGCGCGGCAAGCAAAAGCATAAATGCACGAAAAACGGTCTTGCCTTCCAGTGAAGACAGACCGTTTTTCTATTGCCGTGCTATCGGCTTGTTTTTGCGGGAGCTGGTCTTTCATCATGGAAATCACGGTCGAGCCGGTCATTCGTTTCATGGATCATTTCGCCATTTTCGTTTTCCCCATCGCTTAGTTTCCGGCCCTGCGGATATTTTAACATTCTTTGAATCGTTGTATCGATGATTTGATCAATATTCCGGCTGTTGGAATCTAAACGTCCGAAGCGCTCGATGTCTTTCATGAGGCGCGGATCGTCGGCAACGTAAACATGATAATAGCGCGGAACGACAGAAAGGGCGGTTTTTTTCACTTGATCCGCTGTTTGGTGGCGGTTTTTTGTATCTGTGTCATAAACGATTAATACTTCTTCATCGGTTACCAATGTGGCGGCGTCGTTAACGTTTGGCAGCTGTGTGCAAAGCTTGCTAATTAAATCAGCCGCGCGCTCGCGGTTGAATGTTGGCATGTTGTTGTACAAGTTTGCATCACTGGGAACAGGGCTTTTTTGATGGCGGACATAGCCAAAATTGTCCATTCGTGTGTCGTCGCCGTTCGGCACCCCGTTTTCGTTATATAAATCATTGCGATCGGTAACGTTTATCGTGTTGCCGCTTCGTTTGTATACGTCTGTATTGTTATCTTGCGCCGTTTGCGCACAGCCTGCTAATGTGGCGGCACTTAGCGTGACGGCAAGCAATGCTTTTCTCATTGCAAACACCCCCTTCACTTTCAGGATGTTCCCCTTTCTTCACTTTGATAACAGTAATTGATTGGGAGCGTTTCATCGTTTATGATGAAAGTGGAAAGGCAAGGTGAAAAGGATGATATGCATTAATAATATATGTTATGAATTAGTGGAAAACGTGAAAAACGCGTTTAATGAAGAAGCATTTCGCGCGCGATATGCCGATATTTTAAGCAAGTATGACTATATCGTCGGGGACTGGGGCTATAACCAGCTTCGCTTGCGCGGTTTTTTTGACGATCATAACCAACGGGCGACATATGATACGAAAATCAGCACATTATCAGAATATTTGTATGAATATTGCAATTTTGGCTGCGCGTATTTTGTGCTCCGCAAAGTGAAACGGTAAAACAAGCGAAACTGGCACAAAAGGCTTCCGCATATGGTTCGATGCGCAAGCAGAGAAGGGTGTCCCATCACTTTTGGGACACCCTCGTCATTATGTTTCGCCGTATTGTTCGTTTTCCCGCGGGTCATCGTGCGGCGGATGCGCTCCGGGATCACGCCGCGGGATGTTTTGATGGAACGATTTGTCTTCGTAGTTAAAAGCGCTATAGTAACGCTGTCCTTTTTTCCACGAAGTGCTTTTATTTTGTACCGGCTCATCTGCGCGCCGCGGAGAACCGTACGGCCCTTCCGGGAATTCTTCGGCTGTTAAAAAATTTTTCTGTTTTTCTACGGTGGAAAAGTCGCTCTGCACAGTTTCACCTTCCTCGTTGAAAAGGTCATTTATAATGTCCCCTAATGAGAAAAAGGCTATGAAATGCATTCGTATAAAAATGACCGTAAATCATTGGCATCCTCTTCACTCAGGCGGTAAGCTTCCTCTAAATATCCCGGCTCTTCTAAATCGTCCTGCCCAATAATCGCAAAACGGTTGCTTTGCAAGTCGAGAACTAAATATTTCCCATAAAAGCGGTCCGTTTCGATAATTGCCAAATCAAACCGTTGCCGTTCTCCAAGAAAGCTGACAAAACGCGTTTTCGTATCCACCGTATCGTCATATAAGTAAAAACGTTCGCTCATACACGCCAACCTCCAGTAAGAAATGGTAAGCACTTCCATCATAACAATATTCGCATAATTATGATACAATAAAAAAAGACAAATATAGGAGGAAGTAACGATGTACTTTGTTGACCGCAATAAAATCGAAGAAACGCTGCGCTATATGGAAAAACTGTTACATATTTACAAGCAAAAACCGTCGTGGGACGATGAATTATCCCAGCTCGCTCTTGAGCGCCTTGTTCATTTAGTGATTGAGGCGGTTTTAGATGTCGGAAACGCGATGATCGACGGCTTTATTATGAGAGACCCGGGCAGCTATGAGGATATTATCGACATTTTGACAGATGAACGGGTTGTCACGGCGGATGACGCAAAAGGATTGAAAGCGATCATTGGCTATCGAAAAATGCTTGTTCATCATTATACGAATGTCGACCACGCAAAATTATTGGAGGAAATGCAAAAACATTTTCCGGCGCTGCAAGCATATCCGAATGCTATTCGCACATATTTGGAAAACGAGCTCGGTCCCGTGTCGGCGTTCCGCAATTAAAGACATTTCATTTATTGTTGACAAACGCGTCTCCAATGTTCATTTTCCCAAGAAGCCTTCCGCTTCATGCATTATGACGAAGAAGGCTTCTTGGCGGAAGAATCACAGGGCATTGGAGCGTGTTTGCTTTTTGACATTTTTCGTTTCTTTGTATAAGGTGGTTACGTGCATTCTAAAAAAGAGGTGACAGATGTTGAAGAAGTACAAAGGATATTTAATCGATTTAGACGGCACAATGTATCGTGGAACGGAATGCATCGCGGAGGCTCGCGATTTTGTCAAAGCGTTGTATCAAAAAGGCATTCCGTATTTATTTGTCACGAACAACTCTTCGCGCACGCCGGCGCAAGTGGCGGAGAAGCTGCAGTCATTCGGCGTCCCGGCGACAGAAGAGCATGTGTTTACGACAAGCCAAGCGACGGCAAACTATATTTTTGAAAAAAAACCGGATGCTTCTATTTATGTAATCGGAGAAGAAGGACTCCGCACCGCTCTGGAAGAAAAAGGGTTTGCCTTTGCAAAAGAAGATGCGGAATTTGTTGTGATGGGGATTGACAGAAATATTACATATGAAAAGCTTGCCATCGCTTGTTTGGCTGTGCGCAACGGTGCGACATTTATTTCGACGAATGCCGATATTGCGCTTCCGACAGAACGGGGATTGCTGCCGGGGAACGGTTCACTGACGGCAGTTGTCGCCGTATCGACACAAGTGCAGCCTATTTTTATTGGAAAACCGGAAAAAATCATTATGGAACAAGCGCTAAAAGTGCTGGGAGTGCCAAGAGAAGAAACATTAATGATCGGTGATTACTACGATACCGATATTATGGCAGGAATGAATGCGGGAGTGGACACGCTTCTTGTCCATACAGGGGTAACGACGAAAGAACTGTTGCAACGATATGAAAAGCAGCCGACATATACGGCGGATTCGCTCAAAGAGTGGATCGACCGCATTTAATAAAGAGGCTGGCGCAAAAGGTCGGCGAATGACCTTTTGCGCCAGTTTTTTTCTTTTCATAGCTGCAGATGGGAAGTGAAACATTCCGCACGTTGTGCCAATAGTAAACAGTGTATGTTTCATGGCTTTAATGTCGTGAGTGGCAGTGATTTTGCGATCCCAAAAAAGAAACAGTTTCCCGTATTTTTTTGCGAAAAAGGAGGGGCCAAAAAGCGAACAGCTACCGAATTTTGGCCCCATCTTTTTTGGCTTAAGAGCCGCTTACTCCACATTGGCCGCCCGATGTGCTAAGCGGCTTGAGGCAGCGGCCGCAATAGCGCCAACAATGTCGTCCAAAAACGTATTGCATTTTCCTGTGGATTTATCGTTCAATTTTTTTAAAATGCCAGGCTTTTGTTTATCGACATATCCGTAATTAGTGAAGCCGATGGAGCCGTATACGTTTACGATGGAAAGCGCCAAAATCTCGTCGACTCCATATAAGCCTTCGTCGCGTTGAATAATCGATTGCAGTGGTTCATCTAACTTGCCTTCTTCTGCCAATTTGTCAAGCTGAATGCCGGTGAGGATCGCGTTTTGCACTTCCCGTTTGGAAATCACGCGATTGACATTTTCAATGCATTCTTCTAGTTGCAGATTTGGATGGTACTTTGATTGCAAATAATATACGAGTTCAGCGATGTCTTTAATGGTAACGCCACGTTCTTCGAGCCATTGACGTGCGATTTGCTCCAGATTGTTCATGATTGGTCCTTTCATTTACTTCACCTGTTTCTTTAAGAAGTTATTTTTATTATATATGTTTATCATGTCATAAATGTGCCGTTCCTGTAAACATTGCTGCTTAGAAAAAAGGGGAATTCCTTACATAATTGTTTAGGGTGAGTAATGAAGAAATGAATGTATCTCAGCAAAAGAATATTTGGAAAGCGCAGATTTTTTGGTAACTCCCCTCATATATTACTTTTATAAGGGGGGAGAAGCGATGAAGGAGTTTATTAACAATGAATATGAAATCCCGGCAGAACGGTTTGAAAAAATTGGAAGATACGATACATTTCTGCATAAAAATCAGCGTTATACTGTTATTCCTGTATATGGGCGCACGGAAGCAGAAATAGAGGAATTACAGAAGATGAGCGATTATTTATTATTAACGGGAGATGACACTGTCGCAGCTTTCGTTCCGACTAAATCAGGAAAGTGGGTTGCTTACTACGGTGACCAGCCTGTTGTGATTGTCCGCTCGCCTGTTTCACCATATGCAAGAAATATTTCTATCGGCCGAGAATTAGCGAAATTTCACCAGCGCGGCCGCACATGTCCTATTCCGGTCGTCCATTGCCGGCGAATCGGCCAATGGAAAGAGTTTTGGGGAACAAGGCTTGACCAGATGGAGCAGTTTTGGAGAAGTAAAATGGAGACGGGGATCAAGGCTATGTTTGACCGTCTTTTTCTTGAATCGTTTCCGTACTATCTCGGCTTGGCGGAAAACGCGATTCAATATGTAGCGGATGCGGAGTTGGATGAGGAACCTGCCGGCGTTGATTACGCAACCTTTTGTCATGAACGGCTGCCAAATGCGAAATGGGTGGAAGGAAAGGAACAAAAGTTGGCGACAGACTGGGTATATGATCATTGCGCGAGAGATTTGGCAGAGTGGGTCCGGCACATATACACGAAAAAGGGCAATGTTTCTGTGGAAAGCATCCGGCGCTTTTTCCGCGAGTATCAACGGATTGCGCCATTATCGCCGTTTGCCTGGCGCTTAATTTACGCACGTCTTCTTTTTCCGCTTCATTATTTTGAATGTGTGGAAGGATATTATATGACAGACGGAGAAAGAAGAAAACAAGCATATGAACAAATGTTGCGTGACATTGTCGGCCGTTCCCGGGAGAATGAACAATTTTTAGCGTCGTTTGCCGAGATTGCGGGGCCTATCGGCCAGCGGCTTTATATTCCTAAAATTTACTGGTTTTTTTATTGATGACATATCGTGATGATCGCTTCTTCATCTTTTTTTTATGATGATGAATTATGATAAAATAAGGAAAAAATACATAAAAGAAGGTGGACCGCGTGACTCGACCGTACGTGTTTATAACGCGAAAGCTTCCCGATCATATTGTTGCCCCGATAAAAGAGATCGCTGAAGTGGCGATGTGGCCATATGACGACATACAAGTCCCCCGCGATGTATTAATGAATGAGGCGAAAAAAGCAGACGCGCTGTTAACGATGGTGTCTGATGTCGTCGATGAAGAAATATTAGAAGCGGGAAAATCGTTAAAAGTCGTCGCGAATATGGGAGTCGGGTTTGATAATATCGATATCCCTGCTGCGACTAAACACGGGATTGCTGTTTGCAATACCCCGGATGTGCTGACAGACACTACTGCCGATTTAACGTTTGCCTTGCTGCTGGCGACTGCCCGCCGTGTAGTGGAGGCGGCGCAATGGATCAAAGAAGGAAAATGGAAAAGCTGGAGTCCGTTTTTATTGGCTGGTGCCGATGTCCACCATAAGACGATCGGCATTGTCGGCATGGGAAAAATCGGGCAAGCTGTCGCCAAACGCGCAGCTGGTTTTGATATGAACATTTTGTACCATAATCGTTCCCGCAACAAAGAAGCAGAACAAAGGCTTGGCGCGACATATTGCCCGTTTGATGAGCTATTGGAAGCTGCCGATTTTGTTGTTTGCTTGACGCCGCTGACGAAGGAAACGCGGCATATGTTTAATAGCGAAACGTTCCGCAAAATGAAACGGTCGGCGATATTTATTAATGCATCAAGAGGAGCTGTCGTGGACGAACAAGCTTTATACGCTGCGCTTGTAAACGGGGAAATTGCCGCGGCAGGATTGGATGTATTTGAACATGAGCCGATTGGCGCTTCTCACCCGTTGTTAACATTAACCAACGTGGTTGCTTTGCCGCACATCGGAAGCGCGACAAAAGAAACGCGCACGAAGATGATGGAACTGTGCTGCCGGAATATTATTGCCGTGTTAGAAGGAAAACGGCCGGAAACGCTTGTAAACAAAGAGCTAGAACGATAATAATTCAGGCAGTCCCTTTCGCAGCAGGGCTGCTTGCTTTTTGCGAAAAAAATATCTGAATTTGCTTGATATTAACCGTTTTCAATATTTAATATAAAATTAATTATTGTAAAAAAAAGCAATATCTTTTATAATGTCTACTATAAAAAAACAAGTGTTTATACAGGAAATACAGAAGGGATGGGGAGTATGGCCAAGCCGATTTTCGTCGGGTTGTTAGGATTGGGAACTGTTGGAAGCGGTGTTGTCAAAATTATTGAAAATCACCAAGAACGGCTGATGCATCAAGTTGGATGCCCGGTACAAGTGAAAAAAATTCTTGTAAGAGATATATATAAACAACGGGACGTACGCGTCGACCCGTCTTTGCTGACAACCGATGTCGCTGACGTCATTGATGATCCGGAAATCGATGTCGTTATCGAAGTGATGGGAGGAATTGAAGAAACGCGCGAATATTTGCTGCGCGCATTGCAGCAAGGAAAGCATGTGGTGACGGCAAATAAAGACTTGATGGCATTGCATGGGTCGGAATTGTTGGCAGTGGCGGCAAAAAATCATTGTGATTTGTTTTTTGAAGCAAGCGTCGCCGGGGGAATTCCAATTTTGCGCAGCCTCGTTGACGGCCTTGCATCTGATCGGATTACGAAAATGATGGGAATCGTCAATGGAACAACAAACTATATTTTAACAAAAATGAGCAAATACGGAGCGTCTTATGAGGAAGTGTTAGCGGAAGCGCAAGCGCTTGGATATGCGGAGGCAGATCCGACTTCAGATGTGGAAGGATTGGATGCGGCCAGAAAAATGGCGATTTTAGCCCGGCTCGGATTTTCGATGAACATTGATTTAGAAGATGTGCAAGCAAAAGGAATAACGTCGATCACCGAAGAAGATCTCAACTACAGCAAACGCCTCGGCTATACGATGAAATTAATCGGCATCGCACAACGCGATGGCAACAAAGTGGAAGTTAGCGTTCAACCAACGCTGCTTCCTGATTCGCATCCGCTTGCGTCCGTTAATGATGAATATAATGCGGTATATGTGTATGGCGAGGCGGTCGGAGAAACAATGTTTTACGGACCGGGAGCGGGAAGTTTGCCAACCGCGACTGCCGTTGTTTCTGACTTAGTAGCCGTCATGAAGAATATGAGACTCGGGGTAAACGGATGCAATGCCGTCGCGCCGCAGTATGAAAAGCAACTGAAGTCGCCATCAGAAATTTTTTCGAAATATTTTTTGCGCATTCGTGTGAAAGACCAAGTTGGTGCGTTTGCGAAAATTACCACATTATTTTCAGAACGCGGCGTCAGCTTTGAGAAAATTTTACAATTGCCGTTGAAGGAAGATGGGCTTGCGGAAATCGTTATTGTCACACATCGCGCTTCGCAGCAAGATTACGAAGAAATTTTGCAGCAATTGCGTGAATTGGAAATTGTCCATGAAGTAAAGAGCTCGTATCGCGTTGAAGGAGAGGGAAAAGAATGACATGGAAAGGTTTGCTGCACGCATACCGCGAATTTTTGCCAATCAATGAAAACACCCCGATGCTTACTTTGAATGAAGGAAATACGCCGCTTATTCCGCTGCCGCGGTTGTCGGAAAAGCTTGGCGTTGAATTATATGTCAAAGTCGAAGGGGCAAACCCGACAGGATCATTCAAAGACCGCGGCATGGTGATGGCGGTCGCAAAGGCGAAAGAATCAGGAAGCCACACGATTATTTGCGCTTCGACAGGCAACACGTCCGCCTCCGCGGCGGCCTACGCGGCAAGAGCGGGGCTGCGCTGCATAGTGGTGATTCCGAATGGAAAAATCGCAATGGGGAAATTAGCGCAGGCGGTGATGTACGGAGCGGAAATTTTTGCGATTGAGGGAAACTTTGATGAAGCGTTAAAAATGGTGCGCCGCCTTAGCGATATCGCCCCAATTACGCTTGTCAATTCGGTAAATCCATACCGCATCGAGGGGCAGAAAACAGCGGCGTTTGAGATTTGCGACCAGCTTGGCAAAGCGCCGGACGTGCTTGCGATTCCGGTCGGTAATGCCGGGAATATTACCGCTTATTGGAAAGGATTTAAAGAATATCATGCGGCAAAACAAACAGGCCTTCCGCAAATGCGCGGATTCGAAGCGGAAGGAGCGGCTGCGATCGTCCGCAATCAAGTCATCGAGCATCCGGAGACGATCGCGACGGCGATTCGCATCGGCAATCCGGCGAGCTGGGAAAAAGCGGTGCAAGCAGCGGCGGAGTCGAACGGAAAAATTGATGAAGTATCTGATGCAGAAATTGTAGAAGCGTATAAACTGCTTGCGCGGGAGGAAGGGATTTTTGCCGAACCAGCTTCTTGTGCATCCATTGCAGGAGTGATCAAGCAGCGGAAGCGGAATGAAATTGAAAAAGGAAGCACCGTTGTGGCCGTATTAACCGGAAATGGCCTGAAAGATCCGGCCATCGCGATGGAAGTGGCAGAAATCGAGCCAACCGTGCTTGCAAACGACGAAACCGTCGTGTTTGAACACATTCAAGGAGTTGTCCATCAATGAAAGAAGATGGGATGTTAAGAATCGTCGTTCCGGCAAGCACGGCAAATTTAGGGCCAGGTTTTGATTCAATTGGCCTTGCCGTGTCCCGTTACTTGACACTTGAAGTCAGGCTGGCAGACGAGTGGAAGTTCGTTCCCCGTTCTTCAGAAGTCGCAGCGATCCCAGCGGGGATGGATAATTTAATTTATCAAGTAGCAGCGCAAGTGGCACAAACATATGGATGCACGTTGCCAAGCTGTTTCGTGGATGTATATAGCAATATCCCGTTTACGCGCGGATTGGGAAGCAGCGCAGCAGCAGTGGTAGCGGGAATTGAACTGGCCAATGAGCTGGCCGGTCTGTCGCTCTCGCTGGAGCAAAAAATGCGGTTTGCCAGCTGTTATGAAGGGCATCCGGATAATGTTGGCGCTTCGTTATACGGAGGGCTCGTCATTGGCAGCCATCGCCGGGAAGAGACGGATGTCGTGCATGTTCCAGATGTGCAATTGGATTTAGTTGCTGTCATTCCTTCGTATGAGTTGGAGACAGAAAAAGCGCGCAGCGTTTTACCGCAGATGATGGCGCGAGAAGATGCCGTCGAGGCGAGCGCAGTCAGCAACGTGTTAGTCGCGGCATTGTTAACCAAAAGATGGGAACTTGCGGGAAAAATGATGTCGTGCGATTTATTTCATCAGCCATATCGCAAAGAACTTGTTCCGCAATTATCGCTTGTTGAAAAGCTGGCTATGCAATATGGAGCGTTTGGGGTGGCATTGAGCGGGGCTGGACCGACCATTCTCGCTTTTGCCGAACCGGGAAAAGGGATGGAATTAAAAGAAAAATTAGCCCCATATTTTCCGGATTGCGCGGTAGAATGGCTAACGGTCGAACAAAAAGGGAGTCAAGTGTATAAAATGTCGCTTGAAAAATAACAGCGGTTTCCCGATGGAAACCGCTGTTATTTTTGGCGCAAACGGCCGCGGTTAGAATACTTGTTCTACTTCGACAATGCCCGGAACTTCTTCCAAAAGCGCGCGTTCGATTCCGGCTTTTAATGTGATCGTCGAGCTTGGGCAGCTTCCGCATGCGCCAAGCAAACGCAATTTGACAACTCCGTCTTCAACGTCGATCAATTCGCAGTCCCCGCCGTCACGAAGCAAAAACGGGCGCAGTTTGTCAAGAACTTCTTGCACTTGTTCTTTAATTTCTTGATCGCTCATTTTTATCGACTCCTTTCTTTAACTTTATTATAATCATGGTAAAGAAAAAAATCTAATGATAAATTTTTGTTTTTACTATATGAAAGGTGGAAATATATGACGCTGAAGCAAGTAGAAATATGCGTATATGGCGCTGATATGATTTGCCCGTCTTGTGTCCATTTGCCTTCTTCCAAAGAAACATATGAATGGCTGGAGGCGGCGATTAAACGGAAATACCCGAATCAGCCGTTTTCCATAACATATATTGATATTTTCAACCCGCCAGAAGATGACGAAGCGAAAAAGGCGTTTGCCAAAAAGGTGCTGGAAGAAGATTTGTTTTACCCTGTTGTTGTGATCGAGGGGGTTATCGTCGGAGAAGGAAACCCAAGGTTAAAGTCGATTTATGCAGAGATGGAAAAGTACGGTTACCGGGGATAAAAAAAGATTTTACGGGTTTGCTTTGCACCATTGATGGAAAAGCAAAAAAACAGTCGTGTCGATGGAGAAAGGGCAGCCATCACTTCAGAAGCGAGTGCGAAAAAGAGAAAATAATGGGAGATAGAATGATTTTCTAATAAACAAAGCATCGGTCCGGTATGAACGGTGAATTATTGATAACAATTTACAAAAGAGAATGGATAACCTCTAAAATGATGCTGGATAAATGGCATCCACCGTTGGTGGTAAAGTTTTCAAAATTTTTGAAAAAGAAAATTTCGCGGACTGGCCATACAGTGATTCATAAACATGACAGAACAGAACAAGAGATGCCGGCGATAACGCTTCTCCATGTTCCAAGGCCTTCACTCCGTTCATGGAAGCTCGGTTGAATGAAAATAAAACGATGCAGCCTACTCAAGGAGTAGGCTTTTTGTTCATAAAAAAGAAAGGCAGGATTTAGTAATAGTTATCTCATAAAATCATAAAACCCGCCCATGCGTATTGTGGGGCTTGAAATGTTCAATAAAATGATAGATCCGTATTTGTGGCACATGTTGCTTTCTTTCAGTTTAGTAGCCGTTATGATATTTGTACATCCACAATATCCCGGATTTTAACAATCGCGGAACTCTTCCGGTTATTGGGCGGTCAGCAAGGAGGCCGAATCCGTGTTTTCGGCCGAGCGATCCGAGAATACCTTTTAATTTTATAGGAGGAAATTCGCTTGGCGGTTCTTCCCCGTTCCAGCGTTTTTGCAATACTTGAACGATTTGTTCCGCTTGGCCCTCTGCGAGCTGAGCGCTTGGAGAGTGCGGCAAACTTGCACAGTCGCCGACGACGTATACGTTTTCATATCCGGGAATGTGATGGCGTTTCGTTAAAACGACACGGCCTTGTTTGTCTTTTTCCACAGGCAGCTGGCGAACGACGCGGTTCGGCTGAATGCCTGCTGTCCAGACAATGACATCGCAATGAACTGGGGTGTCGTGATTGTAAAGCGTGTGTTCTTCTACTTTCGTAATGTTGGAACAGCGGACAATTTCGATATCATGTTGGTGAAACCAGCTTTCGACATAGTTGCTGAGCCGTTTAGGAAACATCGGCAAAATGCGTTCTCCGCGATCAAACAATTTTATGTGTAAATCAGGACGGCTTTCCGCTAATTCACTTGCCAATTCGACGCCGCTTAGTCCCGCGCCGACAATGCCGACAATAGATCCGGGAGGCAAATTGTTTAACGCTTCATATGCCGCGCGCGCCTTTTCAATGGATTGAATGCTATGCGTGAAAGTTTCGGCGCCTGGAACACCATGGTATTTATCTTCACAGCCTAAACCGATTACTAAATCATCATATGGGATACTGCTTTCATCCTGCAACTGCACGTTTCGATTATCAAGGTCGATGTTAACGACTTCACCGAAACGGTAGGTAAGACGCGGATGTTCAGGAAATGGGACGCGGATGTGGTGATCGCTAATCGTGCCTGCTGCGAGCGCATAATACTCTGTTTTTAAGCAATGATATGGAACACGGTCGACGAGCGTTATATGAACATCTTCTGGTAAATGGTTTGGGAGGAGGCGAAGCAGAATCCGCATATTTCCATATCCTCCGCCGAGCAACACAAGGTGTCTCATAATAAAATTCCCCTTTTATGATGATCTTTATAACCATTAAAAAGTATAACGAAATTGTGACAAAATAACAACAATTTTCGGTAAACGCTGACAAAAGGGAAAAATAAACGCCGGCATGTGCAGGGAAAAGGCGGCGCCCTGCTTATGGGAAAAATGGCCCTGCATCCAGTAAACGAAGCAATGGAAAACGGCATCGCATTTCATTGGTTTTTACGCTATTCTCCAGAATCCGTCCAGTGAAAAACGAAGCGTTATTCGTTGACGTTTTTCCAAAAAACCGATACGATGAAAAGCAGTAGGAAGGTGAGAAAACAATGATCCAGCCAATTATTGAATTTTGTATCAGCAATTTAGCAAACGGCTCGCAAAAGGCGTTGGAAATATTAGAAAAAGATCCGAACTTGGATATTATAGAATATAGTTGTTTAAGCTACTGCACTCGGTGTGCGGAAACCCTTTTTGCTTTAGTGAACGGGGAAATCGTAACCGGTGATACTCCTGAGCAGCTGGTGGAAAATATTTACCGTTATTTAGAAGAAAACCCGATGTTTTAAACGATAACCTTGTGGGGAGTTTTCCATTGGCTTTCATCCAAGTGTATCTATTATGGCATAAAAAACGAGGATGTCCCACGGACATCCTCTTTTAAAGTGTATTATGAAAAAACGGGGGATATTTTCATTGTGCCCGATTTATTTCCGATTTATACTTATAATAAAAAATTTTTCTTTCTAAGGAGGAAATATGAATCAATTTTCATTTACGAAAATGCATGGCCTTGGCAATAGTTATATATATGTCAATATGTTTGAAGAAACCATTCCGGAGTCATTATTGTCGCTGCTGGCCGTGAAAGTGTCTAACGTTAATACCGGAATCGGGGCGGATGGCATGATTCTTATTTGCCCGTCAAAAGTAGCCCCGGTGAAAATGCGGATTTTTAATAGCGATGGTTCGGAAGGAAAAAATTGCGGCAATGGCTTGCGCTGTGTGGCTAAATATGTGTACGAGCATGGAATGGTCAATGACCGCTCGTTTTTTATTGAAACATTGTCCGGGCTGGTGAAAGCAGAAGTGGAAGTAGAAAATGGAGTGGTTACCAATGTCACCATTGATATGGGAAAGCCGCGTTTAAAGCGGAGCGAGATCCCGATGGTTGGTCCGGAAGCGGAACGGGTGGTTGCAGAACCGTTTGAAGTCGATGGGCAGCTGTATGAAATTACGGCGGTTTCGATGGGAAACCCTCATGTCATTTTTTACGTGGATGATATCAATCAAGCGGCGGTAACATCCCTTGGGCCAATTGTCGAAAAGGACAAACGTTTTCCTGAAGGGGTTAACGTCGAATTTGTCGAAGTAGTTAACGACCATGAGCTCCATTTTCGCGTCTGGGAGCGCGGCTCCGGAGTGACGCAAGCATGCGGGACAGGAGCATGTGCGGCTGTTGTCGCTTCAGTGTTAAATGGAAAAACAGCGCGAAATAAGGAAACGATTGTCCATTTAGCGGGCGGAGATTTGACGATCACGTGGACGGATGAAGGAAATGTGCGGATGACAGGACCGGCGGAAACGATTTGCACAGGAGTGTATTATTATTAAATGTTTAAGATTTGAGCATAACGGATAAAAAGCGATATACTATCAGTAAGGAGGGATTGCAATGACGGATATTGTAACACTTACAGAGGCTGCTGCGTTTCAAATTAAAGATATGATGAAAGAACATGAAGAGGAAGGGGCATATCTCCGCATCGGCGTGAGAGGCGGCGGCTGCAGCGGTTTGTCGTACGGAATGGGATTTGACCATGAACGCCATGAAGACGATCATGAGTTTGAGCAACATGGAATTAAAATTCTCGTCGATAAAGACAGCGCGCCAATTTTACAAGGAACGGTTATTGACTATAAACAGTCGTTAATGGGCGGCGGTTTTACGATCAATAACCCGAACGCGATTGCCACATGCGGCTGCGGTTCGTCGTTCAGAACGGCAACGAACACTGGGACCCCGGAACAATGTTAAACGGCGGGCAACGCTTTCTGACCGCATAAACTGAAAGCACCGCGAGGGTGGTAATCACCCTTGGGAGTCCGTGTGTCCGCAAGTGTGTTCAAACATATTCAGCGGAATAGATTGCAGACAACCTTCTTGCCAATGAATGTCCATCATCGGCAAGAAGGTTTTTGTTTGGCTTTGACAGCGAAGGCCGAAACCGGCAATTGCAAGCATGGTCCATATATGAAAATGTAGCGCTAACAGCGGCACAGGCTTCAGCATGGAAAGGATAGTTTGCAATTTTGGCAAGAAAATAGTAAATAAATACGCAGAGAAGCCAAGCAGTTGTTGAGCCGAAATGAATAATAAACAGCTAAAAAGTCACATTCATATAATAAAAAGGGATGCTTTTGGCATAAAGCATCCCTTTTATTGGTGAAGAGGCAAGCAATTTAAAAGAGTGAAGTGGAGTGCGCCGGTTGCATTCTCGCTGTCGGATCGATATACGTTTTGGCGCTGCTAATCGCGATTGGCGCTTCCCCGAATCCGCAAGCAATGAGCCTTATTTTTCCTTCATATGTGCATATATCGCCGGCAGCGTAAACGCCAGGAATGTTTGTTTCCATTTTCGAGTTGACTTTGATTGAGTTTTTCTCAATTTCCAGCCCCCAGTTTTTTATTGGCCCAAGCGAAGAAATAAAGCCGTAATTCACAATGAGCGCGTCGATGTCGATCGTTTCGCGGGAGCCGTCTTTCACGTGCTCGATGACGACTTGGCGGATTCCGTTTTCATCGCCGATTAACTCCACAGGAACGAAAGGGGTTTTAACATTAACGGTGGAATTCAGCAATGTTTCCACGCTATGTTCATGAGCGCGGAATTTATCGCGCCGATGCACAATCGTTACTTTTTCCGCGATCGGTTCCAGCATAAGCGACCAGTCAACGGCTGAATCCCCGCCACCACAGACGAGCACTTTTTGCCCTTTAAATTGGTTTAAGTCGTTAATGAAGTAATATAAATTTTTCCCTTCATATTGCGCCGCGGTTTCTAGCTCAAGGCGCCGCGGCTGGAAAGCGCCGTTTCCGGCGGTAATAACGACGGTTTTGGAATAGTGTATTTCTTTGTTGGTCGTTAATTTCAACGTCCCGTTTTCTAATTTTTCTAACTTTTCAACCGACTGTTCCAAACAAACCGTCGGCGCAAATTGTTCCATCTGTTCTTTTAAATTATTAATCAATTCTTGGGCGCGAATTTTTGGAAATCCGGCAATGTCGTATATGTACTTTTCAGGATAAAGAGCAGATAATTGTCCGCCAAGTTGCGGAAGGCTTTCGATAATTTTCACGCTCATCTGCCTTAATCCTCCGTAAAAAGCAGCAAACAGCCCGGTCGGTCCACCTCCTATAATAGTAACATCATATATTTTTGGATCCTCTTTCATTTCGGACGATTCCTCCCCGCAGTAAAATTGTCTCTATTATTTTTATCATACCATAAAACGCGGTTGTTATTATGATATTTTGCCGTTGAAAAATAGAAAAACGTAAAAAAAGCTTGAAAAGATTCAAAAAAAGGTCTAATATGTTTTAGTGGAAACATTGTTAATTTTTTATGACAATTGTTCGACATTTTTTTGTCAAACAACGTGAATATTTTCACAAACTTTATTCAATAAAAATGCATATAGCAGCAAAAGCTATAAAAAAATTGAAAAAATTAAAAGGGTGGAAGTGATTCAGTTGAAAAAGCCAAATGTCGTCATTTTAGGTGCTGGTTATGGCGGGTTAATGACAACTGTGCGTTTGCAAAAGCTTGTCGGCATGAATGAAGCGAATATTACGCTTGTGAACAAAAACGACTACCATTATGAAACAACATGGCTTCACGAAGCGTCTGCCGGCACGCTGCATCATGACCGGGTTCGTTATCCGATAAGCGATGTGATCGATCGCAATAAGGTCAATTTTGTGAAAGACACGGTAGTCAAAATACTTCCGGATGAAAAGAAAGTGTTAATGGAAAATGGCGAGATTGCCTACGATTATTTAGTCATTGCCCTCGGATTTGAATCAGAAACATTTGGAATTAAAGGGTTAAAAGAGTACGCTTTTTCCATTTCCAACGTGAATGCGGCGCGGCAAATCCGCGAGCATATTGAATACCAATTTGCGACGTATAATACGGAAGAAGAAAAGCGGGAAGAACGTCTAACGATCGTTGTTGGCGGCGCTGGATTCACAGGCATCGAGTTTTTAGGAGAATTGGTAAACCGCCTTCCACAATTATGCCGCGAGTACGATATCGACCCGCATAAAGTCCGCGTTATTTGCGTGGAAGCGGCGCCGACAGCGCTTCCTGGCTTTGATCCGGAACTTGTTGAGTATGCGGTCGGCCAGCTGGAGCGCAAAGGAGTCGAGTTTAAAATCGGCACTGCTATTAAAGAATGCACGCCTGACGGAATTATCGTAGCAAAAGGCGATGACGTCGAGGAGATAAAAGCAGGAACGGTCGTATGGGCAGCTGGTGTGCGCGGCAGCCGTGTCGTCGATGAGTCCGGCTTTGAAGCGATGCGCGGACGCATTAAAGTAGATCCGTTCTTGCGCGTTCCTGGCCGTGAAGATATTTTTGTCGTTGGCGACTGTTCGCTGGTCATAAATGAAGAAACGAATCGCCCATATCCGCCAACGGCGCAAATTGCCATGCAAGAGGGCGAATTGTGCGCGAAAAACCTTGCGGTGTTAATCCGCCAGCAGGGAGAATTACAGCCATTCCGCCCAGATATTAAAGGAACAGTTTGTTCACTTGGCCATGATGATGCGATCGGGGTTGTGTTTGGCAAAAAATTATGGGGTGCGAAGGCAAGCTTTATGAAAAAAATGATCGACAACCGCGCTCTTTATTTGATTGGCGGGGCTTCGCTTGTCATGAAAAAAGGAAAATTTAAATTCTTTTAATCGACGGGCAAACATCGTTGTTTGCCCTTTTCCATTTTTACTGGCATCGTCAAGATTGGGCATGCAGCATGTTTTTTTCGTCCGTAAGCATGGATTATTTGGAAAACAACATCGTTTTTTGCTGTTTTCTTGTTGCGCATTTCCAAGACTCCATCGGTTGCCAAAAGGTGTTGCGATCAAATTTTCCACATATTATGTTTGTGGTATAGTTAATTAAATAAAAAAGGATGGTTAACATGGATAAGAAGCGCGGCAATGTGTGGATCGCAGCGGCAGGATTAGTGGTGAATGAGGCGGATGAATGGCTTGTCGTAAAGAAAAAATACGGCGGTTTGAAAGGGAAATGGTCGCTTCCGGCGGGATTTGTACAGCCAGGGGAAACGCTTGATGAAGCAGCAATCCGGGAAATTAAAGAAGAAACGGGGATTGACGCGGAAATTGTCGGTTTTCTCGGAATGCGTACAGGCGTGATTCGTAATGAGATTAGCGACAATATGGCAATATTTTTGCTTCGCGCTGTTTCAGACGCTATTACGGTGCAAACGGAGGAATTGTTTACAGCGGCGTTTTTAAGCAAGCAAACATTGGAAAAAGATGCGCACACATCAAGGTTGTTGCGGTATTTACTGCAATCAGAGCCGTTTCATTATCTTCCGTTTAACGATGGGATGAACCCGGGAGAACCATTTGGATATACAAAGTACCGGCTATATTTTAACAACGGAAAAAATTAAAGAATATCGAGAATGTTTATATCGCGGCAGACAGAGGTAGACCTCCTTTTTTCTTTGGAAATGAAACAAAAACGGTGGGAAGCGGAATGAAACACACGGGGCAAACGGCATGTTATACTGCCAAGGAAACGGAATGTGCAGCGTTTGTCGGGCAAGGCGGAAACTTGCCATGGATGTTTAAGGAAATAAATGGAATAAAAATGAAGCGGTTTCTGAAAATTGACTCCCTTTATCTGATTCAGTACACTTAAAAAGAGTGTACTGGGAGGTGATATGGGGATGCAAATGAGCTTGCCTGTCGTGCTCATTTCCATGCTTCTATTTTTTGTTTTATTTTTCGGCATCGGCTTTTTATTAAATATGTTGTTGCGCATGACTTGGATTATGGCGGTTTTATGCCCAATTGTATTTATTTTTATTATTGATGATATTCCGTGGACGAAATATTTTACTGATCCGGTGTCTTCCTTTGTTGCACTAAAACATAAAGTGTTATCACTGGCGCCGGCGGACATTTTAATTTTAGCTAGCGGATTTGTCGGGGCGGTTTGTGCCGGGTTTGCCATTCGCACGTTGCGTGCCAAAGGATACCAAATGTTTTAAGGCTTTCATGGAGATATGAAAGTCTTTTTTTTTTGCCTCACTTTTCTCACAATGAATATTTCGATTTTTTTGTGGAGATAAATAGAAATGTGAGAGGAGTGAGGAAATGATTCTTCTTAAAAATATAGTAAGAAGAATAACAATGTCATTATTGTTCGCAATGGCGCTATTGACAACTTTTCAAGCGATTTCAGGAGTCGAAGCGAAAGTGATTGTGGACAAATTGTATGGTGTGTCGTCATTTCATACAGGCTATCACTTTTTTGACATATGGAAAGAACAGCAACATGTTGCGATAGATGCACAATGGAAGTATTACGAGGGGAGGAAAAAACCGCAAATTTCCTCGGAAAAGATAAGTCAGCCGCCCCGCCTTGAAGAAGCGATTGATTGGTCAAAATATCCATCTAAAGTTGTTGTTGCGACAGGATATACAGCAGGAGTGGAGTCGACAGGAAAAACGCCGAATCATCCGGAGTATGGGATAACATATTCTGGAGTGCGTGTGAAACGTGACTTATATTCAACGATTGCCGCGGATTTAAATGTCTTCCCAATCGGTACCATTCTTTTTATCCCTGGATATGGATATGGGGTCGTGGCCGATAAAGGAGGGGCGATAAAAGGCAATCGCGTCGATTTATATTATGATACGGTTGAGGATGTATATAAATACTGGGGGAAAAAGACTGTGCAAGTGTATATTGTGAAAAAGGGAGATGGAGAGCTTTCCGAAGAAGAATTAAAGCAGCTGAATGAAAATGAAACGATGCAAGTGTTTAGGCAGCAATATTTGCAATCGAAAAGTTAAGGGCGGCCGTTAGCCGCCCTTTATTTCCGGGTCAATACCCCAACAATGGGTCCATGTCGTCGTCAGGCGGAAAAACGGATGGATGCAACAAGGCGGCAAGCTTTTTAAGGCCGAGCAAAAGCCGCGGGGAAGGGCGGCAATATAATGCCTCCTCGAGCACGTAAATGCGTCCCGCGCGGACAGCTTCCACTTTCTCTGCATCGGGTCTTTTAAGGACGGCATCTTTATTCATCTTTTTTGTTTGCACACCAACCCAGACGAGGCAAATATGGGAAGGATTTCTCTTTACCACTTCATCCCAGTCTGATTGCACGTTGGCTTTCGCCACATCGCTGAAAATATTCATTCCTCCAGCCAGCTCGCTGATTTCACTTAACCAATTTGTTTTGCCGGGCGTAAAAATTGGTTTTGGCCACCATTCCCAATACAGGCGGGCGGGATGTTTCACATTAGCGGCAAGCTGGCGGTATGTTTCGATCAACGAGCAGTAACGGCGGGCAATGGCTTGCGCCGCTTGCTTTTTGCCAAGTGTTTCCCCGAGGCGGAGCAAGTCCTCGGCAATATCGTGCAATGAATTTGGCGCAAAAACAATATGGGGAATGTTGCGTTTTTCGAGTTCTTGCACGTTTCGTTCCATGCCCGGAACGCTTAATGAAGCGAGCACTAAGTCTGGCTTCAGCGCTTCTACTTTTTCCATGTCGATATTTAAGTCAGGGCCGACTCTCGGAAGCTTGCATATGGAGGGCGGCCAATCGGAATGGCTGTCTACGGCGATAAGGTAATCAAGCATGCCTAAATAAGCAAGCAATTCTGTATTGCTCGGACAAAGGGAAATAATCTTCATCATAGCGCACTTCCTTTCCGTTTATCATGCCGGTAATGTTTTTATTCTACATGGTTGCGCCTGTTTCCTTGCGCTGCATTTCATGGCCGCTACTTGGCGGGAGAAATTTTAAGCGATGGAGGCTGATTAGTGAGGAGGTCGAAATCGCCATTATAATTCGATATAATGGAAAAGAAAATGTATTCATAAGGAGAGATGATGCATGTTTACCATTAGCGGGCAATTATCTCTTGATACGGCACATGAGGCGCTGGTGATAGGGATTTTTGAAAAAAATAAGCCGCTGGACGGAATTGCTGCCGAGTGTGATAATCGCCTTCACGGGCAAATATCGGTCATGTTGAAAGAAGGGGATATTTCCGCCAAGAACAAGCAAATTTCCAAAGTACATACTTTAAAGCAAGCAGGGGTTAAGCGCCTTTTTTTTGTCGGATTGGGAAAAGAAGAAAAATTGACGTTTGATTTATTGCGTGAAGCGTTTGGCAAGCTGTTTAAAACGATAAAACAAGCGAAATTAACCGAAGTAGCGGTCGCCTTGGATACGTTCACCACGAAAAATGTCGATGCGCTCGATGCGGCGCATGCATTAGCGGAAGCATATTATCTTGCAACATACGAATTTTCTGGCTACAAGCAAAAAAAGAATGAGAGGGAAAAACACATCAACTCGATTACGGTTTACACCGAAGCGGACCAAGCGGAAATTAAAGCGAGTGTGTTTGTCGGCTCTGTATACGGTAAGGCGACGAATTCCGCGCGCACATTAGTCAATACGCCAAGCAATTTGCTAACAGCGGCAGATTTAGCGGATTATGCGGTACGATTAGCGGGCAAATACGGATTCGAGCACGAAATTCTTGAAAAAGAAGAAATGGAAAAGCTGGGGATGGGCGCGCTGCTTGCGGTGAACCAAGGCTCGAAAAATCCGCCAAAAATGATCGTTCTCAAATACCAAGGAAAAGAAACATGGGAAAATGTGATCGGGCTTGTCGGAAAAGGGGTAACGTTTGATACTGGCGGCTACTCTCTAAAACCGCGCGAAAGCATGATCGATATGAAAACCGATATGGCCGGCGCCGCGGCGGTGCTTGGAGCGATGGAAATCATCGGGGAGCTTCGCCCGGAACAAAATGTTGTCGCGGTCATTCCGGCTACGGACAACATGATCAGCGGTGAAGCGTTTAAACCAGATGATGTGATTACATCGATGAGCGGAAAAACGATTGAAATAAGAAATACGGATGCGGAAGGCCGTTTAATTTTGGCGGACGCGATTACGTACGCGAAACATCACGGGGCGGATTATTTGATTGATGTCGCGACACTGACGGGCGGTGTCATTGTCGCGCTTGGCGTTCATACGACAGGTGCGATGACCAATAACGAAGCGTTGTTTGAGCAATTATTGGAAGCTTCTGCGGAAACGGGGGAGTTCATTTGGCGCTTGCCAATTACGGAAAAAGACAAGGAACGTGTGCGCAGCAGCAAAATTGCGGATCTTAACAATTCTCCGGGACGGGAAGGACACGCAATTATGGGCGGCGCGTTTCTCGGAGAATTCGCGGAAGATACGCCATGGGTGCATCTTGATATCGCCGGGACGTCTGTCACTTCGAAAGAACATGACCTCGGGCCGTCCGGCGCGACGGGGGTAATGGTTCGCACGCTTGCAACGCTGGTGGAGCGGTTTGAATAACGCGGAAGACGAAGCAAGGAAACTTGCTTCGTTTTTTTGAGCGGCATAACACTAATTTTGATAGAAATGTGTATAAAATGTTAAGGTAATGTAAAATTTGTGTAAATTTTTTTGTCGAACATTGTAAATTCAATGTTTATTGCTAAAATAGAACACAGTGGCTTAATTTCCATACGTTATAATGGAGGTCTTTCGTATGATTTTTTCACCGAAAAAAGATGTCTTTTTTGATTTATTGTTTACGATTTCCGAAAATGTGAAGGAAGCGGCACAATATTTCGTCGAGTATAAAATTAACAATATTAGCGATTTAAAAGAATTTGCGCGTGTGATGAAAGAATACGAACGCAAAGGAGACTCGTACATTCATGAACTTGTTGTCGAATTAAACAAAACGTTTATAACGCCGATTGAGCGTGAAGACATTCACCAATTGGCAATGAAAATGGATGATGTATTAGACGGACTTGAACAATGTTCCGCTCGTTTCGAAATGTTTTCTTTTACGGAAATTGATGATCATATGGTGAAATTTTTTGACAATATTTATCAAAGCACGATTGAAATCGCGGACGCTCTCAAACTGTTGTCGCAGAAAAAGCTTCTCGATATGCGGACACATGCCATAAAGATTAAGGATTATGAGACAAAATGCGATGAAATTTTGCGGGCTTCGATCAAAAATTTATTCGTAGACCAAAAAGATCCGATTAAAATCATTCAATATAAAGAACTATATGAAATGCTTGAAGAAATCGCCGATAGCTGTGAGGATGTGGCAAATACGATTGAAACGATCATCATGAGAAATGCATAAAAGGAGACAGCGCTTTTATGGATACAGTATTTTTACTTACGGTTCTTATTGTCGTTTTTGCATTGGCGTTTGATTTTATTAACGGGTTTCATGATACCGCCAATGCCATTGCAACATCTGTCTCAACGCGAGCATTGTCGCCGCGGCAAGCGATTGTTTTAGCGGCAACCATGAACTTTATTGGCGCATTGACGTTTACTGGCGTTGCGAAAACGATCACGAAAGACATTGTCGACCCATTCGCGCTTGAGAACGGTTCGGTTGTCATTTTAGCGGCATTGACGGCGGCGATTGCATGGAATTTAATTACGTGGTATTACGGAATCCCGAGCAGTTCTTCGCATGCGTTGATCGGTTCGATTGCGGGCGCCGCTGTTTCGGCGGCGGGATTTGATGTTTTGCATTATCAAGGCTTTTTAAAAATTTTAGAATCCCTTATTATCTCGCCGTTTCTCGCTTTAGCAGTCGGGTTTGTCATCATGAGCTTGTTTCGTGCCATTTTTAAAAACGCCAACTTGACGCGGACAACGAAAGGGTTCCGCATGTTTCAAGTCATCACCGCTGCTTTTCAAGCGTATACGCACGGAACCAACGATGCGCAAAAGACGATGGGAATTATCACGATGGCGCTTATTGCTGCGAACTATCATACGTCAAGTGAAGTGCCGGAATGGGTGCGAATTTCTGCTGCCATTGCGATGGGATTGGGCACATCTGTTGGCGGATGGAAAATTATAAAAACCGTTGGCGGCAAAATTATGAAAATACGTCCTGTTAACGGGGCGGCTGCCGATTTATCATCGGCACTCGTCATTTTCTCCGCCACTCTCCTTCATTTGCCGGTCAGCACGACTCATGTTATCTCTTCATCGATTATGGGAGTCGGAGCGGCACAGCGCGTTAAAGGCGTCAAATGGGGTGTGGCGCAGCGCATTGTGTTAACATGGATTATTACATTGCCGGTTTCTGCACTTATTGCTGGATTTGTCTATCAAATTTTTAAATTATTTTTTTGAGTAAAAAACGTGCATGGATTTCGCATGCACGTTTTTTTATTGGTGAAAAGCTTTCATGGGTGCGCTATTCTATGCCACATGTTGGCGGTATGAAGTGGATTTACGGATGGACATATAAATTCGTGGTGAGATGATCCCGGCAATTACGGATAAAATAATATCTTTTGGAAGCGGAACGATCATCCAGCTCCATGCCAAAGCATACGAAAACCCTTTAGGAGCTTCCGCCCAAAGTTTATAGGCGATATACATCCAGTTGGTGCCGATCAAGTAGTTAATTGCCATACCAGCGATCGTCGCAGCAATAAACCGGACAACGGACGGATTCCCGTTTCCTCGTTCAATAATCCAGCCTGTCACATAAGCAGCCAAAATAAACGATAGGATAAATCCGAATGTCGGGCGGACAATAGTGCCGAATCCGCCGCTAAACTGGGCAAACACCGGAGCGCCGAATAGACCGATTAACATATAAACGGTCATTGCTGTCGCTCCTAATTTGCGCCCTAAAATCGCGCCGGCAAGCACGCAAAAGAACGTTTGCAACGTAATTGGAACACCGCCGATGACAAGAAATGGCGCCCATGACGTAATATTTGCCCCAATTGCCATTAATGCCGCAAACATGCCGACTAATGTCATGTCAAGTGCCCGCCATTTCCGCTGTGTTTCTCCCATATGTAAACCCCCTTAAATTTTATAGTTAACAAAAATAATCGTAACGAACAATTTTTGAGATGTCAACGATAATTTTTGGCACCATATATTGCAAAAAGGAGTGAAAGCAAATGAATGCAGCGGTGAAAAGCGGAAGAACAAGAATAAGTACGGGGCGGGCAAAAGCTTATTTTCCGGTGGCGTAAGCCGGCTGAAGCGAAGTGGATGTTGAAATAATGATAATGAAAAAGAACAGGAAAAAATCCTGTTCTTCTACATTAAATAACGGACAAACAAATAGATGTGAGAAAGCAAAAGTGCGATGAATGTTAACGGAGCACCGATTTTTAAAAAGTCCATATAGCTGAATCCGTGCCCTTCACGCGAAGCGATGCCAGCGACAATCACATTTGCTGAAGCGCCGATTAACGTGCCGTTTCCCCCTAAACATGCGCCTAATGATAATGCCCACCACAATACTTCCATTTGTGCGGAATCCGGCGATAATCCCATTCCGGCAGCCATGTCTTTAATCAGCGGAATCATCGTGGCGACAAACGGGATATTATCAATTGTTGCTGAAGCAAGCCCCGATACCCAAAGGATGAAATAGGCAGCGACAGAAATATCGCCCCCGGTGACTTCCAACACTTTTTCCGCCAAGCTTTTGATAAATCCGATATCGACGAGTCCGCCAACTAATGTAAAGAGGCCGGCGAAAAAAAAGATCGTTACCCATTCGACAGAGGCAAATACGTCTTCGATTTCATGTTCTTGCACGCCAATTAGCATTAATATGATCGCGCCTGTCATTGCGATGACAGCGGCATCGACATGAATGACGGAATGAAGGAGAAAACCTAAAATCGTCAAAAATAACACGGATACAGATTTTTTTAACAATGCCGCATCTTTAATATATTCTGCTTCGTTCACATTCATCAATTTGTTCACAAGATGATCGTCTGTTTTTAGTTGCCGGCGGTATATAAAAACAAGAATGGATACCGTAACGATCATAATAATGAGTACAATCGGCGTTAAATTAAACAAAAACGCGTTGAAGTCGAGATGTTTGTTTGCCGATCCGATCATAATATTTGGCGGGTCGCCGATCAATGTTGCCGTTCCGCCAATGTTGGAAAACAACACTTCCGAGATTAAATAAGGAACCGGGTTAACTTGCAACATGCGTGTGATGGAAAATGTCACAGGAACGATCAACAATACCGTCGTGACATTGTCAAGAAAGGCCGATAAAGCGCCCGTCAACAGCGACAGCATCACTAAAATGCGCAACGGCCGTCCTTTCGCCAATTTCGCCGCTTTAATTGCCACGTATTGAAAAAAACCGGATTTGCTTGTAATGCCGACGAGAATCATCATTCCTATCAAAAGGGTTATCGTTCCCCATTCAATATGTTGAGTAAACACGTTATGCAAATCAACGATGCCGAACATAATCATCAATGCGGCACCGAGCATGGCAATGACAGCCCGGTTGATTTTTTCCGAAATGATGATGGCGTACGTGATAAGAAAAATGGTGATCGCCGCATAATATTGCAAGTTGGAAATTTCGGCTGCTGCTGAGTCATGCATGATAAATGCTCCTTTCTTAAAAATTAGCGTGGCATATCGATAGCATTGCCGCATGATGGGCATGTCCAAGCTGGGCGTTCTTGAAGGTTGCGCAAGTAAAAGGAAAAGGCACCATGCGGGCGTGTTATTCCGTCACGCGGTCCATCAATAATCGCCAATCGCTTTACGAACTAACAGCCGCTCTTATAACAACGTCCGCTAGGGGACTCTTAACAGATGTGTCAATCGCTAGCTGCAGCATTACGCGTTCATTATAACATATTTATGCAACATTCAGACTCTCGCCCTTTTTTTATATTTTCTGAAAAGGAAAATAAAATGTCGTTTTTCCGTGATATAATAATAGTAATAAAAAATTATATGCGTGACTATGAAAAGAAAGGAGGGAAAAAGGAGGTGCCAGCGACATCACAATACTTGTTCCTTGATTTTGAATTTACGATGCCGGAAACAAAAATGGAGCCAAAAGGATTTTTTCCGGAAATTATTGAAGTCGGGCTTGTTGTGGTTGTCAATGACGAAATATGCGACCAGTTTTCCTCTTATGTGAAACCGACGCGCTTTCCAGTGCTTACGAACCGGTGCAAATCGTTTTTAAATATTACCCAAGAACAAATCAATCAAGGAATGAGCTTTCACGAACTAGTCGCATTATTGTGCAAGTACGATCGTTCGTGCCCAAGCACGGTGGTTACGTGGGGAAGCATGGACATGAAAGTGTTAAAGGAAAATTGCAAGGCCGCTAATCTGCCGTTTCCTTTTACGGGAGAGCACCGCGATCTGGCGATGGAATATAAATTGTTTTTTGGAAACAAAAATCATACAGGATTGCGAAAGGCGATACAAGAATATGGAAATGAAGGAGTAGGAAAAGCGCATTGTGCTTTGGACGATGCTTTTACCACTTATAATATTTTCCGGCTGGTAGAAAACGATAAAAAATATTTAATGAAAACAAAACCGCCGACGATTGGAGAACGAATCGATTTAACGCAGCTAAGAAAAAAATTTGCGTTATGAAGCTTCGATATCGCTTTGCGGGCGGCTTCCCTGCTTGTTATGGTATAATAGCTGATATAACATTTTATGTGTGAAAGGTTGTTGGGTGATGGCGGTTTCGTATATATTAAGTTTCATGCTATATTTTCCTGAAGATAAACGCGAGTATATTCCTGCAGCAGTCACATGCATGATTTTTCTTATAGCAGCTATTTTAACAACACGGCTCATTATAAAAATTTCGCGATATCAGGAAGAAAAGGCAAAGCGGCTGGAAGAACAGCTAATAAGAGATAACAAGAATCAAGAATAATGAAAAATAATCGTTTAATCGCGGTTCCCTTTGGCAATACTAAATATTAAAAAGTGTTGCTGGAGGGGTTTTGTGTTTCAAAAGGCAGGTTTGTTATTCGCGGCCGCCGTTTTATTTGCCGTCGGCTGCCAAAAGGAAAATGTGACGAATTTAGAAGTTAACATGATAAATAGCGCCGGTGATTCCATCGGCACGGTGAAGCTAACCGAACAAGCGAAAGGGGTGCAATTGAAGCTGGATTTGGAAGGGCTTCCGCCTGGTGAACACGCGATTCATATTCACGAAAAAGGAGTTTGCAAAAAACCGGATTTTCAATCGGCTGGAAACCACTACAATCCAGACGGAAAAAAACATGGATTGCTTCATCCAGAAGGAGCGCATGCTGGCGACTTGCCTAATATTATCGTAAAAGAGGACGGGACAGTTAACACGGAATTGACCGCGCCAAATGTGACGCTGAAAGAAGGAAAAAAAGGGACGTTGTTAACTAAAGATGGGACGGCGATTGTCATCCACGCCGGAAAAGATGATGGGATGACGCAGCCGGCTGGAGAGGCTGGGGAACGAATTGCATGTGGAGAAATAAAAAATAGATGAAGCAGAAAAGGCTCTGACCTATAAGGAAAGAGCCTTTCGAATTGTGATCTGGAGCATTCCATAGCAAAAGACGCGGCTGCCTTCAAAACAAGCGGCAATCCGGCGATTTGGCAAACTATTGAAGCGCTGCGGTGAGGCGGTGAAGCGCGTCTTCAAGCGTTTTTTGCGGGCAAGCGATATTGATGCGGATAAATCCCCTTCCTTCTTCGCCAAATTTGCTTCCAAATTCTACGGCGATCTTCCCTTTTTCTAAAAGAAGCTGCTTGAGCTGCCGTTCTGTTTTGCCAAGCGGCCGGCAATCGACCCAAACGAGATAAGTTGCTTCGGGACGGATGACGCGGAGTTTTGGCAAGTTCGTTTCGATATAAGAACAAAGGAGATTGATATTTTTCTGCAAATATGGCAAGAGCGCATCGAGCCATTCCCCGCCGTGCTGATAGGCTGCTTCCGCGCCGGCAACCGCGAAGGTGTTCAGCGTTAAAATGCCTTGCCGCTGCTGTACGTTGTTAAATTGCCGTTTTAACGTTTCGTTTGGAATAATCGCGGCGGCTGCTTGCAGCCCGGCGAGGTTGAACGTTTTCGTCGGCGCAATGCATGTGACGCTTTTTTCGGCGAATGCCGGATCAATGGAAGCGAACGGAACGTGTTGGTATGGCGGCAACGTAAGATCTGCGTGAATTTCATCAGAAATGACGATCACGCCATGTTCCACACATAATTCCCCTATTTTTATCAATTCCTCTTTTGTCCAGACACGGCCTCCAGGATTATGCGGGCTGCATAGCACCAATAATTTCGCTCCGCGAATTTTTTCTTCGAAATCGTCCCAATCAATTTCATACTGGGTTTCCGCGAGGCGGAGCGAGCTTGTGACAAGCGTGCGGCGATGTTTTTTAACAAGCTGGAATAGCGGCGGATATACCGGCGTTAAGACGACGATGCGGTCCTCTTCGTTTGTAAACGCCTCGATGGCCGTGGCAATCGCCGGTATTACGCCGGTGGAAAATGAAAGCCATGATGTTTCGATTTCCCATTGATGCCGCGATTGGAGCCAATGTTTGACGGCGTTTTTTAAAGAATCGGGGATGATCGTATATCCGAAAATGCCGTGCTCGACTCGTTTGTTTAACGCCTCGATGACGGCAGGAGGTGCTGGAAAATCCATGTCCGCTACCCACATCGGCAGCACATCTTTCACGCCGAAAATGCGCTCGGTGGCATCCCATTTCAAGGAATGAGTGTTGCGGCGATCGATGACATCATCAAATGAATACATGAAATGCATCCTCTCCCTTCTTTTTTTATGAATTATCGCTTATAATTTTTGTATGTTCCACATTTTTGCTTGGGAAGGTGATAGCCAAACGATGGACGCGCAGCAAGTGAATTGGCAGCTGCTTCATGCGATTCGGGCATGGGATCCGTTCGGCTACGGGAATGACGCTTATGAAACGGAAGCGGTTGATGTTTTGCAGGCAGTGCATGACTGCGATGAGCCGACAACGCTTGCCGAAAAAATACAAGCCATTTATGAATTCTCGTTTGAAAGGAAGATTCCTTTGAATGAATGTATAAAAATGGCAAAATCGCTTTTGGCAATGAAACAAGCTGCCGCATGTTTTCTTCCGTAGCGCGCATTGCATCACGTGAAGCAGCATTCGTTTCATCCGAATTTTTGTTGCAGCTTCGTTTCTTTGTTGTTTTTGGGCGCAAACTGATATGGACGATGAAGGGGATGAGAAAAAATGAAACTGACCGAGAAAGAAATGGAAATTATCGAAATATTGGAAAAAGATGCGCGCATTCCGACTGAAACGTTGGCAAAAATGGTGTCACTATCTGTTGACGAGACAGAAGCGATTTTGAAAAAACTTGAGGAAACAAAAGTGATCGTGCAATATACGGCGCTTGTCGATTGGCGAAAAGTGGATGGGCATGAAGGTGTTACCGCGATGATTGATGTGAAAGTGACGCCGAAGCGGGGAGTTGGATTTGACGAAGTGGCGGAGCGCATTTATCGCTTTCCAGAAGTAAAATCGGTTTATTTAATGTCAGGAGCGTATGATTTATCTGTTGTGATTGAAGGGCGCTCGATGTCAGAGATAGCAAATTTCGTTTCCGAAAAGTTATCGACGTTAGATTCTGTCATTTCCACGACAACCCACTTCATTTTGAAAAAATATAAACACGATGGTACGGTATTTGATCAAGGAGATCAAGATCATCGTATCGTGATGGCGCCATGATGCAGCAAACGAAAAAATCGTATGTGTCGGAAACGGTTGCTCGTCTGAAGCCATCGGGAATACGGCGTTTTTTTGACCTTGCTTCCAGCATGGAAGGAGTAGTTTCCCTCGGCGTGGGCGAGCCGGATTTTGTGACATCATGGAGCATACGGGAAGCGTCTATTTTATCGCTCGAGCAAGGATATACATCATATACGGCAAACGCCGGCCTGTTGGAGCTTCGCCAAGAAATCGCCGCATATTTGGTGCGCAAGTTTCATGTGGAATACGATCCCGAAGCAGAAATTCTTGTCACGGTCGGTGCAAGCCAAGCCATTGATTTAGCGCTACGGGCGACGGTGAATCCTGGGGATGAAGTCATTGTTGTCGAGCCTAACTTTGTTTCTTACGGACCGCTTGTTACGCTAGCGGGTGGAGTGCCGGTTCCGGTTGGAACAAACGGAGAAGATCATTTTAAGCTTCGTCCGGATCAAATCGAGCGGGTAATTACTGATCGCACAAAAGCGCTGATCGTTTGTTCCCCGAACAATCCGACAGGCACCGTGCTTCATAAAGAAGATTTGGAAGCTATCGCGCAGATTGTGAAAAAGCATGATTTGCTTGTCATTTCTGATGAGATTTACGCCGAGCTGACGTATGACGAGCCGTACATAAGCTTTGCGGCAGTTGACGGGATGCGGGAGCGGACCATTTTGGTTTCTGGTTTTTCGAAAGGGTTTGCAATGACCGGCTGGCGGCTCGGATTCACCGCGGCGCCTGCGGAAATTTTGCAAGCGATGCTTAAAATTCATCAGTATGCGATCATGTGCGCGCCGACAATGGCGCAATACGCCGCGATTGAAGCGTTAAGAAACGGCGAACAAGATGTGGAATATATGAAAAAAAGCTATCGGCGCCGCCGCAATTATTTTGTCCAGTCATTAAATGAAATCGGGCTCAGCTGCCATATGCCCGGCGGAGCATTTTACGCTTTTCCGTCGATTCGGGCGACGGGGCTGACATCGGAACAATTTGCGGAAAAGCTGTTATTGGAAGAAAAAGTGGCGGTGGTTCCTGGGAGCGTGTTTGGCGCAGGAGGGGAAGGATATATTCGCTGCTCCTACGCTTCCTCCATGGAACAACTGCAAGAAGCGATCAAGCGGATCAAACGCTTTTTAGAGCGGTTGTAACGGTCCTGTTCTGCTATCACAGCCGCTGTGATAGCAGAACAGCTATTTTTTTGATTGGCCAAAAAAATTATGTTATAATATTACGACACATATTCAATTTGGAATATAGGAGTGTTTTGGTTGTCCAACATCGAAGTGGGAAGTATCGTGAAAGGAAAAGTCACTGGCATTCAGCCATACGGCGTTTTTGTTGAATTAGACAGGGAAACGCAAGGACTTGTCCACATTTCAGAAATTTCTCATGGATTTGTTAAAAATATTAAAGATTACGTGAATGTCGGTGACGAAATAACCGTGAAAGTGCTGTCCATCGACCCGCACACCAAACGGGCGAGCCTGTCGATGAGGGCGGTGGAAGAAGGACAAAGAAACATGAGAAAACGGCATGTAAAGGTGAAAATGTCGTTAAACCCGGGTTTTCATACATTGAAGGAAAAGCTTCAAGAATGGATTGAGCAATCGAAAAAAGAAGACTTATCAAAGTAAAACACCCACCATTGCCAAGGTGAGTGTTTTGCTTTGTTTATGTTCGGGAAGTTTTTGGTTCTGTGCGTCCCAATTCTTCTGCTGGTTTAAAAAGAAGTGCGAGGTTAATAAGTCCGGCAATGCCAACAAGCCCATAAATAATGCGGGACAACACGGAATCTTGACCGCCGAATATAGCGGCTACCAAATCAAATTGAAAGAAACCGATTAATCCCCAGTTGATAGCGCCGATAATCGTAAGCAATAGCGCAATGCGCTGGAGTGCATTCATCTGTAAATTCCTCCTTAAACCTTTTTCAGTTATTTGTTTATAGAATGCATAATGCTTACTGAAAATATACATAAGTTTGTGAAAAAAGAGTGAATTGCTTTACAGGCGAAACAAGTGGCAGCCATAATAGAAGAAAAGGAGGAGTTGATTTGTATGGAAAATTTTTCTTTTCAAAACCCGACTAAATTAATTTTTGGAAAAGGGCAAATTGAACAGCTGAAGGAGGAAATCCCCCGTTACGGGAAAAAAATCCTTCTCGTTTATGGCGGCGGCAGTATTAAAAGGAACGGCTTGTACGATGAAGTAATGAACTTATTGAATGAATTAAAGGTGGAAGTAACAGAACTTCCTGGCGTGGAGCCAAATCCGCGCTTGTCCACTGTGCGGAAAGGCGTGGAAATTTGCAAAACGGAAGGAATTGAGTTTTTGCTCGCGGTTGGCGGCGGCAGTGTCATTGATTGCACGAAGGCGATCGCGGCGGGTGCGAAATATGATGGCGATCCGTGGGATTTCATCACAAAGAAAGTGAAAGTTTTCGAAGCGCTTCCGTTTGGGACAGTGTTAACGCTTGCGGCAACCGGATCGGAAATGAACGCCGGTTCGGTGATTACGAACTGGGAGACGAAAGAAAAATATGGCTGGAACAGTCCGGCGACGTTCCCGCAATTTTCGATTCTCGATCCTACCTATACGCTCACAGTTCCGCGGGATCATACGGTTTATGGAATCGTCGATATGATGTCCCATGTGTTTGAACAATATTTCCATCATACGGCGAATACCCCGCTGCAAGACCGGATGTGTGAGGCGGTATTGCGCACGGTCATGGAAGCGGCGCCAAAACTAGTTAATGATTTGCAAAACTATGAGCTGCGGGAAACGATTTTATATTGCGGCACTATCGCTCTCAACGGCTTGTTGCAAATGGGGCTCCGCGGCGATTGGGCGACGCATAACATCGAGCATGCGGTGTCAGCGGTTTATGATATTCCGCACGCCGGAGGGCTGGCGATTTTATTCCCGAACTGGATGAAGCATGTGCTTGATGAAAATGTCAGCCGGTTTGCCCAATTAGCTGTTCGCGTTTTTGACGTGAATCCTGAAGGGAAAGCGGAACGGGACGTAGCGTTAGAAGGAATTGAAAAATTGCGCGAATTTTGGTCAAGCATTGGGGCGCCGTCACGGCTTGCCGATTACGGAATCGGCGAAGAAAGTTTAGAATTAATCGCCGACAAAGCGATGGCGAACGGCGAATTTGGCAAGTTCAAAAAGTTAAACCGCGACGATGTGCTGGCGATTTTGCGCGCATCGTTATAATGTTAAAAGAAGCGGCGATGGCTGCTTCTTTTTAACTATTGACAGTCATGAAATGTTCAAAATGAATCCGTTTACATAACGGGGCACGACTTGATTCTGTCCCATTGTTTCGCTAAAGTGTAAGAGGGGTAGAACATTTTTTGTTTGGAGGATCGAGCGTATGACACATATTCGTTTTGATTATTCAAAAGCATTGGCGTTTTTTGGCGAACATGAACTTACGTATTTGCGCGATGCGGTGAAAGTTGCTCATCATTCCCTTCACGAGAAAACAGGCGTAGGCAATGATTTTTTGGGCTGGATCGATTTGCCGGTGAATTATGATAAAGAAGAATTTGCCCGCATTCAAAAAGCAGCCGCAAAAATTCAAGCAGATTCCGATGTGCTGTTAGTGATTGGAATCGGCGGTTCATATTTAGGGGCGCGCGCAGCGATCGAGATGCTCCATCATTCGTTTTATAACGCGCTTTCGAAAGAAAAACGCCGCACGCCGCAAATCATTTTCGTTGGCAATAACATTAGCTCGACATATATGAAAGATGTTATGGATTTGCTGGAAGGCAAAGATTTCTCCATTAATGTTATTTCAAAATCGGGAACGACGACAGAGCCGGCTATTGCGTTCCGTATTTTCCGCAAACTGTTGGAAGAAAAATACGGGAAAGAAGAAGCGCGCAAACGGATTTATGCGACGACGGACCGGGCGCGTGGCGCGTTAAAAACATTGGCGACGGCAGAAGGATATGAAACATTCATCATTCCGGACGATGTCGGCGGCCGTTATTCTGTGTTAACGGCGGTAGGGCTTCTGCCAATTGCCGTAAGCGGCGCAAACATCGAAGAAATGATGAAAGGAGCGGCGCAAGCACGCGAAGACTTCAGCAACTCTGAACTGGAAGAAAACGCTGCTTATCAATATGCAGCGATCCGCAACATTTTGTATAACAAAGGAAAAACCATTGAGCTGCTGATCAACTATGAACCTGCACTGCAATATTTTGCGGAATGGTGGAAGCAGTTGTTTGGCGAAAGTGAAGGCAAGGATCAAAAAGGGATTTTCCCGGCATCGGCGAACTTCTCGACAGATCTTCATTCATTGGGACAATACATCCAAGAAGGGCGCCGCGATTTGTTTGAAACGGTATTAAAAGTCGAAAAGCCGCGCCATGAGTTAGTCATCGAAGCAGAGGAAAACGATTTAGACGGATTGAATTATTTGGCAGGAAAAACGGTTGATTTTGTCAATACGAAGGCATTTGAAGGAACGCTTCTCGCCCATACGGATGGCGGTGTGCCGAATTTAGTGATCACCCTTCCAGAATTAAATGAATATACGTTTGGTTACCTCGTCTATTTCTTTGAAAAAGCTTGCGCAATGAGCGGTTACTTATTAGGGGTAAATCCATTTGACCAACCAGGCGTAGAAGCGTATAAAGTCAATATGTTTGCCCTCCTTGGCAAACCAGGATACGAAGAGAAAAAAGCGGAACTTGAAAAACGCTTGAAATAACAGCGGTTTTAAGTGAATTAATGAATTGAAAGTAACAGATTTTCGGAGTACAAAAATAACTTTTGACCACATTTGTCAAAAGTTATTGGACATGTACTCCGAAATTTTTTTTTTGGATTTTTTTCTCATCTTCTTAGTGATATGAGCATAAATATCCGCAGTAATGGAAATACTTTCATGTCCCAAATCATGTTGGATATGTTCAAGTGGTATACCAGCCTCTAAACTCAGCACAACAAATGTGTGACGCAAGTCGTGAATACGAATATCGGGCACGTTGGCTCTCTTTTTGATTCGCTCAAATGCTGTATTAAGCGTTCTATCCCTTAACCCATCAGGATTACAAAAAACAAAGTTGAGTTTAGAGTATTCGGAACCAAATCTAATTTTGTTTTTCATTTGCTCTAACCGAAGCTTTTTCAAATCTGAAGCTAATGATGGCTTCAAATCAATTGTTCTTTTAGAGGCTTTTGTTTTAGGAAGACCAAAAGAATCCTCTTTTTTTTCTGTCTAAGTGATACGTTAATGTTTTATTAATATTATTTCACCTTTTTCAAAATCAATGTCTTCCCACTGTAATGCCATCGCTTCTTACAGAAAACTTATTCATCGACAACGCCAACGACGCTGCCAAACTGAAATCAGAGCAGCGCATATGGCCACGTGCAAGGTATTGTCAAAGCCTTCGGCTAAAAAAAGCAAACTCAACACCATCGCAATCTCAACAAAAAGCGTCAGCCAGAAAATTGTATCGTGTGCAAGTCGGGGCATTTACTGATCCCGACAACGCTAAAAAGCTAGCCGAAGAACTCAAAAAGAAAGGATATCCTGCAATTATTGTGTAATCCCTGCCGTTCGTGGCAGGGGTTCAATTTGTCGACAAAGCTGACAAGCTGGGCTCAGATATGGTTTAGATCTGAGCACTTTTACCATTTTACATAAAATAGGATGATTAGAAATGCAATTAAATAGTATCTATATATCTATTAGATAAATATGGAATTTACTTCTCAGTTGATGAGTTTATCCAAGCTAACTCTTTTTAAGAACATACCTTAAAAGTAGGGATTGAATATTTAGCAATCCCTTCATAACTCAATAGGAGGTGAAACATTTATGTGTTGGGGATGTGGAAGTTATGGTGGTGCAGGATATGGATATGGTAGCTACGGTGGTGCTGGCTACGGTGGCGGTGGCTTCAATTTTGCGTTAATTGTTGTCTTATTCATTCTCCTAATTATCGTATTATCTTCACTCACAGGGAGTACTAGTGGTTAAGATTAACTAAGACAATCGATTTTATATGTTAGTAACAAAACCGTTATTCTCATAAAAAATCGATTATTTACTATGAATAGGAGGTGTTATATATGAGCGGTTTTGCCTTAATTGTTGTTCTATTCATCTTGCTTATCATTGTAGGATGTTCTTGTACAGGTTTAGGCGGTTATTAATTCCCCACAAGCTGACATGAAACAACCTTATTAAATTTCTCATTTAATCAGAATGGGTGGTTTCGTTTATTGAAAAAGTAAAGGGCAGATTGTTAATGATCTGTCCTTTTTCAAAACATCTACTTGGACAAATATTTATGGGAAGTAAGCCTATAGCCTAGCATACCGATTAACGTAAAATCCCTGTATCCTACGGCTCCCATCGGGTACCTTATTCACAAAAAAATGGATGAGGCCTGTTCATGAACCTTTTATTCCAAAATCTCCTCTGTCAGAAAGGAGGGATAAAGTGGAACATTTAAGAAGATATCAGGGAGAGCCTGTTGAAGTTATTGATCGTAATGGATGGGTTCATAGAGGAGTAATAGAATGGGTCGATCCGGTACGAGGAGGAATGTTTCTTCGCACCGGCTTTAGAAGAAGATTTATCCCATTTTTCTTAATTGCTGCTCTTTTTCTTTTAAGATTCGGAAGACGACGCGTTTTTTAAAAAAAGAAAACCAAAAATCTTTGGTTCATCATTTAGATCTATTTTCCAGTTTGTCAATTTTGTCGACAAGCTATAACCCTGCCGTTTGGCAGGGATTTTTGTTCCCACCAGGCATGCTAGCTTTTACTTTTTTCTGTATTTCTTTTGGGAGTCGATCTCAGACAGTTTTTAGAACTTCGGCTAATTTTACTAATATCTTGGTGGTTGTCGATAGTTACTTTCATATCCTAAATAAGTACTTTTGGCAACACCTACTCTAGCAGCTACTTCTTGGTACGGACGAGGTTAGGCGAAAAATAAAAAAGCGGCTCGTTGCGTTACGCGTTTCTTTCGTGTTTTCGAAAATTTTTCGGGCGCGCATGCATTTTTCGGAGATAACTCGAAAAGATATTAATTAAAGGAGGTTTGATTTATTTTATGAATAATGGGCAAAAAGATGTGGATAAATACATAGAGGAACTCAAGGAAACAATTCAAATGACACCGAAGTGATCGAAAATATTAAAGGATTAGTAAAGCTATACGAAACACGAATAATTGATGAGATTGATTTATGTAAGAATGTTCGAGAAATAGTGAATAGTATTGTCGTGTTGGAAAATGAAGGTGCTATTCGATAGCCGTATGTTCGAGTCGATGGGTGACATCGATTAGCAAAGTGAGGTCTAATCAACCTCACTTTTTTATGCACGATTTCAAATAATTCGCTTGCATCATCTATTTCCAGTACGTCAGCAATACGTTTGATCGCTTCTTTCGCATAGCGTTTCATTAAATCGTTACATAGCTCGCTAGTTGCTTGCTACGACACACTGGACCTTTCGTGTAGTTGTTTTTGTTCGATGCTTCTTAATTTTAAACCTTATGTTTTACCGGAACGAAAAGAAAAGCTGGAGGCTTGGTGCAGGGAGTATGGTGTTAAATATGAGGTGCTATGCAAGTAAGTGGGTAAAAAAGAAGGCGAAGTAAGCCTCCGACCTTCTTATGTACTGTCCTATTATTACAGACCAAAAATGTACATGGAGAAAGTTACGGGGATTTGCTGAAGCTTATGAAGCTCTCCAACGAATGTTTGAAGAACGCTACATTGCCAAAAACATGTAAACAAAATATAAGAGAGGACAAATCCTCCCATCTATCCAAATTTATTTAAGAGATCCCCTATCTGTCTTAAATCATTACATGATTTTTGAAGCTATCAAAAATCTTTATATAGTGTAAATACCATTAAGACATCGGTACTTGAGGAATAATTTTGCCTTCGATACGTTCAAAGATGTCATCTAAATCTGTACCAGTTATAGTTAAGCCATGGTTTTTAAGGCCAATAATGGCTCTAGAAGGCTCCTCCGAATTTCTGACAAGTTCAGCCACTGTTTTTGCAAGTTCAATCGTTCCACATGGATAATTAATCTCTGTAGCTTTTATACCGTCCATCCAAGCATGAACATGTACAATCGCCCCTACCTCCGGATGTTCTTTATAAATCATCCAGTGTTCAATCGCGTCGACAGATACTCTTCTTGGTGTTATATTCGGGGGAACGCTTACTTTCATGGCATTTTTATCCGGATCATATCCCCTTATTAACAGAAAATCCTCGCCAACCGTTTTCATATTTGCTTTGTTAATTCCGCTCGCACTCATCCAAAAGCTTTCATTATCCCGTCTCGCACTGAGGTTACCATAGCTTAATCCTCCTATTCCGTAAAGTTTTTTTAGATGACGCATATCGCGAGGTGTAAGATATTCCTCCAAGGGAAATGGAGCAGGGAGCAAATTCATACGGTCCAGCTTTTTTCCAGATTCGCTTAATGATTTCGTAATCTCATCGCCATTCCACAATTCTTCTGGAAGATCATCATAAAAATCATTGTCAATCACTAATTGCGAAGCCGCCAGCGGTTCTAATCTTTCATAAATACGTTTGAAAAGTGTGTCTTCTTCTCCTTTTCGATACGTCAATTTGTAAAACCCTTGTTCAGGTGTAAGAAAATAAATATCCGTTGTTTCATTATCATTATGTAAGATATACATCAAATGATTGGCTAAAGATCTGATTAAATATGGATAGGCTGATTTATGAATGTTTTCTGATTTTTCCGATGCTTCCATGACAGAAACGACAAACGTTGCTTGTGCCTGCCTCCGGTAAGGCCGCGGTTTTTCAGAATCAATAAAATGAAACACAAGTTTAATAATTTCTTCAGGTGCGGAATAAAACGTATAGCCTCTTGATAAAAACTCCTCTTTTATTCCTTCTGCAAGCCAATTTAAAAAAGGAGTTTGCTTGTTTCCATTAATGGTGAAAGTTCTCACACTGTTTCCCTCCAAACTAGTGTTTTCGTATTAAAAATGATTTAGGGCTCGAGTACAACTTTCATGGTTGAACCTTTTCCTTTGTTAATCACCGTTTGTAAGGCATGACGATAATTTTCCAAAGGAAAACGATGTGTTACCAATGGGGATAGATCCACCTTTTCATTGTGCATTAATTCAATGGCAATTTGTAATGTTCGCATCTTCTTTCCTTGATATTCTTCTGTACTGTATGCGAAGCTTCCTTTAACATCTAACTCATTAAGCCAAACAGTCGTCCAATCGACACCGTCAATAATCCCTGCTAATCCCAATAGAACGGCTTTTCCCCCATTTTTAACAAAACGAAGTGCATCGTTTATGCTTTGCTTATTACCGACGCATTCAAAAATAAGATCAGCTCCGCCTTGTACAACTGGATCACCAAAGAGCGGATCTAACACGCTCGCCTGAAGTGATTTGGCCGTTTCATAAATATAATTTTTATTTTTGGTAAAATAAATGATTTCATCAGCACCATAATGGGAAGCAAGTTGTGCTTGAAAGTCATGTTTTGCCAAAACCACAATTCGGCAAGGAAATTCAAGTGCTTTAATCGCGGCGACAACACAAATCCCTATTGTGCCGGCTCCAATGACCAATACCGTATCATCCTTTTTTGGAGGATTTCGCAAAATAGCATGCAGGGCACAGCTAAAAGGCTCTACCAACACACCGTTTAAATCATTAACATTATCAGGAAGCTTTAATACTTGGCTTTTATGTGCAACAAGATAGGCTCCCCAGCTTCCTCCGGTGTCACGGCAGGCGCCTATTAACAATCCTGGTGAAATTACCCCTTCGGTCATAAAATGGCAAAGGTTATAATCGCCCCGCCGGCAATTAGGACAAGGATCGGCAATTCCTCTTGTTATACATGATAATATTGGGTCAATGACTACCCGGTCTCCGACATTCACGTTTTCCACTTTTGAACCAACTTCTTCAATCGTTCCTACCACTTCATGTCCAATCGTAAATGGAAAAGACACAAATGGAGAAGTGGTGGGACTATCCTTTAAAAGGATGAGATTTAAATCACTTCCACAGATTCCTCCGTACTTTACTCTTACTTTGACCCATTCATCGTTTGGAAGTTTGGGAACTTCAACACGGCGTAATTGAACGCAGGATAATCTGGAGTTCCAATAAAAAGACTTGGAGACTTTACCCATTATTTTGCTTAATACATACCGAGGCACACTGTATTCAAATTGAATGGAATTCATTTTTGCATCACCCCCTTAATATAGAATATTTTGGTTAACAAGTATAATTTATCCTTTAGAGTAGCAAATATACATAATAGCTAATTTATTTTTCTTATAAGATAATGGGTGAAGAAGCATGTTCTATACAAGCATGAAATGGGTTTCCAAAATAATCTTATGCTTCATTTTTCGAATCGAAGTAATTGGCATAAAAAATTTCCCTAAGACTGATCCAGTCATTGTGGCAGCAAACCATACAAGCAATTATGATCCTGTTATTCTTTTCAGTATCTTTAACCGAAAAATTCATTTTTTAGCGAAGAAGGAACTGTTTCAGCGGCGTATTTCCAATTGGTTTTTTCAAAAACTTCATGCTATTCCTGTGGACCGACAAAGCGGTATTGTCATTCGTCCTGTCCGCCGTGCCTTAAAGGTGATTGAAAACGGGGGAGTGCTTGGAATTTTCCCGGAAGGTAAAAGATGTAAAAATGGGGAAATTGTCAAACCGAAAAAAGGGGTAGCTTTTTTAGGGATAAAAACAGGGGCACCTGTTCTTCCGGTGGCGATTGTTTATCTGGATACGAAAAAGCGGCTTCGAAAGACAGTAAAAATTGTGATCGGGCCAATGATGTATTTAGATGAACTTGAAAGTTCCAATTATACTGCACTTGCAGAGGCTGTTATGAATCGCTCAAGAGAACTTAGAGAAATACATGAGTAAGTTGACAATATTTCTTCATCAATAAGGATATGGCAGTACACTTAGGCGGAGAAAGAACAACATCAATCCCTTGTGTGTTTAAGTAGTTTCCGGCCATATTTGTCCCGTGTTGAATAACTTTGCATATTTTCCTGATCAAAAGGGAAAAATTGCTATAAAAAACAGATGGTGAAATGGTAAAATTAGTGAAAACAATCCTAGTCATGGAATGACACAATCAACCGATTTTCGCATGTCCTGTGAATTGTTTCGATTTCTAATAAAAAGGAAAGATCTATTTATGTATTATTTTATCGTCAATAAAATCTCGGGAAACGGAAAAGGACGAAAAGTTTGGAAAAAGGTTGAGAAGTTGCTGAAAGAAAAACAGATAAATTATCAAGTGCGTTTTACCGAACATCCAAAACATGCAGTAAAAATCGCTAGGGAATTGTCTTCAGAAAAATGTTGTGCTGTTGTTGCCGTAGGCGGAGATGGTACAATCCATGATGTGGCTAACGGTCTAATCGATTCGAATATACCTTTGGGTGTTATTCCTGCAGGATCTGGAAATGATTTTGCAAGGGCTTTTGATATACCGACGGACTATAAAAAGGCACTAGAACGTATTTTAACAGGAAAACAAAGAAAAATTGATATTGGAAGAATTGGTAAAGAATACTTCATCACTGTAACGGGGATCGGTTTTGACGGTAAAGTCGCCGAGGTAAACAATGCATCGAAATACAAAAATTGGTTTAATTTCATTAGATTAGGTGATCTTTCATATGGGCTTAGTTTTTTGCATGTTTTATTAAAGTATCGTCCTGTCAACATTCAATTAAAGGTTGATGGGAAGAACCTAGTTTTTTTTAATGTATGGTTAATTGCCATTGCCAATATCTCAAATTACGGTGGAGGTATTAGAATATGTCCAGATGCTTGTTATAATGATGGATTTTTTGACATTTGTATAGTACACAACATGACAAAATGGGAGCTATTACGCACTTTTCCAAAGGCGTACAAAGGCAAACATGTTTTTTATCCTGGTGTAACCATGATAAAAGGAAAACAAGTAGAAGTCATTTCTGAATTGCCGGTTATTGTACAGGGGGATGGTGAGATTCTCACTAAAACTCCGGTGAATGTGACGATTCAGAGGGATGCATTACTTATCATTTAATAGGAGACGACAACCGTAAAAGATTTTTGATCTGCTTCGTGAAAACACCACCGAAGCTGGCATCAGATACATATATTCCATTTTTGCGATTTCCTACACCAAAGCAATAAAAATGTTGAATATATCAATCAAAACAAAAAGACCAATTCATAGCTAATTGGTAAAAAATGATAATGATTTTTCAATTTTACTCTCCCACAAGTGAACCTGTTAATAAGACTCCGACTTCTTGACCACGAACTTTATAAAAAGTCATAAATTTTCATGTATTATTTGCTAAGGTATTTTTTTATAAAAGCTTTAAAAGGTACCGTCAAGAATTTTGTGTAATGTAAGATAGATAGGGTATCTCTGAAATGGA
>ERZ1673817.12-NODE-12-length-91716-cov-46.196365_pt1 | contig 91716 bp, 82 predicted proteins | sample MGYA00580146_ERZ1673817 | MGnify/ENA primary metagenome ERZ1673817 (study PRJEB41219, sample SAMN04549607) | soil metagenome | isolation source: soil | place: USA: New Mexico, Bitter Lake NWR | collected 2008-11-15 ...
CCCCCGTTGCAAATCAAAACATGGTGCTTCATTCCGGTTAAGTTCCATGTTGTCATGTTAAACCTCTCCTTTTATCATCGAACATGGACAACCCCTTGCCAATTTATGCATTGGCAGCAACACGTTCATGTGTCGACTGAAAGGCATGAGCAACACGCAAAACTATGTCATCTTCGCCATGTCTTCCAACGATCATCATCCCGACAGGCAGCCCTTCGGATTTTCCGCACGGGACGTTCATGGCTGGGTGTCCTGTAACATTGAATGGTGCAGTATTATAAATCATTTCTAAAGCTCTCGTTATCATTTCTTCCTTTGAAGCATCGGAAGAAGGAATTTTTGTCGCCTTCATCGGTGTTGTTGGCATAATCAGCACATCATATGTTTTTAGTGCATGATCATAGGCTTGTTTTAATGTTCGAGCCAGATTTTGTGCGATCGCGTAATATTTCCCGTTATATTGCTCCTGCATATACTGTCCAAGCAAGATGGTCATTTTCACTGTATCGGAAAATTCATTGGCTCGTATTTTGCGTGCTTTCCCATAGGCATCAAGAAGTTTCGTACTATAATGTCCCTTCCAATTCGTTCCCATGCCATTGCCTTTAACCATTAAGGAAGTAAGCCCCTCTATGCCAATCCCGTTCCAGATGTGAATGCCATCCCGATGCATGGGAATCGATACTTCGTCCACTGTTGCTCCACTGTTTTCCAAAGAGTACGCGGCTTCTCTTACTAAATGATCCACATCTTCCTCGGACAGCCCGTCCCAGCCAAAGCCTTCCGTTACGATTCCGATTTTCATATCCTTCGCATGACCAACAAGTGATTTTGTATATGGTTTCACTTCTAAACCGGACTGCCTTGGATCTAATCCATCTTCCCCCGCGATCACTTCAAGCAATAAGGCAACATCCTCCACCGTTCTCGCAATAGGGCCAGTGTGATCGATCGTCTGTTCAATCGGAAAAATCCCGGTATAAGGAACAAGTCCGTATGTAGGTTTAAGACCATATACACCAGACCAGGAGCTCGGAATCCGAATAGATCCTCCTTGGTCACCGCCGATTGCCATGTCCACTTCACCGGCAGCGACCAATGCTGCACAGCCACTAGAAGAACCGCCTGATGATCTGGTAGGGTCGTGTGGATTTAAAACGGGGCCTGTTGCAGAAGTGTGACTGCCTCCAGATAGGCACAAATCCTTGCAAACCGCTTTGCCTACAATTTCTCCGCCAGCATCCAGTATCCTAGTTACAATGGTAGCGTCTTCGTCAGGTACAAAACCTTCAAGGATAGCGGAACCATTCATCATAGGAACACCTGCTAGACTGATATTATCTTTTAGAACAATTGTTTTTCCCGTTAATTTTCCTGTGCTGTTTCCTTTGATGCTAGTTTTCCAATACCATGCATTGTACGGGTTTTCCTCAGCGCTTGGACGATATCCTGGAGTGCGTGGATATTTTACTGGGAGACTTGGTTCTACAAGCTGGTTTAAACGATGGTAGGATTCAAGTGTCCCTTCTATTAATTCTTGATATAAAGATAATTCATTCGTTGTGAGGTCAAGAGCAAACTTCTCTGCAATTCTTTTTAATTGCTCCATCGTCGGTTTTTTCACACCCATCCTTTTTCCTCCTTAATGAAATGAGATAACACCAAAAATTTCCTGTTTTGAATTAAAGCAACCGGCTAAGTGCAGCTAATGATGGCAACGATGAATGGGAATATAGATGAATATAAATCTCTGGTTGATGAGTCAGGCTTATTTTCCTGTTAAAACCATATATTTACAGATTATTCCTGAAAATTTTAATAAAAAGATTCCCAGTAATTTTAATGCTTTGGCAATATACAAAAAGTGTTGTTGCTCAGGAATGAAGCAGGGGCTTTTACAGAAACAGGAAGCCATTCCGGACATTTGAATTGTCTTGGGCGCAGTCCCCTATATTGAACATTAGATGTTTACTTCAAATACGATATAAGCCGAAAACGTTACAAACATGCGTTCTTCTCCAGAGCCTATAATAACGCCGAAAAAATAATTGGTTCTTCTGCTTGTTTAGAAATGGGGCAACATTAGGTTGCCCCACTTTTGCTATATAATGTTTTTAATAAAAGACCTCATCTCGTTTTCCTGTACGCAATTCGTTGGCGCGTGTTTCGATCTCATGCTTGTCCAACATCCCATGTTCCACCACAAGCTGCTCCAAAGCGGATAGCCAATGCTCATAGTAATTCCACTCATCGTTATCCTTTTTCTCAGATTTCTCCCACGTTTGGATAGTATTAATCAAGCGGGAGCGAAAATCTTCCCATGATGTATAAAGTTTGTTCTCGTACAACGCAAGAGCTACCCCAAAAGAAAGCCTTTCCCAAGGCTCTTTAAAGTCTAATTCTCCGTTTTTTCTGGGCGGTGCGACTTCCTCAGGCATATAGGCAATGACTGATTCAGCTGCTTGACTCTCACAACTTTTCATTCGTTTTCCCCCTATCTCACAATGGCTTTAGGCGGCTCCACTTTGGCGACGCCAATCATGGCGTCCCGCGTAACGAGTTCTGCAAGTTCTTCCTCCGTCATTCCTTCCGTACCTTCAGGTCTTTGCGGCAATACCATAAATCGTATTTCTGAACTGCTGTCCCATACCCGGATTTCAACTGTATCCGGCAAGTCTAAGCCGAAGTCTTCTTTAAGCACTTTTCTCGGCTCTTTGACAATCCGAGACCTGTAGGCCGGTTCTTTGTACCATGAAGGCGGTAAACCAAGCAATGGCCAAGGATAGCATGAACACAAGGTGCAGACTACTACATTGTGCACCGTATCCGTATTTTCCACTACCCTGATATGTTCTCCCTGCAGGCCATAATATCCGAGTTCCCGTAATACTGTCTCTGGATCCTCCAGCAATCTTTGTTTGAAAGCGGGATCTGTCCAGGCCTTGGCGACAACCTTCGCTCCGTGCATCGGTCCAAGCTCATGTTCATAGTGGTGTACCACTCTATCGATGGCGTCAGTGGAAAGGAGACCTTTCTCGATCAGTAAGGATGCAATCGCATTTGCCCGTGCTTCCCAAAACGATTGCGGACGTGGATGATGATGCGGGAATCGCGGATCGACTTTGTGATCATGAGACATCGTTTTATCAGTCATACTTAACTCCTCCTTTATACATAAACGATTAGTTTGAAATCGGTTCTAAATAACTTTCCCAAAGATCGACATAAACGGACTCTTTCTGTTTAACTCCCCATAATTCTTCCGCCTCAAAACGAACACGATAGAGATATTGCGGGTTTTCTCCTCTTCTATGCGCAGCATCGTCAGGGAAAACATGAGCCCCATATATTTCATCGATAACACCATACTTGTCACGGACATATCGAGGGAATCTTGTATGACCTGTTGGGTGAATGTTCCTTGTTTTTATTCTCTGCCCCACCTCAAACCGGGGAGGAGATGATATTTCGCGGACCGGAGACAAGCCTTCTAGAAGGGCTTTTTCTACTAGCTTAACTAATTTCGGATCCTCCCGGTGCGGCAATTTTGTATCCGGATTCTCGAGGAACATTTGTGTCCGGGCTTCGAGTTCCTCGGCAGACAACACCCCCGTGTCTACCAAGTTATATTCGACAGTGGCAATCCAGTGACCATAATAGGATGATGTCAAATAGTCCACTGGACGCATTAGTTCAATGCCAATTCTGAATTCATCAAAAGCCTTCATCCCTAATCCTTGTGCCATGCAATTAGCAACAAGGGCAAACGTAAGCTTTTCCCAATCACGAGTGAAGTAAGGGTCGTCTTTTTCTTTTACATACATGATTTTTCCAAACCCATCCATACCGCCAACATCATGAATGCCATTCATTTGTATCCCCCCTGTTTTAACATGTGCTCTCCTTTTTCCGCCCTTTTATAAAAAGGGCCAATCCTAAATTCGATGCATCCGCGGTTTTTGTTATGCGGTTCATAAGCCTTAAGTCGATGTCCGAAATGGTGGATCGGTGTGATAGCATAACGTTAAGGACCTTGTTTGTTTTCATTCTCAAATAGTTTCAGTTTGTCGGTTTTTCTCCCTCAATGGATTTTTTATAGATTCCTGCCACTGAATACTTCCATCCTCCAGATTGTTTGGGTGGAAGATGCATAATCCAATTTGTTGCATGATGTTCATCCACTCTTTTGAGCCTGCTTCTTGTTTTTCTCCCCCCCTTTTTTCATGATTTTGCTTAAACAAGGTCCTCAACTTGTTAATATGCAAAAAGCGTGCCAAAGAAATATATGTAATTCTGAATGCCAATGAAAGCGCTTTTTTAATTTAAAAACAATTTAAATTTTAATAAATATTCAAAAAATTAGATGTATATATTAAAATAAAAAATATATAGAAAACCGTTTTATTTTGATACACTGTATGAAATTTATACAAAGGGGGGTAAAAATTGGAGCCTATTCGTATTGGCTTGCTATTTTCTTTAACGGGAACGACCTCCTTTACAGAAATTGGGCAATATCGGGCTGCATTGTATGCTTTTGAACAATTTCAAGAGAATTATCGTGATTCCGGCTTTACGTTCACCTATGAAATAAGGGATATCTGCTCAGACCCAGAGGAGAGCTACAGGCATGCCATCGATTTGGCCCGGTCTGGAGTGAAAATCTTTGTTGGCTGCTACACTTCGGCCTGCCGTAAAGCAGTGTTACCTGTTCTTGAACAACACAACTGCCTCTTGGTTTATCCAGCACTGTATGAAGGGCAGGAAATTCACCCAAATGTTTTCTACATTGGGGAGGTTCCGAACCAGCAAGTCGTCTCCCTTCTCCAATTTATCGTGCAACATTTCGGAAGGCGGATTTATTTAATTGGGAATGATTACATTTATCCACGATACACGAACCAGCAAGTTCGAGTAATACTTAACGAATTGAACGGTGAAGTCGTCGGTGAACAATATGTTCCTTTGGGCCATACCCAGTTCAAGCACTATTTGCAAGACATCCAGCGGGCTTCTCCCTCTGTTATCTTTTCAACACTCGTTGGAGAAAGTGTACCGAATTTTTATCAAGCCTACTATGAACAAGGGCTGATCCCACAAAAATTACCGATTTTCAGTCCTATTACAACAGAGATCGAAATACAAGCGATGGGCTCGAAATATGCAGCAGGGCACTACAGCTGCTCTAGTTATTTTCAATCGTTAGATATTCCTGAAAACCGACAGTTTGTACAAGGGATGAAGAAGAGGTACGGCCAAGATACGGTTATTTCTTCTGTGATGGCCAATACCTATTCCGGCATCCAGATGATTTTGGAAGCTATCGTTCATCTTCGATCCACCGACAGAAAGAAGATCTTAAACTATTTATACAACAAAACTTTCCCTTCTCCGAGCGGCAACATTACGATTGAATCGAATCATCATCTTTCCAGGGAAGTCAGAATTGGACAAGCTAACTTAGATGGACAATTTGATATCGTATGGAGTTCAGAGCAGCCGATTCCCGCTAAACCTCTAATGACCAATACAATTATCGATTCTGCAAATGAGGAACAGATTTGGAAATATGTAGTGGAATCTATGGGGGAGGAAACAGCTGATGGAGTATTAGTCCTTGATCAAGACCAGACTATTTTATATGCCAATTCAGCTGCCTACTCTTTCCTTCGCGTTAAACAGGGCGACATTTTGAAGAAGGAGCAGTTGCGGGAAATTTCACATCAGTTAATAAAAAAAGAAACAAGTAAATATGGAGTTCAGCTCTTCATTTTTAAAAGAGCGAAGCGGGGACCTCTTCTTGTGACAAAACCTGATAAAGAACCGTACCGGTTTGGACGTGTGGTAACCTACAATCCATCTTTCGAAAAAGAGCTTCGCACTGCAAGCATTGCCTCCCAATCTGATGCTAACGTGTTAATACTGGGGGAAACCGGTTCGGGGAAGGAGGTTTTGGCACGAACAATTCATGAACAAAGTCCTCGAAGAAACGGTCCGTTTGTCGCACTCAATGCCGGGGCCATTCCGAGAGAGCTGATTGCCAGCGAATTATTTGGATATGTGGAAGGGGCCTTTACCGGAGCCCGAAAAGGAGGAAGACTAGGGAAATTTGAGGTCGCAGATGGAGGAACCTTGTTCCTCGACGAAATTGGCGATATGCCGCTTGAACTTCAAGTGAACCTGCTTCGGGTGCTTGAAGAGCGTAAGGTGGTCCGAATCGGCGACCATAAGGAACGTCCCGTTAATGTCCGTGTCATCGCGGCAACCAATCGTAATCTGAAGGAAGAAATCGCTTATCGAGGTTCTTTTCGCTCTGATTTATATTACCGGCTTAACGTGTTTACCATCCATATACCGCCGCTCCGCGATCGGAAAGAGGACATCGAGACATTGTCCTTGCAATTTCTTAAGAATTTTCACCAGCATTATTGTGGAAAAGGTACCTGTCACCTAAGTAATGCAGCCTTACAACTGCTTCAGTCTTATAATTGGCCAGGAAACATTCGAGAACTGCGAAACGTAATCGAAAGAGCGTTTCTCTTGGCCATTGATGAACCAGAAATCCTTCCGATCCATTTGCCAGAGGAAATACAAAATGCGAACTGTGCGATTCCTCCATCTTCTGTTAATAACCTGAAGGATGTTGAAAAGAAGACGATCGAACAAGCTCTCAAAGAATCAAAAAGTTTGACAGAAGCGGCGAAAAAACTTGGCATTACCAGAAGCACGTTATACCGGAAAATAAAACAATGGAAGATCCATAAAACTACATTTTCATAATCTTATAGAAATAATGAAAAAGAGAGGATTGCCTTTTGCACATACAATGGTTGAATATACAAATATGGATCACAACCATATGAACGCCTTCGCCATCATTTTTCAAAACAATAAATACGTTTTTTCATCATCGGATATGGCAAAAAGAATCGTTAAACATCCGGAATACCATTGTTGAGAAGTGAACAGCGGGTATCACAAGAAGAGGAAGCAGAGGAGCTAACCTTCGGACAGTGACAGGCACCGATCCCATCTATGAGCAGCAGCGATGGTAACATAAGAAATATACCATCGCCATTAGTGCCAGAAATAACCCCAATTCCCCCACTTTGTTAAAATCACCAACCTCTTTTATCCTGCATATCATCAAAATCCGCTCGCAGCGCTTTGAGAGATCGCTTTATTCCAACAGCCAAACTCATTGTGATACTATTTATCTAAAATTCGTATTCCATCACCATCTCGATAGGCAATGAATGTCATAGATTGCTCCGTACTTGGACTCTCTAGCAGTTTTTCTGCCAAAGGCACATACACTAGCTGGCGAAACGCCCGTTTTAATGCTCGCCCCCCGTACCGCTTGTCAAAACCCTTCTCGATAATCAAAGCTTTTGCATCCGGCTCAAGTTCCAGATAACAGCGATACTTGGAGATCTTTTTATTCAAATCCGCCAACAACTTTTCAATGATATCGCCTAGCACCTCTTGCTTCAGCCAGTTGAAAGTGATGATATCATCGATCCGGTTTATAAATTCTGGCTTAAACGTCCGTTCCACGTTTTTGCGGACGATCCATTCCAAAGTCGATTCTGTTTCCCTTCTTCCCGCAAACCGAGGGTTCAAATGATAAAACAACTGCTTGAGGAAAAAGGAGAAGCGGTTTTCGGCATAATGGTAAATTTCCCTCGCGCCAATATTGCTCGTCATCAAAATGATCGTGTTGCGAAAATCGATCGTTTCTTCTCCTGAAGCAATCGTCAATCTTCCATTATCGAAGACATTCAATAATGTTTGGATAACTTGCGGACTCGCTTTTTCGATCTCATCAAACAGGATAATGCCCGGTTTGCTGTATGATCCCTCGATTTTTTCTTTGTCAAAGATCGTCGATCCTTCCTTGCTTCCTACATATCCCGGCGGCGCACCGGTCAAAGCCGCAGCGTAATGATCCATCGCCAATGTGTTCATATCCACTCTGCAAAAAGCTTCACGGCTGCCATGGATCGCTTCCGCTAAAATGCGAACCATCTCCGTTTTTCCGACACCGGTCGGCCCTAAAAATAAACCAACGTATAATGGCTTTTCCGGATCGGACAAGTCGGCCTTTACGATTCTCAACATCTTCTCGATGGCGCTCATCGCTTGGTCTTGCCCGAAAATCCGCGCGCGCAAATGATTCATGACTGCTTCCACATCAAACCGGAAACGGGTTTGTAGCGTTCTTTTTCCTGCATTATCAGGTTCATGTTGATTGATTTCCTCCAGGGGCAGAATGTCTTTGCCCTGCAATCTTTGTTGTCTCGCAAAATATTCTAATTTGTCATTAATAAATGGCATCCGTTTCCTCCTTTCGCTTGTGAAAAATGAAGGGAGTTCGTCCAACTCCCTTCTGTTTTTCCTTAAACGCTGGCTTCTTTCTCCTTGCCTTCGTGAGGAATCCCTTCAATCGGACACTCCGCAGTGCCGATCGTGGTTCTTGTTATCTTTTCCACATTTTCTCTTGCTTTTTCCGCATCCATCACCCATGTACGGTAGAAGTCAAATGGACATTCGCCAACTCCTTTGTCGCCTTCGCCAGATTGAATGATTCCTGTATATCCGCGATGCAACAGTTTGAAAAGGTGGTTTTGCGACTGGGCATTTTTGCGGAAGTCGCGAATCTGGGAAAGCGAAATCTCCGCGTATTGGATGCCGTTTTCCTCTTCGCCGCACTCGCCGAGAGTCCGGCCGTCAAAACCGATGATTGCTGAATGGCCGAAATAAGAATATACCCCGTCAAAACCGGTGGCATTCGCGACAGCGACATATACATTGTTAGCCCAGGCCATCGTTTTGGCCATCATGATTTGCTGTTCTTTCGCCGGATACATGTATCCTTGGCATCTGACAATTAGTTCTGCGCCTTTCATCGCGCAATCGCGCCATATTTCCGGATAGTTTCCATCATCGCAAATAATCAAGCTGATTTTGATCCCTTTCGGCCCTTCCGTCACATACGTCGTGTCCCCAGGATACCATCCCTCAATCGGACACCACGGAATGATTTTTCGGTATTTTTGTACGATTTCCCCCTTGTTGTTGATCAGAACAAGCGTGTTATAAGGGTTTTTATGCGGATGCTCTTCGTGCTGCTCGCCCGTTAACGAGAAAACTCCCCAAGTATTTGCTTTTCTGCACGCTTCAGCAAAGATCTCTGTTTCTGGACCAGGGATGGTCGTCGCTGTTTCGAACATTTCTTTTCTGTCGTACATGATGCCCATCGTGCTGTATTCAGGGAAAATGACGAGATCCATTCCCGGCAGCCCCTGTTTCATCCCGACGATCATGTTCGCGATATTTTTCGCATTTTCAATCACTTCTTTTTTCGTATGCAGGCGCGGCATTTTATAGTTGACCACCGCTACCCCCACCGTGTCATGGCTGCTTGAAATGTCTCCATGTCTCATCTTTCCATCTCCTTTCTTTAATTGAACAGAATGTGAAATAGAAGAAAGGAAAAACGATCGTCTTTCGTTTCTTCTATCTGCCCTTCATTCATGCAAGAATCGTTCCAAAGAGAAAATCGTTAAGAAACTTATGCCATTTTAAGTGAGATTCGGCAGCGATTTCTTATTTCAAGACAAACACCATTTAAACAAATACAAAAAATTCTTAATTTATTTGTTGATCAAGGTTCGTCATAAATTGTTTCATTTTAGTACACTGTTTTAAATTTATACATAGTCTTCATCCACTCTCGATGAGATGACACCGGATTTTCCAACTCAGGACCGCATTCATGCCTCCAACACATAATGGCTGTATGAACATATTGCCAAACGTATATGCACAAAAAAATCCGCCACTTTGGCCGTCCGGGCTTCGCCATTTGAAAATATGATGAATGCAGAAAATAAACATAAGCAAAACATGGAACATGCTTGCATACAGGCCGATGTCGTTTTTGGCTTTCACAAGTTGGCGAAACCAGCTTCCTCAAAAAAAACAAAGGAATAAAGCATCGTTTTGCTTTATTCCTTCGCTGTTTCATCACGATATCCCTTGCCGGCTTCTTTCAGACACATACACAGTGATGTCCCTATGCATTGCTTCTTTCAGAGCGGAAAGTGGCCACATAGACTTCTTTTCCATCATAAGCTAGTGAAACATTGATAAAAGCTCCTTAAGCCCCGCCAACTGGCGCGGCGGGACTGAACGGACATTCTCCATCTCCTATGCAAGCATCCATGAATGTGAAGAACGCCAAAAAAAGCGTTCACGTGGTCACTTTGCGCCTCCGGTTATTTATTTCCTCCATAATTTCATCGCCTTTTTCTTCCCACAGTTGTTCTGCTTCCTCTGGTGTCATGTCTTTTGCAAATATATCCAGCGCAATGCTTTGCACCAGCCACTCAGGCAATAAATCTACTTTTCTCGCTCCTTGCCGGGGAGTAAAATAATCAATGACTTCCCGGATTTTATTTTGCACCGGGTCAGCATCTACCGTTTCTTCTTCGTTTGCCGCTTTTCTTCGCAAAACGGAAGAGATATAGCCAATCTTGTTTTCTATATCATCACGGTGTTTGATGAACTCCATCAGCTCCATCACGTTTTCTTTCCCGTATTTCAGCCATTCTTGCACTAATTTTTTCGGCAATGTTAAGCCCAGTTCTTTTCCTTTTTCTTGAATTTCTAGCACATCTTCTTTTTCTAACACCTTTTCTAATTGTTCCACAATATTCGTCATCAACGTTTTATTTTTCGGATTCGGCTTGATGATAAACTTGACTTTTTCGACCGAACGGCCTTTTTTGATAGGTTCGTATGTAAACATAATATCCGTTTTTTCTTCCAGTTCCTCCTGCGCCGGGTCCAACACCCTTTGCCGGAAGTTGATCCAATTCGGATATTTATCTTCTACTCCTAACTTGCCCCGCAGCTCCTTCAGGGTGAATGTCCGTTCGGCCAATCCTTCGTAACTCTTTAATAATTCGTATATTCTGATCGAATAACTTCTTCGCAAATGAATGATGTTTCCTAATTTATACCGGGTAAATTTTTCATTCAAGAATAAGAAGAAAGGCTTTAAATCGGGATCAAACCGAACTGTGACGGTCCCTTCGCCAACGTTATAAGTGGCTTTGGACAACCAAGCGATTTTTGTCGGTTTCCCCTCCGCATTAATGAAATTGAAAGGCTGCATCAGCCTTGTCATGACTTTGTCGATCTCATGGTAAATATTTTTCGACTTCGAGCCGATGAGTTCTTTAAATTCTTTTATGGAAAAGGTGTATGTTTGAAAGTCCTTGTCATCCGGCGAAATATTGGATGCGATGGCGGCAATCACCTTTTGCTCCATCGTTCCTAATTTATACCGTGCCTCCACGAGCGAGTTCGATTTAGACACCAAGTTCAAGCGGTTAAACACAAGAGGCTTCGTCTCATCGTACATGTTGATACCTCTCTATCCCCCATATGGTAAAAAATAGTGACATATTTATTATAAAATAGCCGAAAAAATAAAAGCAAACATTTTTTTATTTTTGTTTGCATTAACATGAAGCGAAACCCATCCCCCAAAATGGTTGATTGGGCATGCCGCTTCCTTTGGCAATAAGGCTTTGAGCCGCTCCGTTTATTCATAAGGGCCGCTGTGACCCCAAAAATGTTTGTTTTCACCCCAAAAATGTGTGTTTTTCACGCCCCAAAATTGTTTGTTTTCGCCCCAAAAATGTGTGTTTTCGCCCCAAAATTGTTGTGCGTTCACCCCAATTTTGTTGTGCGTTGACCCCAAAATTGTTGTGCGTTCGCCCCAAAATTGTTATGCGTTCACCCCAATTTTGTTGTGTTTTACATCGCCAATCCCTTGCCGCCCAAGGGATCCAGCGGCCCGTAAACAAGTATAAACAGGTATAAACAAGTTATATAAACAAGTATTGTTAAACAAGAACAAACAGAGCCAAGTTAGATGGAGACATATCTTATGAATGAAAAAAATAAAGAGGGAATTAAAACCGTTCATAGCAAAAGAAAATTTCCCCAATAACCGGGCTTGACCTGTACCATTTCCTTAAGTGATGCATGCATACTTAATGTATATACAGAACAGATGAAAGGTGGAATCGCTTGAATCAAGAAAAAGAAGCAGCATATGTAGTGACAAAGGTGCAGAAGTGGGGAAACAGCCTTGCAGTCCGCATTCCAAGCAATATTGCAGAGCAACCCGCCATTCATCAAGGCTCTGAAATGGAAATAAGCATGGAGAATCAAAAAATCATATTGGCCCCTAAAAAGAAGAAACCTGCATTAGAAGAGCTTTTGGCGAAGGTGACACCAGAAAACCGTCATGCGGAAATTGGTTTTGGAGTAGAAGGAAATGAATTCATTTAATGCCAGCGCCTGAATGCGGCAATCTTGTTTACGTCCATTTTAACCCTCAAGCAGGAACACGGCCAGGCATTGTTTTATCGCCAAAGCCACTTGATGAAGTCACTGTCCTACCCGCCAACCAAAAGGACATCCCTTTGAAGTGGCATTGCCAAATGGCTTGGCCATCGAAGGTGTTATATTGACAGACCAAGTGAAGGGTCTGGATTGACGCGCCCGCCGGTTCCAAATAAAGGGAAAAGCTCCCGACAAAGTCGTCACGGAATGTTTGACTCTTATTCACACCTTTTTGTCGTAATTTGCCGCCTTATGTTTTCATGAAAAAAGAAACTCCTAGCAACCTGAAAAGGCCGTTTGGAGTTTCTTTATGTCTATATGTTCGATAACGATGTGAACCAGCCAAGCGATCAGCATGAGCGCAGGCATAATATATGCGCCAAATGCTTTGTCTACATCATTCCCGCGTTCACCGCTGCTGCTAAGAATAGCGAGTTGGTCAGGAAGCTGAGGATACATGACCAGACTAATGACAAATGAAATGAAGCTAAGGATAAATGCAATGATTTTCAACATTTTTCACCAGCCCTCTTCCATGAATAGGAATGGGGAAAATGGCCCATAAGCCCGCCAAGGCGTTCTCCGTCATAAAACCCGCGCTAGTTTCGAGTGTGCGGCTTAATGGATTGTTGCTCGCCCATTCGCCACCGCCTGTATTAAAAGATAACAGGATCTTAACTCCTTATTGACACCTTTCTTAGAGGATAGACAGGTTACAACCGTCAATGATTAGGAACCACTCAGATGTAACAATGCGGAAAAACGCCAAAAAAGCGTGCCCTTACTTATGGTTTTTCGCTTCATTGGCAGTCTCTTGCTTTGTTGTGAAAAACACAAGCCTGACCAATCCGCTCCCCGCAAACAAAATAAAAAACCACGTCGAATTTTCCTGAAAAAAATCAATGCCAATGTATTTGCAAAGCGTGCCGATTCCCCCTATCAAAAACAAGACATCGAATAATATCTTCATCAGAACCCTCCGTTCTTCTCCAACAACGTATTTTTTATTTCATGTTTACTCACCAAAAAAACAGGCTGCGTCCGTGAGTGGAACATCCGCCATCAATGGTTTTCATAAAGGCATAAAGCGACGCGGAACGCGACATTATCAACAGCATCAATAGACAAAATTTTATAACTATTCCTTAAATAAATCATATCATAATAGAAAAAATATACAAAACATCAATTTAAGATAAAAAAAGGTTATCATTTCCTTGTCTAAGCCAGCATGCCACCAAGAAGGCTTCCGCTTCTTGCAGACTTTCCGCAAAAGAACGCAAGCGCCGGGGCTACGGAGCGGATGCATCTAGATTATCATTTAAGAAAATCTCTTCCAAAGAAGGTTCATGGACATTCACCCGGTATATATCGATTTCATGCCCGGTGAATGCCCGGATAATCGGGGGGATGTTTTCTTCTGCGTCCACAACTAAAGAAGTCTTGGTCTCGGTTATCGTAATGTCCCGGCCGGCCGTTTTTAAAAATGTGAACAAGCCTTCTTTTTGCGGAATCGGCGAATGTTTAATTTCCACATGAATCGAAGACATATAACGGGATTTTAATTCCTCTAATGTTCCTTCATTCCAAATCCGGCCATTTTTCATGATAGCGATTCTCGTACAAAGCTTTTCCACTTCATGGAGGTTATGGGAAGTCATAAAAACCGTTTTCCCTTCTTTTTGCAGATTGACAATCAATTGTTGAATATGTAAAGCAGATTCCGCATCAATGCCAGAAGTCGGCTCATCTAAAAAGATCAGCTCCGGATTATGGATAATGGCTTGGGCGATCCCTAATTTTTTCTTCATGCCAAATGAAAACTTTCCAGCTTTTTTATGGGCATGTTCCAGCAATCCGACCCGTTTCAACACCGATTCACAATGCTCCGTCGAAGCTTTATATCCGCTTAGTTTGGCGTAATATTTTAAATGATCGATCGCCGTTAATGAGTCGTAAAAGGTGGAGTAGTCAGGCAAAACCCCGATACGGTGCTTGACATTGTTTAAATTTGGCTCATCCAGCAGCTTAAAGCTTCCGGAGGTAGGCTGTATGATCCCGGTCATTATATTGATAAACGTAGATTTGCCGGCGCCGTTTCTTCCTAAAAAACCGTAAATCTCCCCTTTTTTTACTTTTAAGTTAACGTTATCCACCACCGTTTTCGGGCCATACATTTTCGTGATTCCTGTTGCCTCTATCACATTCATCACAAATCCCTCCTGCGAAACAGCACAACTCCAAGCATTAATACTCCAATTGCGTAAATAAAATTGATGAATACGTAAAAATTGCCTAGCAAAGCATAATAGTAAGGAGTAAAGAATTTAAGCCAACTGATGGCACCGTTACTTGAAAAGATGATCCAAAAACTTAATGCCGGAAAAACTAAGGCAAAAACAATGCCAAAAAACATAGTTACCGCCGGTTTAGGAAAGATAATGGAAAAAATCAGGTTATAAGCGATGGCAACCGAAATAAACCCCATGCATTCCAAAATGCCCCACCATAAAAACTTTTTCGATATGAAGGCAACTAAAACAAAGGAGGTAAAAATGCAAAAAAACCAAAAAAGCCACATCCCTAAATATTTCCCAATAACGATGTTCCCCCGAGAAGTTTTAGTCACAAGAAACCTTATTGTCCGTGTGCTCACTTCCCGGTTGATGACATCATGTGACAAACTGGAAATAAAAAGAAACCCTAATAAAAATACAATAGATGCAATGCCACTGGCATACCCCTCCTTGCCTGCATGGACATCTAACTGATCTTTTAAGGTTGTCATTAAATCCGCCGTCCAATAAGTAACCCCAAAAATAATGGCAATGATAATAATAGATTTAATGCTTTTAAAAAGTCCCTTAAACTCGTGGAAACAAATCGTCCACATGCCCGTCCCTCCTTTCTATTTTTAGTATAATAAGAGTAGTTTATTTCCAGATTAACGACACCTTAACATTTTCTTAATGGTAAAGGAGTTTATGCTATGGAAAATGCTAGGATTTTAATCGTGGATGATGAAGAAGCCATTCTTAATATGCTTAAGCTTGTGTTCAACAAAGAAGGGTTCACTTCTGTACATACTTGCACCAATGGAAGAGATGCATTGCATCTGCTGGAACAAAAAAAATTCGACCTTATTATCTTGGATATCATGCTTCCGGATCTGTCTGGGTTAGAGATGTGCCGGGCTATTCGGAAAGGATGCGATGCCCCTTTATTTTTCATTTCAGCCAAATCGTCCGATCTTGATAAATTAACGGGATTTGCCCACGGATGTGATGACTACATAACAAAGCCGTTTAACCCCCTTGAAGTGGTCGCCAGAGTAAAGGCGCAGCTGCAACGGTATCTTTCTAAGGAGAATAAGGAAAAACAAAGCGAAATTTTAGATTTTGGGCGTTTTCAGCTTAATTTGACAGCAGCTGAACTGATCGTGGAAGGCAAGCCTGTCCCTTGTTCAGCCCAGGTTTACCGGCTCCTTGCCTTTTTTTGTAAGCATCCTAACCAAGTTTTTACAAAAGAACAACTTTATTACCAAGTATGGGGGGAAGATCAGCTGGTGGACGATAATACCGTCATGGTTCATATCCGGAAAATCAGAGAGAAAATCGAAAAGGACCCAAGCAAGCCGCAATACTTAAAAACAATCAGGGGGATCGGTTATAAATTGGTTACTGAGGAGAAAAGGAAGCCATGAGCCTGAGAAGAAGGTTAACTTTGCATTTTTCATTGCATTTTATTCTCATGTTATGTCTTATTTTGCTATTCATCTTAGGTTCCTTCTTTTTTCCAGCTTATTTTATTTTAGAATCGGAGATGAAGGCGGATTTTGCGCGGGTGAGCGAGGAGTATTTAAATCTTGCGATCACGATCGAAGACGGGAAAGCGGTGATAAATGAGAGCGTTAAAGAATCGATTCGGAAAAAAGGCGGATGGCTGCAAGTTGTCGATTCAAAAGGCAGTGTCATTGGAGAATATAATGCTCCAAAAGAATTGCCCAAACGATATGATTTTACCCATATTTTATCCATGGATTTCGACAATTTCCGGACGTATTATTGGATTTTAAAGAAAGATGATGATTCAGAAATCACCGTCATTTATGGAGCGCCATTCAAAAGCAAACAGATCTTAAACACACTGTTGCGGTCCCGCTCCTTTCCTTATATCGATACAGATGTTAAAAATTACCTAGTGAAACAGAATGCATGGATTCAAGTCTATGACGCAAGCGGAAATGTGGTCTACAGCTACCATGCGCCGCCAAAGTTAAAGCTTACTTATACAGAAATTCTGTCTATGAAAAAAGCGCCTTGGAATTCCAAAATAGATATTTCTAGCTATTATGACAAAGAAAAAGACCAGATGTTTGTCGTGGGCACCAGCAACCCCTATTACAGTCCAGACCATATTACCGACAGCATCATTGGCGTCTCGTTGTTGAATAGCTTTCTGGTTGTTTTCGGCATACTGCTGGTCTTCGCTGTTGCGGTTTCCATTTGGTACAGTAAGAAGTTTGGCAAACCGCTTCTCTATATGATGAAATGGATTAGCAATATGTCCAAAGGAAATTACATGGCACCGAAGGACAAAAAAGGAAGGATTCCAATATTAAATAAAAAAGGGAGCTTACATAAGCGTTATAAAATATTTAGAGAGATTGTCGATTCTTTATATACGTTGTCCAACACTTTGCAGCAAAATGAAGAAACTCAGCGGAGAATGGAGAAAACCCGCGAGGAATGGATTACAGGCCTTTCTCATGACTTAAAGACGCCGTTGAGCTCTTTATACGGTTTTTCTGCTTTATTAGCGTCTGACCAATATCAATGGTCTCCCGAAGAAATAAGGGAAATGGGGCGGGTCATGAAAGAGAAAGCAACGTATATGAGCGAGTTAATTGAAGATCTCAATTTAACATACAGGCTGAAAAACAATGCCCTCCCTATCCATAAAGAAAAAAAGGACATCGTCTCTTTGCTCAAAGAATTCCTCGCTGCCTTTGCCGCAACGGCGGAAGCGCAAGAGAAAGAAATTGATTTTGAAAGCACTCAAGACGTCATCTTTCTCGAAATTGATCCGAAGTGGTTTACGAGAATACTGGATAATTTATTGGCTAATGCCGTAAAACATAATAGACCTGGAACAAAAATCAAAGTCAAAGCGGAAGCAAACCATCAATGTACGGTGATCTCTATAGAAGATAACGGCATAGGAATGGATGAGGAAACCGTGAAAAACCTCTTCAACCGTTATTATCGCGGCGGAAATACGCAAGATAGCGATAGCGGTTCTGGTTTAGGAATGGCGATCGCTCATCAGCTCGTTGTCGCCCACGGCGGAGAAATTATCGTGGAAAGCGAGAAGCATGTCGGAACGACCATAAAAATGGTATTCCCTCGCACCAATGATGGATAAAACGGAAAACCATTTTTGCGAGCAATGGTTTCTAACAGGATTTATATTTTTGGGCTAAATGTAAAAGGTATCACTGCCACAATAACCCAATGGGGATTGCTCTAACGATAGGATATGATGGCAATACCCATTCTTTTTTGTTGGTAAATAATTAAGAAATGAGCGCATTGTTTCCGAATTTCTGTTCAGTATACTAAAGCAAAATGGTTTAAGCTGTGTGGTTGTCCGCTCGATATTTTTTCTGATAATTCAAAAATATATTTACAAATAAACCGTGTTTATGTTACATTTGTGGTATAGTGGACCAGCCACTGATACACTAAACCATACGCCAATGGCATGGCTCGGTTGAGGAGTTTAATGCAATGGAGATCAAACCAATTAAAAAAAAGAAAGTGTATCACGAAATCATTGAACAAATCCAAACCGCGATCCGGAGCGGTCAGCTAAAGCCGGGGGACCGGCTGCCGTCCGAGCGGGACTTGGCAAAACAATTCCAAGTTTCGCGGACGACAATCAAAGAAGCGATCACCGTTATGGAAGCGATCGGGGTGCTGGAAATCCGCACAGGCATTGGAACCTTTGTGCGGAAAACAAGCGAAGATTTAGACGAAGACTTAAATGACATTTTGGCGGATAACGGCGCCGAGATCGACGAACTGATGGAGTTCCGGCAGGCGGTGGAAGTGGAAGCCGCCTATTACGCGGCGGTGCGCGGATCGCTGGAGGAGAAACAAAAACTGCGCCAGCAATTCGAGGAACTGGAAAAAGCGGTCCGCGCCAAAAAGCTGCCGGCCAAATCGGACTTCGCCTTTCATATGCAAATTTCCGCGATGTCCGGTAATGGTTTGTTCTTTAAAACGATGGAGCTGATTTCCGACAAATTGCTGAAATCGGTGACGAAAAACACCGTTAATACGATGGCAGGCGCCGGCAACCCGAAAAAGGTGCTGGAAGAGCATCGCGCGATCTGCGAAGCGATCTTGAACGGAGACGGAATGGAAGCGCGCCGGGCGATGCGCCATCACCTCGATAGCGTCATTTTCCGCTACCGAAACGCTAAGCTAAGCGTTCCGCAAAGCCGGGAATGATGGCGCGAATCTTGGCTGCGCGCCCCCCTCATGCCGCGCATCCATTCGCTTGATCATGAGGCGAGAATTGCCGTTTTCCGCTGCCCGCATCGCCAGAAGCAGCGCGCCAAGCCTGCCAACATTAGCACAGCAGCTTTTTAGCTTGCCGTTTTGGGAGTGATGAACGTGCCCTTGACTGCACAGACGATCGAAAAAATCACCCGGATCATGGGGGGCGGGGACCGCGTCCTGACAGAAAAAACCGACCTGTTGAGTTACGCGTACGACGCGTCTTTCGGGCATTTTGCGTCCGATGTCGTCTGCCAAGTAAAGCGCGTCGAAGAAGTGGTGGAGATCATAAAACTTGCGAATAAAGAAAAAATCCCGGTGACGCCAAGGGGGCACGCCTCCGGATTAAGCGGCGGATCGCTGCCGGTGGAAGGAGGGATCGTGATCGATGTCTCTTTATGGAACGACGTGCTGGAAATCGATAAAGATGACATGATTGCGGTCGTCTCCCCCGGCGTGATCACGGCGGACATCGACCGCGCCGCCAAAAAAGTCGGCCTGATGTATCCGCCCGACCCGAGCAGCGCCAGCGTATCGACCATCGCCGGCAACCTTGCGGAAAACTCCGGCGGGCCGCGCGGCTTAAAATACGGAGTGACGAAAGACTATGTGCTCGGGCTGCAAGTCGTCACCCCGGAAGGCCATATTATACGCACAGGGGGGCGGACGGTGAAAAATGTAACCGGTTACGACTTAACCAAACTGATTGTCGGTTCCGAGGGGACGCTTGGCGTGATCACAGAGGCGACGTTGCGCCTCATTCCGCGGCCGCCGGCGACGCTTTCCCTCATGGCTGTCTTTGGCGACATCGTCCAAGCCGGGTATGCGATCACCGATGTGCTGACTTCCGGCATTCTGCCGGCGAAAATCGAATTTATGGACCAATCTTCCATCCGGGCGGTGGAAAACTACCATCCAACGGGATTGCCGCTGGATGCGGAAGCCGTTCTTTTCATCGAGCTGGACGGCCATCCGTTGGCGATCCGCGACGAAGCCGCTTGTGTCTATCAATTGCTGGAAAAAGCGGGAGCCCTCCGCGTCCAAAAGGCGGAAACGAGCGAGGAAGAAGAAGAAATGTGGAAAGCGCGCAAACTCGTGTCCCCGGCGATCGCAAAGCATAAACCAACGAAAATTTCCGAAGACGCGACAGTTCCGCGCAGCCAAATCCCGGCCTTTTTAAAACGGCTGCGGGACATTAAGCATCAATTCGGTATTGATCTTGTCGTCTTCGGGCATGCCGGCGACGGGAATCTGCATCCGAACATTCTTTGCGACCAGCGCGACCGGGAAGAAATGGAGAAAGTGGAGCAAGCGGTGGCCGCGATTTTTGAAGCCGCCATCAGCCTTGGCGGGACGCTTTCCGGCGAACACGGCATCGGGATCATGAAAAAAGCCTTCATGCCAATGGAATTTGACCATTTTTCACTCGAAATGATGAAGCGCATCAAAGAGGCATGGGACCCGAATGGCATCATGAATCCGGGAAAGATTTTCCCGAAACCGGGCGACAGGCTGGTGTTAAGGCCATGAACGCGGAAGAAAAAACACATTTAAAAAAAGCGGAAGACTTGGCCTACGATTGTGTCCAGTGCGGCTATTGCCTGCCCGCCTGCCCCACCTACTTGACGATGAAAACGGAAACGCAGTCTCCGCGGGGACGCATCCATCTTGTGCGCATGGCGGCGGAAGGGTGCATCACTTTGGACGAATTAAGCGGGCCGCTCGACCTTTGCCTTGGCTGCCGCGCGTGCGAACAAGTCTGCCCGAGCAACGTGCAATACGGGAAAATGCTCGAGCTTGCGAAAACCGCGATTCAACATCATAAAAAACAATCCGCCTCCCCGTTTCGCCGTTTTTGCGAGGACGTGGTCTTCAAGCAAATATTTGCGCGGAAACATGTGATGAACAAGCTAGGCAGCCTGTTATGGATATATCAAAAATCGGGCGCCAAAAAAATCGCCCATATGAAGCCGTTTCGCCGCTTGGTTCCCGAAAACCTCGCGCTGTTTGACAAAGGGCTGGATGAAGCGAAACCGCCTTTTAAAAGGAATGACGGCCGGCGGTATCCCCCGGCTGGGGAACGTCCGGTATTGAAAGTAGCGTTTTTCACCGGCTGTGTCATGGAAGCCGTGTTTCACCGGATCAATCGGCTGAGCATCCGCTTATTGCAACAAGTTGGCTGCGAAGTCGTCGTTGCCGATAAGCAAACGTGCTGCGGCGCATTGCAAGCCCACGCCGGCGAAGAAGAAACGGCGAAAACGGTGGCGAAGCAAAACATCGAAGCATTCGAAAGCGGCGAGTTTGATTACATCGTGAACAATGCCGGCGGCTGCGGGGCGATGTTGAAAGAATATGGCCGGCTGCTTGCCGATGATCCGGACTGGGCGGAGCGGGCGGCGCGCTTTTCCAAAAAAACGGTAGACATCAGCGTCATATTAGACATGCTTGGCTTCAAACCGGAAAAAACGCTGCCGTACCGCGTCACTTATCAGCCGTCGTGCCATATGGCCAACGTCCAGAAAGTCGTGAAGGAGCCGGAGAAGCTGCTCCGTTCCATCGACGGCATCGAATGGGTCCCGCTGCATCATCCGGATGTTTGCTGCGGTTCTGCCGGGATTTACAATTTGACGCATTTTCACGAGTCGATGGAAGTGCTCGATGTGAAGATGGCGGACATCAAAAACACCAAGGCGGATGTGGTCGTGACGACTAATCCGGGCTGCTTGCTGCAAATAAAGGCGGGCATCATTAAAGAGGGGCTTGACGGCCGCATAAAGGCGGTCCACCTTGTCGAACTGCTGGCGGAAGCGTGCGGAATCGACCCATAATGCCGTCCGCCAAGAAACCGGAGCGGGCGAGGGTCCGGCCCCTCCGCCCCGATCAATAGAGAAACAGGCCGGCTCCGCCATGATCATTTTTTAATACTGAATTTTCTGAATAAAATAAAAATTATTTCAATGAAAGGAGGATATCAGATGTTCATAAGAAATATAGATATAAAGATATCAGATTGTCTGATAACCGATTCCTCATAGTCAGCTTGCCGCATAACCTGCTTTTAGGATGCCATCCGGAAAAAGCGGCGCCTTTGCTGCCGCATGAATGGCGGTGGAAAAGCGGAATCTGGAAGCAGAGGTATTTTTGTAACCGCTTCCAACAAGAGGCAATGGGCGGTCTTGCCAAAGCCGCCATCTTGCAGGAAAGGAGGTTGTCATGCGAGGAGCCAAACCGATCCGCCGGAAAAAAGTGTCCGAAGAAATTGTCGAAGAAATTAAGCGATGGATCGAGCAGGGCGAGCTTCCGTTAGACAGCAAGCTGCCGTCGGAAAAAGAATTGAGCGACATCTTTGGCGTCGGCCGCTCAAGCATCCGCGAGGCGCTGAGCATGCTCGCGGCCGCCCGGATCATCGAAACGCGGCAAGGGGAAGGCACCTTTGTGCGCAAAGTCGACCTTAGCGACTACATTCACCCGTTAGCTCTTTCGATCGTCGCGAAAAAGGAACAAACGCTGCATTTACTGGAAACGCGCAAAATCATTGAGCTTGGCACCGCGGAACTGGCCGCGTTGCGTGCCGATCAGCGCGATTTGAAAGAAATGAAAAAGGCGCTTATTGAGTTTGAGTACCAGCTGGAAATAGGGGAAACGGGAGTCGACGCCGACTTCGCTTTCCACCGGGCGATCGCCATCGCCACAAAAAACCCGGTGCTGGTGCAAGTCATCGACAATTTGTCACCAGTGATGAAACAAAGCCTGGATTATACGCTCTATCAAAATATGGGCAATGCCGCAAAACGAAAAAGCGTGCTGCAAGAGCATCAGGAAATTTTCGCCCGCATTGAAAAGCGCGATGCGCAAGGTGCGGTCGCCAGCATGAGGCGGCACCTCGAAAATGTCAAACAAAAACTGTTGGAATTAAAAGAGTAAACCATGGGGGGATGGGTATTATGAAACGGTGGATGATGACAGGATTCCTTATGTTGATGATGGCGCTGGCCGGGTGCGGAGTGCCTGACGCGAAACCGCCGGGCGAGTCGAAACCAGCCGGCAAGTCGTCGGACAATGCGGCAGAAATTACCGTTGCCGGGAACGGCGGCAAAATCGAAAAGGCGATCCGTGAAGTGATCGCGCCAAAATTTGAAGAAAAATATGGCGTCAAAGTGAATTTCGTGCCAGGGTTGTCGGGAGAAATTTTGTCCAAAGTCGAATTGCAGAAAAACGCTCCGCAATACGATGTCGCGATGTATGTGCCGCTTGATGTGCAACGGGCGGCGGACAAAGGGCTGGCCGAGACATTGGATCCATCGGTGATTCCGAACATGGCGAAGGTCGACCCGCGCTTTGTCGCGGTGGATAAGGTCGGAGTGCCTGTGTTCGGGCTGGTTATCGCGCCAGCGTACAATACGGAAACATTCAAGAAGAACGGATGGGCGCCGATAACGTCTTGGAACGATTTGATCCGCCCGGATTACAAAGGGAAAACGGCGTTTGCCGACATCGCCAACGACTGGGGATTCGCGCTCCTCTATAACCTCGCGAACGCGAACGGCGGCAGCCTCGATAATTTAGAACCAGGCTTGAAAAAAGCGAAAGAACTCGCCAGCTATTCAGACACGTTCTACAAAAACTCCACGCAGATGATGCCGGCCGTGCAACAAGGGGCGGCGGACGTAACCGTGATGGGCAGCTACGCGATCGCGGAGCTGATTGACTCCGGCGTGCCGCTGAAAATGGTGATCCCGAAAGAAGGGGCGCCATTGCAGGCGTTCAGCGCAACGGTCGTAAAAAATGCCCCGCATAAAAAAGCAGCGATGGATTTTGTCAATTTCCTTGTCAGCGAGGAAGCGCAAAAACAGATCGCGGAAAGCGGCTTCTATCCGGTGTTGAAAGACATGAAAGTGGCGCCGAAATATGAAAAGTCGATTGGCTTAAAAGACAGCGACCCTGTCTTCCGTCCGGATTTCAAAAAGATGGCGGAAATCCGCGAGCAATGGACAGACAGATGGGCGAAAGAAGTCACGCCGGAATTAGGAAAGAAAGTGAAAAAATAAAGAAAAAGGAGGCGGAAGCATGCAGGCATTGGCGAATGACGTGGAAATCCGCGGCGTTTCCAAGCGGATCGGCCGGAACGTGATCCTGGACGGCATCGATCTCGAAGTCAAGCAAGGGGAATTGCTCACCTTGCTTGGCCCTTCCGGCTGCGGCAAAACGTCCACGCTCAACGTGATCGCCGGTTTTCTCGACATTGACCAAGGCGATGTGTTCATCAAGGGGCGGCGGATGACCAACGTCCCTGCTTACAAGCGCGGCTTGGGAATGGTGTTTCAAACGTATTCGCTGTTCCCGCATATGACCGTATATGAAAATCTCGATTTTGGCCTGTCCTTGCGCAAAGTGGCGAAAGACGAGAAAAAGCGGCGCATTCAGACGGCGCTGGAGCTGGTGAAAATGACCGGCTTGGAAAACCGTTATCCGCGCGAATTATCCGGCGGCCAGCGGCAGCGCGTCGCCATCGCCCGGGCGCTTGTGGTGCAACCGACGCTGCTATTGCTTGACGAGCCGTTGAGCAATCTGGACGCCAAGCTGCGCCATGAGCTGCGGGCCGAGATCAAACGGCTGCAAAAAGAAGTGGGCGTCACCACGATTTTTGTCACCCACGACCAAGAAGAGGCGCTCTCCATGTCTGACCGGATCGTTGTGATGAACAAAGGCAAAATCGAGCAGGTCGGAACGCCGACGGAAATCTACGCCCATCCGCGCACCGAATTTGTCTTTCAATTTATTGGAAAATCGAACCAATTGGAAGGCACAGTGAAATCGCTCGACAGCCGGATGATCCGCGTTGAACTGGCGGATGGCGGCCAAGTGCTCGTTGAAGCGGAAAATGTCATGGGCGCGGACCGCTCTTGCACGGCGGGGGACGCGGTCAAACTCTACATCCGCCCGGAAAAGCTGGCGATCCAGGCGGCGGGAGAAACTCCGCATAACAATTCGCATGCTGCTACGATTGTCCAGATGAATTATCTTGGATCTGCTTGGGAAATTGAAGTGTCGCTGCTGGGGAAACGGATGCAGGTGCTGCGCCCTTCCGTCGAAGCGGGATGGACGATAGGAACTGAGGTGATGGTCGGATGGAACCCGTCAGATATGATGATCGTCAAGAAATAGTCAGCTTGCCGCTGCAGCCGGCGGCAGCGAAAAAACGGAGAAACTGGAAGAAGCATTTGTACGCCGCGCTGCTGTTGCTGCCGCTGTTGTTGTTCATCATCGGCTTCTTTGTCGTGCCGATGCTTTACATCCTGTATTTGAGCTTTATTGAAACGAAAGGCGAAGCCGGCGCAATCTACAGCATCGGCAACTATGTCCGGTTTTTCACGGATCCGTATTACTTGCATTCGCTCTGGCTGACGATCAAAGTGAGCCTGTACACCGTGATTGTGTCACTGCTGCTCGGCTATCCGGTGGCGCTGACGATGGCCAAATGTTCCCCGCGCGTCCGGGGCTTGCTCACCTTGCTGGTGGCGTCGCCGCTTTTAATCAGCATCGTCGTCCGCAATTTTGGCTGGTATTTGCTTTTATTGCCAAACGGCACGGTCCATCAGCTGCTGGAAAGCCTCGGCATCACCCAATCGCCGCCGAAACTGCTGTTTTCAGAAACAGGGGTCGTCATCGGATTGTCGAACGCGTATTTGCCGTTCATGATTTTGTCCATCGCGACAAGTTTATATAACATTGACCCGTCGCTCGAAAAAGCGGCTGCCATTCTCGGCGCCGGCCCGTTCCGATCGTTTGTTTCCATTACATTGCCGCTCAGCCTTCCTGGCATCGTATCCGGCATCGTGCTCGTTTTCAGCATGTCGATGAGCGCTTATGTGACTCCGGCATTGATGGGGGGAGCGAATGTGCCGATGCTGCCGGTGGTGGCGTATGACCAGATCATCAACTTGTTGCGCTGGACATACGGGTCGGCCGTCTCGTACGTTTTGCTCGGCATTACCTTGGTGATCGTCACGGTTTTCACGAGAATGATGGAAAGAGGACGGTACCGGGAGGTGTTCCGTTAATGAAGGTTCTCGGAAAATTAAGGGCCGCAATTGCTTTTCTCAGCTTGGTGTATATCTTAATTCCGCTGCTTGTCACCATTCCGGCATCTTTCACGAGCGCGAGTTATCCGAGTTTTCCGCCCCATGGATTTTCGCTGCAGTGGTACAGCAAACTGCTGGAACGCCCGGAGTTTGTCGAGGCGTTTTGGAACAGCGTCCAATTCGCCTTCTTGGCGGCGTTCTTTTCCGTGCTGCTGGGCACTTTGGGCGCGATCGCGATCGCCAAATACGACATTCCGGGGAAAAGCTACCTTGTGTCACTGCTGACTTCCCCGCTGACGGTGCCGCAGTTAGTGCTGGGGATCGCTTTGCTCGTTTACTTTACGCCGCTGCTGCTGGCAGGCACGCCAACAGGGCTTTTGATCGCCCATATCGTCATTTGCGTGCCGTATGTGGTCCGGTTTGTGCTGACCGGGCTTAGCGGTTTTGATTACACGTTGGAACGGGCGGCGGCGATTCTCGGCGCCAGCCCACTCACCGTTTTCCGGCGGGTGACGCTGCCATTGATCCGCCCGGCGATCTTGTCCGGCGCGCTGTTTTCTTTTTTGACTTCGTTCGATAACGTGACGGTTTCGCTGTTTATGATCTCTCCCGGCATGCGGACATTGCCTCTGGAAATTTTTTCAAACATGCAAGATGCGTACAGCCCGATTGTCGCTTCTGTGTCCAGTGTCGTAATTATCATTTCGGTAGTGCTGATTTTGCTTCTCGAAAAAATCCACGGCATCGGCCGCCTGCTGGGAAGCTCCCATTAGCCGGAAACGGCGAACGCGCCTGGGCGGTACCAATTTTGCCGCGCTCAAAATGTCCATCGAAGTGCGTAAACGGTTCGGACAAACGGCTGGCGAGCGGTCGCGGAGACAGCGGCAAAAGCGCGCCGCCAGGGATTTCTGCTGGCTGCGAGGGATTGCGGAAAACGGGGCACAGTCCCCGTTTCTTGTTGCTGGCATCGGACGGGCCAAGGCTGGTATCTGGGATTTTTAGTAAAGGACTTGGCCGGGCAAAAGGCGCAGGAGACGGAGACATGGGACAGCAGAACGGTTGTTTTCGCCCATAGCGTCATGGCGCCGTCGTGCCATCCAGCGGGCGGATTGCGCGGCAGCGTCTGGCCGTTTGCGAAAATGGCGGGACGTTGGCGCCGGCCGGTATCGTGCTGTTTTTGCCGCCGGTCTTCAATTTCGGCACAGATATGTCCGATATCGTTTTGCGGTGCTAAGATGGCGGAAGCCGTCTGCGCCGTGAAAAGCCTTGCGCCATGCTGGAAGCCCGGGTATTCCGGAAAAAACGGCGAATGTCTTTGCATCGGTTGCCAAATGACCATAAAATTTGTATTTTTTTAACTAAATCATAAAGAAAAGAGGGGATCTGTATGAGCCGCATCGCTGTCATCGGCGGAGGCATCGTCGGGCTGGCTGCCGCGTATGCCCTCAAACAAACGGACGAACGCGCCGAATTAACCATCATTGAAAAAGAAAAGCAATGGGGGGCGCACCAAACTGGCCATAACAGCGGTGTCATCCATTCGGGCATTTACTATAAGCCGGGCAGCTACAAAGCGCGGTTCGCGCGATTGGGCGGGGAAATGCTCATCCAGTTCTGCCGCCAAAACGGCATTCCATATGAGCGGTGCGGAAAGGTGATCGTGGCGACGAGTAAAGAGGAGCTTCCACTTTTAGATAATTTATATCACCGCGGCTTGCAAAACGGACTTGATCTCGAGCTAATTGACCAAGCCCGCTTGCGGGAACTGGAGCCGCATGTCAACGGCATCAACGCCATCCGTGTGAAAGAAACGGGTATCGTCGATTATCCGAAAGTTTGCGAGACGATGGCGTCATTGCTCCAAGACGCCGGCGCCGAGCTGCTGTTAAATACCGAAGTAGAGCGAATCGTCGAAAATAGAACGGCAGTTGACGTGATCACCCGGCGCGGTGTCCGAACGTTTGATTTCGCCGTCAACTGCGCAGGGCTCCACAGTGACCGCATCGCGCGGGCTTCCGGAATTACCGCTGATTTGAAAATCGTCCCATTCCGGGGCGAGTACTACAAATTGCGTCCTGAGAAACGCTATCTTGTGAAAAATTTAGTCTATCCCGTCCCGAACCCGCAATTTCCGTTCCTCGGCGTCCATCTGACGCGGATGATCAACGGTGAAGTCGAAGTGGGGCCGAACGCCGTGCTCGGATTCAAGCGCGAAGGGTATAAAAAGACGGATATGGACGCAAAAGACATGCTCGATATTTTTTTCTTTAAAGGCTTTTGGAAACTTGCTTTTAAGTATTGGCGCGAAGGGGCCGAAGAGATGGTCCGTTCCTACAGCAAAAAAGCGTTCTTGAAAAACTTGCAGCGTTTGCTTCCAGAAGTTGAAATGGATGATCTGCTCCCGGCGGAAGCGGGGGTGCGCGCCCAGGCGCTGCGCTCCGACGGCACGCTGGTAGATGATTTTTACATCATGAATACGAAACGCACGGTCCATGTGCTGAACGCCCCGTCGCCCGCCGCGACCGCTTGCCTTCCGATCGGCGAAGAAATCGCCCGCCGGGTGGCCGATTTGCGGAGATCGATGGCCAGTTAAAGGGGGATAGTCTGCATGGCTCCTCATGTACAAACGAGGACATGCGCCGCATTCCATCGCTTTTTCGTTCGAAGGGCGCCGCGACAGGTGGGCCTTGGTCGAAAAGGCGCGGGCTTCGGCGAACCGGCGGCCGGCTGGCGCGGCATTCCTGCCGCGTCCTTCATTTTGGTGATTAAGTCCCGGAAACGGCGGAAAACGAAAAGCCATTTGCGCTGGCTATAGCAAGTGATAAGGAAGCGAAGAGGATGTCTGGGTCCAGGCGTCCTCTTTATTATTCGGGGCAAGCGGAAATAATAAAAGCAATTCTCCAATAGGTTAAAACGCATCCGCATCATGGGAAAGGGCATGAAGGTCCGGACCGTTCCGATCTCGAATATTTTACTATGGTCACATTTCTAAAGCTTTCCGTAAAAAAACGATTGTGCATATCTGCCTCGTAGCGTTTTTATGAGCATACGAACGAGAGGGTTTCTTTGATCTCCTAGACAGAGTGGTTTATCTTCCGAAAACATTCCCTTTGTTTTACATTTCACTAGAACCTCTGTTGATAAAGTGAGAGGATACAATAAAAAATATATTGTAAATTAATAACAAATGTTATATTATACATATAACATTTGTATATTAGGTGGTTACTATGATCATACGAATTGATTTCAAATCAGAAACTCCAATTTATCTACAACTAAGTAATCAGATTATTGAAAATATTGCTAATGGTAACTTAAAACCCGGCGAAGAAGTACCATCCATTCGCAGTTTAGCCGCAGATCTTGGTATTAATATGCATACTGTGAATAAAGCATATTCATTATTAAAACAAAAAGGACTTCTGACAATGCATAACAGTAGGGGGATTGTTGCAACTGGATCACATATTGCAGAGGATGAAAAAAATATGTCCAGCGTTAAGAAAGCCCTGCGTCCAATTATAGCTGAAAGTATATGTTATGGGTTTACAAATATCCAATTAAAAGAGATTATCGATGAATTATACAAAGATATTAAAGGGGGGAAAGTGGATGAATAACATACAGTTAGTTTTTTTGGCTATCCTTTGGATTGTAATTATTTTTCTGTCAAGTATTAGCCCGGTTTTACTGCGTTCTAGTTACAAATTTGGAGTTCCTCTTTCTAGTGATCAATGGAAAAAAACAGAAATATCACAAATCATTAGAAAAAGCATTTTCATGAACATCATTGTAGGAGTGGTTTTAGCACTTTCAACATTTATTATCCAATGGTTCTCTCCATCACATTTTTATTTTAGCGCTATAACAGTGCCTTTATTTATGACAGCCAATATTTTCATACACATAAGAGCACATGTGCGAATAAAACGTCAAATCAAAAGCAACATGGCTGACCAATCTGCAACCCAAATGGTTGCTGTTGATACGAAATTCAGACGAGAATTATCTTTATTGCGAATGTGGTATCCTATACCATTTATCATGATTTTTCTAAATGTTTTTTTCATTGCTTGGTATTATAATGACATTCCAAATATATTGCCTATTCACCATGATGCTTCAGGTAAAGTCGATCGTTATGGCGAAAAGAGTGTAGGAATGGTATTTGTTTTTAATCTCTCTCAATTGTTTGTAACCATCATTTTCATCATGGTTCAAGAAGCAATTATTCGTAGTAAACAAAATTTGAATATTAAATTCCCGAAAATTTCTAGTGAACAAAATAAAGTAATTAGATATAAGCAAGGCATTTTTGTCAATATCATTTCCATATTATTAGTTATATCTATATCTTTCATACAGCTTTCATTTATCCAAGTGATTGATTCCATGATATCAGAGATGGTTTTCTTTGGGGCAGTATTAATTGCTATAGTAGGTGCTGTTATGCTTTCTGTTAAGAAACAGGCGATGGAACGCAAACTTGAATCAAATATTGGCAAGAGCGAAATAGTAAACAGTGTCCATGATGAACATTGGAAAGGCGGGATATTTTATGTTAACAAGGAAGATCCGGCAATATTTGTGGAGCAGAGGTCAGGAAACGGTTTTACAATTAACTTAGGAAGACCGACAGGCTGGTTTCTTTTACTGCTTCCTTTCATTTTTGGTTTCACGCTTTTTCTTTTTGCCCGGTTTGTGTAATGGCCAATTCAAAGACAGGCTGCAAAAATTCATTCATGGAAGACTTCGTTTTTCCAAATGAACATAATGGGATATTAACGAAAAGGGGCAAATCCGCCCCTTTTTGTTAGCGGAATCTTTCTCATGGAAGTAATAAAGTATCAACAATCATATGGCCAACAAAGCCTTTAAGTCTCGTCTATACCAAGCCAAACGTTCGTTCAATGGCATTCATCTCGTGTAAATCACACTTCGAATACTGCTTGGATAATCCATCAATGTAAGGAGGACATCCAACTCATTGACCCAAGATTGAACTTTTCTTGGATATTTGCTGGACCATTTCGACTCAAACAGTTGAAACATCTGTAATGCAATTGTCCTGATACACCGAATAAATTAACCAAGACGGCACCTTACCCCATTTTTATATACCTTTTTTGGACTCATTGTTTTAGATAGGAGTATTAAGAGATGTCCGAAAATTTTAAAATTTATTTTATCAAGGAAGAATTTTTTTCCATTACGGACTGGGCACAATATAAAATACCTATAAAAGAAAAAAGGCCTGTGTTAATTTTAGTCATTGAAAAAGAAGAATTCCCTGATGGGCTTTTTTGTATCCCCATCACAAAAGATGATGATAAAAACAGAAAGATAAAAGCATTATCGATGAAAAGGCCAGATTTTATACACCCGATTAAAATAAATCGATATGATAGTTATTTATTGATACAAAATATGTATATTCTTCATAAAGAATTCCTTGGAGAACAATATACTCTAAATGGCGTTCCTTTTGAAATTAAAAATACAAAGATTCAGAGAGAAATAATGAAAAAAGTTAAAAAAGTTGATGCACTTTTGAAACGAGGAATAATTTTTCTACTTCCGTTCATCAACGAAAACCAATCGCTCTCCTTTGGCGCAAACCCACTCATCCAACTCGTCGTCATATGTCATCTTCTCTACCCGGCTTTCTGCCATGCTTTCGTTTGTTCCCGGTCCAACGTGTTATACTTGATCAGCGCGACCATCTTCTTTTTCTCACAGTACGTGTAGTTCTCCTCACTTCCATAGGCGGAATCCGCAATGGCTTGTTTAGGCATTGGACGCCCGTAGGCGGCCAATTGCTCCAAATGCGGAATGAAACATCCGGCCTCCCCCGCCCGTTGATGCACGCTAAATCCAGTGATGAATTGGTTCTCTGTCCCTATCTGCACATTGTACCCTGGTTTGAGCTGGCCGTTTTTGCGCGTGTAACAAGGGGGTTCTTTTTGACTAGCGATCGCTCCCTTGGATATGCTCCGCATGGTTATAACTGTAAAGAAGAAATATTGTTAGGAAGAAAAGAAGAAATCAACGTTGGTTGATTAGTTGGTTGATTAAAATATTTGTTGATAGATTCGAAGCAGAATGTGCCACGTTGCGCTAAGCTGCGCTATAAGCAGCCGCGGGACAGGACTGCATGCCAGCCTTTCCTCGAACAAACGAAACGCCGGCCTTCGGACGCTGCGGGGACAAAGGAGAATGCAGCAAGCGGCGAAGACCGGCGCAGCACTTGTTTAATTATTTTTTAATTCATTCAAATACTTCTCCAACGCTTCCTCAATCAGCAAATAAATATTTTTCTCCTGAAGAATCGACTGCATTTTCAGTTCTTTGTGCAAGTCGGTGCGCAAGTCGAAGGATACCCGTTTTCTTTCCACCTTCTTTTCTTCCTTTCTTTCTTGGTTGTTTTCTTCGCTCGAAACAACGTTGTTTTCATTCCCAACTGATTCCACCAGCACTTGTGTCGGCGTGATCGTTTTTTGCTGGCGTTTTAAGTTTTTGATGTCATCTACCTTTGACACGCTCCATCAGCTCCTTGTAAAAGTTTTCGTATTGGTCCAATGCCTGCTTCAACTCGGCGTTTTCATCAAAACCGTACAGCGACAGCCGGCCAATCGGAGCTTTGCGCGTTATAATCGTCTGAAACACTTCGTTTGGGTAATCTTCTTCGATCATTTCGTTAAAGGCTTTGGCGTCGCTGCGTCTGACATCGTTCATTGTGCGCAAAATGCCAAGCACCTTCGTGTTCCGTTTTCCGTGCCGTCTCGCCCCATCCACCGAGTCCATGAAGTTCGGGATCGCCGAATAGCACCAGTTTGAGCATTCGAACAACACGACGACGTATTCGCTCGCGCATAACGCGTTCGTGGTTTGCTCGCTCAACGAAGGAGGAGTGTCGATGACGATAAAATCGTAATCATCCCGCACTTTTTCCAATGTTTCGTCTAAAATCATGCTTGGGTTGCCTTCAAAGCGGATTTTTTCGCCCAAATAGGTCATGCCCGTGTAAATCCAGCGCGGAAATGTCGCCAAAAAATTGTTGGCAGGCAATAAATGCAAATTTTCGTTAACCGGCACGATGTATTCCCTCGGATCGAGCCGTTGCATCGCTTCGAGCACAGACTTTTGCACAAATTCGTTCGAAGGTTTCTTGGAAAGCAATTCGGTTAAGTTTCCTTGCGAATCCATATCCACCGCGAGCACTTTGTACCCGTCCTGGCTTAGCAAATATCCTAAAATCCCGGTGGTGGTGGATTTGCCACAGCCGCCTTTTTGGATTCCCATCGTAATCGTGATCGCCAACCTTCGAACCCTCCTTTCTTTCTTCCAATATTTATTTCTTCTTTTCTTCCTTTATTTATTCATTTATAACTTAATTCTACTCCAATCCGCTTTTTCCTGCAATTTTTCCATTCGGTTTTCTCTTCTTTTGGCAAAAGTGATATTTTTATATATAAACACATCAACACGCAAACTTCCAGCAATTGGTGCAACTGAGCCGAAGGCAACGTGCAACATGAACCTTTATCGGAGAGGTGACAAACATGAGCAAGCGAGATTTGGAGAGAGCAAGAAAAGAACGCCTTAAATTGCTTAGGGAAATTGAGGGGCTTTTATCGTTTATCACAGATCCCGTCTTGGTTGTCGATGCAAAAGGACATATCGTTCATACGAATTCCGCAGCGGAGCAAATGTTAGAACGTTCCCAAATCATCATGATCGGCAAACATGTCACAGAATTTGTCCAATCCGCATCGCTTTCCCAATATATTAAGCAGGGAAAGCCCGCGGCCAATCTGGCCGTCTGCATGATGAATGCGAAAGGCGCCCGTCTCGAGTTTTCCTGCCGGCTACATCCATTGCTCGTGGATGCGCAAGTGGAAGGGGCCATTTTGTTTTTCACCAAGCCGGCCTTGCGCCAGGAACAAGAAAAATCGTTCCGCTATGGAACGCGGTTTTCCTTGGATGACGTCATCGGATCAAGCCCGGCCATTACCGCGTTGAAAGAACAGGTGATGAAAATTGCCAAAAGCGAATCAACGGTGCTTATCCGGGGAGAAAGCGGCACAGGAAAGGAAGTGCTCGCGCAATCGATTCACCGCTTAAGCCATAGAAATAAAGGCCCGTTTGTGGCGATCAATTGCGCCGCCATACCGGAAGCGCTTCTGGAAAGCGAATTGTTCGGATATGAAGAAGGTGCGTTTACCGGGGCCAAAAAAGGCGGGAAGCCGGGGCGTTTTGAATTGGCGAAGGGCGGAACGTTATTTCTTGATGAAATCGGCGACATGCCTTTATATTTGCAGGCAAAATTATTGCGCGTTTTGCAGGAACGGCGCATTGAGAGAGTCGGGGGCACAAAATCGATCGAGGTGGACGTTCGGATTATCGCGGCCACTCATAAAGACTTAGAATCGATGATCGCCAACAACCAATTTCGCGAGGACTTATACTTCCGTCTCAACGTCATTCCGCTTTACGTCCCTCCTTTGCGGGAAAGAAAAGAAGATTTATACGAGCTGATCCAATATTACATGCACAAATTTTGCAAGCGGTTTGGCAAAGAACCGAAACGTTTCTCCTCCCAAGCCTTAAAAAAAATATTTAATTACCGTTGGCCGGGAAACATCCGGGAATTAGAAAATATGGTGGAATATATCGTCAACTTGGAAATCGGCGATCTTGTCACCGTCAGCAGCCTGCCGGCACCGATACGGGAAATGCCCGAAGATCAGCACCGCGATATGGCGGAAGAAACGCATGAGCCCCAAACAGTAAGTCATCTCTCCAAATCGCTGTACAAGGTCAATGAAGTGGAAGAACAGCTGATCATCCAAGCATTGCAGCGGTTTGGCACCAGCACGGAAGGAAAGCGGAAAGCGGCGGAAGCGCTTGGGATCAGCTTAGCCACCCTTTACCGGAAATTAGAAAAAATGAAACGCCGGCGTTAATTCTCAAAATAAGAATTCTGAGAAATCATGAGAAAAAAAGAGAATTCAAGAGAAATATAGAGATAAAGGTTGATTTAACACAAGCGGAAATGGTTAATAAATTTTCTATATATTCAAATTATTGTAACTTATTCCATTGATAAGTCAGAAAATTTATGATTTTTCCTTTTAAAATGTTGGCACGGTATTTGCATTTTAACGTATGCAGGAGGAAACAATGAAACGATACATGGATGAACAGACGGTTGCTGCTCTTTCGCGCGGAGCGATGTATTTAGGTTCAGGCGGCGGGGGAGATGTCAAGCTAACGGAATTGATGGCCAAACGGGCCATAAGGGAAAACGGGCCTGTCCCTCTCCTGTCTCCGTTCCATGTTCCGGATGAAGCATGGGTGATACCGGTCGCCATCATGGGTTCAACGACGATTTTCAGCGAACATCTTCCGTCGGGCAGCGAGCTGAAAAAAGTGGTGGAAACGATTGAAAACGAAAAACACATTGCAGCATCAGCGGTTACAGGCCTTGAAATCGGCGGAATGAACGCCCTTACTTCGGTCATTGCCGCCGCGTTAACCAACCTTCCGCTGCTCGATGCCGATGGCATGGGGCGGGCGTTTCCGGAGTTGCAAATGACGACCTATCACGGCTTTGGGGTGAAAGCAAGCCCTGCCGTGATTGCCAACCGTCCCGGCAAAACGCATCTCCTTTTATCGGATGAAAACACGGACATCGAAAAGCAAGCGAGGATTCTTGTCACCAGCTTAGGGGGGTGGGCGGCGATCGCTTGCTATCCGATGCAAGGATGGCAAATGAGAGAAGCAGGCATTCTCCAAACGTACACGTTGACGATACGGCTTGGCGAAGCCTTATCCGCCGCGATGGACGCTCACGATGTAATGGAAAAAATGCAGCAAGTCTTTCAGAAATCCATATATGGAAAGCCAGTCAAGCTGCTCGAAGGCAAAATCGTCGATTTGCAAAGAAACATTATCGAAGGAACGCTGAAAGGGTCGCTTGTTGTGGAAGGAAGCGGAGCATATATTGGCGAATACTTATCAGTCTTCTTTCACAACGAATATTTATTGGTGCAAAAACATAACGCCACTTTAGTGACCGTGCCGGATTTGATTTGCGTGCTTGATGAAGAAACGGGCTATCCGTTGTCCGTTGAAGAATTGGAAAACCGCGGGAAAGTATGGGTGATCGCAATCCCGAGCCCATTCTTGCTGCAAACCGCCAAGATGCTTGATGTAGTGGGGCCTATGCAATTTGGCATAGCAGAGCGGTTTATTCCGATGGAAGAAAGAATAAAACCAAATGACAATGAGGGATAGAAAATGTACCGGTTGGGAATCGATGTGGGCGAAACGAATACTGACGCTGTTTTGCTTGACCGCCATTCGCAAATTGTGCAAACAGTGAAAAAACCTACTTCTCCCGATATTGTGTCCGGCATCTGCGCTGTTTTGGAAGAAATCATTGAGCGCAACCAAACGGACCCGAAGGATATTGCTGCTGTCATGATCGGGACGACCCATTGTTTGCAAGCCTTAAGAAAAAAAGAAAATCTCGCCAGCGTTTGCGTGATCCGCATCGGAAGCGGAAAAAACGCAGCCCCTCCGCTGTTTGAAGGAAATGATTCCCTCCGCCGCTGTGTGCTGCCAGATCATTTGGAGATAGACGGGGGGCACGAAGTAACGGGAAAACCTTTAGGAATGATGGATTATTCGCACATCGACCAGTTTTTTTCCCGCTGGCGCGGCAAAGAAACCATCGAGGCGGTCGTGATCACAGGAACGTTTTCGCCGATGAATCCGGAACATGAAACCATGGCCGCAAGCCATGTCCGCAACATCGTCGGAACGGACATTCCGATCACTTTGTCTCATGAAATAGGCAGCATCGGGTTTATCGAACGGGAGAACGCGTCGATCATCAACGCGTTATTATCCAAAGCGATGGACCGCGCGCTGCATGGATTGCAGTTCATGTTTCAACATTTTGGAATCCATGGCGATATTTATTTTACGCAAAATGACGGATCGCTTATGTCTTATGAATATGCGCTGCGCTACCCGATACGAACGTTATGGTCGGGAATCACCAACAGTCTGCTTGGCTCCTCCTTTCTGACCGGATTAAAAAACGGCGTCGTCGTGGATGTCGGCGGCTCTTCCGTTCATGTCGCACTGTTGGAAAACGGATTCCCGAAAGAAAAAAGGCGGAACCAGCTCATCGATGGCGTGCGTGTCAACGTCCCGATGCCCGATATTGTTTCGCTCCCTTTTCAGCAAGAGCAGCTTGACAGCGAGGAATTTCTCGAAAAATTGTATCAAGCCGTTCAGCGGTTCCAGCCGCGGTATGAGCCGCTTCCCGTCATTTTTGTCGGAGGCGGCGGGCAAAAGCTGGCCGAACGCTTTCATTATCCATGGGCGGATGTCATTGTCCCCGACTACCATCAATACGCGAATGCCATCGGGGCTTGCATTGCCCCGGTGAGCGGATATATCGACCGGATGGTGTGGATGGATCCTTTTAATCCAAATGAAGCGCTGCATTCGGCAATCGACGAAGCGACACATATGGCGATAAGCGCCGGGGCGAATCCTAAAACAGTTGCCATCCAAGATGCGAAAACCATCCCTTTGGCTTATGTCCCGAGCAAAGCGTTACGAGTAAGAGTCAAGGTCATCGGCACCTTATCGCTTTCTTCGAAAGGGGGAATGTAGGCTGCGATCACGTGAGATGTATTCTTAGTCACCAACAAATCCAAACACTTTTTCCAATGAAGGAGGGAGGATCATGGCAGGGAAAATGTCGACGGATGATTTTTCTCTTTCCCGGGTTCCGGCGGAAGCACGCCTGCCAATGTGGGAAGTACTTTTAGTAAGAATCGGGGCGCTAACGGCATTATCGCAATTTATGCTTGGGGCCGCATTAGGCTACGGAATGACATTTTGGGAAGCTTTTTGGGCGACGATGCTCGGAAGCGTGGTGCTGGAGATCGTCAGTTTATTGATGGGAATCGCAGGAGCAAGAGAAGGGTTGTCCACGAGTTTATTGGCGCGTTGGACAGGCTTTGGCAGGTATGGATCCAGCATTATTGGCGCCGTCATTTCGATTGGATTAATTGGGTGGTTTGGCATCCAAAACGCGGTGTTTGCCAAAGGGATCGATGAAGCGCTGAACGGAGCGCTGGGATTTCCTTTAGCAGCGACGTTAACCGGATTGTTTGTCACGGCAATTGTCATTTTCGGGTTTAAATGGCTCAGCTGGACGGCAAAAATTGCGGTTCCCGGCTTTCTGGCAGTCATCGGATACGGGATCTATCAAGTGTTGCGCGATCACTCGGTAGCCGAATTAATCCATTCTCCTCATCCGGGGCCGGATCTTTCCCTTGGCGTCGCCGCTACGATGGTGGCCGGAGGGTTTATGATCGGGGCGGTCATCACGCCGGATATGAGCCGGTATTGCCGCAACGGCAAAGATGTGTTTTGGATGACGTTAATCGGCACGTTTGTTGGGGAGCTGGGGGTTAACATGATCGCCGTGTTGATGGCGCATGCGGTAGGAAGCGACGATGTCGTCACCATTGTGCTGCAAACCGCCGGCTGGCTTGGCGCAGCGATTGTCATTTTTGCGACGGTAAAGATTAATGATTTGAATCTTTATTCCGCATCTTTAGGCTTATCCAACTTGATTGATTCCGTCTTTAACAAAAAAATCAACAGAGGATGGATAACATTTATCATCGGGGTCATCGGAACGGTGCTTTCCGTTCTGGGAATTCTCGAAAAATTCCAAAACTTCCTCGTTTTCTTGGGAGTTTGGATTCCGCCAATCGCCGGGATCATGGTGGTAGACTATTTTATTCTGAAAAGAGGCAGAAAATGGCTGGATGAAAGCAGAATGCAAGGCCGATTGCCAGAAGATGCCGAGTCGATTAATCCAATCACTTTGATCGCGTGGGCGTTAGGCTTTTTCGCCGGGTATTTCATCCAGTTTGGCATCCCTTCGTTAAACTCTTTGCTGGTCAGTGCCATTGTGTATTGGATTGGGATGAAAATGTTCCATATGTCGAAGCAAAGCAACTTGGAAACAAACGAAAATATTCACTAAAGAGGGGAGAGAAACAGTGAGGCTTTTAGGAAAACAAGAAATAGAGGACATTGCAGTAGGCGCAGCATTATTGGGGACAGGAGGCGGAGGAGATCCTTATGTTGGCAAATTGATGGCCCTGCAAGCCATTGAAGAATTCGGCCCAATTCCTTTGCTGTCGGTGGACGAAGTTCCGGAAGACGCCTTAGTGGTATCGTCAGGTATGATGGGGGCGCCAACCGTATTGGTGGAGAAAATTCCGAGCGGCCATGAAGCGAAAGTGGCGTTTCAAACGCTGGAAAAATACTTAGGAAAAAAAGTGTTCGCTACTTTCCCGATTGAAGCCGGCGGGGTCAATTCCATGCTGCCTTTGGCGCTGGCGGCGCAACTCGGATTGCCGGTAGTCGATGTCGATGGCATGGGAAGGGCCTTTCCAGAATTGCAAATGGTGACGTTTTATTTAGACGGGATTTCTGCCACGCCGATGGTGATTGCCGATGAAAAAGGAAACGTGACGTTGCTGAATACGATTGATAATTTATGGGCCGAAAGAATTGCGAGAAGCGCCACTGTCCAAAAAGGCGGATCGGTGATGTTCGCAATCTACCCGATGGCCGGCAAAAACCTGAAAGAGAGCGGCATCCACGATATTTTGCGATTGGAAGAGGAAATCGGGCGCTCGATACGCCTGGCAAAAGAAAACAATCGCGATCCTATCGATGAAATTCTTCAATTGACGAATGGGTTTGAGCTATTCCGCGGCAAAGTGGTGGACGTGAACCGGAAGACGGAAACCGGATTCGCCAGAGGAACCGCGAAAATCGAGGGACTGGAGAAATACAAAGGGGAGACGTTGGAGCTCCGCTTCCAAAACGAACATTTGCTTGCGAAAACGGAAGATCGCCTGCTTTGCGTCACTCCTGACTTAATCGCGGTGCTAGACAGCGAGACAGGGCTCCCGATCACAACGGAAGGTTTGCGGTACGGAGCGCGCACGGTCGTCATTGGCATCCCGTGCCATCCGAAATGGCGCACGCCAAAAGGCATCGAAACTTGCGGGCCTGCTTATTTTGGCTATGACGTCGAATACACGCCTGTAGAAGAGCTTGTCAAGAAAGGAGCGACGATGAAGTGAGCTACAGAATCGGCATCGATGTTGGCGGAACACATACAGACGCGGTGCTTTTGGACGAGAAATACCAGGTCATTTCCGAAACAAAAACCCCTACCACCGCCGATGTCAGCACCGGCATCTATCAAGCGATGCGGGAAGTGATCGGAAAAGCAGGTGTTCCACGTGAAAAAATCCGTTATGCGATGTTGGGAACGACTCATTGCACGAATGCGATCGTAGAACGGAAGCGGCTGAACAAGGTCGCCGTTATTCGCATTGGCGCGCCCGCCACTTTGGCGGTAAAGCCTTTAGTCGGAGTTCCGGAAGATTTGCGCAGCCAGCTTGAAAAATATGTTTATATCGTGCGGGGCGGCCATGAATTTGACGGAAGAGAAATCGCACCGCTGGATGTCGAGCATCTGTACCGCATTGCCAACGAAATAAAAGGGAAGGTGGATTCCGTCGCCATCACTTCCGTTTTTGCGCCGGTATCGAAAGATCATGAGCAGAAAGCCGCCGAAATCATCAAGGAAGTGCTGGGAAGCGACATTGCGGTTTCGCTTTCCCATGAAATCGGCAGCGTTGGTTTACTGGAACGGGAAAACGCCACCATTTTGAACGCGGCGGTGGTCAATGTCGCCAAAACAGCCGCGGAAGGGTTTATTAATGCATTAAAAGCGGAAGGCATTAACGCGAAAGTATTTTTTGGCCAAAATGACGGAACATTGATGAACGTGGAATATGCGATGAAGTATCCGATTCTGACGATTTCGTGCGGCCCAACAAACAGCATCCGCGGGGCGTCCTATCTTGCGAAATTATCGGATGCGCTTGTTGTGGACGTCGGAGGAACGACGACAGACATCGGCGTCTTGATTCATTCCTTCCCAAGAGAATCGTCCTTGGCTGTGGAGATCGGCGGCGTGCGCACGAATTTCCGCATGCCTGATTTAGTCTCCATCGGATTAGGCGGGGGAACCATTATCCGCGTTCAGCAAGATGGAAGTTTCACGATTGGCCCGGATAGCGTAGGATACCAACTCCCAGAAAAAGGGATGGTGTTTGGGGGCGACACTTTAACAGCCACGGACGTTGCGGTGGCGTTAGGAAAGGCAAATATTGGCGATCCGCAAAAAGTCGCCCATTTAGATAAAGGGTTGCTTAAGCAGATTTATCAGAAAATGGTGGAGATGGTCGAAGAAGCGATCGATAAAATGAAAACAAGTGCAGGCCCTGTTCCCGTGATTCTTGTCGGGGGAGGAAGCGTGCTTTTGCCGGATCAGCTGAAAGGCGCTTCCAAAGTGGTCCGTCCAGACCATTTTGGGGTTGCCAACGCGATCGGGGCCGCGATCGCCCAAGTGAGCGGCCAAGTGGAAAGAGTTTTCGCCTTGGATGAACTGGGAAGGGAAAAAACGTTGGAATTGGCGAAAAAAATGGCGATCGACGAGGCTGTCAAAGCAGGGGCAAACCCAGAAACTATCGAAATCGTCGATATGGAAGACGTTCCTTTAGCTTATTTGCCAGGCAATGCGGCCCGCGTCCGTGTGAAAGCCGCGGGTGTTTTATCGGCAAGCTGAAAGGAACATCACGCAGGCTTCTTTCTAGATAAAGCGTCTAGAAAGAAGCTTTTTTCGCAAAAAGCGGTTTTCGCCGGGAAAAAGCGGCCGGCTGGGGCGAAAACATATCAATGCGGCGGAAAACTGCGCGAAAAACAGCGTTTTCCGCGCGGCGGCCCACTTTTTTTGTTTTTGATTTTTTTACCAAAAAAGTATATATTGAACTTAATCAGCGTTTCTGTGAAGCGTTGATGTTGGAAAACAGAAAAAGGGGATGGGGAAATGAATTGGAAGGAAGTGAAGCATTTCGCCGCGCTCGGACAAGCTTTCGTCCCGGTGAATTTGGAAAACAGAGGCGATTCGGTGAAGCTGTTTTTTCGAGACGGAACGACGCGCTGCCTCGATATGCGGTCCGACTTGTTTTTAAAGCATCTCCTTACCTTTTTTGGGACGAGCGCCGCGATCAACCGCCATCGCTATGGGGAGCTGGTCGGGAAAAAACAGCTCGTTCCGATTATACTGTCATATGGATTCACGCTCATTCCGTTCAACGTCAGGGAACCGATCGGCCGCCAAAGCCGCATTGGCTGGTTTGTATCAAGAGAAATCGAACGGTTCCGGAAACAATCTTCCCACATCACCATCGTTGAGCTCTCCAGCCATGATATTCCCGTATTTCACTCGCAAAAATTTTGCCTGGATCAATTGAAAAACGCGAAATGGATCGAAATGTGCTATGGGGAAATTCACGAGCCGCACCGGCGGCGGTGGATCATTAGCGGCGCCGCGCCATGCGAAATGTTGCCATTGTAATGCGCGGCGCGCTTTTTTATGCCTGATTGTGCAAAAAACCGCGGAAATGCCGGCATTCTGGCCGTTTTTCCCTTTGATTGCTGTTTTGCTTTCCTGCTTGGGTGGATGTTATGATGGCCGCAAATGGAAAGGGGGAGATGGAAGATGGCGGCTACGGAATTAGTGACGAAGCGGACGCTCGCGGTGGTGTTGTTCGAAGGAAAGGACAGCGAAGGCAAAGACATTTTTCGCAGCCAGTCGTTCTCCAACATCAAGTATGATGCCGACATTCAAAGCTTGTATGACGCCGCTGCGGCGATCGCAAGCTTATGCGGAGGAACGCTAAGCCGGGTCGAAACGGCCGTGACAAGCCATATCATGAATTGAAAAGGGGGAATTCGATGAAAACGCTGGAATTGACCTTTAACGCCGAGTTCGGGACGGCGAGGATCTCGATCCGCAACCCGAAAGAGCCGATCGATCCCGCGCAAGTGAAAGCGGTGATGGACCAGCTCGTCGCGACAGATGTGTTCAAATCGCCAAACGGCGATTTGATCAGCCCGAAAAGTGCGCGCGTGATTTCCCGCGAAACACAGGATATTGAGCTGCCGTAAAAACGGAAGGTTTTTGCCTTCCGTTTTTGAGCAGTCCAAAGGGGGACAGGACATGGATTTGTTCTCGATGATCAGCGAAGTTTCCTTTCCGATCCTTGTATCGGTATACCTTTTGTATCGGATGGAAACGAAGCTGGATCAGCTGACAAAATCGATCCAGGACTTGACGATCGCCTTGAACCGAAGCTCGCAAAGTGGATAGAAAGGAGGGGAGGAAACCATGGACGCCTCTGCGCTTTTGCAAAGAGCGGAAAAAAAGCTTTCCGGTTTGCATCCCGTCGTTGCGGAAAAAGCACGCCAGCTGATTCAGCAAACATGTACGGAAGGGATACCGATCATTATCACGCAAGGGCTGCGGACAATTGAAGAACAGGACCGCCTTTACGCGCAAGGAAGAACGAAGCCGGGAAACATCGTCACCAACGCGCGCGGCGGGTACAGTTACCATAATTTCGGGCTTGCGTTTGATGTTTGCGTGTGCGATGTCGTGAAGGGAAACTTGGTGCCAAACTGGAAAGTGGACCGCCGCTGGCACCGCGTCGGGCAGATCGGGAAATCGCTCGGCCTTGAATGGGGCGGGGACTGGAGGCGCTTGAGAGACTATCCGCATTTTCAATACACGTTCGGCCTTACCCTCGCCCAGCTGCGGAACGGAAAAAAACCGCCGATCACCAGTGCGGCGAAAAGGGAAAAGCGATAGAAACTGGCACAAAAAATTGTTTGGCCGCAAACTAAAATTGGTTCTTACGCATATTCGATGAAATAGCGAATGATAATTAAGATCATGGGATAATCGTTCGCTTCTTTATGATCATCCAAAGGTAAATCGCCAGAAACGCTATGAGTGGTTTAGCCGATTCCTCACATTTTTTGGGCTGTCACCAAAAAATAAAATTCTCCAACATTGCATGCGTATATGCGGCAACGCGGAACAGAGGTGCCCTTTTGGGGCGCCTTCTTTTTAGGAGGCGCGGAAGCTGCGGAAAAGCGGTTTTGTTTTGATTTTTGCGCATATTTAGCGAAACATCGGGTGACATCTATTATTCTTGAATCGAAATCGTTGTTTGTCCTACCACCAAAACAACGTAAGAAACTTCGCTTTCCAGCGGCCAATTTTCCAGCTAGAGAGGAAAATGTTACACATAAACAAGCCGCGTTTTTTTATATCTGACAAAAGCACGTTATGTCATATTTCTGTTTGGAATGAAACAGATGGACAGGAGCGGCGTGAGGCCATTTTTGCGTTTTCTCGCTTTTTACGCCGAAATCTTACTTTTTTCTCTCGCAGACAAGGAGGTGTCACATTTTGCATACCGTCCAGCCGATCAAAGATAGGGAAAAGATCGAGGCGATGAAAAAGATTTTGCGCGCGTCATCATTGCGGGATGAGCTTTTGTTTACGCTCGGGATTAATACGGGGCTGCGAATCAGCGACATCCTATCCTTGAAAGTCGGGGACGTCCGAAACGCAAAAGGTGCCGTCGAGCACTTTGAGATCGTTGAGAAAAAGACGAAAAAGACGCGCATCGTTGCGCTGAATAAAAAGACGCGCCGCTTGATCGAACGGTATTTGGCGACGGAACGGCCAAACGCGCGAAACGATGAGCCGCTGTTTCGCAGCCAAAAAGGCGGCGGGGCGATCAGCCGCCAGCACGCCCATTACATTTTAAACCGCGCCGCCAAGATGATCGGCGTCATGGAGCGCGTCGGAACGCACTCCTTGCGCAAAACATTCGGCTATTTCGCCTACAAGCAAGGGACGGATCTCGCGATGATCCAAAAACTCCTAAACCATTCAAGCCAAGCAGAAACGCTGCGCTATATCGGCATCACCCAAGAACAAATGGACGAAGTCGCGCTGAAATTGGACTTGTAAAGCGGAGAGCACGCGCTGGCTTTTTCGTTTTTTCGCCTCCCCGCCAGCTTCGGGTCGGGTCGAAATGTCCGAATTCCGGTATTCCCCCCGCTCGAAACGGCCTAGTGCGCTGGTTCTCTCCACAGCCGCGCGATTTTCGCCCAAGCGTTTTGCAACGGATACTTCTTCGAATCAATAAACAAACCAAAGAACAAATAAATGAATATTTTAGTCAACCAATCAATAAATAAATCTATAAAACAACAAACCGATAAATAAATAAATCAACGAATCAACGTTTATTTATTCCTTTCTTCCTAAAAATATTTCTTGCAATCTACCTTTCTATAAACAAAGCAAGGAATATTTCCGCCTACGCGAAGCACGCGTCCACAAGACCGCACGCGCGCAATCGAGAAGAAAAGCAACCAATGCAAAAACGGCTAGAAAGGAGTTTCGTTTCTTCGGTTTGCTAGTTTGCGGCTATCGCACCAAAAAATAAATATCGCGTTATACGCAAAAAAACGGCCCTTACAGCCGTTTTTTTCTTTCCGAATAGAAACCATTACCCCGTTGGTTAAAACGTGTTATACACCAAAATAAACGTTTTTCCGACGTTGGTGATTAAACGCTATGAGTCTATCATTTTCTTTGTTCGGCCAATCGGTTCAATGGATTTTTTTGTAAACTAGCTGTTGCCTTTTGTTCGGCCGATATCGCGAGCGGAATCGGGCTCAATCATCCCCTTTATAATGGATTTTCCTCCAAGTATGTAGCGCTTCTGTCGAACGGACAAGCCCCGCTTAGCCGATTTTTCCACCGGAATTTCTGTTGTTTCGCGGAATATAAGATGGCGCTCCGGCTATGGGCGACAAATATCGCTCCAGCGAAACAAGTTTTTCACGAAATGACAAAAGTAGGAATTTTTTAACATGAATCGATTATTTTTGCAAGCAATCTCCTTTTGCAATATATTTTTTATAATTTTAAGGTGCCGCGCAATCCTTGATAAATCAACGTTTTTCGCGTTTTAACCGTACATTTTTGGTGTTGAAGCGTACATCACTTGCAAGGATGTACTTTTTCATGTTGCGGATGAAATGACAGACATTTTACGTGGTTGGAGGAATCGGGATGGAGCCGTCTGTTACGCAGCAATCTATCTAATAATAATTCGGTGACCAAATCAAATATCCTGAATCGAGGCAAGCTATAAATTGACCGTGACGGAACAGAAGATTATTTTGTATCTCGTCAGCCAAATCCATAAAGATGACGACGATTTCAAGATGTATTCGCTGCCGATTCAACATTTCTACGAATTGCTTGGCTATCGCGGCAGCCCGAAGTACAGCGAAATGCGCGACATAACGAGAAATTTAATGAGGAAAATATTGGAGATTAAAGAGGGGAAAAAGCTGAAACAAATGAGCTGGATCTCGTATGTCGAGTATGACGAGCATTCCGGGCGTGTCTACCTTTCTTTTGATCCGCGGCTGAAGCCGTATTTGCTTCAGCTGAAAAAAGAATTCACGACATACCGCTTGAAAAACGTGATGGAATTGAAAAGCGGCTATTCGATCCGCATCTATGAAATTTTGAAACGATGGCAGTTCATAAATGACGTGAAAATTCCGCTCGATGAGCTGCGGAAAATGGTGGGGGCGACCGACAAGTATCTCGAAAAAAGAGTCCTTGCTCCGGCGCAAAAGGAAATCACGGAGAAGACAGATCTTTCATTTGAGTATAAAGAAGTGAAAAGCGGCAGGAAAGTCGTGGCGATCCGCTTTTTCATCCGCGAACGGCCAATGGGAGAAGCAAGCGTTATTTCAGAAATTCCCCATGAAACAAGCGGCATCGACGTGCTATATTCCCCATTTCTTTCCCGGTTTGCAGAGCGCGGCCAGCCGCTGCCGCCAAAGGCGTTCGCAAGGATCGCGGTGCTGGCGCAACAAGCGTTCGGCGCGGATTGGCGCGATGAATTAACAAAAATGATTGATGACATTTTTGGGAGAACCGATATTCGCAAACCGCTTGCGTTTTTAACATACGTCTTAAACGAGAAAATCAATCACATGGAGAAAGGGATGGATCACAGCGAGGGGAGCATGGAAAAAACCAGAAAAGTGATGCGGCGCGAAAAACTGCCGGATTGGTTTGCCGAATACTAAAAACAGTTTTTGCACGATATCGTGCAAAGTGCCACTAATGGCGTTTATGAAAACGATGAAATCGAGCGCAAACGGGCGGAGCTGGAAGCGCGCCTGCAAAAATACAAACGTTAACGGTTTGCGGAATTTCGCAAGCCGCTTTTTTTATCACACAAAGAAAGAAATCAACGTTTATTTCTTCGTTTCTTCCTAACAATATTCCTTGCAAACAACTGTTTCTAACCAAGAAGGGGAAACGAGGCGGCACAGGCAGTTCAGGCAAGGACATTGAAGGAAAAAAACAAACTCCTGTCAAACTAAACCTGTACCGGTGTTTTGAAAGCATAACAATTGGATATGGCGAAGAGATTAATGATTATTCAAAGAGAAGGTGAGAAAATGGATATGTGGGATATCGTAACACCTATTTTATATGCAACGTTTTTGCTAAATTTATTTTACGCATTTCGCTCTTACAAAAAAGAATCCATTCCTCATTTTTTGCTCAGCATACTGATCCATTTTGGCATTGGCTTTCTATCTCTTTGGTCAGTTGGAATGCTTTTATTTATTTGTGGCGGAATTCAAATATTAATTTTATGGATATTGATTGTCAAAAAGAAAACATCAGCTAAAAAAGTAGGAGATGTAGAGTAATTGCCGCTCATTCTATTTTTTATATTTCGCAACGAACGGAGCGGGAATATGCCAAAGACCGATGACAGCAAAAAGCCGCCATGCCAGCGCAAGTGCTGGTGGAATCGGTCGGAAATAAAAACAACGTTGCTTCGTGCGAAGAAAACAACCAAGAAAGAAAGGAAGAAAAGAAGAAAAGAAGACAGAAAAAAGATATCCTTCGATTTGCCCGCAAATATGAGTTTAATTGTGAAGGCGTTGGAAATATTTGAACGAAGATGGGGGCGGCCCAAAGAGAAGGAAACATGTCCTTGTGGGGCCCCTCTTATTTTTAAAAAAGAACCGTTTCATCTTTGCGTTTTTTATATCATGGAATGACGTTGGAAAATGATTTCGTTACTGACGGCCGTTGTTTCCCTAAGCTTCGCATGACTATTTAGTACGATTATTACGAAAATAAAAGGAAAATTAACATGAAAATAGCACAATTGATTGTATAATCAGAAAATAAAAATTATTAAAATTATTTCAGAAATTATAACATAAGGAGTGATTCGAATGGCTATTATGCGGATCGGCAAGGCCGAAATAAGAGTCATGGATCTCGAAGAATCTGTCAAGTATTACACGAATGTGATTGGCCTGGAGGAAGTAGGAAGGAGTGAAGGAAGAGTTTATTTAAAGGCATGGGATGAATTCGATCACCATAGCCTCATTCTTCAAGAAGCCGATTCCCCTGGCCTTGATCACATTGCTTTTAAGGTGGAACATGAAGACGATTTAGCCAAGTACGAGAAGAAGATCGAGCAATTCGGGTGTACGTTAAAACGGATTTCCAAAGGGACAAGGCTTGCAGAAGGAGAAGCAATTCGCTTCGAGCTTCCAACAGGGCATCAAGTGGAATTGTACCATGAAATCGTGCGTGTAGGCACGAAGACAGGAAATTTGAATCCAGCCCCATGGCCAGATGGAATGCGCGGGATTGCACCGCACCGCCTAGATCACTTAGCGCTGACAGGAGAAGATATCAACACAGTGACAAGATTTTTCACAGAAGCCTTGGATATGTTCATTAGCGAAAAAATTATGACAGTAGATGGGGAAGAGATGGTAGGGAGCTTTATATTTGCCAGAAACGGAAAAGCGCACGATGTTGCCTTTATTAAAGGGCCAGATAAGAAAATGCATCATGTCGCATTCTATGTGGACAATTGGTATGAAGTGTTAAAGGCAGCGGATATTTTATCCAAAAATAATGTCCAATTCGATGTGACACCGACCCGCCATGGGATTACGCGTGGACAAACCACCTACTTCTTTGATCCTTCAGGTAATCGCAATGAAGCTTTTGCAAGCGGTTACATTACGTATCCTGATTTTCCTACCATAACATGGACAGAAGACAAAATCGGTCAAGGAATCTTCTATCATCGAAGGGAATTGACGGAGTCATTCATCAAGGCGCTGACATAATCGAAAAAAGTGAAATATAAGCGAGGATAAGAAACATGCCGATTGTTCAAGTACAATTGTTTGGAAGTCTTACCGTTGAGCAGAAAGAGGCGTTAATAAAAGAAACGTCGGATGCGGTAGCCCGTGTCTTACATGCTCCATTAAATACCATCCGTGTGCTGATTCAAGAGATGCCGGCGGAAAACTGGGGCATTGCCGGAGAATCCGCACAAAAGAAACTGGGACAGGCGCCAGGAAAATAGGTTATATCCAGCGCAAGGCAAGCGCTGAAAAAAGATTTGTTTGTAAGCGCTGTCAATATGCTGCGGTACATCTTTCCATAAGGAAGGAGGCAGGCCGGTCAGCGGTTTGCCTTCTCTTAAATATATATCTAAGGAGAACATAGTTTTTCTTAATAACATGCTAAAGGAGGAAACACAAATGGAAAAAAATAAAATGTTAATAGAAGAAAAGTTGGACACTGCTGCTCTTCTTGCTAAGGCGGAGGAAATAGGCCGGATTGCTGAGGAAGAGGCGGGTGAAGCGGACCGCAATGCCTGTTTCTCCGACCGGGTGGCTAGGGCCATTAAAGAAGCTGGATTCCACAAGCTCATGCGTCCCAAGCAGTACGGAGGGCTGCAAGTAGACTTGCGAACTTACGGGGAGATTGTCCGCACAGTGGCCCGGTACAGTGTTGCCGCAGGATGGCTGACCTATTTTTATTCCATGCATGAGGTTTGGGCTGCATATCTGCCTCCAAAAGGCAGAGAAGAAATTTTTGGACAAGGAGGGCTGTTGGCAGACGTCGTTGCCCCTGTTGGCCGGGTGGAGAAGGACGGGGACGGCTACCGTCTCTATGGGCAGTGGAACTTCTGTAGCGGTGTCCTCCATAGTGACTGGATCGGGCTTGGCGCCATGATGGAGCTGCCTGACGGCGATAGTCCTGAGTACTGTTTGTTAGTGCTGCCTAAGTCGGATGTCCAGATCGTAGAAAATTGGGATACCATGGGCCTCCGCGCTTCGGGAAGCAACGGGGTATTAGTTGAAGGTGCTTATGTTCCATTACACCGGATCTTTCCGGCTGGCCGGGTGATGGCTCATGGGAAGCCAATGGGAGGCGATTACGACGAGAACGATCCGGTATATCGCATGCCATTTATGCCGCTTTTCTTGCTTGGGTTCCCTTTAGTATCTTTAGGCGGCGCAGAACGATTGGTGTCACTTTTCCAGGAGCGTACTGAGAAGCGCATTCGTGTCTTCAAAGGCGGCGCGAAAGAAAAGGATTCTGCCGCTAGCCAGCGGCTGTTAGCCGAGATGAAAACAGAATTAAATGCAATGGAAGGCATTGTGGAACAATATATCCGCCAGCTTGAGGCTTGCCAAAAAGAAGGAAAGACGGTGATGAACGATATGGAGCGAGAGCAGCTATTCGCATGGCGTGGATATGTGGCAAAAGCGTCCGCCAATATTGCCGTCAGAACGCTGTTAACTCTTGGAGGCAATTCGATCTTTAAAGGCGATCCGGTAGAACTGTTCACAAGAGATTTGCTAGCGGTGGCCGCACATCCTAACTCCCTGTGGGAGGATGCGATGGCTGCATATGGAAGAACGATATTCGGGCTGCCAGGGGACCCAGTATGGTAAGACAGCAGCAGAATGTGTGTTTATAAAGATTTTCAAAAAATTCATTTCTTTGGTGAAAGAAAATGGATTTCACACAAAATTTAAACCAATGAATCCAATTGGATGCTTCGCGTCCATTCACTAATATACAAAAAAACAGAAGAAAAGGAGACGGATACCGGTGGATGACCGTTTGTTTCGCAACGTAATGGGGACATTTGCCACAGGGGTGACAGTCATAACGACAGAGATCGACGGGGATATACACGGCATGACTGCAAATGCGTTTATGTCCGTATCGTTACATCCAAAATTGGTGCTTATTTCGATTGGCGAAAAAGCAAAGATGCGGGAGCGTATCAAAAAATCGAAAACGTATGCAGTAAGCTTTTTGGCAGAAGAGCAAAAGGAAATATCTATGCTATTTGCCGGGCAACTCAAAGAAAAACGCGAAGCGGAATTTGACCGGTTGAACGGGATGCCTGTTATAAAAGGCGCAATCGCTTCTTTAACATGCAACGTGGTTGCTGAATATGAAGCGGGAGATCACACATTGTTTATTGGAGAAGTTACAGATATGCGTTTTCAGGAAGAAGCCGAGCCATTAATCTTTTACCAAGGCAAATATCGCGGGTTAAAAGCGCTAAAAGAAAGCATTCCTAGCTAATTATTTGACTTTCGTTATCGTCGTTAGCGGACGGTTACCATCCAATGGCTGCATCGTTTGTCCTTGTTTTTTACTATTATCATAGTGTTATTATTAAAAATATTTCGAAAATAACGGATGGCGGAACAGCTCTCTTTTCGCAAACCGGGCTATATAGTCATGAAACAACGCGGAGAAAGGCAAAATGGAAGAGCAAAAAGCAGGAAGGGAGGGAAAATTATGTTTAAAGTGCAGGTAATGGATAGTGGCGAGGGGGATCATGAACTATTATGCCATGATCATGAAAGCTTGCTCGATGCGGCAAACCGAAAGGGAATTAAAATCCCTTACGCTTGCAAAGGAGGCGGATGTGGAATGTGCAAGATTAAAGTGGAGGAGGGAGAATTTGAAAGAGGCACCAGTTCGAAAGCCGTCTTGCCTGATGAGGAAAGAGCGGTGAATTATACATTGGCATGCAAGACGTATCCAAAAACCGATATGAAGATCCTTATTGATCTGTCTAAAGTCACTCACTCTTCTTAGGTGGTGAAAAAATGAGGGCTGATGAACTGGACTTAACGCGAATTTATAAATTCTCTACTCTCCACAATCCAAACGATCCGCAAGAACGGGTGGTTACGGTTCCGACAGCTGCTTTGGGCATGCTGCGCCATGAGCTGATAGAAACGCTGGGGATCGAACGGACGAAAGGCTTCCTTCTGCGTCATGGATGGCATTGCGGGGTGAATGATGCCCAAAAAGTGTTAGAGATGGATTGGGATAGTAAAAAGGAACTTTTATTTGTAGGTCCGAAAATGCATACACTGCATGGCTATCTTGAAGAAGTGGACGTGCTGGTTGCTGAGGCAGATTTTTCCAATGGACGGATGCATCATGAAGCTATTTGGAAAAATTCTTATGAGGCGGAAGAACATTTGAAAAGATTTGGACCGAGCGACCAACCTGTTTGTCATACGCTAGTTGGCTATGCGAGCGGATATTTGTCCACCATCCTTGGAAAAAAAGTCATTGCCAAAGAAATTAAATGTAAAGCAATGGGATATGAACATTGCCACGCTGTCTGCCGCACTGTGGAAGAGTGGAATGGCGAGATAGATGACGAACTCAAATATTACAAGGCAGATAATATTATCGGTGAGCTTGATGAAACATTTAAGAAATTAAAAATAGAAAGAGACAATCTTAGTAAAGCGTATGAGGTCCAGCAAAAGCTGATGGAAGAGGTTCTGAAGGAAAATGACTTATCTTCGATTACAAACGCCCTTCATCAAATCACAAAGATACCTGTTTTCATCGAAGATGTAAACTTCAATCCCATTGCTGTAGCTGGCTGTCCCGAGCAGGATGCTCCTTTCTCTTCGGAAAGCTTTAAAAAATGGATTCATAAAAAGAAAAAATACTTTAGAGACTTAAAAACTTTAAAGCAAGCGCTATTTTTGGAAATTTCCCCTACACATAAAAGGCTGATGACTCCGATCTACCTAGATAGAAAAATTGTCGGGTATTGCTCTTTTCTTTATCAAGAAACAGCGCCTCAGGAAGTCGATAAATTGATTATACAGCACGGGGCGCTGGCTTGTTCGCTTTATTTATTGAATGAGCGGACACGCTTCAATACAGAACAACGGATTAAGGGCAATTTTTTAGACGATATTTTATCTAAGCAAATTTCCTTTGAAGAAATGACCAAACGCGCTTACTATATAGGTTTTCAATTAAATGACCCATACTTTATGATCGCGATCGATACACTGCTGCAAAAGCCATCCGTGAAAGAAGAGTTAGAATTTAACGATGATTTGATCAATGATATTTCCATATTTATGAAAAACAGAGGGTTAAACGCGTTATTGGGGCAAAAATCAGGAAAGGTCATTGTTCTTTTGTCTGAATGTCTATTGTTAAAAAACAAGATGAATAAAGAAAATTTTTGTAAAGCATTAATTGATTATTGTTCCAGCAAATATCCTCAATACTTATTCAAAGTGGGAATCAGCTCAAGCACCCATTCCATCGAAGAGGCATCGCAATTGTATGAAGAATGCCTATCCGCGTTGAAGGTTGCCAACCGCCATCAACGGATCGTTTTCTTTGATTCCTTAGGGATTGAAGGGATCATGTTTCAAATGAAAAATATCAGCCCAATTCAAAAATTCATTCATAAAAAGCTAGGAAAGTTAATCGAAGAAGATAAAAGCAGGGATATGGAATTCACGAAAACACTTTATTACTACTTAAGCAACGGCTGCAATGTCCATAAAACAGCACGGGCCATGAATTTTTCCATCAGCGGTTTGCGGTACCGGCTGCAAAAGATCAACGAGATTTTACAAATGGATATCAACCTTCCTAGCGTCAGTTATCAAATGTATTTATCTCTCCGGTTGTTAATTTACTGGGGAGAACTAGATATCGATTTAGATTTGACATTTGCTGAAAAGGAATTGGTTGAAGATGATTGAAAAGATTATGGGCAAAAGGCTTATCCGATAAATAAACGGATCGGCTGGAATGGCCTGTGTGAAAGTGTAGCTGTTGCCAACTGAAATTGATGGACTTGGCCGCCGGATGGAACACTAAAATATTTCCTATAACACGGATCAGGCGGCATCTGGCGATATGTGATGAGGAGGACTATGTCCGCCAACGAGCCGGAAGGAAGGATAATAGCGCATAAAAGAAAGCGTTGTCATAAAAATGCTTGTTTTTCAGCGGGAGGAAATCAAAAATCCAGCGGTTGCACATCCTCCAACATGGTTGGCCAGGAAAGTTTCGCATCAATCGTAAATGGGGTGTTTGCCATGCAGGCTGTCGATGAAAAAGTGATCCAATGGGCTAATCACCTTATAGAGGCGGAAAAAAATCGAAAAGGCGTTGAGCCGTTAACAGCCCTCGATCCAGGGATCACAGTAGCGGCTGCTTATCAAGTTCAATTAGTAAATATCCAGCGAAAAATGGTCGCAGGACAACGAATTGTCGGAAAGAAAATAGGGTTAACCTCTTTGGCGATGCAAAAATTGTTAGGAGTCAACGAACCGGACTATGGCCATTTATTGGATGGAATGATGGTGGAAAACGGGAGGAAGCTTCCTTATGAAAAGGTGCTTCAGCCAAAAGTGGAAGCAGAAATCGCCTTTGTTTTAAAGAAAGATTTAACCGGTCCAAGAGTAACAGAGCTGGATGTGCTTCAAGCGACGGATTATATCGTTCCGGCCCTTGAAATTGTTGATAGCCGCATCGCCGGCTGGAATATAAAGTTACAAGATACCATCGCCGATAATGCCTCTTCGGGGTTTTTTGTATTAGGCGAAAAGCAAGTGGCAATTGATTCGTTAGATTTATCAAGGATAGGAATGGTGTTATATAAGAACGGAGACATCATGAACACAGGAGTAGGGGCGGCAGCTTTAGGGAATCCGGCTACCTGTGTGGCTTGGCTGGCCAATAAGCTGTTTGAATACGGAATGGCCCTTAAGGCAGGAGAGGTGATTCTTTCAGGTGCTCTTTCTGCTGCCATCGATGCAGGGCCGGGGGATTGTTTTCAAGCCCGTTTTGCCCATTTAGGCGAAGTAAGTGTCCGCTTTGGAGCGTGACCGCAAAATAAACCGACGATAGAAACGGAGTGAATATCGATGTCGAAAGTAAAAGTCGCTATTCTTGGATCAGGAAATATCGGAACGGATTTAATGATGAAGCTGGAACGTTCGAGTATTTTGCAATTAACGGCGATGATTGGCATTGATCCGGAATCCGATGGTTTGCGCCGGGCCAAAGAAAAAGGGTATACGGTCATTAGCACAGGAATCAAAGGGTTTCTCGAGCAACCGGAACTTGCCGATATCGTCTTTGACGCTACATCGGCAAAAGCGCACATTCGCCATGCCAAGCTGTTAAAGGAAGCGGGTAAGACGGTGCTGGACTTGACTCCTGCTGCCGTCGGGGCACTTGTCGTCCCACCGGTAAATCTCCATAAGCATCTTGACGAATGGAACGTAAACCTCATAACATGCGGCGGCCAGGCGACGATTCCGATTGTCCACGCAATTAACCGAGTGCATCCAGTTGGCTATGCTGAAATTGTCGCGACCATTGCGAGTAAAAGTGCAGGGCCGGGAACACGGGCAAACATTGACGAATTTACGCAAACGACAGCACGTGGCATTGAAAAAATCGGCGGCGCCAAAAGGGGGAAAGCCATCATTATTTTAAATCCGGCAGAGCCGCCGATTATGATGAGAAATACCGTCTATGCCCTCGTTGAGGAAGGAAAGATCGATGAAAACGCCATAGTTCAATCCATTTTAGAGATGGTGGAAACAGTCCAATCGTATGTGCCAGGATATCGGATACGGACTGAACCAATCATGGATGGAAATAAAATCACTGTCTTCCTGGAAGTAGAAGGAGCAGGCGATTATTTGCCGAAATATTCAGGCAATCTTGATATTATGACAGCTGCTGCAGTTAAGGTCGCGGAAGAATTGGCCAAACATAAATTAGCCGCACAAACGGCATAAAAGGAGGAGAGCTGCGTGGCAAAAAAACGCGATGTATGGATTACGGAAGTAGCTTTACGGGACGGCAGCCATGCCGTTGCCCACCAATATACGGTCGATCAAGTCGTAAAAATCGCCAAAGCTTTAGATGAAGCGAACGTTCCTTACATTGAAGTCGCGCACGGAGATGGATTGGCCGGTTCCTCCTTGCAGTATGGATTGTCTCGCACCAATGAGCTGGAGCTGATTGAAGCCGCCGTGTCGGTTTGCAAGCAATCAAAGATCGCCGTCTTGCTTCTGCCGGGAATCGGCACGATGAAAGATTTGCAACAAGTTGCCGGACTTGGGGCGAAAATGGCGCGGATCGCTACCCACGTGACAGAGGCAGACGTTTCTGCCCAGCACATCGGATTGGCGAAAGAACTTGGCATGGAAACGGTCGGATTTTTGATGATGGCCCACATGGCGCCAGTGGAAAAACTGGTCGAACAAGCAAAGCTGATGGAAAGTTACGGCGCCGATGCCGTCTATGTTGTCGACTCGGCGGGGGCGCTTCTGCCACATGAAGTAAGAGACAGAATCCGCGCCCTTAAGCAGCATGTAGGAGTGGAAATTGGCTTCCATGGCCACAACAACCTGTCACTGGCCATGGCGAACAGCTTGGTTGCCATCGAAGAAGGGGCAACTCGCATCGATGGAAGTGTTCGCTGTTTGGGAGCAGGGGCAGGAAACACCCAGACGGAAGTGTTGGTAGCCGTTTTAGATCGATTAGGAGTCAAAACCGGCATCGATCTCTATAAAATGATGGATCTAGCAGAAGAAATCGTGGCGCCAATGCTTCCGGCACCACAAGAAATTACAAGAGACAGCCTTGTGCTGGGATATGCCGGCGTTTATTCGAGCTTTTTGCTTCACGCCCGGCGGATAGCCGAAAAATTAGGAATGGACGCCCGCGATATTTTAGTTGAACTTGGCAAACGCAAAGTAGTTGGCGGCCAGGAAGACATGATCGTGGATGTAGCGGTGGAAATGGCGAAGAAAAGAGCCGAATCACTGGTCCAATAAAGGAGGTTGTGGCATTGACCGTGAAAGTCCCTCTTTACCGAAAATTCGCTGAGTTGTTAAATGAAGCGGAACGGGAAAAAAGGGAAGTTGCCCGCATCACAGAAGAGGTTCCGGACCTTTCTGCGGAAGAGGCATACAAGATACAAGAGGAACTCATCAAAATCAAAACCAACAGCGGCCATCGCATCATTGGCCCGAAAATGGGGCTGACAAGTCAAGCGAAAATGGCACAAATGAAGGTGAAAGAGCCGATTTACGGGTATCTTTTTGATTATATGTTCGTCCCGAGCGGGGGAGCCATCCATATGAGCGAATTGATACATCCGAAAGTGGAAGTAGAGATTGCTTTTATTTTAGGTGAAGACTTAGAGGGGCCCCATGTAACAAGCGCACAAGTGCTGTCGGCAACAAAATATGTCGCGCCGGCCTTGGAGATTATTGACAGCCGCTATCAAGACTTTACGTTTACTTTGCCAGATGTCATTGCCGATAACGCGTCGTCATCACGAGTCGTGATCGGCAATACAATGACGCCAATCCACTCGTTAAAAACGGATTTAGATTTGATAGGCGCGGCGCTTTATATCAATGGCGAGTTAAAAGCTTGCGGGGCGGGGGCAGCGGTATTCAATCACCCGGCCAATTCTGTCGCTGTTTTGGCCAATATGCTGGCGCGCAAAGGAGAGAGATTAAAAGCGGGCGACATTATTTTAACCGGAGGCATTACGGAAGCGATCCAGCTTTCGGCCGGAGATACAGTGATCGGGCAATTAGACCAACTTGGCGATGTTTCGTTAAGCGTTAAAGAATAAAAAACGAGTGCAATGTACTGCTGGCCATATAAGAGAAAAATTTTTTAAGGAGGTATTCTTTTATGCATAATGACTTGGCATATGAATATGACATTCATCTTCCTTCTGGCGGAGAAGAGGGGAAAAAGTATCCGGCTGTTTTCGCGTTGCACGGCATCGGGTATGACGAACAATACATGCTTTCTTTAGTGAAAGATTTAAAAGAAGAATTTATTTTAATAGGCATTAGAGGGGATCTCCCGTATGAAGATGGATATGCCTATTATTATTTGAAAGAATATGGAAAGCCAGAACGGAAAATGTTCGATGATAGCATAGGCAAATTAAAGCACTTCATTGAATATGCATTAAACCAATATCCGATTGATTCCGATAGAGTGTATTTGATCGGGTTTAGTCAAGGCGCCATTTTAAGTATGTCTCTCGCCTTGATACTGGGCGATAAAATTAAAGGGATTGCCGCAATGAACGGATATATACCATCGTTTGTGAAGGAAGAATATCCGTTGCAGCCTATCAGTCACTTGTCTGTGTTTCTCACCCAAGGCGAATCAGATCATATTTTTCCTTTAAATATTGGGCAGGAAAATTATGAATACTTGCGCCAGCATGCGGGGGCTGTGAAGTATACCATTTATCCGGCAGGACATGAAATATCGCAAGACAACCAACGCGACATCGTTTCATGGCTGCGTCATGATGCATTCCATCACAATTCCAATAAGGCAACAAATCCCGCATGATCGCTGGACCGTTCCGTCCGCAGCAAAACAGAGCGGTTTCCCTGAATGGAAGACAAGAAAAGGGGAAATATGTTGACATGAAAAGAAGCCAACCCCATTATCACGAGAATGGGGACGGCTCCCCCCTTTCTTATTCATGGCTCTGGTCCCGGGGGTTTTGCATGGGCTGATTGGCGTTTAGGACAAGCGAGCGGGAATCCTCCCCATTCCACGGGGCAGATGAGAGCGAGCGTTGTTCGGCATTCCCTTTGCAGGAATGCTAAGAGCAACCATTTTATCGCCATCCATCAATGGAATCCATCCAATTAATGGATGCTATCAGAATTCGTTTTATGTAGCGAGGGGATGCCAATGATCACCGTTTGTCAAAAACATATTAAAAACGGAATAAACTTGCTCAATGCGCCGCATGTGCAAAAATTATCGCAAAAATATTGGGAACATGAATGCATTTTTTGCAGTGAGCCAGCCCATTTTAAACTGTTTTATAGCACGCCTTATAGCGCGTCCTATCGAAAATTCCTTTCTTTCAGCAAAAATCATTCATCGCTTACTGGTTAAGCATCTTCTTGCGCCGGTCTTCTCGGCTGACCGCCTTCCTGTCCTTGGCGGCCCGGCGCTTGTTCCGTTTACGGAAGCAATTGTGCGGGCTGACTCATTCTGCAGCCAAAGCAGCTTCAAGAAGCTGCTCATTGCATCGCTGTATGGAAGCAGCCAGAGAATAAATAAACGAAGAAAACAATATTTCAACTAACCAATAAATCAACCAACGTTTATTTCTTTGTAGTAATATTTCTTGGCAAAATTCTTTCCTTTTGACCGGGAGGAGGCAATGCAGCCCAGCGCTTGTCTTTACCTCCCTCTTTTCCACCGGTCATCCGCTTAAAGCCGCCTATTCGAAATTTGCAACCTAGGCAGCCGCACGTGGCACCGTTTGGAAAGAAAAAGGCGAAAACATTTCCCTTGTCAGCGTTTTTGTTTTTTTGTTAAAAAAATTTAAAAAATTATGAAGGATTTTGCCGGATCATGACGAATTTACTATTAGAAAATTCCTATAGCCCCCAATCCCCGTTTTGCCTTTGGTTGCCCGCCCGCCGAATTTGTGAGTCATGGAAGAAATTTTTTGTGTGATTGTGGCGAGAGGGGAGCTTCCCTTGGTTGTATTTTGTCACCTTTTGTTTCTTTGTTCAATTAGAACATAATTCTAAATAAAAAGTTCTTGATTTGAAAAAAATCAAGCGATAAAGCGGAGAGCTCTTAAAAGAAATTCAGTAAAAAACAGATAATCGGCAGAAAAGGGAAAGGGGCTAGTGGCCATCCACATGGTAAAAGACATAAAAGACGGAAAACTTTTTTGGAAAGGAAGATTAATTGGCACAGAAACTTGGATAGATGCGAACGTCATCATCGCAACCAGGCGCCCCAAAAGAATTGGTAGAAGAGGCGGGAGAAATGCACCAAAAAGCAGAGGCCGGAGAACCGATCTTGCGCCTACCCCCCTTGAGGGTGGCTGAATGCTGCTGGGTGTTGTCGTCTTTTTACGAAGTGAACCCAAAAGACATTTCAGATGCCTTGCCTAAATTTACAACGGCATCGGCGCGGAAACGGAAGAAAAACCGGTTGTCCAGCAAGCGCTCCGGGATTACGCCGAAAAGAGCGCCGGCTTCATCGGCGTATAGCGGCGCATGCGAAAGCGAATCCGCCTGAAGACATAGTCATCTGGGATAAACAACACATCCGCCACGGCAGACCTGAAAGCTGGTAAAGGAAACTCCTTTTCACGCAAAGGCACTGCATCATGGCTGAAGGCAATACTTTTCCCGTCCTCACATACGCGATGTTTTGCGCTGCCAATTTCGTTCCTTTCAGCCGGTCCATGCGAAGCATGCCTTGCTCGTGCAGTGTGGCTAATTCCTTGGCCGGCAACATGCACGCTTTGCCACACAGTTCACCGTTTTTTCCGCAAATCTGCAATTTAACGCAGTGCTCTTGGCGGCACGTACGAAATAAGGATTTTTAACGCAAAACAAAAGCAGAGATGCCGGCACATTTTTTAAGCCATGGCCGGTTTGTGGCAAAAAACGGCCAAAATCCCCCTCTGCCAGCTGCCTGGATTCGCCGCGCCAGCAATCGCTTGTCCCGCCTGTGTGCCTATGCGATATAAAAAATAATGTCCTCGCTGTCTGCATCAAGCCCCAGCTCTAATTTAATCATAATGTTTCTGTACTCCAATTCGATTTTCTTGTTTACGATTCCCCAAAAATAACCGAAAATGTTCCGCACTTTGCGCCCGCGTTTTATGTTCCGGACCATCTGCCGGAACGAATTGACCGCCAGCGCTATCCGGTCATCCAGCGAATAATATGAAAGTTTACGCGTTTGTATGGTGATGATTTTCCAAAATTCCTCGACCGTTTGGGCATCATCGTAAAAGCACTTCACCAAGTCGCGGAATGCTGTTGGCACTTTGCTGCTTGTGTATGAAGCATCAAGTTTATCCACAGGCACAGAAGATGTGTTATTGGATACGTTTGCCGTACGTATACTATTAATATTATTATTGTTATTATTTCTCTTAGCTTCAGAGATAATAGTTTCTGTTTTCGTTTTGGCCTCTTCGCCTGTTGGCGCTCCTTCATTTTCAGCGTTTTCACGCCTAGACAAACCGCCTAGACAATTTTCAGAAAATACCTTTTGGAACTCGTAAATATTGCTTGATTGGCCGCCTTTTTTCTTTCTATATGTACGATAAATTTTCATAAAGCCATAGTTTTGCATCTTCTTGAAGAAACGTCTTAATGTAATTTCCGATTCAACGTTGGCCAATTTCATGATATTTGCTTTTTTCAGCCAGCAAGCCCCGATCACTTTGCATGAATGTTTCGCCATCACGTCCAAAATCCGCAGCTCTGCCGGCGTAAAATGAACTCTTTTCTTCATTTCCGCGATATGCCGATTCATTTCATCGACGCTGGAAAACGTTTGATGTTTTTGGTATTCTTTCTCGCAAGCAACAACAAAAGCCATAGCCCCAAATCCCCTTTCATTCCGGCTATGGCCTTATCACTTACCCCCACACCAAAAATGTTCAAATATTGCTTGATCATCTTGCTACTTTGCGGTATACTGTCCCTAGAAGTATTTTTGTGTGTTGTGTATGTGTGTGTTTTGGTGTGGGGGTGATTGCCTTCCGATGTTGCAGCATCGGGTGTGATAAGGCCAATCACCTTTTTTATTTGCTTTTCTCTTTTATTCTACTTTTTCCGACATTATCTTGCAATTAGTTCTCTAAAAAAAAGAGAAAAAAAGAGATCCTGACTTTACACATGCCGGCCACTTCCTTAAGCCACGCTTGGGCAATCGCTTTGGCCGCAGAAAAAAGCCCTCCGGCGTGATAGTATCCCTTCTGTATAGCAGCAGTGTCCTTTCTCTATTTTCTATACCGTCTTGTCAGTTAGGCTGTGCTTAAACAATGGATCTCCCTCCCTCGCAACGGGAGATTTGATTCAAGATTTGTTCTAGCGGCTTAACTCATCCCTTATTCCGTGCAGAAGTTCATCACGGTAATATGCCTCCTTATGTTTGGTGCTTTGGGTCCACTGTTTATTCTGCCCAAAGGGGAAGCAACATGGATCTTTTTCTATTTCCCTTTTTACACAATTATAAACACTTAACTAAATGTAGAATTCTCAATGAAATAAAAGAAAGAATATGGATTATTCCATACAGCAGTTCTAGATAACCCTTTTTCATATTGTATTGAATATTTACGCTTCAAAAAGGGTTGGGCAAGATTACGGATGCACTAGGATGGGAAAGTAACCATGCAACCACTTGATGTTGTCTCTGTAGAATGGGATCCAGAATACGGTGCATATTATTCTTCCACAGTGCCTAAAGCTGGCATTGTAACTAAACGGGATGGTTCCAAGAAAGATTAAACGGGATTTACTTATTCAATGTCGATGATGACCAATTTACCTTTGGCTCTCCTGTGCATCTATACAAGTGACAAAGAAAAAATCAGGTGATCTTGATTTTGGAACTAAGTATACGCATGCCTAACTTCAGCAACAGGGAAAGCTGGAATTGAATGGGCAGAGCCTACAGGTGGTTTTCCTTATTCCGTAGCGTCTCAAAACTAATGTATTAAAGTGGTATAAATATGAGGACAATGCACTTACTTAGATGATATATGAATGAAAAGAATACTAACTGCATTGATGCTATTTCCATTAATAAGCGCTTGTTCTGCGGAAACACAGGGAACAAATGACGGAGCTAAAACAAGCTCATTTTTCCCTTTCGTGACGTTAGATATGCCATTTTCGGCATTTTCGCGCCTTGACAAACCGCCCGAGCAATTTTCGGAAAATCATATTGCTTGATTGGCTGCCTTTTTTCTTTCTATCGTGCGATAAATTTTTCATAAAGCCATAGCTTCGCATTTTTTGGAAGAAATGCCTTAACGTAACGTTGGCAACTTCATGATATTTGCTTTTTCCAGCAAGCAAGCCCTTTTTGCGGATGGCAGATTGCGTTTCAGCAAATTGCTGTTATAATTATTTATATAGTAATAATTATTATGGATAAAAACATCGTTTTTGGCCCATATTATGGAAAGGAGACGGAAAAGAAATGGGCGTGGAAATGTTGGGGAACAAATATGAAAAAATGTACACACGGCGGATTAACCAAGTTGGGAATAGTTTGTCCGTGAATATCCCGAAGGATTTAGCGACGATGTTAAACATAAATAAAGGGGACGAAATGGAAATATATTACGATAAAGAACGGGGGGAAATCGTGATGAAACGCGCAAACCGGATTCCAAAAGGGGTCCGTCCCGAAGTAGTGATGGCGATGAACCGCGCGATTGCCAAATATGATGAAGCGCTGCGGAACTTGAAAGACAGATAAAGGAGCAGTCAGGGGAAAACATGGTTTATTATTTAACAGCCGAAGAAATCATCTTCTTGCATTATACGATTATGGAAATGTACGATGATGCCGAACAAGCGGGGATCAAATTCCCCGATAAATTTGCCTGGATGTTGGAAAGGCCGAAAACGAAATTGTTCGGGGAGGAGCAGTTTCCTTCGATCATTGAAAAAGCATGCTGCTATTACCATTCCATCGCGACGGGGCATATTTTTCACAATGGCAATAAACGGACGGCTTTAGCCGTATTCGTCACTTTCCTTGATTTGAACGGGTATGAATTAACGATGACCAATAAAGAGGCAGAAGATTTCACGGTGTACCTTGCCGAAGACGCCAAGTTCCGGGGAAATGATTGCATTCAGCACCTTGTTCGCGAATTAAAAGATTACATCCGCCCCATCCAAAAACCAAAAGAGTGAGAAAGACGGCGGCAAAAGCCGCTTTTTCGCTGTTTGCGGCCTTTATGTCACTTTTTTTATATTTTTGCTTTTCATCATTCGGCAGATCGCATCATACATTAAAGGTGTGGCCGGTCGTTGCCAACAATTTGTCCTGTACATATGATTGCGGGCAAGCTTTATGGAGTAAAATTGTGCAGCGGAAATTTTTGGTGCATGATTTCTGAAATTTTTTCTCTCTATCTAGTAAACTTGGAATCAACGGAAAACTGCCGCTTTCTTTTTCCGCCATTTCCGGGACGCCATTTTAGGCTTATATAACAGGACAACAAGAAGAAGAATATGTTAATATTTCTCTTAAAGAGAATAAAATAAAAAAGAGCTACTCGGTTACCGAGCAGCCAAAAAGAAAATCAGGCTTTAAAAATGGCAGAGAACCAGCGTATTACAGCCACACCAGTGTGTACATTCCAACAATGAGGCTAATAACAATACACCCTTTCAATACTCTTGTTTGTGGCAGAGCAAGAGCATCATTAAGGGGTGTATCGGGGTGCTGGACTAAATATTTAATGACCTCATACAAGGCGCTTCCAGCCACCCCCATTATTAGCCCAAAAATCAGGGTAACGAGTGTCGCATCATTCATAATTTTCCCCCCTTTTCATTATTATTATATTATGATTAATTTTGGAAAAAACCAAATTGCGGAAAAACACTTCTTTGCACTTATGAACTTTTCCCTCCTTCGCATTTCCTGAGAATGTTACTGTTTTAACTATATATAGTATGGTTTTGTCAAAAAGCATACTATATATTGTGTATAAGGCGGCTTTTCTCCAAAAGCCAAGCAGCCAAAAGGCATGGATGCGAGAAAAAAATAGGCCAAAATTCCTGTTATTTTCATCCATGATTTAAATAAAATGACTGTCACCGGCCGCTTGACGGTTCTTCGGCGGCTTAGCCGATCCCTCGCCTCATTCTTTGGCTTGGTATAGACGAGACTTAAAGGCTTTGTTGGCCATATGATTGTTGATACTTTATTACTTCCATGAGAAAGATTCCGCTAACAAAAAGGGGCGGATTTGCCCCTTTTCGTTAATATCCCATTATGTTCATTTGGAAAAACGAAGTCTTCCATGAATGAATTTTTGCAGCCTGTCTTTGAATTGGCCATTACACAAACCGGGCAAAAAGAAAAAGCGTGAAACCAAAAATGAAAGGAAGCAGTAAAAGAAACCAGCCTGTCGGTCTTCCTAAGTTAATTGTAAAACCGTTTCCTGACCTCTGCTCCACAAATATTGCCGGATCTTCCTTGCTAACATAAAATATCCCGCCTTTCCAATGTTCACCCAGAAACCGTCGACGCTCCCAAAAATAGTAATAATGCTTATGACATAAAATATGGGGCGTCGATTTTTTATTCGGCAGATTGCAGCTTCCATCATTCGCCGGACGCCCCAAATCGAAAAGTTTTATGTTTCGTTTATTCCTTTTCGGCTTCCAACCAATCCACAATCATGAACAGTTCCTACTTAATTCGTTTGTTTAACTTCACAGGGATATATTACCGTCGTTTCCTTACTAATAAGGAATGAAAAAGGTTCATTTTCGTCGGATCAATCGTGCCATTGAACGAAGACCGGCAGCTTTGAATCGTTCTTTCATAACCAATCCTGTAATGCCACACATGTAAAACGCATTGTCGTAAAATACCCGTCAATCACTTTTAATTGATCCATTATAGATATGTTTTATCCCTCCTAGATCGATCCATTCGGGTTAAAACTTCGGCAACGCCTCCACGGCATCCGCCAAATCGCTGTAACTGTCTTTCAAGTATCGTGATGTTGTAGCGATATTGCTATGACCAGCGAGCCGCCGTACTTTCTCAATGTCATTGTTCGTCGCCTTTAGCATCCACTTGCAAAACGTATGGCGGAACATATGCGGCGTCAGTTTTTTATTCGGCAAACTGTAGCTTTCGATCATGCGCTGGATGCCCCGGACAGAAAACTTCGGCGAGCGCTGGCTGTAAAAGACATATGGCGAGACGGCGACATGCGGCTTCTTTTTCGCCATTTCCGCGCGAAACTTCAACCAATCCTCCAGCTCAGCCAGCAGGATGTTGGAGATCGGCACCGTTCTTACTTTCATCCCTTTTCCGACGATGCGAATCCGCTTCATTTCTAAATCCAAGTCCGTTAATTTTAAATTGGACAACTCTTCCACCCGCAATCCCGCGTAGGTAAGCAAATACACTACCGCGCGGTCGCGGCGGTACTTTTCCTCTGGATCGACACCTCTGCTGCGGACCGGTTTTTTCCGCATCCGCTGCAGCAAGTCCGCAAATTCTTCTTCGGTAAGCCACATGATTTTTTCGTAGTCTTCATCAGCCGTTTTCAAATCTTGAATATCCTTCATCGGATTTTGCTCGATGTAATGGCGCTCAACCGCCCACGCATAAAAGCTGCGCAGTGAATTGAGGCGGCGGTTGATCGTGGAGATCGCCAGCGGTTTTCCTTCTGCCGGATTCAACATGTGTTGGATCCATTTGCGGATGTCAGCCGGCGTAACATAATCGTCTGGATGGATATGTAAATCATGAAAAAACATGTTTAAGTCGTTCGTATAGGAAATAATGGTATTTTGGGAAGCACCTTTTTCTTGCAAGTAAACGACATACTCGTTGAGCATCTTTTCCACCCCTTTCACTTATACGGCGAGTTTAAAACGATTTCTTCCAAAAATAATTGAAATAAAAAATAACATTATATGACGAGTATATCATAAAAAAGAATCAATTGTTAGTCATATAATGTAGATTATATGTCTAGTTTAATCATATAAAATATAGTGTACAAAAGACGAGAAAATACCTCATCTCGTTTTTCTCCCTGATAAATACATAAAACCCCAGCACCGAAGTACTGGGGCAAAAACCATAAATCCCCCACTGACGGGGTGAAATGGCCTGCGACGCGGCAGGCAACTTATCATTAAGTTATGCGTTTTTTGCTGATAATATGCAAAGAGAGGAACCATTAGGCTCCTCTCCGTTGCAAACCAAACGAATCCACGTTCTTTTTACGTGTGAAATGGTCTGTGACGAGACAGACAACTTATTGTACTCTAAGTATAGAAAAAAACTAGGGAAATGTCAATACACCGTAAATACGTCGTCAATACATTGTCAATACGTTGTAAGTACGTTACAGGTCAAATACCCATTTTACACGGTTCATAATCTTGTTTAAATCATCCTCGTTTATATTGCCGATATGTTGCTTTAATCGTACTTTGTTGACGGTCGTTAATTCTTCTACCTTTACCGCGGAAGTCTGCGCTAAAAACGGATAAACTTCCTTTCGAAGAAAGTAATGTGTCTTTAAGCGAGGTACTACTTTAGTTTTCCCTTTTCGATCTGTAACGGTTTTGGTTTTTAATTTTGTAGACAAAGGAGCTACCTTAACGTTTCCGGATGTGCGGTTAATCCAGTTGTTGGAAAGAACAAGCACCGGCCGCTCTCCGTTTTGTTCCGTGCCGATATTTTCCCCAAGTTCACAAGTAAAAATAGCTCCTCGTATGATCGGGCGCTTCATCTGCGTTTGTTCATTCTCAATCCATTCGTTTGCTAATGTAATCTTTTTGGGATGCCATTCATCTAGTTTTGCTTTTTTGTCTACTTTTTTTAAACGTAAACGTTCACGTTGAATTGCATCTGATTCCATTTTCTTTTCCTTCCCTCGTTTTATATCATTTACGCTCATGATTGTATCACATCATGTCCTCAAATGACGGGTGATATAAACAGGACAAATACTGATGGGCCCAACTGCTCACTTTACCGTGCGATTGTATTTCTCAGTTGTTAGACGAGTCCCTCTTAAAATAAATTTAATTAAATAAAATTATATAAATAGGGTCAAGTCCAAATGATTGTGTAAATTCCCCTTTGATAGAAAACATGGACCTGTGACTGGACGTATGGCAGGTAAGTCCGGCAAGTCTCCCTATCGGTCGCCTTCCTGGACAAACGATCATGTTGTCAAGAAACAGGTGTGTCAAGGAGCTTTCTCGGCATCTCCTCGCTTCGCACCGGTATTCCACGTTCTCCTTGACACAGCGAAGGGGTTATCCTACTCTTTTCATCTCCGAAGCTTCCTGATTCCCCAATCGAGCTTCTTACTCTTTCATTTTCCGCCACTGCCAATATTCGGACATATCCAAGTATTTGCGCTCTGACATCCATTTTTCGTCGATTTCGATCCACACGGCGCTAACAAGGAGGTATACCGATTCCCGGTTCGGAAAGATGCGGATCACCCGTTCTCTGCGGTGGATCTCTTCGTTCAGCCGTTCTACTCCGTTGGTCGTGCGCAGACGCCGCCGATAACGAGATAGTCCAATACAGCTGTGGCGTCTTCAAATCCTTCTTCGAGGATTTGCATGGCTTTTGGAGCTTTTTCTTCCCATTTGGCCAGCACTTGTTCCAATAACAGTCGGGCCGTTTGCTTGTGTGTGGCATGAAGAATCCCGCGAATCTCCTCAAGCAAGGCATCCTGCATATACTTTGGTGCGGTATCGAGGATGTTGCGGATAAAGTGCGTTTGGCATCGCTGCCATGTCACTCCTTGGAAATGTTTTTCAATGGCTTGCACAAGCCCGCCGTGCTGATCCGAGATGATCAAGTCCACTCCCCAGAGTCTCCGGTCTTTCAGTCATCCGAAAAATTCGCTCCAACTGGACTCCGATTCGCTGTTTCCGATTTGCAAGCCAAAAATTTCCCGATATCCTTCCTCATTCACTCCTGTAGCGATCAACACGGCTCTGGATCGTACTCGTCCATCCTCCCGGACTTTCGTATAAATGGCATCCACCAACACAAACGGGTACACGTGTTCATGAAGGGAACGGTAATTCCAGTCTTGGATAATCGGATCCAGTCCCTTGCACAGTGAGGAGACCGTGGACTTGGAAAACGAAGTGCCGCATAATTCCTCCGTGACTGGAGTGATTTTTCGGGTAGACACCCCGTTTACCACCATTTCCATTAGTGCCAGTACCAGTGCTTGTTCGCTCTGTTGATACCGTTGGAACAGCTCCGTAGAGAACTCCCCATCTCTTGTCCGTGGAACGCGCAAGGTCAACCGTCCCACCCGGGTCGTCAGCTGGCGTGGATACGAATGTTGCGATAGCCTTTTCGTTCTTCCGTTCGTTCATAACGGCGAGCTCCCAGCTGTTCTTCTACTTGTGCCTCGAGGATTGGATTGAGGACTTGTTCCAATAGCTTCGCTAATCCCTCATCTCTGGTGAATAACCCATGCAAAAGTTCATCATTTAGGGTAATATGATATTGAGCCATGGTTGCATTCCTCCTTATGTTTGGTGTTTTTGGTCCACTGTTTATTCTACCAAAGGGGAAGTAACATGGCTCTTTTTCTATTTCCCTTTTTACACAATTATATGGACTTAACTAAACGCCAATAGAATGTTTCGGAATCTGATCGTTATAACGATGATATACAAGCACTAAAAGATTAGCAGGGTATTTGGCAAGAGGATTTATTGCTAGAATAACGGAGTAGGGGAAAGAAAGATGATTTGAATGGTTGGTTTGATTTTTTTACTGTTACTGTATTAAAAATGGAATGACAAAAAATATCTGATTTTAGGTGGTATTTCTCTTTAACCTTTTTTATATAAAGTTAGTGGAGTTTTGTTTTATGAACGAACGAAGCTGTCCCAAAAGTGTTCATATAGCGCGTTCGCTTTTAGGACAGTCTCTGTACCTGCTATGCAGGTGGAAATCGCTCGGTTATAGCAAAAAACTAACAAACAACATTTTCGATTGGAAAATGTACTTTTTAATTTCAAAAAATTAGCCAATCACCGTGCTTAACGTTAATACTCCAAGCAATCCATAAATAGCAATAAGAGTAAACATTAAACAAACTGTTTTCACTGTCTGTCCTATCGTCAAGTTAAAATATTCTTTTGTCATCCAGAAAGACACATCACTTGGTGGAGCAAAAGCTATGGAAGCGGTTCCAATTGCTAACACCATCAATTCAGGGCTAACACCTGTTTCTTGTACAATTGGCGACATCATTGCTGAAGTGGTTAAAACTGTTACCGTGGCAGACCCTACAGCTAACCGTATTATACAAGCAATAATCCATGCTAATATAAATGGCGATATATTCCATCCCCTTGTGAAATGAGCAATGTAATCGGCCATTCCACTATCAATAATAACTTGTTTGAATGCACCACCGCCTCCAAGAATGAATATAATTCCGCCCATAGAAACCAGTGCTTCTTCTGCGATTTCCATTAGTTGAGGAATCGTCCTTCTTTTTTTACGCAAACCAAATACATATACTGCGATGAAGAGCGATATAAGCAAAGATACATCAGCATTACCGATAAAGGTTAAAATTTTGTAGATTACGGAGGTTTTAGGAAGTGTATATTCTGCAATTACCCCGATTAAAATGAGAATAACTGGCGACAAAGTCGTTAAGACGCAAGTTGCAAATGACGGTACTTCATCCATGTTAAATTCTGTCTTTGTTAATAAATGATCTGGAATTTCTACATCCCAATTATTATACAATCTGGAAAATAGAGGCCCGAAAATAACTGAAGCTGGAATTGCTAGAATCAACCCATAGGCCAGAACAACTCCTAAATTTGCTCCTAAAACAGACGAAATAGCAGTTGGTCCTGGATGTGGAGGTAAAAAGCAGTGTGTTATCGATATTGCTGCTAAAAACGGTATCCCCACTTTTAGCAACTTCACCCTTGCTTCAACTGCAACAGTGTAAACTATTGGAATCAACAAAATGAAAGTGACTTCGAAGAATAATATTACCCCCAATATAAAAGATGCTAGGCAAATTGCCCAACCCACTCTTTTTTCACCAAAATTATTGATTAGAGACCTTGCAATTTTGTGGGCTCCGCCGCCTTCAGATATGATTTTCCCAAAAATAGCCCCCAAGCCAATAATGATGGCTAAATGTCCTAGGGTACCTCCAAGGCCAGATTCAATTGATTTGACAATCATTAATGGTTCCATCCCTTGGAAAACCCCAACGAATATGGCCGATAAAATCAGAGATAGAAAAGCGTTAAGCTGAAAAACTATGATTAGAAGAAATAATAACACAATCCCTAATGCCAATATAATAAGTGGCATATGATCACCCCATTTTTAAATTTATTAATGCAATTATTCATAAAACTTTTGGACACCGTAATCATATAATGCATCAGGGTGCTACTGGTTCTGCCATTACAGATGCTACTGAAGGTCAATTATTTTTCATATAGTCCCCCTTCTTTAATGTTGTTTATAATTGGAAACGATACCAGACATGGGGATTATCCAAAATATTAAGTCAATTATCCCTGTTTAACATGCCTATTTTCTTGACATAACACCACTTCGCTACCTCCACTCCTATTCAAGGTTCACCAACTCCAAACAGATGCAAGCCATCTCCACCTTGTAGCGGATCACCTCTTTCAGTTGCTGAAAAGCCCATGAATGCAGGTTTTACGAATGATGCCAACACCGTTCAGGAAAACCCACCTCACGGCTGCCATCGCCAGGTGGAATGAAACCAGATTAAACCGCCTCCACCACCATGGAGATGCCTTGACCTCCGCCAATGCAGAGGGAGGCGAGGCCAATTTTTTTGTTACGCCGTTTCAGTTCATACAGCAGGGTGAGAAGGATGCGGGCGCCGCTAGCTCCCACAGGGTGGCCCAAAGCGATGGCGCCGCCGTTGACGTTAACGATTTCCCGATTGAGCCCCAGTTCTTTCTCCACAGCCAAGTACTGTGCGGCGAAAGCTTCGTTGATCTCGATAAGGTCGACGTCATCAAGGGTTAGCCCTGCTCGCTTCAGAGCCAGACGGGAGGCCGGGGCCGGACCAATGCCCATAATTTCCGGAGGGACGCCGGCGACAGCCCAACTGATGATCCGGCCCATGGGTTTTAGGTTGTGCCGGTTGACCGCCTCTTCTGAAGCGATCACGAGAAAGGCGGCTCCGTCGTTGATACCACTGGAGTTTCCCGCCGTCACCGTTCCTTCCTTTTTAAACACTGGGCGTAAGGCAGAAAGACCCTCAAGGGTGGTGTTGGGGCGGATATGTTCATCCTGGTTCACCTCTAATAATCCCTTTTTCCCTTTAACTGCCACCGGCACGATTTCTTCGACGAAGCGACCGTCACGCTGGGCTTGGGCGGCCCGCCGCTGGCTGGTAAGGGCAAATTCATCTTGCTCCTCCCGAGTAATCCCGTATTTCTTCGCCAGGTTTTCTGCAGTGACGCCCATGCCAATGCCGCAGTATTTGTCACTCAAGGCCTCAGTCAGGGTATCCTGAAGGAGCCCGTCACCCATGCGCATCCCCCAGCGGGCTCCCCGTAGGACGTAAGGAGCTTGACTCATGCTCTCCGCTCCCCCCACCAAGCTGATCTCTGATTCCCCAAGCTTAACCATCTGGGCACCGGAGACCACTGCTTGCAGACCAGAGCCGCAGAGGCGATTGACAGTGAGAGCAGGGGCTTCGATAGAAACCCCGGCACCAAGGGCGATGTGACGTGCGAGATAAGGGGAGCCAGGATGGGTTTGGATCACGTTGCCTACCACCGTGTTGTCCACGTCTTCTGGCGCGATGCCCGCGCGACGGATCGCTTCCTTGGACGCCGTCACACCCAGTTCCTCCGAGGTCACCTCTTTTAAGCTACCGCCAAAGGTGCCAAAAGGGGTGCGGGCTCCACTGATAATATAAACATCGGTCATATGAATTCCTCCAATCAATATAGTCATCAAGTTGTCACGGGAACGCTTTTCTCCTTTAAACAACATAACCTCCCGCTTGGATCGCTTTACCGGCGATGCGGCGTTTGCGCAGGACACTTCCTTTGAGCTGTAAAGGAAGCAAAGAGCAAGGGGAGTCGCTCCGTGCTCGGAACGCTTACCGATAAAGGGTTGCCACATGGGACTCACCTCTCGGATCAAATTTTAGGTCCTCCGGCTACTACAGCGCCTGTCCGTTGGACGAAAGAGCGTCTTCCGAGGCGAAGAAGAGGCAAGCGGTGGCGATATCCTCCGGCTTTCCGGCCCTTCCTACTGGCATCTCCTTCGCCCATGCTCCCACGAGCTTGCCGAACGAAATCCACCCTGATCCGGGTCGCCATCGCACGGGTCATCTTGGTATCGATAAAGCCAAGGGAGGATATACTAGTTTAAATATTAAGAATATTTTGAATAAAATACGTCCAGCAGGCCTTATTTGGATGTACGTGACTCTCTCGAAGGCAGAGTTACGACAACCGATCCAGGACCGACGGAGACACCTTTGGAGTTTTCAGACCATAATTCTAGTTCTACTAGATACTCTTCTCCTTCTCTCCACTTGTTCTTGACGATTCCTTTTGTAACAACTGTATCCCCCACTGTATTGAAGATTTTCATGCGGAAACCCTTAAGACTCTTTATGGTGCCGGCAAGACCGATATACTCCCGAACCGTTCTCTCCCACATTCCTTGAAGAAAAATATTGTTTGCGTACATCTCTGGAGCTCCGGTCTCTTTTGCATACTCCGAATTGTGATGGATGGAATTGAAATCACGATTTGCACCAGCCTCCATGACAAGACGATAGACACTAAGCGGAAATTTAATAGAAGGGACTATGTCTCCTACCGAGACGTCTTCCCAGTAACGTTGAATCGTCCATTTCATTTGCATTCGCTCCTTTCAGCGTTGTTGGTGCACCCTACCGCAAATTTGATGAAAATGGGTTTTAGTTGGCATGCGGGGAATAAAAATAAAATCCCATGCGTATTTTCGCCACAACTTCTTTATCTTGGTTTCGGATCTCCGATTCCCAAACCGTAAATGCTCCGCGTCCTACCTTCGTTTCTTTCGGGACACAGGAAAGCAGAATATATCCGGACCGACAGAGCCAATCGCCCCTCACAATCGGTTTGATATAATCGATTTCAATATCTGTAGCGAAATAAAATTTTGTTGAAGGTGCCAGGTCTGTTTTGAATCCCAGCAATGGGCTTTCAGCGGGCTGCGCATTTCTCTCTGCGCTGGTAAACAGTTGCATGCCCGGTCTCCAGTAAGGAGGGATCACCCATGTTAAGAGACTGCTGTAAGGAGCAATAATATCGGGATAACCGTATTCATTCGCAACAGATTTATCGTAATGGAGAGGACAATCAAACTCGAGAGGTTCCAGGAATCGGCGGATTGCACCCCGTTCCACTTCGTCTGCCCCCCACAGCTCCATTCCATCACTAAAATCCGTTCCTACTGCGTCCATCATCGGCTGCCAAGCTTTTTTCCAATCTGTCATATCCCATGCCCCTTTCTGTATATTAATCCACCATACGATTGATTGTTTCTTCAATCATTAGAATGATGCGCTAGAAACTGAACGACCCATTCCCTCAATAAACGTTTATTAAACTTGCCGTTTGCATTTTTGGGGATTTCATCTACAAAAATAAATTGATCTGGTAACCACCATTTAGGGAACTTCTGTTTTAACCAGTCGACTAATTCTTCTTTACCAATTGTACCGTCTTGCTCTTTTTTCAGTACAACACAGGCCAATGGACGTTCCAACCACTTTTCGTGTGGGACAGCTACCACACAAGCCTCTAATACAGCTGGATGAGCCATTAGTTCATTCTCTAATTGAACGGAAGATATCCATTCCCCTCCGCTCTTGATCACGTCTTTACCCCGGTCAACGATACGTATCATCCCATGTTCATTTACTGTTGCAATGTCTCCGCTTTTCCACCAGCCATCAACAAAGCTGTCTTTGGACCGTTCGTCATTATAGTACTCGGTAGCAACCCAGGGGCCACGTATTAAAATTTCCCCCATATGATTATCATCCCATGGCACTTGTTCACCAAATTCATTTACTACCTTTATTTCTATTCCTGGTATGACCATACCTTGCCTGGAACGAATGCGAATCTTTTCATCGTCGCTTAACTCTTTTTGATCTCGTCTAAAGTGCAAAAATGAGACAAGTGGAGAAGTCTCAGTAGCGCCATAGCCTTGAGCTATCGGCACTCCATATTTATAGAAGTACTTTTCAATAACAGCCTTGGGTATCGCTTGTCCTCCCAACATGAACAGGCGCAAACTGGATATGTCATAAGGCTGCTTTTCTAAGGTATTCAACATATCGATTCCCACGGTCACTGCCCCTGCTGCAAATGTTATTTTCTCGGAGTCTATTAGTTTTAAGAAGTCTTCTGCTTTCGGATGTGTACCTGGCAGTACCAATTTCGCACCTGTAGCAACAGCGGCATACGGAATCCCCCAAGCATTTACATGAAACATAGGAACAATAGGCAATATATTATCATGCTCAGAAATTCCTGTCACATCTGTATGGCATAATGTAGATGAATGGAGATATATGCTCCTGTGACTGTATACCACCCCCTTTGGCAGGCCCGTTGTAGCGGACGTGTAGCACATGGTAGCAGGTGCATTCTCATCTATTTCTTCGAAAGAGAAAACCGGATCTACACTGGCTAGAAGATCTTCGTAGCAAAACAAGGGTGATAGACTAGTTTCTGGCAAAGTATCATCCAAAATTACGTACGCCTTCACCTTAGGCAGTTGATGGGCTATAGCTTCCATTGTCGGCAGTAAATCTTTGTCTAGAAAAACTACCTTATCTTCAGCATGATTAATTGTATGAACAATTTCCTTTTCACCATATCGGATGTTCACAGTATGCAATACCGCTCCATAACATGGAATTCCAAAATATAATTCAAGGTGCCTATGGTTATTCCATGCAAAGGACGCGATTTTGTCGCCTTTTTTTATACCAATAGATTTTAAAGCATTGGCCAGTCGCTGTACTCGGTCATAATATTGGGCATAATTATATCGAAATAATGAACCGTCTGCTTCTCTCGACACAATCTCATTTTCGGAAAAGTACTGCGCAGACCTCTCTAAAAATGTCCTTAAGTTCAGTTGAAATGAATTCATGTTTTTCTCCTTCCCTTCCTATAACTGATGTAAGCTAGCATTCACCTACAGAATGAGGGAGGCTATGCACGTTCCATCTCAAATCTTAATTAAAGAATGAACTCAAATTCTACAAGGTGTTCGTCCTGAGGACGTTTTACTTCTGTCGCGATCCTTGTCCCGCAGTTCGGGCAGAAGTATTGAACGAACAATACAGACTGGTCCAAATATCTTTTCACATCGACGAAATGTTTTCCAGCTTCCTCAATCGATCCCTCATAAACAAGACTGCTTGCCTTAAAATCTTGAGTTCCTGAAGAGATGACTTCTCCACAGCGGCTGCAATTTACACTGATGCCCCGTTTATCTTTGGTAACAAATAAATAATCTCCTACTTTCACAGCATCTTCAGGAATGTTCACTTCTTTAGCCAAGAGAAACTCCAAGTTATCAGGCACTCTCGTTCCACACTGTTTAAAACGATTCATTCTGATCTCAAGTCGTTTGACTTGGGTTTCTTTCCAGTCTATATCTCCTGTAGAGGTAAACCGGACTCCATATACTTGCTCTGCTACTTCTTGAGAGATGATCCTATCCGCGACATCCTTGCGAACCATTTCCGGATCACGGTTAAGTTCATCTCCATACCCGGGGCTAGATCCCCAGTTCCATTCCACAACATCGGCATCTGATAAGTCGATAGGCAGCCCTTTACCTTGGGTAACCACCTCTTGCCCCTGAACTTCCTCTATCGATATAGGCATTCTGCCTTCCTCAAATAATTTCCTAATATTGGTGTTTTTGAGGATGCGAGTTTCCCCCCGGCTACCCGGTAAGCCTCCCTGAAGGCCTACAGTTTTCGGGATTCCTTCAGAGGAGTAAGTTCCCAAGGTGACCTGTCCCTTGTAAGGAATATAAGCTAATACCCCTCCATTGCCGCCTCGATAACGGCCCGATCCTGCCGAGTCCTGATGTTCTTTTCTGTAAAGGTAGAGGATAGGCCAATCCCTCTCATAACCTTCTACATTTGGCCCCTTTCCTTCGGGGATCCACCAAAGTCCGTTGGCAAAAAAGCCATCATGGGTAGGAGTAGCTCCTGTCGTACCTATCATATGTTCCAGCATCGGCCCAACATAATATTCGCCCCGTTGGTTATATCCGAAGTGTATGTTAATGTGCCACTGGGCTGGTGTCGGGGCTAGCGCCATCTTCCGCAATGAAGGGTCGCTGGAAGACATGATCATTTTACTAATCACCGCATTGGCCATCGATATCGCCAACTCGTTTGCATAGATTCCGGCAGGGCTTACAGCGGCTCCAAAATCGGGACACGTAAGTGTTCCAGGGGTAGGGCTAAATTGCAAATAAGGGATGATTCCTCCTATGGCACCCATTTGGCTAGGAAGGAGGATTACATTTAGAGCGGACAAGATAGTCCCCCTCCATCCGGCAAAGGGAGCGTTGATCGCGCCTACCTGTGGATCGGTTCCTTCATTTTCAAAAATCAAGGTGTTTCCCTTTTTCGTTACTGAAAGCTCAACCTTATAGACCCCTCTGTCACCCGTAACGGCAACCTCTTGATAAACTCTCTCCCTCCAGGTCCCATCAGGGATGGACTTCATACAATCCAAAAAAGCGGATTCACCCGTTTTCATCATTTTTTGCATAACGCCTTTGACTTTCTTCGGACCGTATATTTTTAGCAATTCAATTATTCGAGCACGCGATGCATGACATCCAGCTATAGCTGCTCTTAAATCAAGCGCCAGATTGTTCGGAGTTCTCGACGCTCGCAAATAGATAGCTTCCAACTCCGGATCTACTTTTCCTTTTTTCACAATCTTCATCGGAGGGAAACAAGGTGGATCCGAAAAAACATCAGGGGCATTCTGGCAAAAGCTTCCGGGTACAGATCCTCCAATATCGTTTTGATGCATAACGTTTGCTACCCAACAAAAGATCTTTCCTTCCCACATTACAGGAGCACAGACACCTACATCCGGTTGATGAGGAGCACTTATCCAAGGGTCATTTTGTAAAAACATGTCTCCGTCTTCGATGCACTCATGCCCACGATGCTCCAATATATACTGGATCATTAGATCCATTGCACCGGCAAAATATTGCAAATACGGACCGAATAGAACAATATCTCCCTCTTCAGTATGAAGACTGGTCTGGAAATCCCTTGCTTCCATCGTGATCGGTGATACAGCTAAATTTTCAATTATTTTGCCATGTTCTTGGTTTACGTTCCATAAGTTGTGTCGAATGACCTCATAAGTAATCGGGTCAATCTCTTCGTCATATTCCTTATGAAGTTTTACATTTTGGGGAATGTTCAGCGGCTTAAACGGTATATACGCATGCTCTTTTCCATTCCAAAATTCTTTTAATTGATTCAAAGTCTTTCCCATATTACAAATTCTCCTTTCCATTTTTTATTGTTAGAGTGTCAAAATAAAATCGCCTCGTTCGGTCTTTCGTACTTGTTGACCTTTGTCAACGACAATCGAAGTCCCAGGGAGATCAATGACAGCCGGACCCTCCACTACATTCCCGGCTAATAATTTTGATCCGTTATAAATTTGGGCTTTGACAGGACTTCCGCCTAAATAAACCGTTCGTTCCGGCTTCTTCGCTTCAACAGGAGGAGTTACGCTTGAAACCGATTCCATTTTGCGGTTTGGTTTCCACACAGGTACCACAGCTTCGGAACGAATCGACTCAATTTCTAGTTTTGCGCCCGGAAGAATGGATGCAGAACCGTAACGCCCTTCATACATGGATGTAAAATCCTTCACCATCTGTTCTACCGTTTCCTCGTTCAATACTCGAAAGGACAATGGCACTTCAAGAGAATGTCTCTGCCAATTAAATCGCATTCTAACATACCGCTTGAATTCAATTGTTGTCTCTTCTCCTACTTCTTGATAGACAGTACTTTTAATATTATTTTCCATATCGATAAAAAGGTTATCCAAGTCCTCAGCTTGAAACGGAGACAGAAGAATGACTTCCTTTTGAGCCTCATAACGAATATCACTAATCGAGATCCCGTATGCCGACCATACAGAAGACACCTCACCGGGGATAATCACGGTTTTGATCCCAAGGTCCTTCGCATACGAAGCCGCATGAACTGGACCGGCTCCCCCATACGAAACCACAACGAAATCTCTTGGGTCCAACCCATGGCCAATCACTTCGTTTTCAATGAGGTTTGCCATCTTGGCATTTGCTACATCCACAATCCCTTGCGCCGCTTCAATCGTGCTTATTCCAAGGGATGTTGCCAGTTTAGAAATAGCTTGTTCGGCCAATTCCTTATTCAGCCGCAATCCGCGTCCGGTGCCAAAGACAGTATTCGGATCAATATACCCTAATAGCAAATCGGCATCCGTTACAGTAGGCTCTTCTCCTCCCAATCCATAACAGGCAGGACCAGGATTAGCCTTAGCACTTTGAGGACCTACACGAAGTCCGCCACTGTAAGGATCTACCCATGCAATACTCCCTCCACCGGCACCTATTGATTTGATTTGCACGTTTGGCACATTATAGAAAAATTTATCAACAATGGCCTGTTCGGAAGTCAATGGCTGTCCGTTAATAACTAGACCCACATCAAAGGTCGTACCACCCATATCCGTACAAATGATATTTTTATAACCTACCTCCTCCACCAAACTGGCGCATCCCATGACCCCTCCTACAGGGCCCGATCCGATGGTTAATATAGGGATCTGACGACTTCGAACCGCTGGGAACATCCCTCCATGACACTGCATAATGAGAAAAGATACTTCCGATCCCCGGGAACGAATTTCTTTTTGGATTCTTTCAATATATCGGCTAGTTATCGGCCCTACATAGGCATTGACCACCGCAGCGACCGTTCTCTCATACTCCCCAAGCTTTTGAGTTACTTCATGTCCGCATGTAACAAATAAATTAGGGAACATTTCTTGAATGATTTCTTTAGCCCTTAATTCATGGACAGGATTTTTAATACTCCAGAGAAAAGATATCGCAATCGCTTCCACTCCTTGACGAATTAAGTCATGTACGGCATCCCGAAGCTCTTTCTCATCGATGGTTACGACTATATCACCGTTACTATCAATCCGCTCTGTAATGCCTTTGATAAGATGCCGATTGACTAACGGATCGGGTTTTGGTATTTCCACCACCTTTAGGATATTTTCGGGAGTTTCCCCGGCTACTCTACCTAGCCCTCTCATCATTATGATTGCGTCCTCATGCCCCTTTGTTGTAATCAGACCTACTTTGGATCCATTTCTTTCCGCAACAACGTTAGTGGCTATGGTAGAACCATGCGAAATCCGAGAGAGCCTTTCAAACACTTCACCTGGAGAAAGCCCCAGCTGTTCACCAGCAGCCTCAATGCTATTAAAAAACCCGGATACAAAACCATCCTGATAGGATGTGAGTGCTTTACCATAAACAACTCTCCCATCCGAACTAAGTAAAACACAATCAGTAAATGTACCACCAATGTCTACCCCACAAACGAGTTCTAATTTACTTTCCATACCTCTTACTCCTCTCTAATTTCTGAATCATTTACTTCATCAATTACTTCTATTCTGTCAATTTATTTAAATTATAATTTTAATAAGAATAAAAACCTTTTCCTGACTTTTTCCCCAACAAACCGGCCTCTACCATACGTTTGAGCAACGGGCATGGACGATATTTGGAATCGTTAAAGCCTTCGTGTAGACTTTCCATCGTATTTAGCAGGACATCGATACCCACGTAGTCTGCCAGTCTTAAGGGGCCAACCGGATGATTGGCGCCCAGTGTCATCCCCTGATCCACCTCTTCTGGCGTATATCCTTCCATGACTAGATAAGCAGCTTCATTGAGCATCGGAACAAGGACACGATTCACTATAAATCCAGGGTAATCTTTTGCGACAATGATTTTTTTGCCTAAATGTTTTCCAACGGCCTTCACTTGTTCCACAGTTTCGTCCGAAGTTTTAAGGGAACGGACAATTTCTAGTAAATCCATCAGCGGTACTGGGCTGAAAAAATGCATGCCTACGACCTTCTCTGGACGATGGGTCACGCTGCCAATTGCACTAATCGAAAGAGAAGAAGTATTGCTGGCCAAGATGGCCTCTTTCTGAATGACTCGATCGAGCTCACGAAAAACCTCTTGCTTGAGGGGAAGCTTTTCCGGAATCGCTTCAATGACCAGATTTGCGTCTTTTCCATCTTCGAGTTTTGTGGATCCATGGATGCGCTCCCATATTTGACCCGTTTCTTCATCTGTCCATTTTTCTTTTTTCACAAGGGATGAGACCGTCTTTTTCATCATGTCCATGCCGCGTTGCAAATCATCTTCTGATCTTTCAACAACTATTACATCGAAGCCAGCTTTTGCGAAAGAAAGAGAGATCCCACTGCCCATTAAACCCGAACCGACAACAAGTATTTTTTTCATCGTCTCCCTCCTTTTATAAACTCACTCGTTAATCATGGCGGTGCCCTTGCCTTCTGCCAACACAAAAGCAGCCAGACCGATCATACGGGCAGCTGATGAATACAGTCCAGACAATACTCTTCCGTTGAAGCAATGATTGATGGCTTTATTGTGCAGGGTATTCATTACAAGGCAACACGCAGAGCATCAGAAGCAGTTTTCCAGCCACCTCCTTGATCTCTGCTTCAGCAAAATACATTTCCCTCCCTCTTTGAACAACGGATGTTATTTGGATTCCCTTCGACTTGTTTAAATGCCTGCTTAAGTTCAGACACAACTTTTTGGTTCCGGTCGGATGTATCGATCAACTAGCCCTTCATTTTCTCCAAAATAAACTCATGGATGGGATCAAGCATCGTTCTCCTCCTTTCTATATCTCTCTAATAAGCAATATTTGTGCCAGCATTAAATACTATCTATCTATATGGGTTTTTAGTGATCAGGTTGTTGTGCTGCGTTGCTCTCGTCTTCTTAACGGTGTATTAACACACCAAAAACGGTGTGATATTACACCAAAACATAAAAAAACGGTTCAATTTCGAACCGTTTTATTACACAATTTAATATTTTTTAATTATTATGAATTTTATATTTCCTGATTTTTCTGATCAATGTGGAATGATTAATCTTTAACCTTTTAGCTGCTTCTCGAATACTTCTGCTGGTTTGAAGCGCTTGGGTAATCATCGCTTTTTCTAACTGTTCAAGCGCTTCCTGCAACGACCCATATAATAATTCGTTATCTATCATTTTTGGAATCTCAGCATGGGATGTTTTCAATTGTATTTCCTCTGGAAGAAGATGCGGCTCAATGATGTCACCTTCAGCCATAATCACCATTCGTTCGATCACATTTTCGAGATGCCGGACATTCCCTGGCCATTCGTAATTCTCCATAGCGCGAATCGTCGCTACATCGAATTTTTTGCGACATGAATACTTCTGGTTATATTTCTCTAAGAAATAACACGCTAGTGGAATAATGTCTTCTTTTCTTTCGCGTAGAGGCGGTATGGAAATGGGGACGACGTTAAGTCTATAGAATAAGTCTTCACGAAAATAACCGTTTTTTATCATTTCTTCCAAATTGCGATGTGTGGCGGCTAAAAAGCGAATATCTGCTACTTTGGGCCGGTGACTTCCCACTGGATAGAATTCTTTGGTTTGAATCACCCGAAGTAGCTTGACCTGAAGGTGGATGGGAAGATCTCCTATTTCATCAAGCAAAACGGTACCTCCGTTTGCCACTTCAAGCAACCCGATTTTATTCTTATCGGCCCCGGTAAACGCTCCTTTTACATGACCAAATAATTCAGATTCTATCAGGGACTCAGGAATGGCCCCACAGTTAATTGGTATATAAGGTTTATCTGCACGGTTGCTCATTTTATGAATTATTTTGGCAATCTCTTCTTTTCCCGTCCCAGATTCTCCCCGAATCAGGACAGTCGCGTTCGTTTTTGCTACCTTAATAGCTCTCTCAAGCATCTGTTTCATCTTTATATTTCGAGTGATAAATGAGTTGGTGTTTAGCAATTGTTTACGCAATTCTTGCAATTCAATGTAATCTATATCTTTTTGCCTCTGATGTTCTTGATGAAGTTCGTTGATTTCATTAAGATCACGATAGTTGGCAATATAACCAAGAATGTGTCCATTTTCATCTATTACTGGTTGACTTGTAATAAATACTTCTTTTCCGGTTATTAACTTCTGAGTAATAGTAAGAGGCGTTTTTTTCAACACTTTAATCGATTGATTGATGATGATCCCCTTTTCTTCCAATTCCTTCATAGTAAATCCAATCATCTCACTGAGTGGTAAACCAGAGATTCTCTCCACTGCATGATTAGCATAAAGTAGTCTTCCCTCATGATCCGTTAAGACCAACCCTTCATAGGAATGGTCAAGATAATAAAAGATTCTTTGAAAATCAAGCTGATTTCTATCTTTATCATAAAAAAGCTCATTTAGCTTGTCCCGATTAATCCATAGATCTTTGTGTTGATTCATTCCGTGCACAACCTCCTAAAATAACTTCATGTGTCATCACATCTTCATCTTTCGACACCCCTATTGATAGAAGTTATTTTACCTTGTTTCCACCATCTGTCCAATCATAAGAGGGGGAATTTTTAAGTTAAGTCCATATAATTGTGTAAAAAGGAAATAGAAAAAGAGCCATGTTGCTTCCCCTTTGGTAGAATAAGTGGACCAAAACACCAAACGTAAGGAGGAATGCAACCATGGCTCAATATCATATTACCGTAAATGATGAACTTTTGCACCGATTATTCACCAGAGATGAGGGATTAGCGAAGCTATTGGAACAAGTCCTCAATCCAATCCTCGAGGCGCAAGCAGAAGAACAGCTGGGGGCACGCCGTGATGAACGGACGGAAGAACGAAAAGGCTATCGCAACGGTTCGTATCCACGCCAGCTGACGGCCCGGGTGGGACGGTTGACCTTGCGCGTTCCACGAACAAGAGATGGGGAGTTCTCTATGGAGCTGTTCCAACGGTATCAACGGAGCGAACAAGCACTGGTACTGGCATTAATGGAAATGGTGGTGAATGGGGGGCTACCGTATTGGACTACCCGGACCGTTACCGGCGGCGCCTGCGCACAACCAACGGGGTGGAAGAACGGCTGAACGAAGAAATCCTGCCGCAGAGAACGGGTGATCCGCATCTTTCCGAACCGGGAATCGGTATACCATCTCGTTGGTGCTGTGTGGATCGAAATCGACGAAAAATGGATGTCGGGACGTAACTACTTGGATATGTCCGCATATTGGCAGTGGCGGAAAACGAAAGGGCAAGAAGCTCGATTGGGGAATCAGGAAGCTTCGGAGATGAAAAGAGTAGGATAATCCCTTCGCTGTGCCAAGGAGAACATGGAATACCGGAGCGAAGCGAGGATATGGCGTGAAAGCTCCTTGACACACCTGTTTTTTGACAACATGATCGTTTGTCCAGGAAAGCGACCGATAGGGAGACTTGCCGGACTTACCTGCCATACGTCCAGTCACAGGTCCATGTTTTCTATCAAAGGAGAATTTACACAATCATTTGGACTTGACCTCTTCCATCAGGGAGAATTCCGTTCTTTTCGTTCATGTCTGTCTTGTTATTCAACATCATTTGAAAACTTCATTTCCTTGCAGGTTATACACCTCCTTTTAAAGAAGGAAATAACATAGATAAACATTTTATATCAATTTTGTTATTTTATCTTAATTGGCGAAACAATTAACCCAGCCGCATGGCTTTCGAATCCTAAAGAATGGCGGTGGATGGATTGGAAAAAAAGAAGAAAACATGGATCGCTGTTTCCGGCGCGGTCGGAGGGTTTCTCGTAACACTTCTCCTCTTGTTTCTCGCCCTTGTCTTTCTTTTGATAAAAGGCATTCAGGAAACCGTGGAGGACTTTGGCTATTCCAACGAAAAAATTCAGGCATACATAAAGGAAAAACACGGAATAAAAGTGACAATCATCCGGGAAGCAGAGCCTAACAAAGGCGTTCCAGGTTTTGAAGACGCGCGGGTCCGGACGACAGACGGCACGGATCTGGAATTCGATGTTAACATCAACATGTTCGGAAAAATATCCGGCGACAATTATGAGAATGTCAAAAAGCGGCATGAACTCGAGCAGAAGTATGCGGATTCCAGATTTTTTAAGGAGCTGCGGGAATTAGGGTTTTCTCAAATCACATTCGGCCATAAACCGGAAGATCCCCCGTTGTACTTAGAGCTTCCCGAAGACCGGAAACTGGCGGATGCGGACACATTCCGCATGCTTTACAAAGCGCTTCCTGTCTTGAAAAACCTGCAGAATGATTTATCCGAAAACAGGGCCGATTACCGTATTGACACCATTTCGGTAAATGGGGCCGCTTTATCCTTATATGGAGACTATCAATCCCCCGAAGATCTCGGCAATCAATGGGCAGCGGACAACATCGATTTGTTTGATGATTCTTTCATCGAACAAGACATAGCAAAAGCAGCCCATATCCTGCCAGACCTAAAAAGCCTCGGGTTCAACCAGGAAAGCAGCAAACCGGAACTCCAATGTGTGAAAATGATCCAGTACAACCGGTGCCATGCCTATTCCATGACCCTTTTGACCGAAAACAAAGATGGCAATGGCATGCAGCTGCGCTATGACCGCACGGAAGATAAAGAAAAAATTTTCGCAGCCATCCGGCTCATCCGAACGGTGGATCTTCCTATCGAAAAAATAGCCATTGATTATGTTTATGTCCCCGGCGACCCAAAACAACAATTTCATTCAGAAGAAGAACTGAAACAACGGGGCGAACAAGTTCATTTCGCATACCAGACCGTGGAAGTCATGAATTTGGAACATATTAAAACAGCGGAGGGGATTGTCTTTTTCTACTAAAGGGAAAAGTAGTGCCTTGTTTATCCGTTCCTAGCGCAGACTGCCGCGGTAATGGCGGAAGAATTAACGGCCGTCAACAAAGTGCGGTGAAAGCAACTCGGCAATATAAATTAAGGACGGCTTGAATAAAAGGATGAACCAGCGGGCATTTGATCTGTCATGCACTTACAACATATTGACATTTCCTCTGTTTTTTCTAACCTGAGAGGCATTGCCTGTCTCGCCACGGGAGCATGCCACACGTGAAAAAACTGGATCGTTTGTTTTTGCAACGGAGAGGAGCCCAAATGGTTCCTCTCTTTGCATATTGGCAGCAAAACATCGCCGGCCATTCCCCCGTCAGAGCGGGGGATGCTGGTTTTGGCCCCAGCATTTCAGTGCCGGGGTTTTATGTATTTACCATGAAAAAAATCGGCATAAGATCAGCCAGCTGAATAGTTTATATCATTCAACAGCTTAAGGAATAGAGCGAAAAAGCGAACTTCTTGAATTGAAGTGTCAAGCGATATGCAGCCTTTCGCACGCAACCTGGTGAAAAAGTGAATTTCTTGAAGCGTCAAGGCCCCTTATTTTTTGCATTAAAATCAGATCGTTTAATCCCTTATGTAACAACAATATTTCCATAAAATTACAAAAACAAACAGAAAAGGATTCACCACATCAAACAAATATTGGTTAATATAGAGTTAAGATGATGAAAGAAAGTGAGGGAGAATGTTGGCACGAATTTTATACATAGAAGATGAACAGGAAATCGGCCGCTGGGTGACCATGAACCTTACGGAACTTGGGCATCATGTGATTTGGCTCCGGTCCGGAGAAGAGGCCGAAGGACACCTTGCCCATTGCGACCTTGTCATCTTGGATGTGATGCTTCCGGGTCTGGACGGCTTTTCCATCGGCAAACGGATCAAAAAGGAGCAGCCAGATCTGCCGATTTTGATGCTTTCAGCGCGGACCGCCATCGAGGACAAAGTGGAAGGATTGAGTTTCGCCGATGATTATCTGACCAAGCCGTTCCACCCTGATGAATTGGCCGCCCGCGTGGAGGTTTTGCTCCGGCGCTTCAACAAAAATGATGAAATCCTGAAACTGAAGCATTTGACCATCCATACAAAGGATATGCGTATCATCAATCATGAAACAGGGGAAGAAATCCTGCTGACAGGAAAACAATATCAAATTTTTCAATACTTTCTCCGTCATCTCAATCAAATTTTGACAAAGGAGCAGTTATATGAGGGCGTTTGGGGCGAGCCTTATATGGAAGGGGATAAAACATTGATGGTGCACATCCGTTATCTTCGCGAAAAACTGGAAAAAGATCCGAAAAATCCGGAAATCATTGAAACGATCCGGGGAATCGGCTATCGGGTGAGAAAATGAAAAGGGGAAAAAGATTGCGGTCGCTTACGGCAAAATATATGTCCATTATTTTGACCGCCCTGTTTTTCATCAACTTCCTTATTATCGGGACCAGCCTTTTGGTCTTCCATGTCTATGACCATAAAGATGCGGAAACATTGCAGATCGAAAAAGCTTGGCACAAGGATGCCCGCAGCCTCCAAAACCCCGGAAGTGAAGACATCAACCGGATGTTTGCAAAATGGCAAAACCGTTATCCGCAAGCGCGCTTGTTTTGGGTGGACAACAAAGGCCGGCTCGCCGCCGGGAGGAACCTTGCTGCGGATATCCCGAAACATTGGAATGCCGCCTATACCGCCAACTTCATCAAGGCGCGTTATGACAACGACCCCTTTACGGTCATTGCCTTTCCGCAAAATGATGCATCCTATGGATTCATCGTGTTTGAAATCGAGAGGAAGCTGCTCCAGCCCGCATTTACCGAAGTGAACACCGATTTTATGTATTTCATCGTTCCTGCGGGAATCGTGTTATTTGTGACCGTATCGTATTTGTTTTTCTTGGGGATCCGCAAACGCCTCCTTTATTTGCAACATGCCATGGAGATACGGGACGTGGACGGATTGCCGGTGCCCATCACGGTGAGAAAACAGGATGAGATCGGCCAGCTGGAGATGGCCTTCAACCAAATGGTGGAGGAACTCCGGGAAAGCCGGAAACGGGAAGAAGCGGAGGAACAGCTGCGGAAAGAACTGATCGCCAATCTGTCCCATGATTTGCGCACGCCGCTTACCAAAATCCGGGCACATGCCTATACGTTGGGAAAAGAGGCTTTGACTCCGGCGGCAAGACAAGCGGTGGACTCGATCGAGCAGTCGGTTTCGAAAATGGACCGGCTGATCGAGAATTTAATGGCGTATACGCTTTTAAACGCTAAAAAATTGAAATATGAGCCGGCTCTGACGGATGTGGTCCGGCTTGCCCGTTCCTTCATCGCCGCCTGGTATCCGGTTTTTGAAAAAGAAGGGTTTTTTATCGATGTGCAGCTGGAGGATTTGGCACAAAGGCATTGGAACGTCGATCCGCTTTGGATGGAACGGATTTTTGACAATTTGTTTCAAAATGTCATCCGCCATGCCAAGGATGGAAAATATATCGGGCTGAAAACGGAAAAAACGGATTCTTATGACGCGCTGGCCGTGCTTGACCGCGGAAAAGGGTTCCAGCACAAAAGCTCCGAAAAAGGGGCGGGAGTCGGGCTTGCCATCGTGGATTTGATGGTGAAGAAGATGGGGCTGGACTGGAAAATCGAATCATCGGAAACTGGGACCATCATAAAAATCATTCATTACCGATAAAGCTGGGAAAGGAATCCATTTCCTTTCCCTTTTTGTTTTTAAACAAATTTTAAACGATCTCGGCACCTCATTTTAACCTTCTATTCCTATGATGGTGTTGCGAGGTGATGGAAGATGGAATATATCGTCGAAACTCATAATCTGACGAAACGGTTTGGAAAGGAAATCGCCGTTAACGACTTGAACTTGAAAATTCCCAAAGGGGAAGTATACGGGTTTTTGGGGCCGAACGGAGCGGGAAAATCAACGACTCTCCGGATGCTTCTTGGCCTCATGAGACCGACGGCCGGATCGGTCCGGATTTTTGGCAAAGACTTAAAAAAAGAGCGGATTTCGATTCTGCGGAATGTTGGGGCATTAGTGGAAAACCCGTCTTATTACTCCCACCTGACCGCCTTTGAAAATTTGGAAGCCGTGCGGAAAATCGTGGGTGCCCCCAAGGAAAAAATCGACGAAGTCTTGGAACTTGTCCGCCTGAGCAAAGCCGCCGACAAAAAGGTTAACGGCTTTTCTCTTGGGATGAAACAACGGCTGGGGATTGCGATAGCATTGTTGAACGATCCGAAATTGCTGATTTTGGATGAGCCGACAAACGGCCTCGACCCTTCAGGAATCATTGAGATGCGGAATTTAATCAAGCGTTTACCGAAAGAAAAAGACATGACCGTGCTGATCTCAAGCCACTTGCTTGCTGAAATCGACCAAGTTGCCACCTATGTCGGTGTCATTTCGAAGGGGAAGCTGATTTTCCAAGATTCCATAAAAGCTATGCGCCAAAAAGCCCGACGGAAAATCCGGTTAAAGGTGAGCGACGCCAACAATGCATACCATGCTTTGCTGGAAAAGGGAATAAAAACAGACTTTCGGGATAACGTCATTTATTTGGATGAACAGTCGGATGAAGCGGTTGCCGAAGTGGTCGAAATCCTCGTGGCTGAAGGATACTCGGTGTACCGGGTGGAAGAAGAACAACCATCGTTGGAAGACATTTTCCTGAAGATGACCGCAGGTGGTGATGGCAGATGATCGTGAAACTGCTTGCAGCCGATTTTTTGAAAATCAAACGGAAAGGATTATGGTTGTTGACCGTCCTTGGCCCGTTTGGTGTCGTCCTGCTGCAGTGGTTCAATTACGAGCTCGTCCCCGGCAGGAGAGAATGGCTCCTTCAACGAAGCGATGATGACTGGCTGTTTTATTTGCAGAATGTCAGCAGCTTCACGCCGCTTGCACTGGTGCTCGGGATCGCCATTTTGACATCCCTTGCCGCCAGTATCGAAAATGAAACGAATGCCTGGAAGCAGCTTGTCGCCTTGCCGGTACCGAAAATGGGGGTGTTTTTGGCCAAATTCACGGTATTGTCATCCTTGCTGGCCGTCGCTTCGGCTCTATTATTCTTTTTCACATGGCTTTTAGGCATTTATTTGGATCTCGGTTCTGCCACACCGTACGCGGAAATCGCCAAATTCAGCTTCTACCCGTATTTTGCCTCACTTCCTTTGTTGGCTTTGCATCTTTGGGCAGCAACCGTAAGCAATAACCAGGGGATTCCGATCTCCCTCGGAGTGGTTGGCTTTTTGTTTGCCTCCTTCAGTTTTAAGTTGCCGGATTGGCTGCCATGGAAGTGGCCATCGTTGCAAAACCAATGGGATGAACCGCTCGTCAATGTCGTTTTGGGCATTGGTGCCGGTGCCATCCTTTATACCGCCGGGATGCTCGATTTTGCTCGAAGGGATGTGAAATGAATGATTTCGCTTTTGCAGTCGGAGTGGTTTAAGTTAAGAAAATCCAAATTCGTCTTTGCCGCCATTTTGCTTGGCCCGCTTATTACGTTTTTCTATGCGCTGACGCTCCAGCCAGACAAATTCGGATTGGAAAAAACTTTTTTATGGGAGTTTTTGATCGCGTTTACCACGCTTCTTTACGCGTTGTATTTTTTGCCGCTCGCGACCGGCATCTTGGCTGGCCTTCTCTGCCGGTATGAGCATCAAAACGGAGGGTGGAAGCAACTGCTGGCCTTACCGGTGACGAGAAACCGGGTCTTTCTCGCCAAATATGCGATCCTTATCTTCACCGTCTTGGCCATCCAACTGCTCTATTTGCTTGCTATTTGGACTTCTGGAGTGCTGAAAGGGGCGGAGGGGCCGTTTCCGGTGATGCTCCTTTGGAAAAGCATTTTGGGAGGCTGGATCGCGACATTCCCTCTTCTTGCTTTGCAATTGTGGATGTCGATGCTTTTTAAAAGCTTCGCCGCGCCTTTTGCCGTGAACGTCGCTTTCACGTTGCCGGCCATTTTGGCGGTTAACTCGGAAAAATTCGGGCCGTTATACCCTTGGGCACAGCCATTCTTAATGATGTATGTATCCAAGGATGCGGGAAATGATACCTTCTTTGTCCCGTGGGAACAAGTCTTAACAGTGGCCGGCGGCAGCTTTCTCCTTTTCTTCTTTGGCGGCCTGCTGTATTTCCGGCGAAAAGAAAATATATAAAAACTGCCTTGGGCCTGTCCTTTAGTTAGGTTGCTTGGGAGGAAACCGGATTATTTTGTCTCATTCAGAGCCATACTGATGCACCTAACGCATGATGGTTGTATGACACGTTCTTCCATCATTCCTAGCTCACGAAAATGGAGGTTGTGTTATCTTGATGATGTTGCATTCCAAACTTTTTCATGAAATCATCCCCCTTGAAACATCAGGGGGACAAGCATTAATCTTTTTGAATTGTGCTTGGACTGTCATTTGTCATCGTCTTGCTATTGTAGAATGATGCCAGCGATGTGCCGTTTTCTTTTTTAATTTGCCCAAACTCTTTCGTACCAAATCAAGCAGCGAAAGTCCCATCATCATAATAGTTAGTCTGTAATATTCACCAAAATAGAACACTATATCACTTTTTCGCTAATACGGAGGTTTATGCGCTCATCCATTCTCATCCATTGTTTCATTTCTTCTACATTCCGCGGGATGCGCGTCTCGTGCGGAAA